>JACCDK010198370.1_pt1 | contig 13982 bp, 15 predicted proteins | sample 7445871 | NCBI WGS metagenome assembly JACCDK01 (sample SAMN15323436, study PRJNA562643) | freshwater metagenome | isolation source: river surface water | place: USA:Blue River Watershed | collected 2017-08-15 | reverse complement strand
AATGCAGCCGAGCGCGCAGGTATAACGAACAAAGTATCGCCTCACATTTTTCGGCATTCTTACGCAACGCACTTGCTAGATGGGGGTGCTGATATTCGCGTAGTGCAAGAGCTATTGGGACATGCCTCTGTTACTACAACTCAAATTTATACGCTGATTACCATCGATAAAATCCGTGAAAGTTATAGTTCGGCACACCCGAGAGCGCGTTAATCAAAACTACTTTCGAGATTTTTACTGATTGCGTAAGCGACGAGCAAGAATGCTTTGATCGCCCTTGGCTTCAAGATCAGCAACGATCACTGCGATAGATTCGCGCACGATGCGACCGCGATCTACAGCTAAGCCAAGGTCTCCGCGCAGCATTAACCGTGCTTGATCAAGGTCGAATAGCTCGTCTGAAGAAAGATAGATCGTGATCTTTTCATCGTGGCGTTCGCGACCGGTCGGTGATTTCTCAACAGCAGTAACGCGACGACGAGGAATTGTGCGCACGCCTTTTTTGCTGGATGAGCGAGTTGGAGCGATCGAAGTTGTTGGAGTCTCAGCAACTGGTTCAGGTGCACTCTGTCGAACTGCACTTAAAGCAGGGGAGTTGGTGCGAAATAGTTCGTCAGCACCTGGCAAGCTAGCTCTGCGGGTCATCGTGCGCCTCCTCGGGCAATTAGTTCACGGGCTAAACGTCGGTATGAAGCTGCACCACCTGAAGAGCTGGCGTAGGTTGTAATAGGTTCGCCAACTACGGTGGTTTCTGGGAAACGAATTGTCTTTGCAATGATCGTTTCGAAGACATCTTCTGGATATTTTTCCAGGATGGTTGTTAGAACTTCGCGGTTATGAACCGTCTTCTTATCAAACATTGTTGCCAGAATTCCGATTAACTTTAACTCTGGATTGAGAAAGTTCTTAACTTTATCTAGGTTGCCCTTAAGTTCGATAAAACCGTGTAGCGCAAAATATTCACATTGCAACGGAACAATAACTTCATCGGCTGCAACCAGAGCGTTAATAGTTAATTGACCCATCGTTGGTTGGCAATCAATCAAAATAACGTCGTAGCGATCCTTTAGCGAATTCAATGTGCGCTTTAAGAACTGTTGGCCACCGATTTCGGCTCCAAGAGTAGTTTCGGCAGTTCCTAAATCGCGGTTAGCAGGCAAGAAATCAAGGCCCGGCACAGATGACTTCAAAATAATCTGATCAACATCTGCAGTTGGATCCATTAGTGCGTAATAAACAGTTTGCTCGAGTGGCAAGCTGTGTGCATTTACGCCAAGGCCAAGTGATAAACCACCTTGAGGGTCAAAGTCGACTAGTAATACTTTGCGACCAAGTTCGGTAAGTGCTGCACCTAAGTTAATTGTCGAAGTTGTTTTACCAACGCCACCTTTTTGGTTAAAAAGCGCGATTACTTTGGCAGGTTTTCCTTCTTCGGGAGCAGGGGGAATGCGGAAGTTCTTCGGGGTGGTACCCAGAAGAGTGGCGGTAGTTGCCACATCATCTTCAAATGTCGATTTAGCGTTCAAGCGTTAAACCTCTTTCTGCTTAGATGCGTGAGCCTACGCATCGAATACCCCAATCAGCAAGTAGTGTTCACCCGTGGAAACGCCGGTTGAAAATACCCCTGCCTATACAGGCTCTGAAGTTGAGAGCTCAGGCATCGATGTCGCATCGGATGCGATCGAGGCAACGGCTTCAAGCAATGAATTCAGCGTCCACCTAGATAATTTCGATGGCCCATTCGACCTGCTGCTGCAGTTGATCTCACGCCACAAATTAGATATCACCGAGATTTCGCTAAGCCTAGTTACCGATGAATTCATCGCCTTTATCCGAGCCCTTGAGTTATCGGGTGAAGGCTGGCGACTTGATCAGGCCACTGAATTCCTAGTCGTTGCAGCTACTTTGCTTGATCTAAAAGCCGCTCGATTACTGCCATCTGGCGAGGTCGAGGATGAGGAAGACCTGGCGCTACTTGAAGCTCGCGATCTGCTCTTTGCTCGATTACTGCAATACCGGGCATTTAAGGAGATTGCAGCAACCTTTGGCGATCGCATAACCCTGCAAGATAAGGCTTTCCCGCGCGTTGTAGCCCTTGATCCTGCCCTTTCCGCCTTGCTACCTGAGGTCTTGATTGGCGTAGGCCCAGAGCGCTTTGCCGCCATTGCTGATCGTGTTTTGACGCCCAAGGCTCCGGTAATAGTCTCGGTCGAACACCTCCATATGCCACTTGTCAGCGTTTCCGAGGAGTCTAAAGGCGTGGTTGAGGCTTTACGCCGGACTAAGGCTTTGAGCTTTCGCTCTTTGATCGCAGATGCTGGCAGCACCTTAGTTGTCGTGGCTCGCTTCTTAAGCCTGCTCGATCTCTATCGCCAAGGCGTTCTGCGCTTTGATCAGGTCGCAGCTCTGGGCGAGCTGCAAATTACTTGGGTCGGCAGCGATTCGGGTGAAGTTGAAGTAACCGATGAATTCGATATTCCAGTAGTTCTAGAAGATAGCGAGGGCGAAAATGTCTAATGTTGAACTTGAGCGTTCGATCGAAGCGATCCTGATGGTCGTGGACGAGCCGGTAACCGAGTTAACTCTGGCTTCAGTGCTAGTTGTGACGGTCGATGAAGTTGTGTCAGCTTTGGAAAACCTAGCTTCCTCATATGAAGGCCGAGGCTTTGAACTACGTGCTGTAGCCGGTGGGTGGCGCTTTTACAGCCACCCAGATTGTGCCTCAGCGGTTGAGAAATTTGTTCTAGATGGTCAACAGAACCGTCTTACTCAAGCTGCGCTAGAAACCCTGGCTGTTATTGCCTACCGTCAGCCTGTCAGCCGTGCTCGCGTATCTGCTATCCGCGGAGTAAATGTTGAAGCAGTTATGAAGACGTTGATTACTCGTGGGTTAGTTGAGGAATTTGGTCTTGAGCAAGAGACCGGCGCAATCTTGTACAAGACAACTAACTACTTCCTGGAGCGCCTTGGCGTAAATAGTCTTGGTGATCTTCCAGCTCTTGCTCCTTACCTGCCCGATCTAGATCGCCTCGATGAAGTTCTTGAAAGCCTGACTGACTAGTTTGCAGTAGCGAACCCCTCGGATTAGCAGAAGGCGGGTTAGGGGAGGTATTCTCAGCCCTTCAACCTGACTGTCGAGGAGATAGCCAAATGGCCGAGATGCGCCTTAATAAGATAATTGCCGATGCGGGAATCACTAGCCGCCGTGGCGCCGATGAATTAATCGCCGATGGTCGAGTTACCGTCGATGGACGTCCAATACGAGAATTAGGCGCCAAGATTGACCCTGATAAGCATGAAGTAGCAGTTGATGGTGAGACAATACATCGTTCATTGACTAAGTCTTATTTAGTACTTCATAAGCCTAAAGGTGTTTTGTCTACCATGTATGACCCTGAAGGTCGCCCATCTTTAGCTGACTTTATTGATCTTCGAAAAGAACGGTTATTTCACGTAGGCCGACTTGATAAAGATTCCGAAGGGTTAATCCTACTGACCAATGATGGCGATCTGACATTTCGTGCAACGCACCCATCTTTTGGCTTAGAAAAGACCTACATAATTGAGTTTGAAGGTCGATTGGAAACCGGCGTAGATAAGGTCCTACTTAAGGGCGTAGAGCTCGAAGATGGCATGGGTCGAGTTTTAAGTTTTAAGCAGCTTTCAGCTAACTGGATAGAGGTAAAGATCCACGAAGGTCGCTACCACATCATTCGCCGCCTAATGGAGGCGGTAGGGGTTGAGGTCCTACGGTTGATCCGTACCAACTTCGGCCCCATCTCCTTGGGAGATACCCCCGAAGGAAGATGGCGAGACCTCAATGAACAAGAGTTACTTAACATTCAAAAGGCTTTAGATCTAAAATAATAAATATATTTATCTATATTTTGGAAAAAACTATTTCTCTATTTATCGATAATAATCCGAGCTTAAGCAAATTTATCGACATTACCCTCGCTGTTTCAGCGCATTAAGATGCTATTAAAGCGATATATCGATATTAGTAAAGTTGACTGGAGAGAAGGCGAGTGTCTGATAAACCTTATAAATAGGCGTAACGCCATTTATGGTTAAGTAGATTTATTGTTAAACACTTAATAATTAAAATCGAAAAAAGGGTACTTCAAGGTACCCTTAACCATGGTTTTTCGAGCTATTCGCGGCGCTACGCAGGTGAGCGTGAATTCAAGCGTGGCTATCGCAGATGGCGTGCGCGAGCTACTGCCAGCCATGCTCAAAGCAAATGGCATCGAGCTAGATGATGTGATCTCAGTATTAATGACCGCGACCCCTGACTTAACTGCAGATTTCCCAGCAGCCTCGGCCCGTGATGTTGGATTTGCCGGAACCCCGCTTATCTGTGCAGTCGAGATTGATGTACCAGGTGCGCTGGAGCGAATTATTAGAGTCTTAATGCATGTAAATAGCGATAAAAGTAAGGCCGAAATAAGCCATATCTACCTTCATGGGGCAACTGCTTTACGCAAAGATTTAGCCCAATAAGGGGCAGTGAAATGCAGAATAAATCGATTCGAATTGTGGGGGCCGGTCTTATCGGCACCTCGATAGGTCTTGCCTTAAAGGCTGCAGGCACTGAGGTACATTTTGTAGATATTGACCAACGATCAGAGAAGTTAGCTAATGATCTGGTGAAGGCCGAGAACTTTGAAAATCCAGAGTTAATTATCATCGCGACACCGCCATCTGCCTTCCTAGAGGCAATTAGGCGTGAAGCAACCTTAAACCCTCAATCGATACTTATGGATATAGGTAGCGTTAAAACCAAACCTCTACTTGAGGTATCAACTATTGAAGGGCTTTTGTACAGGTTCTGTGGCACCCATCCAATGGCCGGACGCGAGGTTAGTGGGGCGGTATCTGCCCGAGCAGATCTCTTCTTAGATCGAGCATGGATCATTACGCCGACCGCAGAGACTTCAGATTTAGTAAAAAGCGCTGTTCTCGAAGTTATAACTGCATGTGGAGCTCAAGTAGTTGAGATGAGCGCTGCCGATCATGATGATCGCGTCGCGCTAATTTCACACCTGCCGCAAACGATCAGTTCGCTACTTGCTGCCCAGTTACAAGGTTCAAGCACTGATGCTCTAATACTTGCTGGTGCTGGCCTGCGAGATACAGTCCGAATAGCCGGATCAGACCCCAAACTCTGGGGCGAGATTTTGGCCGCCAATGAAGCGGCTTTAATGCCATTGTTAATAAGTCTACAAAACGATTTAGCTCAAGTTATTTCTGGCGCAAGCGGTCCTGCTAAATGGGAGGCGCTTGTGGCCGCGGGGCAGAGCGGCAAGTCCGCAATCCCTGGCAAACACGGCGGAAAATCGCGCGAATATGCCTACCTGCCAATTGTCATTGATGACCGCCCTGGCCAACTTGGAGCTCTCTTTAATGCCTGCGCCAAGGCAGAGGTGAATATCGAAGATATAACCCTTGAACATTCACCAGGACAACTAACGGCAGTTATCACCTTGGCCATTTCACCCGAGGATCACAAGCGATTGACTGAATTCTTAACAAGAGATGGTTGGAACGTTCACTCAATCGCATAGATATATTCGATTGGATTTTGAAAATAGAGCCATCTAAATAGAGGTAAAGCAACAGCAAGTAATCAACGTAGAATAGGGATCATTATGGGCATAGTTGTAGCAATCGATGGCCCTAGTGGTTCGGGTAAATCAAGCACCTCGAAATCGGTCGCACTTAGATCAACTTGGGATTACTTAGATACTGGCGCCCTGTACCGTGGCGCTACTTGGCTCGCACTTACCAAGCAGATTGAAGAGCCATCTGAAATCTTAAAGGCGCTGAAATCGGCACCATTGCGTTTTGTGGTTGATCCGCTTGAACCGCGTTTATATGCCGGCGATACTGAAATCACTGATGCGATTCGCACAATTGAAGTTACCGAAAATGTTTCTAAATTCGCTGCCATGCCGGAATTGCGCGCCGAATTATTAAAGTTGCAACGCAAGATCATCGCGGATTCAAAGCGGGGGATTGTGGTTGAGGGTCGCGATATTGCAACGGTTGTTGCACCTGATGCAGCCCTCAAGATTTACTTAACAGCAGATCTCACCGCACGTGCTGCGCGTCGCGATGCTGAGGAAAATTCAGTTCAAGGAATTGAAAACGTTGCGCAATCGTTAAGTAGTCGCGATGAAATTGATTCAACACGCAAAGTTTCACCTCTCACTTTGGCACCTGATGCAGTCACGATTGACTCAACCTACTTAAATCTGGAAGAGACAGTCGATCGCATTTGGGAGCTTCTTAAGCAACGTGAGCTGTTGGGCCTGCCGGTGGTAGCAATACTTGGTCGACCAAACGTTGGTAAATCAACGCTGATTAATCGATTTATCGGTCGACGTGAAGCAATTGTTGAAGATACTCCTGGCGTAACTCGCGATCGCGTTCAATATGAATGCGAATGGGGCGGTAGACGTTTTATTGTGATGGACACTGGTGGTTGGGAAGCAAAACCAGATGGCATCTCAATTCAAGTAAGTGCTGGCGCAGAACAAGCAATGCAAGAAGCAGATGTTTTAGCTTTTGTTGTTGACGCACAAGTAGGCGCACTTGATGAAGATGACATTTTGGTTACCGAATTGCGCAAGGCTAAGAAGCCAACAATTTTGATCGCCAACAAAGTCGATGATGAAGGCGCTGAATCAGATGCTTATGCGCTCTGGAACCTTGGTTTAGGCGAGCCATATTTTGTTTCGGCGCTTCATGGTCGCGGCAGTGGTGACTTGCTTGATCATATTGTTTCAGCACTTCCTGAAGTAGGTCGCGCACAAGTACAAGATGGCTATCGCCGAGTTGCCTTAATTGGTCGACCAAATGTTGGAAAATCTAGTTTGCTTAATGCGCTAGCTGGCGAAACACGTTCAATCGTTGACGATGTTGCTGGCACTACGCGCGATCCAGTAGATGAATTAATTGAAATTGGCGATCAAGTTTGGCGCTTCATTGATACCGCCGGTTTGCGTAAGCGAGCAAATCAGGCAAGCGGTACTGATTATTACGCGACGCTTCGCACGCAAACTGCACTTGAACGTTGTGAAGTTGCAGCTGTAGTTCTTGATGCTTCAAATCCAATTTCCGAACAAGATTTACGAATCATCACGATGGTTGAAGAGGCTGGCAAAGCCATGGTTATTGTGCTGAATAAGTGGGATTTAGTTGATGAAGATCGACGCGATCAATTAGATAAAGAGATCGATCGCCACCTTGATCAAGTCGAATGGGCGCAACGAGTAAATGTTGCCGCTAAAACTGGCTGGCACCGCGATCGCTTGGCTCCTGCTCTGCGCACAGCACTAAGCGGCTGGGAACAACGAGTACCGACTGCCAAGTTGAACTCATTCTTAGGCGCCCTAATTGGCGCGACCCCGCCACCAGTTCGCGGTGGCAAACAACCAAAGATTTACTACGCAACCCAAGCCGGCATCGCACCTCCAAAGTTTGTTATCTTCTCAAGTGGCTGGATCGAAGCTTCTTATCGACGCTTTATCGAACGCCGTTTGCGCGAGGAATTTGGTTTCCCTGGAACCCCCGTCATGGTGGCGATCCGAGTCAAGGAACGCGATAACCAGTAATGCTGACGATTCCCAACGCCTTAACTTTTCTGAGGTTTCTCGGAATCCCACTCTTTCTGCATTTGGCACTAAATCTTGAGGCGGATGGTTGGGCCATATCAGTCCTAGCAATAGGCGGGGCGACTGATTACTTTGATGGCAAGTTAGCTCGGGCCTGGGGCCAGACTTCACGTTTTGGCGAAATCGCCGACCCGACAATCGATCGCCTCTATATCTTGGCTGTCCTAATTGCGCTCTATGTGCGCGATGCAATCCCGTTGTGGCTAATCGCCCTATTGCTTGGTCGCGATCTGATTTTGGGGATTCTTTCAATCTGGCTCGCGGCAACTAAACAGCCATTGATCGAAGTGACCTATTTAGGTAAAGCGGCAACCTTTAATCTGCTCTATGCCTTCCCATTCTTATTGCTGGCCCTGTCAGAATCTTGGCTCGGAAATATTGCATTTGTATTGGGCTGGGCCTTTGCAATCTGGGGGACCGCCCTCTACCTCGTGACCGGAATTTCCTATTTCGTAAATGCAATTACCCGTAATAGGGTTCGCTGAGCACACCAAGAGACGGGGATCGCGATGTCAAACATTCCGGCGGAATTGAAGTACACCAAAGAGCATGAATGGGTTCGCGATTTGGCTACAGCTGGCACAGTCTCTATGGGAATTACCGACTTTGCGCAAGGCGCACTTGGCGACATTGTTTATGTGCAATTACCAAAAATTGGCGAATTAATTTCAGCTGGAAAAGTTTGCGGTGAAGTTGAGTCAACCAAGAGCGTCTCTGAAATTTTTGCACCTGTCACTGGAAAAGTAATTGCAATTAATGACGCCTTATCTAATTCGCCAGAATTAATCAACTCCGATCCATATAACGCAGGCTGGTTAGTCGAAATCGAGGTAACCGAAGCGGCAACTGATTTACTGTCAGCAGCCGAATACGGACAAATCACCGCTTGACCTAACCCACCTGCCCTAATTAGGGTAAGCCTCCAGTTGAGGATAAAGTTGTAATTCGAACTTTAATTCCAATATTAAGTGAGGGGAGTGGCCATGACTGCAGCTGAAGTAGAGCGCGAAGTAACCACAACAATCTCACTCGGGGTGCGACCAGTAGTTGATGGTCACGCAAACCTCGATACTTTAATTGCCTCTCTTGATGCGGAAAATAAATCAGTTGTCTCTGAAGTTCTAGCGGCAATTGAGCCAGTAGCACTACTTCTAGTGTTAAAGGGCCCAGGACGCGGAAACCGATTTATGGTTAATAAATCTGGCTCATCAATTGGCCGTAGCACCGATTGCGATATTTTCTTAGATGACATCACTGTTTCGCGTAAACATGCGGCGATCACATTTGATAATCAATTTTCATTTAGTGATGCTGGCAGTCTTAATGGTTCCTATTTAAATAATGAGCGAACCTCTTCTGCCATTTTAAATTCTGGCGATGAAATTCAGATCGGGAAATTTCATTTAGTTTTCATCAGTAACCGTAGTAAGAATGGCAGCACCACAAGTAATTCAAATTCAGCAAACAATTCAGATAACTAGGAAATAACGGGGATATATAAATGAGCGTTCCAGCACGGGCTTACCTCAGCATCGGTGAAGTATTAAATAAACTTCGTGGCGATTTCCCTGACATCACGATTTCAAAAATCCGCTTTCTTGAATCTGAAGGTCTGATTGATCCTCAGCGTACCCCTTCGGGATATCGCAAATTCACCGCAACTGATCTTGATCGTCTCCGTTATGTACTTTTGGCACAACGCGATCAGTACCTGCCACTTCGCGTAATCAAAGAGAATTTAGATGCCCTAGATCGCGGATTGCAGCCATCAGCTACAGGTGGTTCACCGGCACCACGTCCTCAACTTGGCCTAGCAACGGTTGATGGCGAATTCGCTCCCTCTTCCTTTGGAGATACCAACGATCTACGTCTTAGCCGCGAAGAGCTTCTCAAGTCATCTGGAATTACCGACGAGCAGTTAACTGAACTGGAATCTTTTGGTCTGATTACTGTTCGCGGCCGTCATTACGATGCTGATGCCCTCGCAATTGCACAGGCAGTATCTGAGATGTCAGCCTTTGGAATCGAGCCGCGCCATATGCGTTCTTTTAAATCAGCAGCCGATCGCGAAATCGGATTGATCGAGCAAGTCATTACCCCGCTTGTTCGTCAGAAGAGCCCAGAATCAAAGGCCCGAGCTGAGGAAGTAACCAAGGAGATCGCAGCACTTTCAATTCGCCTACATGCCTCTTTGGTGCGTAGCGGACTTCATCGCTTCCGCTAAAAGTTATTAATAATTAAATGCCAATTGAGATGATTCCAATGGAGGTAGTCGGCGTTCGCGTCGAGATGCCCTCGAATCAACCAATCATCTTGCTCCGGGAAATCGATGGAACCAGGTTCCTGCCGATCTGGGTTGGGGCAGTAGAGGCAACAGCTATCGCATTTGCGCAACAAGGACTCGAGCCTCCTCGTCCGTTAACCCACGATCTAATGGCTCAGTTGCTCGATAAATTGGATGCAACGCTAGTAGCCGTTCACATTAACGAACTGCGCGATGGAGTCTTTTATTCAACGATGCAGATGCGTGATTCCCTTGCCAACTTAATTCAATTATCGGCTCGACCATCAGATGCCGTAGCTCTGGCTCTACGTACTCAAGCCAATATCTTGGCCAGTGCCGATCTCTTGGATAGCGCCGGCATTGAAATCCCTGAGGGTGCAGCGGCAGATGAGGGCGAGAGCGGGGATAGCAGTGTCGAGTTAGAGGCCTTCCGCGAGTTCCTCGAGGGGATCAACCCTGAGGATTTTGCCGGCTAAAGAAGCGTAAAACTCTAAACCTAAAGTAGAGGTTTCAACCGTGTCGGTCATTGCACCCATGTAATTCGACTCTTACTCTTAACCCATTAGATCAACCCCACACCAATCAAACCCATATCAATCACCCAATTGATTAATCGAGCGAAATGAGTTCCCCCTCATGAGTCAGACAGACTTCGAAATCGGCTACCGCGGCGCAACTGCTTGTGCGGCAGCTGGAATTACCTATCGTCAACTCGATTATTGGGCACGTACCGGATTAGTTGAACCAAGTATTCGCAGCGCTGGGGGATCTGGAACTCAACGTCTATATGGGTTCCGCGACATTCTGGTTTTAAAGATTGTTAAGCGCCTATTAGATGCCGGCGTATCACTTCAAAACATTCGAACCGCAGTCGATCATTTGCGCGGTCGCGGTGTAACCGAACTCGAGCGAATCACTTTAATGTCAGATGGCGCATCTATCTATGAGTGTGCAAGTGCTGATGAGATGTATGACTTGGTGCAAGGTGGCCAAGGAGTATTCGGTATCGCAGTTGGTCGCGTCTGGCATGAAGTCGAAGGCTCACTTTCAAACCTTCAAGGTGAGGTTAATGGTCAAGTAGTTGGTGGCGAAAGTAACGATGAGCTAGCGCAACGTCGCGCGCGCAAAGGAGCTTAATCGCCCGTATTCTGCTCACCTAAACGATCACTACTGATCTTTTTAAGTAGATGGCATAGGTGTCTTTGAATGAGTGCGCACGAGAATTTTGAATCACGCCATATTGGCCCGACTCATTCTGATGAAGTTGCGATGCTCGATTCGCTGGGATATAAAAATCTCGAAACCTTTATTGCAGATGTGGTTCCTCAGAACATCGCAATCAAAGGAGTAATTGAAGATGCCCTGGATAGTGGACGAAGCGAAGTTGAAGTTATCGCAGAACTTCGTGCAATCGCATCTGAAAATAAAGTTTACCGGTCCCTAATTGGCACTGGTTATTACGGAACCATTGTTCCACCGGTTATCAAACGAAATGTTTTGGAAAATCCAGCTTGGTATACCGCCTACACGCCATACCAACCAGAAATCTCACAAGGTCGACTAGAAGCACTCTTCGCTTTTCAAACTATGGTTTGCGAGTTAACGGGTCTTGATATCTCCAATGCCTCAATGCTTGACGAATCAACAGCTGCAGCTGAGGCAATGACTTTGGCTCGTCGTGCTTCAAAATTAAGTGATGACGCAGTTTTTCTAATTGAAGAACATGTACATCCGCAGACTAAAGCGGTCGTGATCACTCGAGCTAAACCACTAGGCATCAAAGTCGTAGAAATCGATGCTGGTCATGTTGCGCTTGACGGATATCACGGAGAATTCTTCGGGGCACTTCTGCAATATCCAGATACCACTGGTGAGATTCTGGATTATTCAAAATTTACAGAGTACGCACATTCACGCGATGCAATCGTTATTGCAGCTACAGATTTATTAGCGTTAACCATTTTGAAAGCGCCAGGGGAGTGGGGCGCAGATGTAGCGGTAGGAACTTCGCAACGTTTCGGCGTTCCAATGGGATTTGGCGGTCCACACGCAGGATTCCTAGCAGTGCGCACTGGACTTGAACGATCTATGCCAGGTCGTCTGGTCGGTCAGAGTATTGATGCCACTGGCAAGCCAGCGTGTCGGTTAGCGTTACAAACGCGCGAACAACATATCCGTGGTGACAAAGCGACCTCAAACATTTGCACCGCTCAAGTTTTATTAGCAAACATGAGCGCCGTCTATGCGATGTGGCATGGGCCAGTTGGTTTGCGCGCTATTGCAGAACGAGTTCATAATTTTGCCTCGCGTTTGCAATTGGCTGCAAAATCTCGCAACGAAAACGTTTTCGATACCGTAACTGTTGATGTGAAAGATGCAGCGTTAATACATCGCACGGCAAATAGTCACGGCATTAATTTCGCTCGGGTTAGCGAAACCGAAGTTCGTATCTCTTTCGATGAAGCAACTACGGAAGAGACTTTTGCAGATGTGTTGGCAATCTTGGGCTTATCTGATGGTCAAGCTAAAGCGATTCCAGCGAACTTTGCTCGTACCAGCACTTATCTAACGCACCCAGTCTTTAACACCAATCATTCCGAAACCGGCATGATGCGTTACTTACGCAATTTGGCGGATCGCGATTTGGCGCTAGATCGCACCATGATTCCGCTGGGCTCATGCACAATGAAACTCAATTCAGTAACCGAGATGGAAGCAGTTACTTGGCCAGAATTCTCATCGCTGCACCCATTTGCACCTGCCGAACAGAGCCAGGGTTCTCGCAAGTTGATTCAGCAACTTTCGGATTGGTTAGTCTCAATCACCGGTTATGACGCTGTGTCTTTGCAACCAAATGCCGGTAGCCAGGGTGAATTCGCTGGCCTGCTGGCGATCCGTAATTATCACGATTCTCGGGGTGACCAGTCGCGCAATATCTGCCTGATTCCATCCAGTGCTCACGGAACCAATGCTGCATCAGCAGTTATGGCCGGAATGAAGGTCGTAGTTGTTGAGTGCGACGAGAATGGAAATGTTTCAGTTGCCGATATCAAAGCGAAGATCGCCGAACATGCTGACGCGCTCGCGGCTTTAATGATTACTTATCCATCTACTCATGGTGTTTTCGAAACAGCCGTGTCCGAAATCTGCGCACTTGTTCACGATGCAGGGGGACAGGTCTATGTAGATGGGGCGAACCTCAACGCTCTTGTTGGCGTAGCTCAGCCTGGAAAATTTGGCGCAGATGTCTCGCACCTAAATCTACATAAGACTTTTGCGATCCCGCATGGCGGGGGTGGACCAGGTGTCGGTCCGGTAATTTCGCGCGCACATTTGGCGCCGTTCCTGCCTAACCATCCGTTAGATACGCAAGCAGGCCCATCAAGTGGTCCCGGACCTATCTCGGGTGCACCATTTGGTTCGGCAAGTATCCTGCCGATCTCGTGGGCTTACATCCGATTACTGGGCGGCTCTGGCTTAACCCATGCCACGCAAGTAGCAATCCTTTCGGCCAACTACATGGCAGCCAAGCTCGCACCTTCTTATCCAGTTCTCTACACCGGTGCTAATGGTCGAGTGGCCCATGAGTGCATCTTGGATATTCGCGAGCTAACCAAGCTATCGGGTGTAACCGTTGATGACATCGCCAAGCGCCTAATGGACTACGGGTTTCACGCTCCGACCATGTCTTTTCCGGTCGCCGGCACTTTGATGATTGAACCGACAGAATCAGAAGATATCGCCGAGATCCATCGTTTCATCGACGCCATGGTGGCCATTCGAGCTGAGATTCAAGAGATCATCGATGGCAAAGTTGCCGTGGCTGACTCGGCGCTACATCATGCGCCGCATACCGCCTTGAGCGTAACGGCCACCGAATGGGATCGAGCCTACCCACGCGAGAAGGGGGGCTATCCAGCCCCGCTAGATGGCTTTATCGCGGGGGAAATCATCGGTTCTCGAATGAAGTATTGGCCGCCAGTTTCCCGCATTGATGGCGCCTATGGAGATCGCAACTT
>JACCDK011036998.1_pt1 | contig 13990 bp, 14 predicted proteins | sample 7445871 | NCBI WGS metagenome assembly JACCDK01 (sample SAMN15323436, study PRJNA562643) | freshwater metagenome | isolation source: river surface water | place: USA:Blue River Watershed | collected 2017-08-15 | reverse complement strand
GCTTGGGGTTGTGCGCGTTGTACAACCAAACGATGCGACCACCCCAGCAAAAACCGGTGATGGCCAATTTGTCCACATTGCCGCCTTGGCCTGCGGCCCATTTCACACAGGCATCCAAGTCGCCCATCACCTGGGCATCGGGCACTTTGGCGATCAATTCGCTTTGCAGCTTGGCGATCTCTCCAAAGCTGGTCGGGTCACCTTGGCGGGAGAACAACTCGGGGGCAATCGCCATATAGCCTTCGCGGGCCAAGCGGCGGGTCACATCGGCAATGTATTCGTGCACCCCAAAAATTTCCGAAATCACCAGCACCACTGGCAAGCCGGTTTTGCCTGCAGGTGCGCTGCGGTAGGCATTCATTTTGTAGCCATTGACATCGATGACCACCTCGCCCGTGGTCAAACCGTCGCTGGGGGTTTTGATGGCAGTTTGGGCCATCAGGGGCAATGCCGCAGCGGCATAGCCCACGCCCAAGGCGGTTTGCAAGGCCAAACGGCGGCTGGGCAAGGGTGCGTCGACGCGGGTGTTGAGCAGGGCTTGGGTGTCGAGCAAGGTGTCAGAGTTCATGGGGCCGCCTCGGTATGAGAAAAGGTGAAGGGGTGTGGTGGACCTGCGCGGCTTTGGATCCGACACAGAGCGGGCGATTTTAGACAGGACAGGCCAGCCGCGTGGGCCTGGGCCCAATGCGTCACAATTTGCCCCATCCCAGCCTGACCCTGCAGGCTGGTGGACCCATGCCTTGAAGAGGAGTTACACCATGGCTGAAATACTGGGCTTGGGCCTGTCGCATTACCCGCCCTTGTCCACCCCAGATGCCATGATGTCGGGCATTTTGCGCACCACGCTCAAAGACCCGGGCATCCCCGATGCCGCCAAAGACCCGGCCCATTGGCCTGCCGCCATGCAAGCCGAATGGGGGCAAGACCAAGGCACCCTCGCTGCCGGTCAACACCGGGCGGCGATGGTCACGCAGTTTCGCCGCATGCGCGAAGAACTCGACCGCTTCAACCCCGATTTGGTCTTGCTGTGGGGCGATGACCAGTATGAGAACTTCAAAGAAGACATCATCCCGCCGTTTACCGTTTGTGCCTATGACGACTTGGACGTGTACCCGTGGCGGCATGCGCAAGGCTCATCCATGATGGATGGCGGCAAACCCAATGCCTGGGGCGAAGGCCCGGATGTGCATTACCGCTTGCGCGGCCGGCGCGATGTGGGCAAACACCTGACCACTGGCCTGATCGAAGCGGGTTTTGATGTGGCCTATGCCTATAAGCCGTTGCACCATGCCAGTTTGGCGCATGCCTTCACCAATGCCATCTTGTACCTGGACTACGACCGCAAAGGTTGGGACTACCCCACCTTGAGCGTGCCCATCAATTGCTATGGGCGCAAAGTGATCTCGGCGCGTGGCTTTTTGACCCACATCAACGATGCGCTGGACTTTGACCCACCCTCGCCTTCGCCCGCGCGTTGCATGGACCTGGGCGCTGCCACCGCCCGCATCCTGCGCGACTCGCCTTGGCGGGTGGCGGTGGTGGCTTCGTCCAGCTGGTCCCATGCTTTTTTGTGCGACCACACCCACCGCTTGCGCCCCGACACGGTGAGCGACCGGGCGCTCTACCAAGCCTTGGTGGACGGCGACTACGCCTATTGGCATGGCCGCAGCACCGCCCAGTTTGAGCATGCGGGGCAACAAGAAATATTGAATTGGTCGCCCCTGATGGGGGCCATGCAAGCCCTGGGGGCCCAGCTCAAGTGGAGCGCGTTTGTCGAGACCCACATCTTCAACTCCAACAAAGTGTTTGCCGCCTATCACCCGGTTTGATGCCATGCCCAAAACCTTGAAACCCATTTGCGACTGCGGCCTGATTGACACCCACACCCATTGGGTGCCCGATGCCTTTCCCGCCTATGTGGGCGCACGCAAGGGCGTGGCCTGGCCTTCCATCGCGCCTGCCGAGTCCAGTTGCCAGCGCCATGTGATGATCCAGGACAAGATCTACCGCACCATCCCCACCAGTTGCTTTGACTTCGACGAGCGCACACGGCACATGGCCGAAACCGGGGTTACCCGCCAAGTGGTCTCGCCCATGCCCGAGTTGTTGTCGTATTGGTTGGAAGCTGAAGATGCCAAGTCGTTGATCCGCTACCTCAACGATCGCTTGGCCGAGCAAGTGGGCGCGCAAGCGGAGCGCTTCATCGCCTTGGGTGCCGTGCCGCTGCAAGATGTGGACATGGCCATCCATGAGCTGGAACGCGTGGTGGGCGAGTTGGGCATGGCTGGCGTGGAAATTGGCAGCAACATCAACGGCAAGCCGATTGGTCACCCCGACTTTGCACCGTTTTTTGAAGCCGCCCAAAGCTTGGGGGCCGCCATTTTTGTGCACGCCTTGCGACCCGCTGGCATGGACCGCTTGGTCGGCCCGCCGGCGCTGGAACAAGCGCTGGCCTTTCCAGGGGAAATTGGCCTGTCGGCGGCTTCCATGATCACCTCGGGCCGCTTGGCGGCCTTGCCGCAGTTGCGCATTGCCTTTAGCCATGGCGGCGGCTCACTGCCGGTGTTGGTGGCCCGGCTGGAGCATGCGTGGACCTGCATGCCGCCGATCCAAAACGCATTGAAGCATTCGCCCCGGGCCATGGCACGGCAAATGTTTGTCGACGACTTGGTGTATGACGAGGCCAGCATCCACCACCTGATTTACACCTACGGCGTGGGCCAGGTGATGGTGGGCACCGACGACCCGTTTGTCATCATGGACCGCCGCCCGGCCGAGCGGGTGGAACGCTTGCAATTGAGTGCCGAGCACCGCCAAGCGCTGCGCCAAGACAATGCCTTGCGCTGGCTGGGATTGGCTTAAACCCGCATGGTCCAGCGGCTTGACAGGCGCTAAAGTGGTCTCCAGCGGTTGGGGTGTGCCCTGGGCAACACCGACCGCACCACCAAGGAGAACCCCATGAGCATGTTTCCACGCTGGCTGGTAGCCTTCACCCTCGCATGGGCCGCCGCTGGCACCCTCGCCCAAGACAGCGGCAATATCCGCGTGGTCTTGCCCTTTGGCCCCGGCAGCGGCACCGACAACGTGGCGCGACCCTTGTTTGAAGAAGTGGGGCGCGAACTCAACCAAACCGCTGTGATCGACAACCGCCCGGGTGCCAATGGCTTTTTGGCCGCTGAATTTGTGGCCCGGGCCCCGGCCGACGGCAAGACCCTGCTGTTCACCTCCAACACCACCCATGCCATCAACCCGGTGCTGTTCAAAAAACTGCCTTACGACCCGGTGAAAGACTTCAAACCCATTGCCATGGTGCTCACCGCGCCTTATGTGCTGATCGTGCGCAAAGACATGCCGGTGCGCACGGTCAATGAATTGGCCGCGTGGATCAAAGCCAATTCCGATAAAGCGGCCTATGGCTGGGGCGCATCGGTGAGCCAAATTGCCGGTGCGGTGTTTCTCAAACGCCTGAACCTGACCAGCGTGGGCGTGCCCTACAAAAGCAGCCCCTTGGCGGTGACCGACCTGATGGGTGGGCAACTGAGTTTCATGTTCCTGGACTACGCCGCTGCCCTGCCCTTTGTGCAAGGCGACCGGGTCAAGGCGATTGCCGTGACCTCGCCCAAGCGCATCGACATCTTGCCCGACCTGCCCACCATGGCCGAGAGCGGCATGCCCAATTTTGAGGTGCGCTCTTGGAACGGCATGTACGCCCCAGCGGGCACGCCCGATGCCGTGATCCAGCGCTACAGCAATGCGGTCAAACGCGCGATGTCCAGCCCAGCGCTGCTCAAAAAATTGGAACAATGCTGCGTGCCCACCCTGCTGATGGCCGATGAGTTTGCCGAGTTTGTGCGCAAAGACCGCGCCTTGTGGGCCGAGCGCGCTGCTTTTGCAGGCCTCAACCCCGAGTAAACCGCTGGCCGCTATGTCCCCCCCACCCGGCCATCGATCACCGCGATGGTCTTGTCGCAGCGCTGGGCCAGCAAAGGGTTGTGGGTGACAAACAGCACCGAGGTGTGTTGCTCTTTGCACACCCGCTGCAACAAGGCAAACACCCCATCGGCGCTTTTGGTGTCCAGGTTGCCCGTGGGTTCGTCGGCCAAGATCAAGGCCGGCTTCATGGCCAATGCCCGCGCCACCGCCACCCGTTGCTGCTGACCGCCCGACAAATGGCTGGCGGGCACATCCAGCCATGGGGTGAGACCCACACTGTCCAACAAGGCACTGGCGCGTTGGTGCGCCACCTCGGTCACAAAACCGGTATCGGCAAACATGGGCATCATCACGTTTTCCAGCGCACTGAAGGCGCCCAATAAATGGTGGTACTGAAACACAAAACCAATGCGGTGACCGCGCAAATGGGTCAACTGCGCATCGCTCATGCGGGTGGTTTCTTGGCCGGTCATTTGCAACTCGCCTTGGGTGGGTCGGTCCAATAAACCCACGATGTTGAGCAAAGTGCTTTTGCCCGAACCCGATGGCCCCACCACCGCACAAAACTCGCCCGGCCACAGGCTCAGGTCAATCCCGTGCAAAACCTCGGTTTCATTGGGCTCACCCACATTGAAGGACTTGCGAATGCCCTGCAAGACCAAGACCGGTGTGGGGGTGGCAGGCGCGGTGCTCATGCGCTCATCCCCGAATCGCCACCACCGGGTCCAAGCGGGCGGCCCGCAAGGCCGGTGCAAAGGCCGATAGCAATCCGGTGAGGGTGGCCAGCAGCAGGGTTTGCATCAGCAGGGCTGAGTCAAACACCAAGGGGAACATCACCGATCCATCGGCATTGCGCATCCACCGCTGCCACAGGTAGAGGGCCAAAGCGCCTATGGCAGAACCCAAGACCGCGCCCCCCAAACCGAGCAAACCGCCTTGGATCAAAAACACCCGCAACACCTGACCGCGAGAGACACCCATGGCGCGCAAAATGCCGATCTCGCGCGAGCGCTGAACCACCGACACCACCAACACACTGGCAATGCCAAAGCCCACCGACAAGGCCACAAAAAACCGAATGGCGGTATTGGCCGTGGTTTGTGCTCTGACGGCGGTGAAAAACTGTTCATTGGTTTTGATCCAACTGTCGGCTTGCAAGCCGGTCAGTTGATGGATTTGTTGGGCAATGGTTTCGGCTTGGTAAACATCGTGCACCGTCACATCCAGCACCGAAGCGTCACCGATCAAGTCAAACAGGGTTTGGGCATTGCGCAAAGACACAAAGGTGTTGCGTGCATTGGCCGCCTTGTTGCCCAGGTCAAAAATACCGCTCACGGTCAGGGTTTGCACCCGACCGGTGCCCGCAGACAAACGCAGTTTGTCGCCCACACCCAGGCCCAAGTCGCTGGCCAGTTCGGTGCCAATCAAAATGGTTTCGCTGTTGATCAGCGCTTGGCCGCGCACGATTTTGTCAGGCATGGCGATGATCTTGAAATACACCTCGGGCTGTACCCCCACCACCGACACCGAGCGGGTGGCACTGCCCCGGCTGACCAAGGCTGCCCCCGTGACCGAGGGCGACAACACCTTCACTTGGGCAATCGCAGCCAATGGCATGGCCCAGCTTTGCCATTGGTCAATGCCTTTGGGCCTTTGCAAAGGCACTTGGATTTGCGCCAACTCTTGCGCCGGGTCCATCGGCCCATCGCGCAAGGGGCGCACGGTTTCTTTGGGGTTGAGCAGCTGAATGTGCGCTTGCCCGGTGAGCACCCGGTTGACGAAATTCGACTGCAAGCCCGCCAACAAGGCCGACATGAAAACGATCACGGCCACACCAATCGCGATGCCCACCGCAATAAAGCCCGTTTGAATTTTTCCCTCTTGCAAAAACCGAATGGCCACCACCCATTCAAAGGGTTGCCATCGGTTGTGCCTCATGGCGACACGGCCCGAACGCGCATGCCCTCGCGCAGGCCAGGGATGGGCTTGAGCACCACCGCATCGCCTTCATGGAGGCCCGTCAAGACCTCGGCCCGGCCTTGGTGGCTCAGGCCCAAAAGGATGGTTTGCCGCCGCACATGCTGCCCGCGCACCACCCACACCCAAGTGGCATCGCCAGCCGTGCCTTGCACCGCTGTTTGCGCCAGCCACAGCGACTGCGGCCGATGGGCCACCGCCAAGTCCACCGATACCGTCATGTCTTGTTGCAAATAAGCCGGTGGCTTGAGCACCTGCAACTTGACCTCCACCGAGCCACGCAGCGGGTCCACCCGTGGGTTGATATAGACCAATTCGGCATCGAACCGGTGATCGGGGTAGGCATCGGCACTGGCCACAGCGGCTTGTTTCAGGTGCAAGAGGTGCAGGTTTTTTTCGTCAATTTGCAACACCAATTGCATATCGGTTTTGGGCGACAAGACCATCAACACTTTGCCGGGCTGCACCCCATCGCCGGGTTCCACGCTGCGCGCGATCAGCACGCCATCGATGGGGGCAGCAATGCGGGTGTGGCGCAAACGCGCAGCGGCCGAGGCCTCTGCCGCTTGTGCCACTTGCAAAGCACTGTGGGCCGCGGCCACATCGCTGCCCCCGGCTTGCAGGCTTTGGTGCTGTTGCTCGGCAATGTGCAATTGCGCTTGTGCCACATCCAAGCCGCGCTGTGCGTCGTCACGGGCCGATGCACCCACAAAGCCCTGGTCAAACAAAGCTTGGCTGCGCGCCAAGCTTTGCTGCGCCATTTTGAAGTTGGCCTGGGCCTGCAACCTGGTTTGCTCGGCCACTGGCAAGCGCAGCTCGCCCAACTGACGCAAATTGACCTGAGCTTGCAGCACATTGGCTCGGGCTTGCTGGTGGTTGGCTTGGGCCTCGGTGCTGTCAAGCTCGATCAAGGTTTGCCCTTGCCGCACCCCCTGACCCTCGGTCACGGGGATGGCCACCACCCGGCTGGTGATTTGCGCGCTCACATCGGTGCGGTGCGGGCTTTGCACGTGGCCACTGGCCACCATGGTTTGCACCACGTCTTGGCGCTGAAGCACCTGCACGGGCGTGATGGGCCCCATCCACCATTGCCAGCCCCCCAACCCCAAGCCTGTCAACGCGGCCGCACCCAACAGGCCCCACAGGTACAAACGGTTCATGCGCCGCCACCCACCAACGCGGTGCCAAGCCCATGTGTGTCCATTGACTAGCCTTTGTGTCGCACCAAAGCAGGCGAGCAAACCACTTGCGCGCCCTGCAATGGGTGCATGGGGTCATGCTAGGCGGGGGTGGGGCTTGGTGGGTTGATGTGGGTCAAGGTTTAGGGGAAATCACCCACCCAACACGGGTCGGTTCTTTTGACCGATAAATCTTGCGGAAATAAACATATTGTTTATGATGCGGTCATGATTCAAAGCTTTGCCAGTGACGAAACCGAAAGCTTGTTTGGCACGGGCAAGTCTCGCCGATTGCCGCCTGAAATTCTCAAGCGCGCGCTCATGAGGTTGACCCAGCTTCACGCAGCCACAGATATTGACGATATGCGCATGCCGCCCTCCAACAGGCTTGAAGCATTGGTTGGCGACATGGTTGGCAAATGGAGCGTTCGCATCAATGACCGCTGGCGTCTGTGCTTTCGGTTTGATAGCGGTGATGCGTACGATGTTGAAATTGTGGATTACCACTGAGGAACCATGACAATGACCAAGCAAAAACCAATCAATGGAATGCCCGCTATTCACCCAGGTGAATTTCTGCGCGAGACATTGGAAGAAATGGCCATGACCCAAGCCGCGTTTGCCGATGCCATTGGCGTTTCGGCCATGCGTGTGTCGCACGTGTTGAAAGGCGACAGGCCCATGACGGCTGAATTGGCTTTGCGCATAGGACGCGCACTGGGGCAATCACCGCAATATTGGCTGAACCTGCAAACGGCTTACGACCTGAAGTTGGCGCAAATTGAAATGAAAGATGCGTTGAAAGATGTCAGGTTGTTGGCGGTTGGTTGATCTTGAAATAAACATTCCAGCCATGACTCAAGTCAATTACCTTCTTTAAAAAAGCGGGCCGTCATTTGCATTGATTTGATAAAGGCACTTTACTTTCAATAATCTTGAATTCTGTTTGATGCATGCCCGCTTTGATGACTTGGACTTCCGCCAAGTCTTTGCCTAACAGCTGCTTGACGCGTGATGTGCTCAATTCACACTTCAACCCTATGATCACCTCACGAAGCTGGAGGTCATTGGAAAAATCAACGAAATAGTTATCTCCCTCTTTCTTTGTTTCGTCAAGTTCTTCAATCATTCGATGTTCAGCTTCATATTGCCAATCTACATACTTTGTTGAAATTAGCCGATCCAGCAACTCCTTTAAATCCTTTTCTCTATCCTTTGTTGTGTCCAATACATAAACACGATCTCTCTCGTATTTGACCTCAAATAAAACTTGAGTCGGCACATCAAAGCCTAGGGCCATTCCGCTGTGTTTATCAGCGTAGTGCCCCCATAAAAGTGGATTGTCCCAATATTTACTGAAACATACCAATCCGCGTTCCTTGCCAAATTGAGCCTTAAATGTTTCTAAATTGGTTCGGAAACTTTCATCCCTTAAGTCAGCCGCTAGCAACTCAAAAGGATCATTCAAATGCCTTATTTCAGAGATCTTGATACGCCTAAATGCAAGATTACAAACGGCGTGTTCAGTTTTGGAAAAGTTATAGACCCTGGTCACATCCATTGCCTTCCCCCTCTTTCATGGTCAATACGTCAACCTCGGCAGTCTATGCAATACCATTTTTTGAATTTATTGAATAACTCGTCACCACTGCTTAACCCAAGATAACTGACATCCGAAATACGCAATCAATAAAAATTTTTTCGTCCACATATGAAAAAAGGCACCCGAAGGTGCCGCTATCGAGAGGTCATTGCCCACCCTCACTCAGGCTGTATCCCCGCATCCTTGACCTTGCGGCCCCAGCCTTCGAGTTGCTTCTTCATGTACGCATCCAATTCAGCAGCGGTGCTGGGGTGGGATTCGACACCCAGGCCCACCAAGCGCTCGGCCACGTCTTTTCGCACCAGCATGCTGGCCAGGCGTTCGCTCAGTTTGTTGACGATGGCCGGTGGCATGCCTGCGGGGCCGACCACACCGATCCACGCGGCCAGGTCAAAGCCGGGCAAATTGGCTTGCTCGGCCACGGTGGGCAGGTCAGCGGCCAAAGCGCTTTTTTGCTCGGCACTCAAAGCCAGTGCCCGCACCCGGCCCGACTGCACATGCGGGCGGCTCGATGCCAAGTCCACAAACAAGAAGGTCACCTGCCCGCCGATCAAATCGGTCAAGGCCTGTGGCGTGCTTTTGTAGGGAACGGCTGAAGCGTTTAAGCGGGTGAGTGAATTAAAGGCCGCGCCCGCCACCTGCCCGGTGCTGTTGCCATAGGCATAGCTGGCTTTGTGCTCGGGCTTGCGGGCGTACGCAATCAGTTCTTGCACATTTTTGGCCGGGAAGTCGGCCTTGACCGCCAACACAAAGGGCGCATAACCCAAGCGGCCAATCGGGCTGAAGTCTTTGATCGGGTCATAGGGCAATTTTTTGAACAAATACGGATTGGCCGAGTGCACCGTGTTGGTGGTCAAAAACAAGGTGTAGCCATCGGGCGCAGACTTGGCCACGTTTTCGGCGGCAATGATGCCCGATGCACCGGGTTTGTTATCCACCACAAAGCTTTGCTTGAAGTGGCTTTGAAAGTCCTCAGCCACCATGCGGGCCAAGATGTCACTGGCGCTGCCCGCCGCAAAGGCGGTGACCACCCGCACCGGCTTGTTGGGCCACTCTTGGGCCTGTGCCGTGGGCAAGGCACTCAACAAGGACAGCACCAGGGCTGCAAGGATGGGAATGTGTTTCATGCAAGTCTCCTTTGGTGTGCAGTGAATCAACGGCTTTGGTTGCGGTCGCGGCCCAAGGTAAAGCCCGCGTCCACCTTGAGCATTTGCCCGGTGATGACCGCATCGGGTTCGAGCAGCCACACCACGGCACGGGCGATGTCTTCAGGCTGGCTGATTTTGCCCAGCGCAGACAGGTCGCTGAAATCTTTTTTCACCCGCTCGTAAGAGGCGTCGCCCAAACCGTCACGCATCCAACGGCCCTCGATCATGCCGGGCATGACCCCATTGACGCGGATTTTGGGGGCCAAGGTGCGGGCCAAGCTGATGGTCAAGGTGTTGAGCGCGGCCTTGGACAACACATAGGGGTAGGAGCTGCCGCGCCCGGTCTCAGCCGCCAGCGAAGACACGTTGACGATGGCCGCGCCATCGACCATGTGCTTGGCCGCTGCGCGGGCCATTTGGAATGGGCCAATGGCATTGACCGCGTAAATGTCTTGGAAGTCTTGGGCATTGACCGCATCCATATCGGTCAGGGGCACAAAGGTGGTGGTGCCCGCGCAATTGGCCAAGGCATCGATGCGGCCCCAGCGCGCCTGGGTGGCTTGGACCAAGGCTTTGCAATCGGCATCTTGGGCCACATTGACGGCCATGGCAAAGGCCTCGACACCAAGCGCCTGACATGCGTTCACCACCTGCTGGGCATTGTCGGGGTTGCGTTGGTAGGTGATGGCCAGGTGGTAGCCGCGCTGGGCCAACATCAGGGCCGTGGCCGCGCCCACGCCACCGCCACCGCCTGTGACGATGGCCACCCGTTGGGTTTGATTCATGGGCTGCTCCCTTTCACATCGCTGCTTCAAAGTACTGTCGCACCACCGACTCGGCCACGCAAGCGGGGCGCTCTTCGCCGTCTATTTCAATGGTGACTTTGAAGGTCATTTGCACGCCGCCCGCAATGTCTTCCAGCTGGGCCAACACAAAGCGGCCGCGCACGCGGCGATCGACCTTGACCGGGTTGGTAAAGCGCACCCGGTTCAGCCCATAGTTGATGCCCATTTTGCAAAAGGGCAAGGCCATGTGCTGGTCGTAAAAGCGCCCGAGCAAAGACAGGGTTAAAAAACCATGGGCAATGGTGCAGCCAAAGGGCGACTCTTGGGCCGCTCGCACCGGGTCCACATGGATCCACTGCGGGTCATCGGTGGCCTGGGCAAACAGGTCGATGCGTTTTTGGTCGATCAGCACCCAATCGGTGACAAAGGCTTCTTGGCCCACCGCTTGGCGCAGTTCATCCAAGTTGTTGAAGGTGCAATGGTTGGACATGGTTGCGTCTTTCTATGCCGTGCTGGGTTGGATGAGTTGGTCGCGCAAAGCGCGTTTGAGCAGTTTGCCATTGGCGTTGCGCGGCAAGGGCGTGGTGGACAAGGTGATGGATTCGGGCACCTTGTAATCGGACAAACGCTGGGCGCAGTGGTCGCGCAAATGCGCTTCGGTGGTACCCGTTTGGCGCAGGGTGACAAAGGCATGCACCCGTTCGCCCAGCACCGGGCAGGGCTTGGCCACCACGGCGCTCTCCAGCACGTCGGGGTGTTCGTACAAAGCGTTTTCCACCTCAATCGTGTAAATCTTGTAGCCACCCCGGTTGATCATGTCTTTGATGCGGTCGTGCACCCGCACATAACCTTGGGCATCGATGGAGCCCAGGTCGCCCGAATGCCAAAAGCCTGCGGTGAAGTTGTCCGCCGTGGCCTGCGGGTTGTCCCAGTAGCCTTTGACCACCATGGGGCCTTTGATCCAAATTTCGCCCATTTCACCTGCTGGCAATTCGCAGCCCTGGGCATCCATCACCCGCATTTCCACGCAAGCCAATGGCTTGCCCACGGTGTCGTTGTGCTCGGCGGTATCGCCCTGGGGCATCAAGGTGGCAGGTGAAGTGGTTTCGGTGGAGCCATAGCAGTTCATCAACATCAGGCGTGGCATTTTGAGCGCCAGCTTTTCGATGGAAGCCACTGGCATGGGTGCACCCCCATAAGCACCCACGCGCCAACTCGACAAGTCGATGTCTTCAAACTCAGGGCACAACATGCACAGGTTGTACATGGCCGGCACCATCAAGGTGTGGGTCATGCGCTCACGCTGGGCCAATTGCAAAAAAGCCGGGGCCTTGAACTGCGGCATCACCACCAGCTTGCCCGCGCACAACACCAAGGTGGTGATCAAGGCCACCAAGCCGGTGACATGGCTCAAGGGCACCGTGGCCACCGAACAGTCTGTGGGCCCCAAACCCATGGCAACTTGGTAGTGCATGGACGAATGCACCAAACTCAAGTGGGTGAGCATGGCCCCCTTGGGCCGCCCGGTGGTGCCCGATGTGTACAAAATCACGGCGGTGTCTTCTTCTTGCACAGGTGTGACATCGCTCAACGGGGCATGCGCCTGCCAATCGGCATACAGGGCCGAGCCTGCGCAGGCTGACATGGCCACCCGGTGACGCAAGGTTGGCGCTTCGCTGGGCGCTGGCAACAAATCGGCCAGTTCGGCCTCGTGCAACACACACACGGCGGCACAGTGCGACAAGGCATAGGCCAGGCCGGGCTTTTGTTCCCGAATGCTCAAAGGCACGGTGATGGCCCCAATTTGGGTGGCCGCAAACAAAGCCACCACAAACTCAATGCGGTTGCCCAGCAACAAAGCCACCCGGTCACCCTCGCCCACACCATGGGCGCGCATGGCCCCGGCCAAGCGCTGGCTGGCCTGTGCCAAGCCACGGTAGGTCATGCGTTGTTCATCGCACACCAAGGCCACGCCATCGGGGTTGCGTTGGACGGCTTGGGTCAGCAGATCGTGCAAGCGGTGCAAGCGCTGGGCAAAGCAAGTCACCACCCGGTCACCGTGGTGGGCTTCTTGGCGCAGGGCGGGCCAGGTGTCATCCCACTGACGCATGGTGTTCTCCTGTCAGGTGGGGCATGCGGTGGTCGAGCAGCAACCAAATGGCGGCTTTCTGCCAATGCAAACCCGCATGCATGGACGCATACACACCGCCGGGCAAGGCCTGCGCAAAAACAAATTTCAGGGCATTCAGGCCAGGCACTTCGTAGCGCACCACGGGTGAATCAAAGCACGGCGCGGTGATGGCACGCACCCGCTCGGGGGTGAGGTATTGGCGCAGCATGTCGTAATGTGCGCCGTCACATGCCACCAAACTCAGGTCGAGCATGTCGCCCTTGTCACCGCTGCGCCCGCTGGCCACGTCGCCCACCCTCATGCCTGCCCCCACACCAGTTCGCTGGTCACCCACTGCCGATCGATCAAACCATCGACCACCGCCAAGCGAGGGCGTTTTTCACTGCGCACGCTGCACCCCCCGGCTGGGCCGCTCAAGGTCAGGGCGTAAACCTCGTCCTCCACCCATTGGGCGGTGGCCGCATCATCACAAGCGGCACTGATGTGCACGCGCAATTCGGTCGGTGGCGCGGCCGCAGGCCTTGCACTGCCGCGCAACACCGAGTCCATGCCCACCATGTCGATTTGGCAGGCATGGGCGGGCAGCGCATCGAGCCGCAGGCGCAGCACATCGGCGGCACACTGGGCGCGGGCCCAGGCACCATCTCCGGCAAAACCAATTTCCACATCGGCCAACACACCTGGCTGCTCGACAAAACCCGCCACCTTGAGCATGGGCGGAATCCCTTTGCCGCGTGCCCCGTGCATGCGCACACTTTGGGGCCCCGTCACCTCAAATTGGATGTTGGAAAAATCCACGATCAGGTCCGGTGTGATGTAGTGGGCCGGGTCGTGCACCTCGTACAACAGCTGCAAGGTACAGGTGAGCGCATCCACCAAGCCAGGCGCACCAGGCACCACGGTGATGTCGGCTGTGCCATCGGCATACACATGGGCCAATGGGTAACCCAAACGGGCGTATTGCTCGGCGCTCAAGGGCGGCGGTTTGTTCGCGCCACCGATGGGCTCGTAATTGCCACCCGTGAGCTGGCCACCGCATTCAAGCAAATGGCCCACGGCCAAAGCCCCGGCCAAGGCATGCTGTGTGTCTTGGAGTTGCATGCGCGCAGGCGCTGCAAACAAGGCCGAGTCGGCCACCCGCCCGGTGACCACCACCTGTGCGCCTTGCGCCAAAGCCTGCGCCATGAGCTCGCTGCCCAAATAGGCATGGGCCCCCATGAGTTGACCGTGCCAAG
>JACCDK010483826.1_pt1 | contig 13993 bp, 14 predicted proteins | sample 7445871 | NCBI WGS metagenome assembly JACCDK01 (sample SAMN15323436, study PRJNA562643) | freshwater metagenome | isolation source: river surface water | place: USA:Blue River Watershed | collected 2017-08-15 | reverse complement strand
TGATGGATTTAAGCCCCGAACAAACAACAGCTGCAATCGGTATCGCCGCAACACAGGCTGCGGGTATGCAACAAAACCGCGGCACCAGCTGCAAATCATTTCATGCGGGGAAAGCGGCCTCCAATGGCCTCCTCTCCGCTGTCCTGGCTGGGCAGGGCTTCACCGCATCTACCGAGAGCTTAGAAGGCAAAAAAGGGTTCATTCGGATCTACAGTGTGTCTCAGGAGCCCGGGCGTTTAACCGCTGGATTGCGTGAGCGCTGGGAGATTTTGTCCAATGGCTACAAGCCTTACGCGTGTGGGGTCGTGCTCCACCCTGCAATTGATGCAATGCTTGAACTTGCGAGCCAGATTTCCGCCGAATCGAATTATTGGAGGCAGGTGGATCGGGTGTCATTGCGGGTCAATCCCGCTGCAATTCGTATTACGGGAGTGCAGCAGCCTGCAAATGGCCTTATGTCGAAGTTTAGTATCAGCCATGCAGCAGCCGTTTCATTGATTGATGGTTCGGGCGGGTTAGCTCAGTTTTCCGACACCTCAATCTGTCGTGGTGAGATCGTGGAATTTTCGAAAAAAATCACGGTTCTCAGTGATGACAGCTTAGACCGCGACCAGGCGGCGGCAGAATGCTGGCTGGGGGACGGTCGATCGATTAAGTCCCACATTGTCCACGCCAGAGGCACAGTTAAAAATCCTCTGGACGATCGTCAGTTGTTTAACAAGTTTTTTGAAAATATAGGCGCAAAGAAAGACGAAAAGTCTGCCGAGGCGCATATTGATCAACTCATGAAGGCAGAAGCTATTGACGATATCTCCCCCCTGTTTGTGTGGCCTACTTGAGCTTTTGAGCCAACAGAGTTAAGTAAAAACCCTGAGAGGGTAAGTAATTCAAATTATGGCCCAGGAGCGGTAATAGAATTCACGGTGTAAATCTAAGGGAGCGAGTTATGAAGTTATGCGTAGCTAACGGAGAACGGGTATTTGTGGTGCGCGGAGAGGAGGCTGTTGACGTAACTGCCTCGATCAGCTCAATACCACACATTTCAGTAAGCGATCTTATGATTGGCCTTGTGGCGGATTTCGATAAGGCTCGCCCGTCGATAGATCGTGCAGTAGCCTCCGGAAAAGGGGTTCCCCTGTCGGCATTGAATTTCGATGCGCCAATTCCACGGCCCCGGAATATCGTGTGTATGGCCGTAAATTACATGGAAGACGGCACTCGAAGCGCCCCAGCACCTATCAATGCTTTCCATAAAGCGCCAACAAGCGTGATCGGCCATGGAGCCACAATGGTTTTCCCCGACGCTCCTGCGAGCAATTTCGAGGCAGAGGCTGAGATTGCGCTGATTATTGGTAAGCGTGCTAAGAACGTTACCGCAGCAAATGCAATGTCACACATCTTCGGTTACTTGAATTTTATCGATGGATCCGCCAGAGGGCTTCAGCCGCATGACCAGAGATTTTTTCAAGTGAAATCAAGGGATACCTTCGCGCCGATGGGCCCCTTTATCGTTACCGCCGATGAGGTTCCAAACCCCCAAAAGCTTCAGATAAGGCTATGGGTGAATGGGGTACTCAAACAGAATTTCAACACCGACGATATGGCCCACAAAATCCCTCGTTGTATTGAGTGGGCCAGCTCAGTACATACGTTAGAGCCGGGAGATGTTTTGGCTACCGGCACAAATCACCGCGGCCTCAGCAGTCTTCAGGATGGTGATTTCGTTGAATTAGAGTGCGACGGGTTGGGACGGTTAGCGGTCAACGTGCGGGATGACTTAAAGCGTACCTGGTCTCGGGAGACCCGATTAGAAAGAGAGCAGCAGGGATTAGAGCCGTTGCCGCCCCAGCTCTCAGGGAAGTATTCAAAGTCTGTGGCTTAGTTTATGGTTTTTTAGGCAGTGCTTTATTGCAATTTAAATTACAAAGGAGACTGTTATGTTTAAGAAAATAAATTCAATTTCACGGCTCGTTCCGATTATGGCGGCTTGTATTCTGGGGCTCTCAGCGGCAAGCATTTCTAATGCTCAATCAGTTACCCGCATTACCTATGTTTCGCCGAGCCCATCCGCGATAAATTCATTCCCAATATTTGTCGCAATAGGGGAGGGATATTTTAAACAAGAAGGTATAGAAGTTAAGGCCGAAGCAGTAAATGGATCTGGCCCAGTTTTACAGGCGCTCTCGTCTGGGCAAGCGCAGCTTGGGCGTCCCGGGCCTGCCCCGCTAATTAAGGCCAGGGCTCGAGGCGTTGATGTCGTTTTTATATATAACTCTTTACCGCGCACATCCTTCGGAATTCTAGTAAAAACAGACTCAAAGTATAAGCAGCCTTCTGAACTCAAAGGCAAAACGATTGGCGTTGGAACAGCCGATGGGGCTGAGGTGGGGTTTGCTCGCTCAATTCTGGGCTCCTACAGCATGAAAGAGCCTCAAGACTACAAATTTATTCCGGTAGGCGATGGCGGTCCGGCGACGGCTGGCTTCCTGCGAGGGGATATCGAGGCCTATGTTGGAAGTGTTGCGGATGCAGCTATTTTAAATAGTAGGGGTATGAAGGTTCGTGACATAACGCCTGAAAAATTCCAGGTTCTGTTTGGTAATGGTTATGCCATGATGGGGGATTACATAAAGAAGAACCCAAAGGTGGTCGAGGGTATCGGGCGCGCATTGGTAAAAGCAACAATCTTCACGCGTAACCCCGCTAATCGAGAAAAAGTCCTGCAGCATTTAGCTGCTGGCAATCGTCAAGAGATCGAAGACAAGAACTTTGCAAATGCCCTTCTTGATGCTGTACTTGCGAAAGGGCTCCCATTTGATCAGTCCAAGGGTTGGGGCTATAACGAACCCTCGGCTTGGCAAAATTGGCACGAGAGCATGCTGAAAGAAAAAGAGCTAGACGCGCCACTGAAGGATTTATCAGCCGCCTATACGAACGCCTTCAGCAAGGCTTGGAACACAGTAAAGTGAGTTTATCGACCCCTGAACGAGAGAACACCGGCGCTGATGGGCGTCCGGTGTTTGTTCTGGAGCATGTGAGTAAACATTTCCCCCGGCGCAATGTTCACGCACTCGATCGGGTTAACCTAACGATGCGCGAGGGAAATTTTTATTCAGTAATCGGTTCGAGTGGTTGTGGTAAGTCAACACTGCTAAAAATTATGGCAGGACTCCAGCCCCCCTCCTCAGGCAGCGTTATGCTTGAAGGCAGGCCGGTCCTCGGCCCTCGGCACGATATTGGAATGATGTTTCAGCAGGCAACCCTTCTACCCTGGCGCACCACTCTTGAAAATGTTGTGTTGCCGATTGAAATTCGGGACGGCAAATCTTCTGCATTAGCGGCACACGAGAAGGCGCGTAAACTCCTGGAGCTTGTTGGGTTAAACGGATTTGAGTCGGTATACCCTTCAGAGCTTTCCGGTGGAATGGCTCAGCGGGCTGCAATCTGTAGGATGCTGATTTCCGAGCCATCAGTCTTACTCTTAGATGAGCCATTTAGTGCGCTCGATGAGCTCACGCGCGAGTTCATGAACATGGAATTACAGAGAATCTGCATGGAGCGTAATGCTACCGCGTTCTTGGTAACCCACTCGATTCCAGAGGCGGTAATCCTCTCGGACGTTGTTTTTGTCATGTCGTCAAGACCTGGAAGATTTGTCGAAGAGGTTGCAATCAACCTTCCTAGACCGAGAACTCTCAGCATGCTAACAAGCCCAGAATTTGGGCGCTTGGTTGACCGTATCCGTAAAAACCTAGATGCCCAATCGTTTCTTTGATTACCGTTCGCATAAGAGGTGACTATGCAAGCACTACCTTCAGGCGCTACCCAAACTGTTTGGGCAGAAAAAGTATCTTGGATTGATTCGGTTCCAAGAGCTGTCTCTATGACAGTGTTGTTTGTTGCTTTTATATTCTTTTGGACGGCGCTAACTTGGTCTTCGGTGGTCTCCCCAATCATTCTGCCATCGCCCGGTGAAACCTTGAAAGAGATAATACATGTCGGCCATAATTTGTTAATTGGCGACTATATGCTGACAGCGTTGCTAATCACACTGCAAGAGGTGCTGTACTCATTCCTACTTGCTTTAACGCTGGGGTTTAGTCTTGGTGTTTTGGTTGGGGAAACTGTATTTGGCGAACGCGCAGTGATGCCCTATTTAGTTGCTCTTGACACCATGCCAAAGGTCGCTTTTGCACCAATTTTTATCGCCTGGCTCGGATTTGGCATTGAATCCAAGGTGGCGTTAGCAACTTTTATTGCGGCTTTTCCAATTATTGTAGGAACTGCGGCAGGGCTACACTCAGCCGATGAAAACAGTCGTATGCTGTTTAAAACTATGGGTGCAAGCCGGCTTCAAACTCTTCTGAAGATGAAGCTGCCGATGGGAATGCCTCAGTTTTTTACCGGTTTAAAGATTGGAACAGTTGGTGTCATGGCGGGCGCAATAACCGGTGAATTCCTGGGGGGCGGAAAAGGGTTTGGGGAGCTAATTCGTGTGGCATCGACCAATTTAAATACCGCAAGAGTCTTTGCGCTCATCATTTTTCTGAGCGTGATTGGCTTGGGTATGTTTTTGCTGGTGGGTTGGATACAGCGAAGGCTTGTCTTTTGGCAGAAATCGGGTTTATTGGGTGATGGACTTTGAGAAACTGGCTCGGGAAAGTAAATGGCGTTCGAGTGTGGTGAGGGCTTAGTCACCGGGGTACAGAAGGAAATAGCGTTACTTCAAGGTTTCGCCACTTCAGTGATTAGTGATGTTTATGGTGATAGGCTTTTAGGAACCGTCGGACTAAGTTCATATAATCTTGGGAAAGTTCACGTTGTCGGTAGGGCGTTGACTGTGAAGGTAGCAAATGGCGACAATCTCTTCGTGCACAAAGCGATTGGTCTGCTAGCTCCGAATGACATCTTGATGATCGACGGTGGGGGTGATATTAGTCGGGCTTTGGTTGGAGAATTGATGGCAACCCGTGCTCACGCCCATGGCGCAGTTGCATTTGTGGTGGATGGTGCAATTCGAGATGTAGAATTCTTTCTTGAGAATAAGTTTATGTGTTGGGCGAGAGGAGTTTGCCTTAGGGGGCCCTATAAAAATGGCCCTGGAGAGATCAATATTCCTGTTGTGGTCGGCGGGATGCTAGTTAACCCTGGAGATCTTGTCTGCGGGGACCGAGACGGATTGGTTGCCATTCCTCCGCATCTGGTTAGAGATGTAGCTCAGTTGGCAAAGGAAAAAAAACACGCCGAAGAGGCCAAGCGTATTAGCTATGCTAACACTGGCAAATAGAGCCCAAACGAGAGGGTAGCGAGAAACAATTTCTACTAAAAATTCAGATTAAAATACAGGCTTCGTCAAAATTACGGAGAAGATTGGAGTCCGCCTTATGGTTCGATCGTTAATTCTGACTTTCTTAATTGGTTGGTCACACACAGTTTATGCCCAAGCATGGGAGCCGTTGAAAAACGTGGAAATTGTTGTCTATGCGGCACCTGGTGGAAGCAATGACAAGACGGCACGAGCGATTGAAAAAGCAATTACGAAAGAAAAAATGATCAAAGCCACCATGACAGTCGTTAATAAAACAGGTGGCGGCGGCAATATTCAGTTGAATTACATGACCCAGCAATCGGGTGATCCCCATTTTCTGATGATCACTACGCCGACGCTATTGGCAAATCACATTACGGGTACCAGCACACAAAATCACAAGGATTTCACACCTATCGCATCGATGATTAACGATTACTCTGTCTTCGTAGTTAACGCAGCAGCACCGTTAAAGTCTGGAAAGGATTTAGCGGATCGGCTCAAAGGAAATCCGCGATCAATATCAATTGGCTTTGCAGGTGCGCTAGGTGGTCATAACCATGTTGCGGCTGGACTGCTAATGAAAGCCATAGGGGGCGCTCCAAAAAGCTTGAAAGTTGTCGCCTTTAAGGGATCTTCTGAAGCCCTTACAGCCTTGATGGGCGGGCATATTGATATGGTTGTTACCGCTGCTGGAAACGTAAGTGCTCATATTGCGGCGGGGAAATTGCGAGCACTCGGTGTTGCCGCCCACGATCGGCTTCCCGGAGATTTTTCAAAAATACCTACCTGGAAAGAGCAGGGTGTGGATTTGGTCTGGGGCAACTGGCGAGCTGTGATGGGCCCGAAGGGTTTAACGCAATCTCAAATATCTCGATGGGAGGGCGTTTTGCGTCAGGTTGTTCAGACATCTGACTGGAAAGCTGATCTCGAAAAAAATTTCTGGTCAAACGACTTTACGATTGGCGAAAAATTTAAGCAAGATTTAGAAAAAGACTATCTTGCTATGAGGTCCGTTTTGGCTGAACTAGAGCTCGCAAAGTAGTGAAATGATCAGCTGGGTGTCGCGTAATAACTCTGGTGTGCAGTGAGAACAGATAGGATAGTTGCCCTTTCTGCTATTGCATTGGCTGTTTTATACTGGATTGCAATCGAACAGATTAGCGAGCCAATTATCGGAGATCCTATCGGACCCAAAGCAATTCCAAGGCTGCTGGCAATTGGATTGGTTATTTCGGGCATCCTGTTGTTAATCGAAGCATTCTCTAAGAATCTCTTCGATGGCGCCACCAATAGAAAAACTCCTTCAGGCCGGGTTGATAAAAATGCTAAAAATACCCAAAGTAATACGGGCAAGATGCACCTTGTTGCCTGCGTGGTTCTTTTAACGGTAGTGTACTTTTCAGTTTTTCGTTGGCTGGGATACGCGCTGACAACTGCCGTATATCTCTCAGTTTTGATGATTTTTTTTAATCGAGGGAAAGTGTGGACTAATATTGCAACAGCGTTAAGTTTTAGTTTTATTAGCTATATTTTGTTTACCCGGATTTTTGGCGCCCAGATCCCCTCTGGGATCATGCCGTTCTGAGTTTTTAATTCGATGGAAACTTTTGATCACATAATCAATGGCTTTAGCCTTGCATTAACTCCTACCAATCTCTGGTACACATTCGTCGGGGTTTTAATTGGTACGATTGTGGGGATTCTCCCTGGGATTGGCCCGTCAGCGAGTATCGCAATGTTGATACCGCTAACATACGGGATGGAGCCTGTATCAGGTCTCATAATGATGGCTGGTATTTATTACGGCACGAAGTATGGGGGTTCAACAACTGCCATCTTAATCCGCACTCCTGGGGAGGCCGCTTCCGTCATGACATCGATCGATGGTTATGAAATGGCACGTAATGGCCGAGCGGGAGCCGCACTCGCGATTGCGGCTATTGGGTCATTTATCGCTGGGACCCTCGGGGTCCTTGCCTTGACGCTGTTTGCAGTTCCGCTTGCATCGACAGCATTGAAGTTTGGCCCTGCCGAATATTTCACCTTGATGTTGTTTGCGCTAACTGCAGTAGCCTCTTTGTCAGGGAAATCATTCGCTAAGGGACTAATGTCAAGCTTATTAGGCCTAATGATTGCGACCGTTGGAATCGATCTGCAGAGTGGTCAAGAGCGGTTTACAGGGGGAATCGCAGAGTTCCAAGATGGCATTGGTTTTATCGTGGTCGTAGTGGGAATGTTTGCGCTCGCAGAGGTTTTTAGAGGCTTGGAAAAAATTCATTCCGGAACGGTCGACCGAGCTATGCGTATTACCGGGAAGCTATGGATTTCCAAAGCGGAGTGGGACAGGTCTAAGGGCCCTATTTGGCGAGGGTCCATCATCGGATTTGTAATCGGAATTCTACCTGGGGCAGGGGGAACAATAGCATCTCTGTTGTCTTATGCTACCGAAAAAAGACTCTCTAAGGATTCACATGAATTCGGAAAAGGAGCGATTGAAGGTGTTGCAGGTCCTGAAGCTGCAAATAATTCGGATACCGCAGGCGCTATGGTACCTCTGTTGACTTTAGGGTTGCCTGGTGGTGGTGCAACTGCAGTAATGATGGGTGCTTTCATCATGCATGGGATTCAGCCAGGCCCACTTCTATTTCAAAATCGCCCGGATCTAGTTTGGGGTCTAATCGACAGTATGTATATCGGTAATTTAATGCTACTCATACTTAATTTGCCTTTGATCGGCATCTTTGTTCGTTTACTTTACATTCCGAGTGGAATTCTTTATCCCTTAATTATCGCAATTTCAGTTTTGGGTACCTTTGCGATTAACGGCAGCATTGTAGAACTCTATCTGGTTCTTATCTTTGGGGTTTTAGGATACGCTTTTGATAAAGTTCAAATTCCAATCCCGCCATTAGTATTATCTTTGGTATTGGCAAGCATTATGGAGCAGTCTTTTCGGCAAGCGTTGACCATCTCAGATGGTAGCTATACGATTTTTTTTAGTAGTGGAATTTCGATTAGCTTGGTTGTTATGTCATTCATCTCAGTTACTCTTCCATTTTTGATCCCGAAGCTAAAGCAGATGAGAGCGAATCAGGATTGATAAATACATACGATCAGCTGTCAATATCTGAGTCTAATAGAAAATAGGATATAAATTGAACTCTCGAGATTTGAGCATTGTCGCGCAGGAATACTGGGTCAAGAAGGAAAGCATTCGCCTTTGGGTATACAGGAAATATCTCGAGGGTTGCGAGGGAAGAAGACCAATTTTATTTTTGGTTCACGGATCGTCATACTCAGCGAAAACGATGTTTGACCTCCGGGCCGAAGGTTTAGAAGACTATTCAATGATGGATCACTTCGTTCGCTTGGGATACGAAGTTTGGTCGATGGATCATGAGGGCTATGGCCACTCTGACAGAACCTCTGGCTATTCAGATATCCAAAGTGGTGTACACGATTTAAAGATAGCGATGGATTTAATAAACCGAGAGACGGGCCAGAGTCGAGCGAGCTTTTTTGGGCAGTCTTCAGGAGCGTTACGCGCTGCGCGATTTGCTAACTTTTATCCAGCGGCTGTTAGCCGTCTAATTCTAGACGCTTTCGTTTGGACGGGCAAGAATGCTCCGACCCTCATAAAGCGAGCCAAGCTATTGCCACAACTTTTGGAAAGTAACGTTCGAAAAGTTGACGTCGCATTTTATCAGTCTGTATTTACACGTGATCACTCGGGGGCATCAGACCCGAAAATCGCAGACATCGTAACCAGAGCAGAATTAAAATACGGCAATACTGTACCTAACGGCACTTATCTTGATATGGTTACCAAGCTCCCACTTGTTAATCCTGAAAAAGTTCTCTGCCCAGTTCTTGTTGTCAGAGCTGAACACGATGGAATTGCTACCGAGGATGATTTACTCGCGTTCTATTCAAAGCTTCCCAATCCTGATAAGTCGATTATTAAGATCGGCGGTTTGGCGCATGCGGCGCTTTTAGGGGTCAATCGTCACCGTCTATATCATGCTGTTCATGCTTTTCTGACAATGCCAGATCGAATAGATCTTTCTGGCTGATAGAAACTAGAGCGAATCGAACTTCTGGCTTACCTAGTGTAAGTGCTGATGATGGATATCTGGAAAATGCGGATGCTGATGTGTAATTCTGTCATGCCGGTGCAGATGAGAGTGTGGCTTTTCTAATATTTCATGAGATTCATGCTTGTGTTGGTGATGTTCATCATGGTTATGAAAATGTTCGTGCTCGAGGGGTTCATGGGTGTGCATATGATCGTGAACTTCCGTCAAATGCAGCCATACGCCAATTAGCATTAATACGGAAGCAATCCAGAAAGAAACCTCTACTGATTCGCCCAAAGTTAGTATCGCAACTGCTGAGCCAATGAATGGGGCTGTTGAGAAATATGCACCAGTACGTGCCGCTCCGAGTCCCCTTAAAGCGAGGACAAATAGCACCAAACTAAATCCAAATCCGAATAGTCCCAGAGTCATCGCAGACAGGATAATATTGAACTCAGGGAGCTGTTCACCAATTGTCACGCCAATAGTACAGTTCACTACGCCTGCTAAAACGCCTTTCGAGCAGGCAATAAATAACGCGTCTGCGGCTGATACCTTTCGGGTCAGGTTGTTGTCAATTGCCCAGCACAGCCCAGCAAGCGTTATTGCAAAAAGCCCAAGAGGCGATGATCCATCGGAGGCACCAGGCTGCCATGACAGCACGACCCCCCCCAAAACGATAAATACCATACCGAGTACAACACGCTTATTTGCATTTTCTTTAAACACTATCCATGCGAGCAAGGCAGTGAAAACTGATTCTAGGTTCAGCATTAGAGAGGCTACTGCACCTGAAACTGTGGCTAAGCCATACACGAGGCCTAAGGGGCCGACGATTCCGCCGAAGAATATAGCCCCGAATAACCAGCGCCACTCACGATGTTGAAGACCTGATGGTTTCCAAGTCTTGTCACGAGCAAGCCGAAATAAAAAAAGGCCCAGACCGCTCCCGAAATAAAGCAATCCCGCGAGCATAAAGAAATTTAAGTTCCCGACAAAAAATTTAGCGAGCGGAATACTTCCACCGAACAAAATAGCAGCAAGAAGGGCGAATATTATGCTAGCGTGACGCATCGAGGGCTTTTATCAAACATTCAGTATTTTAAACACTAGACTTAAAGGTTAAACCGTTTGCCGGGTTTGGTAATCAATTAAATTCTTTATAAATCTAATTTTTAATATCCTTACGCTGTTTTTTGTAACGGCCGATCAACCATTCAGTAACCTGCAAGGCATGGCCTGACATGCCGTTAATAATCACAGCCCGAGATATGTGAAAGCCCGTCACTATCAAAACATTCATGTGTAAGACCTCGGCAGTTGTAGTCATTTCGGCAAAACCGCCTGGTGATAGCGCTAGTGCTGCGGTGCCGTTATCAATACCAGATAAGTAAGCCATCAACAGTGCGACGACAAAGAGGATCCCTGCGAGTAAGAATGTAAACCCGATTGATACAACCGCGAATCGTCCTAATCGCATCACTTCTTCTCGCTTAAACCGAGAGCCTATAGAAATTCCCAAGAAAAACTGGGCTGTGTAGAAAATTTCACGTGGCATAATCCCGCTGTAGGCTCCTGCGATTGATCCGGCGGCAGCGCCAAACAAGGCACCTACCAACCACGGGTTGTTGAAACGTAAGAATCGAATGCCAGCCACCCCTAAGCTTGCAAGCACTATAACTGCTACGCCTTCCTTCGAGGTAAGGGGAGTCATATTTCTGTCTATCTCGAAATGGCCATCCCAGCCTAGCATGACCATAAATGGTGGAAAACTACACACGACAAGAGCGACACGAATTGCCTGCGCGAGCGCAATTGGCTCGCGCCTTGCGCCGTGACGATCGCCAATACTCGCCATCTCGCTTAGCCCACCAGGGACTAGACAAAAAAAGGCGGTCTTGTGATCTACGTTAGATACTCGAGCAAAAATCTGCCCGATAAGTAAACTAATGGCAATGGACAAAAATGGCATTAGAACCATAAGCCAAACGTAAGGCAGAACCTGGGTTACTACGCTGGGACTGACCGCCAGACCGAGAGCGGCGCCAATAACCGATTGACCAATTCGACGCCCAAGTATAGGTGCAAAACATCTAGTGCCAAGGACAATCGAAAGCCCGGCCGTGACTAACAACGGACCTAATATCCAGGCAAGAGGCACATTGACTGCGTTGGCCAACCAGCCGCCTGCTATCGCGCAGACGAATGCAAATGGCCTACTTCGCCAGAGCTTACCCAATACCATTCAGTGGGCTTCTTATAAAAGTACTGCCAACTAACTTAACTACACCTAGAGTTGGCATTTCCCTAAATCTTAATCCATGATGGCTTTTCAAAAGAGTAGCCCCCTAAAAGAATCTGACTAGAGACCTCAGAGATGCCGCCCCAAGTAGAGCTTGCCAGTCCCGACCACTCAACTAAAAGAGCTAGGGCAGGATTATTTTTCCAGAGCCCCGATCGCATAGCACTCTCGTAGCCATTGGAACGGATAAAGTCCTGTGTGGGTTGGGTGGATATCAAGATAAGTAGGCTCAAGATCGACGCCCGTGAAACAAGCCTGTATTTTTTGTAAATTCTTTCAACAAAGAAGCTGATTAGTAGGGATAGGTTTAAGATTGCGAAAAAAACTGAGAGCCCTATAGCCATCGGAGGGACAATCAGGTTCTTAAACGCATTTTCTGGCGTGAAATAGGTTGGGTAGATAGCCGCTGGGTTTGCGGGCACCTGATCTAGCCAGGCATTGATTTGTTCGGCTCGGTCATCGCTGTGTAGAGCAGCTGCTGGAAATAATGCTTTCATTAGCCTCTTCTCAAAGGGTGTGATCTCAGTGCTCACCAGCGGCTGATCTTTCAGTGTCTTTAGGCCGCCCTCGGTCGCTTGAGTAGCCAGCACCGATAGAGCCACGGAGGCGATCTTATCTTCGGTGGCAGCGGAGTCGATGAGATATTGTGTTAACTCTCTTTGTACATTCCACATCACGATTATTCCGCCGACTAGGCACAATACAAGGGAGAGACGTTTGTTTGCGCGCTTTGTGAAACTCAGGCGGTAAATCGTTAACCCCAATCCAAACCCAGAAATCACTCGGCCCCAGAATTCCAATCCTGATAGGGTCTCGTTGTTGACGGTTTCTGCTGTGATGTTGATCAGTTGATAATGGAAGCTAAGCTCTATTACCAAGTAAACAAGGGGAATAAGTGCACCGAAAATCCATTGAGAAAGATCCCCGTCGCGCAGCGCAGCAGGTTTCGGGCTGTAAGCATTTCTAGAGTAAGTATCCAATGAGAATTGTGGCTCGGGGCGGAATTGACGAGGGACCAGGATGCCTGATTCTAGTTCTCGACTACTTCCAGCTAAGATTTAGTTTCTTATGAGTAGCTGCACAATCTCTCAGATAGAGATTGATCAGGCTCTGATAAGGAATGCCTACCTCTTCGGATACTAATTTGAAGTAAGCGACGGAGTCTTCATCTAGCCGAATCGTAATAGGCTTCTTGAGCATAGAGGCATATGGATTTTTACGTGCTTTTGAGAAATCATATTCTTTACGCATCTTTATCACCTTGAATAAGCTTTTGATTCTTTAGGGGATGCCTTACGAGCCGAAATAATCCGAATGACATTACCCTCACCTCGATAGCAATGGCAAACCAAAATCACACGAAGAGAATGGCTTACCCCGAGCAAAATAAATCTGTCCTCACCTTCCGAATGATCGGGATCAGAAATTAACTTAGCATTTTCATCATAAACACGGATTTGGCCTCTTCAAACGAAATACCGTGCTTTTTCAGATTGGCTAAGGCCTTACGAGGCTCCCATTCAAATCGCAGTGAAGTCATATGTACAGTGTACGTATCTGAAATGGAAGAAGCAAGCCCGCTCAATCGAGGCGGAATCGACCAGCGCCGTGGATGCCAATCCTAGCCAATCAGCTTATAAAGCGCCCAACTCAAATTCAATACAACCAAAGAGATGAGTGTATTGAATGTGAATTTCATTCCGAGCACCCTCTTGCTAAAGTCAGGCGGTGGCACATTGATCCCCTTAGCATGAATCAATCGACCAATGATCAGCGTAATACCCGGTATAGCCACCAACCACCATGGGGCGCCATTCAATTCTAAACAAGCAATCAGAATAATTCCAAAAGGAACATATTCAGCAAAGTTACCTTGGGCGCGAATTGCTCGCTCAAGATCTTCGTGACCACCACTACCTAAACCAACCTTATTTTTTCTTCTAAGGCCAATGACCGTAAAAGAGAGTTTTATAAAGATGATGGTTAATACAGAGGCAATGATGGATGTAACTAATAGCATTTAGGACTCCCTGAGAATTCCTGAATATTACCCAACAAATGAAAAACCACCCGAAGGTGGTTTTAGTGTTTCTTGGTGCCTCTGGGCGGATTCTGACCATAGCCGAGTATGAGTGATCCTAAAAAGGTAGAGCGTCTAGTAACAGGACGGTTGTGAGTGTTCCAGCGTTACTTGCGTTTTATTATGAACCCGTTGTGGATGGGCTCGAATCCGATTTTTGGATAGTAATCCATCGCCGTCGGTGCTGATAGTAGGATCAAAGCCACCCTTTCACCAATGATATC
>JACCDK010779732.1_pt1 | contig 13996 bp, 10 predicted proteins | sample 7445871 | NCBI WGS metagenome assembly JACCDK01 (sample SAMN15323436, study PRJNA562643) | freshwater metagenome | isolation source: river surface water | place: USA:Blue River Watershed | collected 2017-08-15 | reverse complement strand
TACCAAAAATTATGTCATACCAACGTGAACCAAGCATTAATCAGATAAAAAGAGCGTATCAGTTATCTAAAAATAGCACTTTACTATTTACAGGATGTAGTGATTATATCTCTAATCAAATTAAATCCGTTGCAAAGGCCTATACTGTTTATAATGGAGTATCATTAGATAACTACATAGCAAATGACAGGATATCAGATGATGCCGCTCTGGTTTTCTTGGGTAGAATTGAAGAAATCAAAGGAACTCATGTAGCCATAGACATGGCATTAAAAACAAATAATAAATTAATTATTGCCGGCAACGTGCCTACAGAATGCTATCAGTATTTTAACGAAAAAATAAAACCATATTTATCCGAACAAATTCGGTACATAGGACCTGTAAATGATGCTCAAAAAAACATATTACTTAGAGAGGCGAAAGCGCTTCTTATGCCAATACAATGGAATGAGCCTTTTGGTATTGTGATGACCGAAGCAATGGCTTGTGGTACGCCGGTAATTGGATATAATAGAGGGGCAGTGTCTGAAGTAGTAGAGCATCTGAAATCAGGATTTGTTTGCAATTCAGATGATGATTTTATAGAGGGGATTGTTAATATCTCTAAGATAAACAGAGCGGAAGTTCGAAAAATTGTTGAACGTAGATTTAGCTCTGATGTTATTAGCAATAACTATTTAGCATTATACCATAAACTATTAGAAAGATGAATTTAGTGTTTCGATTAATTAAACTATTTATACCATCATCATACATTGCTAAGTTAAAACTAAGGTATAATGTGCCTGACATGTATTGGAGTTTAGGTAATCTGTATTGTAATGGATTTCGACCAAATAAAATCATTGATATAGGTGCTTTTGAGGGCGAATGGACAAAAGAAGTGAGTAGAATTTTTCCTGAGGCTTCTTTTTTAATGTTAGAAGCACAACCCTCTAAAGAAGAGAAACTAAAAGTATTAAAATCAAATAAAGTAGATTATCAGATTTCATTATTAGGACCTAAATCTGGGCAAAAAGCTAAGTTTTATATTAATGAAACAGTTAGTTCAGCTTTACCAGAGTCGGCTAAAGATAACCAAGATTTTATTGAAATTCCGATGTGCACATTAGATGAAGTCTTATCTGAAAAATCATTTACAGATGCGAATTTTTTAAAACTAGATGTTCAGGGCTATGAACTCGAGGTCTTGAAAGGAGCAGCATCTATATTGAATAGAGTAGAAGTAGTATTAATGGAAGTTTCATTACTAGAAATTAATCAAGGTGCTCCCTTAATCAAGGATGTAATTAATTTTATGGATCTACATTCGTTTGTTTGTTATGATATTTGTAGTTTGATACGTAGACCCCTAGACAAAGCATTGTGGCAAACCGATTTAATTTTTGTTAAAAAAGATTCAGCGCTACTTTCATCAAAAAAATACGCTTAAACATCAATGAAAGTAATTGTATCTAATCCAGGCACAGGAGTATTTATATTAGAAACAGTAAAGGCATATGCTGAGCTTGGTTTATTGAAGAGTTATTATACAACTTTTGCATCAAACAAAGACATTCCTTATTATAATTTCCTTGTTAGTGGAAAATTAAAGATAGAATTAGACAGGAGATCAGTACCGTATAATGTTTTATCTTATCTAAAAACAAACCCCTGGAAAGAAATATTACGTACACTCTCTTCAAAATTCTTAAACGAAAAGATAACAGACGATTTATATGAATGGTCGGAATATTCATTTGATCGTTGGGTAGCTTCTAAATTAGATAAGTCAGTAGATATTGTGCATTGTTATGAGCATTCATCATTAGAAACAATAAAAAGGGCTAAAGAACTTGGAATCTTTGTTGTTTATGAACAACCTAGTCAACACCACTCTTATTTAACACCTATAATAAGGGCACAGTTTAAACAATATCCCAATTTGGGTGATATACAAACGAGTTTGTTAACCAATGAAAAGTCGGAATATAGAAATAGACGAAGAGATGATGAGCTTGCTTTAGCAGATCTAATTCTATGTAATTCTACATTTACGAAATCAACCTTAGTAAATGCAAGTATAGATGAATCAAAAATTTTGGTACTGCCCTTAGGATTTCCTGAAATTAATATGCGCAAGGAACTAAATTCTCAAAAAATAAGGTTTATTTATGCAGGTACTTCTAATATTAGAAAAGGAATACATTTATTATTAGAAGTTTGGAAAGAATGTTTTGAGAATAATGATGATGTGGAATTATATATCGTTGGTCGTTATGATTTACCACTTATATTAAAGGAACAAGCACCAGAAAATGTAGTATTTATAGATTCTATACCTCGCTCAGAATTATTAAATAGTTTTTGCGATGCAGATGTGCTAATAGTACCAACGCTTGCCGATGGTTTTGGAATGGTTATTACAGAGGCAATGTCGAGAGGTGTATGTGTAATGTGTACTCATAATTCAGCAGGTCCCGATTTAATTGAACATGGAAAAGATGGATTATTATTTCCTGCAAATGATAAAAATGCCTTAATAGATATGCTAAAGGAGTGTTCCTTGAAAAAGGATGAGTTAAATCAGATGGGAAAGAAAGCTATTGAAAAAGCTAAAAGTTATTCTTGGACAGAGTATAGAAAGAAATTAACTAAACTAATTATTGAAAAGTTCGATGCAAGAAAAAAGTAAAATAATTGCATTAGTAACTGCAAGCCATTTAAGTTCTTGCCCTCGCTTACTAAAGGAAGCAGAATTGCTAGATCAGCTGGGCTATAAGATACATATTGTATATTTAAACTCAGTTCCATTAATAGAAGAACTTGATAAAGAAATTGTACGAAAGAATATACATTGGAATTTCTATCCAATTTATTGGTATGGCAAAAATTCGAATTTAATACAAAAGTATATTTCTAAAATAAAGCATCAGTTTTTCCATCAATTAAAAATAAATTCAGATTATATACAATCTACTTCCGATATTTTAATTAAAAATACAATTAAAATTAAAGCTGATGTATACATTGCTCATCATCCCAGTGTATTAGTAGCCGTAGCAAAAGCAGCCAAAAAGTATAGTGCAAAATACATATATGATATAGAAGATGCTTTCTCTTTTATGAAAACACAAAACAGTTGCCAACCTGATAAAAATGTTTTTTATGTAGAAAGTAAATATATACATCAAGCATCATTGTTAAGTTTTGCAAGTCCACTTTATAAAAATTTATATATACAAACATTTCAATTGAAAAATAAAATGATTGATATGTTAAATACTTTTAATATTAATGATCAGGAAGTAATAAAATATAAAGACAGGAGAGACCTTAAAAAGATCTCATTTTATTGGCATTCGCAAACTGTAGGATTGAATAGAGGCTTACAAGATCTGATTGCTGCTTTAAGTGATTTTGATCATCATCAATGGGAATTACATATACGTGGCCATTGTACTAAAGAAGTTAAATCAGAACTTTTAAAATCTTTAGCTAATACAGATGCAGTTGAAAGTGTTTTTTTTCATCAAGCTATTTCTTCCATCGAACTCCCGTTTCGTACAAAAGAGCACGATATAGGTTTGGCACTTGAAATACAAACATCAATTAATAGAGATTTGGCTATCTCTAATAAAATATTGGAATATATAGCTTCAGGTCTTTGCATAATCGCTACCAATACACAAGGTCATCGATTTGTTATGGAAAAAATGGATGCCAAGAATTTTATTTATTCAAACTTTGAGGGCTTAAAAGAAATTATAGCATCTTTTTTTGATCAAAAATTTGATATTAAAAAATATAAAAATATAAGCATGAACTTGGCTAAGAGTGAGTTGAACTTAGCATTGCAATCCAAAAATTGGTTAGCAGAAATGAAAGATATTTTCAATTGAAAAAAGTTTTAATTATATCGCCCTTTTTTCCTCCAGTGAATGCTGCCGACATGCACAGGGTTCGACAGAGTGTTCAATATTATGAGGACTATAATTGGATAGCAGAGGTTGTAGTAGTAGATCCTATAGATGTAGATTTATACAAAGATGAAAATCTCTTATTGAGTTTACCAAATACCCTTAGAATTCATAAGGTACCTGCATTTAAGCTCAGTTTTACTCGTAAGTTTGGATTAGGTAGCATTGCTTATCGATCTATGTTTCAATATTGGAAGTATGTGAATAAATTACTTAGAAAAGAAAAATTCGATTTAATTTTATTCTCCACAACAGCATATCCTGTCACGGTCTTAGGACGTATATGGAAATTTCAGCATAAGATACCATATATCATTGACATGCAAGATCCATGGCGCCCTGATCATTATTTAAGCCTACCAAAGAATCAACGACCTCCCAAATTCTGGTTATCTTACAGATTAGATGCTTTTTTTGAAAAATTTAGTATGAAAAAAGTGGATGGATTAATGTCGGTAAGTAAGACATATATTGATATTTTACAAAATCGATACCAACGATTAAAACAGATTCCTTATTCCGTCATTCCTTTTGCTGCATTTAAGAAAGATATAGACATAGCAAAATCAATTAAATTTGTAAATAGATTTTTTGATCGAGGGAAAGACAGTTTTAATATAGTTTATATTGGAAGAGCAGGGCATGACATGGAGAAAGCGAATACACTATTTCTCAAAGCAATCCAAAAAGGTAAACAATCTTATGATAAGTTTAATTCTATTAATATATATTATATAGGCACAAGTTATGATAGCAGTGGCTTGGGAGCTAAAACGGTTGAACCAATTGCTATAAAGTTGAACCTATCTGATGTTTTTAAAGAGTATACACAAAGAATTCCTTACTATGAAGGATTGAGAATCCTATCTGAAGCTGATTTTTTGTTTGTTCCAGGATCTGACAATGAGGGTTATACAGCATCTAAAATTTACCCTTATGTTTGGTTTAATAAGCCATTAATTACCTTATTTCATTCGAGCAGTAGTGTAAATTTATTTATGAATGAATGCAAAGCTGGATTGAGTCTACAATTCGATTTGGAAGAGGAAGATGTCTTAATTGATAAAATGATAGGATACATCGAACAAAGCTTTTCATCTATAAATCAGACGATAGATTGGAATGAATTTAAAAAATATGATGCAGAAACAGCAGCTAAAAATCAAATTAATCTTTTTGAAGAAGTTTTAAAGAATGTTAGAAAATAGATTAGACAGATTAGATACGTGGAGAGCCATCTGTTGTTTGGGTGTTTTATGGATTCATTGTTGGCATTTAAATGCTTCTGACCCAATCGTGATTGCTGGAGTAAATTTTGCGAAATTATTCTCAATTGTGGGTAACGGTGTGGATTTCTTTTTTGTCATTAGTGGCTTTTGCATCTATTATTTTTATATAAACAAACTTAAAATTATTAATGCTAAAACATATTCACGTTTTATTTATTCTAGATTTTATCGGATAATACCAGCATTTTTTATTTCAATAGTCGTTTATGCTTTTCTATTTAAGCTCGACAATGGTATCATAAATGCCGTAAGATTAGTTCTCCTCAATTTATTTATGTTGCAAAATTTTTCAGTCGATTATGAAATAAGTTCACATTTTTGGTCTATTGCTGTTGAGTGGCACTTTTATTTTATGTTTCCACTGTTATTGTATTTTAGGTTTAAGTCAAATAACATTATTCTATACCTTAGTATAATAACAATATTAATTTCAATAGTAGGAGTGTTATTACTTAAATGGGATGCAAAATATGACACTCAACTACCGGTTAGATTTGTTGAGTTTTCGATGGGGATAATACTTGCTTATTATTATAGAATAAAAGGATCTATAGAGTTTAATTACAGGTATATTTTTTTGGGTATACTTTTATTATTGATGGGTAGATTATTTAATACAGACTTTGCATTACATTATTTTAATTCTGAATGGATGTATGCAATAATTAAAATATCAGGCTATGCAATAATGACTGCAGGGTTTGCAATTTTGTTATATTTCACCATCGATAACAAGTCTACTATTTTCAATTTTCTTACGTGGAAACCATTAAACTTTATTGGTAAGATTTCGTATAGTTTTTACCTGTGGCATAGTGTATCAATAAGTATTGTTTGGTATTATTTCCACAAATTAAATTTAATTTACATGTTGAGTCCAGTGCTATCGGTTATAACTCAGTTTTTATTTTGTGTTGCTATAACCATTCCAATTGCTTATCTGTCATATCACTTTATCGAACGAAAATTTAAATACAATGCAAAAGACTAAAGTTGTATTTATAATTACTCATCCAATTCAATATTATGTACCCCTATTGCAAGGACTCAGTAAAAATGAACAGTTAATTATACATGTACTCTATACTTGGGGAGAAGATTCTATTGCAAAATTTGATCCAGGATTTAATAAAACCATCGAATGGGATATGCCTTTGCTGGAGGGGTATAACTACAGATTTTTGAAAAATATTGCAAAAGATGTAGGCTCTCATCATTATCGTGGTATTGATAATCCTGACATAATAAATGAAATACAACAATTAAATCCAGATAAAATAGTTGTATTTGGATGGAAATATAAAAGTCACCTAAAAGTATTACGTAAGTTTCATGGTAAAATTCCAATCTATTTTCGAGGCGACTCACACTTGCTAAATGAAGGTAAAGGCTTAAAAAAAATATTAAGAAGGCTTTTTCTGCGATGGATATATAAACATGTAGACTTTGCCATTTCAGTAGGTACAGAAAATAAAGCCTATTATAAAGCGATGGGAATGAATGAAAGTCAAATTCTTTTTGCACCACACGCTATCGATGAAAGTAGGTTTTTGATGATGAAAGATACCCCATCTTCCAAAGCTTGGCAAAGTTTAATCAAAATACCAGATCATCACATTACTTTTATTTATATAGGGAAATTCGAATACCGTAAAAATTTAGAAACACTTATTAAAGCAAAAAAAATACTTAATCAAGAACCATGTACTTTATTACTTGTTGGAAGTGGTCCCGACGAGCAAAAGCTAAAAAAACTAGCTGAAGGGGATCAAAATATTCATTTCCATGGATTCGTAAATCAAGCAGATATAGTCGGAATGTATCAATTAGCTGATGTATATATTTTACCCTCTCATTCCGAAACGTGGGGCTTGGGCGTTAATGAAGCGATGAATGCAGGCTTGGCTCTTATATTAAGTGATAAAGTGGGTTGTGCTATTGATTTATTGAAAAATAACGGATTGATTTTTAAGTCAATGGATGAATTTGATTTAGCGTCTAAAATAAATACATTAGTTAATAATAAAGAGCTATTGCTTAAGATGAAAAAAGAATCAACAGATATAATTTCAAGCTGGTCAATTAAAAAATTGATTTCTAATTTCGAGCAAATTTTAATTGGTAATGACATTTAGGTATATTATTTTATTTATTCCGTGGATTCTTTCCTTGTTATTCTCAAGTAATCCGCAGTTATCGTTTCTAACTGCATGGTTTGGGTCGATATTTAATTTAGTATTGGTATTAGGGGGCTATATAAAACCACTACCAGATGACCTTCCCGTTTCAGAGCAGTTAATTAGACCTGTATTTTTAACACAAATTTTATTCGTTGGATATACTTGTTTAACATCCATATTCTTTTATTTGGATGTATTGGGATATCGTAATTTCGAAAAGTCGACGATCTTTCATGTCGACATTAGAGCACTCGAAGAAACCGCCGCAAGTCAACGACTATATATACTAGCACATGCTTCTTATGCCTTTGGTTTACTACTTCAAATGCGATATAATACCCATTCTAAATGGCGATTAAATACGTCAAAATTTGATGCTAATTTCTTTTTAAAAATGGCAATTGTTTTCTCTGTATTAAAGTATGTATTAGCTTTTACTCCAGGCTTAAATCAATTTGCAGTGAAAGCCTCTGATGTAGCATATATTTCTTCAATTATTGCATTGGTTAGTCCTGGGGATGGTAGAAGCAAGCAGTTCTATTTTATAACTTTAATAATTTTTTTATTTAATTTTATTCAAGTCCTATTTTCTGGGTGGAAAGAACCGGTCATTTTTACTTTAATTTTATTAGTAGCATTACTTTACCCCCGCTATAAAAAGTTGGTGGTCATTACTAGTATTCCAGCTTTGATGTTGGTTATTTTTATACTTCCAAGTTTCAACTCTTTATTTAGAGACCAAGTATGGACACAGGGAGTAGAAAGTACTGTAGCTACTTCCTCCGCTATAGAGGCCCTACAGGGTGGAGAAATTGATGTTTATACTGATAATTGGGATTTTTTGACAAAACGTGCAAGTGAAATTTCCATGTTAAATGATTACATGAGGAAAGTACCAAAAGAGATAGACTATTATGGTAATAGTTTAATTCTAGATGGATTCAAGTTTATTATGCCAAGAATTATATGGCCCGATAAACCAGATATTGAAAAACACGTTATGCAGCGTGTATACAAGGTTGGAATTGTTAGCGATTTGATGATTGTATCGGCTAAACCACCAATTGTAGTAGATGCATATATTTCAGGAGCTGAGTTATATGTTGTTTTAGTGTTATTTTTATTTGGCTTGCTAACTTCATACATTAGTAGATTATGTGAAACATTATTTTGTGGCTATAATATCGGTACGAAGTGGATATTTTTAGGCTTGTTTCAGATATTCAGTAAAGGAAGTTGTTTTGAGTTCATGTTTAACTCAATATTTTGGGGGGTAATTTCAATGTTTATCATGTTGTTCATTTTTAGACGCCTAAACTATATTAGTTTAAATATCCCAAAATGAAGATATTAATCATTACACCATCTTATAAACCTGCATACTATTATGGTGGACCAATATATTCTGTTGCATATTTAGCTGAAAATTTAAATAAACAACATGATGTATTAGTATTATCTACCTTGGCAAATGGAAATAAAGAGTTAAGTATTCAACCAAACTCACGTCAATTTATTGATGGCGTCCCAGTTATTTTTTTTAAACGACAAACAAAAGATCATACTCATTTCTCTATAGGATTGTTTAAGTATTTATGGAAACATGCAAGTAATTATGATGTCGTACATATACAATCATGGTGGAATTTTATTGCAATTTTTTCAGCTTTAATTTCATTTGTAAAAGGCACAAAATACATTGTTAGTCCTAGAGGAATGTTAAGCCCATATACCTACAGATCCTCGGTTTTTAAAAAAATAATACATTTTTTTATTGGTAATTTTTTGTTGCAAAAAGCAGTTTTACACCTAACTTCTGTTGATGAGGGAGACAAAATAAAAAAACTAAATTCAAATTACAGAACATTTGTATTGCCTAATTATATTGACACAAATTATTTAGTTTCGAATCGAATTGATCCAACAAAGTTTAGTATATTATTTCTCGGAAGAATACATCCTAAAAAAGGATTGGATATTTTATTTCGTAGTTTATCGGCTCTTGATTTTGAATTCGAATTAAATATAGTGGGAGAAGGCAATAAAAATTATACAGAACAACTTAAATCACTAGCAGAGAGTCTCAATATTCAAGATAAAACGTATTGGCTAGGCTCTAAGTTAAAGGATGAAAAGTATAATTATTATGTTAATGCTGATATAATGATACTTCCATCAAAGGACGAAAATTTTGCTAATACAATTTTAGAGTCGCTATTATGTGGAACCGCAGTCATATTATCTACACAAGTAGGCTTATCAGATTTTGTTATAAAAAATGAATTAGGTTGGGTTTATGATGGAGAGGAAAAAGAGTTAACAATAGCAATTAAAAATGCTTATTTAAATTTTGCAAAGCGTTCAGAAATAAGAAGAAAAGCAGCCTCTATAGTTATAAATGAGTTTAATGCAGAAAAATTGACTAATAAATATCTTCAAAACTATAGGAGTCAATGGAAATAAAAATTGCCATAGTAATTCTAACATTCAATGAGGAATTAAATTTAGAGAAATGTTTAAAAAGCGTAAGTTCTTTAGCATGTCCTATATATATTATTGATTCTTTTTCTACCGATAAAACCGAGGAAATAGCAAAAAAGTATCATGCAATTTTTATTCAAAATAAATTTATAACTCATACTTTACAGTGGAAATTTGCAATAAATAATATTAACCCCAGTATAGATTGGATACTTGGGTTAGATGCTGATCAAACACTGGATTATCAACTTCAACAAGAAATAAAAATATTATTTACTAACCCATCCCACTCACCTCATAGTGGTTATTATATTAAACGAAAAAATTATTTTTTAGGAAGGGTAATTCGTTATGGAGGATATCAAAATAGATTTTTACTTAAGCTATTTAAAAGAGAAAGCGTGTATCTAGATGAATCAGAATTAATGGATCATCACTTTTATGTTTCTGGTAGTACTTCAAAACTTAAAGGAGTAATAGTTGAGAATAACCTCAAAGAAAATTTAGACTTTTGGAAAAGTAAACATATAAAATACGCTGAATTACAAGCTAAAGAAGAATTCGAAAAATTATTAATAAACAAAGGTAGTTTTTTTGGCAATCAAGATGAACGACGTCTATTTCTAAAAAAAATATGGAATAAGATGCCCTTATATTTAAGACCTATCTTGTATTTTATTTATCGATATTTTTTAATGTTTGGTTTCTTAGATGGTAAAATAGGCGCTAAATTTCACTATTTACAAGCTTATTGGTATCGTAGAAAAATTGATGAAAATATTTATAATTTGCGTGTAAAAAATAAAAAGTACTATGCAGAATATTTTTTTGTGTCGAGATTTCTTTTGATTTTTTTCATCCTATATTATTTCAATTTATTCTTCATAGGACTAACGGGAAAAGGAGGAGCATTTTACGTATCAATTTTTGATGAATACCTCAATTATATAAGATGGTTAAGGGAATCTATCATTTATTTTTCATCCTTATTGCTAAATATATTCAATTATGAGACCGTGCGGCTGCCATACCACCTCAAAATTATTAATGGTGTAAAAGTAGGTGTTGGTTATTCATGTTTAGGTTATGGACTCATGAGCATGCATATTGCAATTGCCTATTCTTATCCCTTTAATAGTCAGATACGTCGAAATTATTTATTTTGGGGCTTGTTAGCTATTTATATAATTAATATAGTTCGTATTGCAGCAGTTGGCTGGGTATATACCGAATATCGAGGAATTAATATAGACCATCATTTAATATTTAATATCATTTCTTATTTATTAATTTTTATCATGATGATATATACAATTAAATTAAACAATAGAGATGAAGATATTAGGGCTTAATGCTTATCATGGTGATGCATCGGCATGCTTATTGATCGATGGTCAAATAATTTCCGCAACAGAAGAAGAAAGAATACGACGAATAAAGCATTGGGCTGGATTTCCTTCGGAATCGATTAAATTTTGTTTACATGACGCTGGACTCAAGCTTTCCGATATCGATGTTATAACAATTTCTAGAGACCCCTTTGCCAATTTTGGTTTAAAAACACTACAAGCATTTAAAAATAGATTAAGCATAAATAATATTAAAGACAGATTAAGAAATCTGCAAAAAGCCATGAATATACATGAGGAATTAGCTTGTAATTTTCCTCAAGAATTTAAATCATTCAAAGGGAAAATTATTAATGTTGAACACCATCGTTCTCATCTTGCAAGTGCATTTCTTGTTTCACCATTCGAAGAATCTGCAATTCTTTCGATTGATGGCTTTGGCGATTTTTCTTCCATGATGTCTGCATATGGTAAATCAAATAGATTTGATGTGAGACAACAAGTGAATTATCCTCATTCCATAGGGATATTTTACACGGCCTTTACGCAATACTTAGGCTTTCCTCATTACGGTGATGAATACAAAGTTATGGGTTTGGCACCTTATGGTAATCCCCTTTACAAAGATCAAGTGCGAAAAGTGATTAAGTTAAGTTCCGATGGCTTGTTTAAGTTAAATCTCGATTATTTTAATCATACTAAAAAAGGAGTGAACATGACTTGGTCTGATGGCATTCCATTTGTAGATAGTCTTTTTTCTGAAAAACTGATAAGTGAGTTTGGTCCTACAAGAAAGAAAAATGAAGAGTTGAATCAATATCACAAAGATTTAGCATCAAGTGTTCAAGCGGTAACCGAAGAAGTTATTTTTCATTTAGCAGAACATATACGATTGGCAACTAAATCTGAGAATTTATGTATAGCGGGCGGTGTAGGACAAAATTCTGTAGCAAATGGTAAAATTATTGCAAATACAGGTTTTAAAAACCTGTACATTCCTCCAGCAGCACATGATGCAGGAACTAGTATAGGCTCCGCTTTATATTACTATCATCAGATTTTAAAAAACAAAAGAAACCTAGTTAGTAAAACAGGATATTATGGATATAAAGCTACTAATCTAGAAATTGAGACAACATTAAAAAAACATCAGGTAGTATATCAATATTTTGAAAATGGGGAAGAGTTAATTGATAAAGTTACAGATAAGATTATTGAAGGTTGCGTAATAGGATGGTATCAAGGGAGAGCTGAATTTGGACCTCGTGCATTGGGTCATCGATCCATTATTACAGATCCAAGAAGAAACGATGCCAAAGAAATATTAAATCTAAAAATTAAGCGTAGAGAATCGTTTAGGCCTTTTGCTCCTTCAATTTTAGAAGAGCATGTAGAGAATTATTTTGAACGATCAGATGAAGTTCCATTTATGGAAAAAGTATTCATTATTAAACCTGAAAAACGCGCTGAAATACCCGCTGTTACCCATGTGGATGGGACTGGGCGTTTGCAATCAGTTAATAAACAATACGAACCTTTATATCATCGATTAATAGAACGTTTTTATGAAAAAACAAAGGTGCCAATCTTATTAAATACATCATTTAATGAGAATGAACCCATCGTAAACACACCCAAAGAGGCACTTGATTGTTACTTAAGAACAAAAATGGATGTTTTAGTTCTTGGGAATTATTATATATGCAGGTAAACCTTGAAAAAATAATTTATTTTATTGTATTTGCTCTTCTATCGAGCTTGCTGTTAATATATGCACAATCAGGTTACCCGATGTTTGGTAGCGATAGCTATAGTTTTTTACCTACTGCAATTCATTTACATCGTGGCGATGGTTTAATTAACGAGTTATATACACCTACTGGATCAACGCCTGTATTATTTTACCCTCCTTTTTTCCCTTGGTTCCAAAGTTTATTCTTATTCTCTAATAAACCTACTGCAATTTATTATAGCTTAAGCATCACAAGTATCTTATGCTTGTTTTTCATGATGTTCGTTTTCTATAGATCTTTAAAGAAAATAGAAAATCCTGGGCACAGACTTTTTCTATATATACTTTTAATGTTAGCCCTAAATACAAGTTTAGATATCTCTTCTGGTAGACCAGAAATATTAATCAATTTATTACTAAGTATTGCTGTTTTTGTATATGTATATAAAGTTAAACTTCAGGAATACATTTACGGTATTTTGTTGATATGCATTGGCCTTACCTCTCCCATTACAGGTATTTATTGTACCTTGCTATTATTGCTCTTTTATTTATATAATAAATCCTCATATAAAATATATCTTAAATCAGCAGCTGCCGCTTTTGTTCTTTTTGTATTATTTCTGATGGTGTATCCCTATTCTTTTTTTGAAATGATACAAACAATGATTTCAGAGGCAAAAAAAATTGTATTCGCCAGAGATGATGCATATACACTCAAAGAATTTATAAAATATCATTTTATTTCACCTAGCTATACCTTTTTCTTTTTACTTTTTGTAGTAAGTACATTAATTGTACTAAGTAAAATTTATACATCAATTTATAAATTGGTATTACTGGTCATTTTATTTTCATTAATAGCATATTTTGGATTTAGAAATTTACCTACTAATTATTACGTTTATAATTTATCTATAATATATTTTATATGCATCCTCAACTTTATTCCTACCTATAAAAAATATGTTATACTGATGCTGCTACTATGTAGTATTGGTAC
>JACCDK012012652.1_pt1 | contig 14018 bp, 9 predicted proteins | sample 7445871 | NCBI WGS metagenome assembly JACCDK01 (sample SAMN15323436, study PRJNA562643) | freshwater metagenome | isolation source: river surface water | place: USA:Blue River Watershed | collected 2017-08-15 | reverse complement strand
TTAAATAATAAGGGTTGATTACTCAAAGAACTATAATTGCCATCAAATAAAATGGGTTTGTTGAGTAGGGAATCGTATTCTTTGCTAAAAAGGATGGGCTTGTTTTTTAAGCTATCATATTCCTTATTGAATAGCGTGGGCAGATTTGTTAAGCTATGATAATCCCCGTTAAATAATAAGGGTTGATTACTCAAAGAACTATAATTGCCATCAAATAAAATGGGTTTGTTGAGTAGGGAATCGTATTCTTTGCTAAAAAGGATGGGCTTGTTTTTCAAACTATCATATTCCTTATTGAATAGCGTGGGCAGATTTGTTAAGCTATTATAATCCCCGTTAAATAATAAGGGTTGATTACTCAAAGAACTATAATTGCCATCGAATAAAATGGGTTTATTGAGTAGGGAATCGTATTCTTTGCTAAAAAGGATGGGTTTATTAAGTAGCGCATCGTATTGTTTGTTAAACAAGACGGGTTTGTTTTTTAAACTATCGTAATCTAATTGAACTGAATAAGTGAAGGTGCTTTTATTTGCTAACGTATCTAATGTAAATGCCTTTTTATAGGGCGCTAACATGGTGGTAGTGTCCTTGTAAGAAAGTTTAGATCCTATTGCACTATCTAATACATGAATCACTTGAGCTTTCACATAATTACGTAACATTTGAGCGGTATCGGTTGCATTTAATTTTAACTGAAGTCCACTTGTTTGAGCAGCATAAAAAGCATAGGGAACAATCCCAAAACTAGTTGTGCCCATATTGATCCAATTATTTTGATAGGTCCAATTTTCTACTGGATTATTCGGCATCATAGCAATTTGAATGCCAAGAAAGAAGGGACCTTCTTCCCAGTTAAGCGCATGTAAGGATGGAATATTGCCTGTAGCTACATTGCCTTCTCCAATCAGGATGGAAAATACACCTCTTTCATCTGTTTTAGTAGTATGTACTTCTGTGAAAATCGTATTTCCTGTGATGGATTTAGCAATAATATTTGTTTGAACATAAATGGTTCTTTCATTGGCAGGTGTGCCCGCTTCATCTTTAGCAATAGCTTGAAAGGGGATACCCAAAGGGATATTTTGAGCATTGATAGTATGAATGCAACAAAAAAATAAACACAGTACAAATGAAATCGTTTTCAAAATAGGCTAGTCTTGTTTGATGACCTGCGTTACATCTAAAGTACTTGCAGACAGTACTTGTACAAAATAGTTACCAATGGGCAGCTGACCAGTATGGATGATGACACCTCCAGAGAAGTCAATACCTGACTGTGTTTTTTCTAAAACAATCCTTCCAATTAAGTCATACAATCGAATGATAAATATAGTATTAGGAGCGGTTTGCTTTTTTAATTGAATACGTAAGTAGTTGTTCATTGGCTGAGGAGATACCTTTAAACCATATTGATTGAAAGCAATTGGTACAATACATCCTGACTGAAATGCTGTATTGGTAGCAATTGGATGATAGATAGATAATCCATTGGCCACAAATAAACAATTGGCATTCCCGGCGAATTGAAAAGAAAGACTACTACTAACCAAATTGCGCGTGCTTACAATACTATTGATTTGAAAGGTCATAGATTGGCTTTTACAAATAGTTGTATAGCTTGTCAACAAGCATAATATGTACATGGTTGAATAACGCACTAGTGTGTTGTACTAAATATTTTTTGGATGAATATACTGTTTTGAGTATAGGAAAAAATTACAGTAGTGTATCCGATTTTGTCAATTTGATAAGTATAATTGGTGGCTACTCCATTTTGTGTTTTACCCACTACCAATAAAGCCAATTGAGTATTGTTTTTTACAACTTCATACCTTCCAATGATGCCATCTGCATCTATGGTGCTGCCATCTTCTTTAAACTGTATATAATAAGTACTCCTGCCTATAAATGACTTTGTTTCATTATTTTGTAATGTATAATCTAGAAACCAGGTTTTACCTGAAAGCATGTTGTTTGCAAGTTTGGATTGGTCCATGTCTTTTGTGCATGCAAAGAGGCATAAAAAGAGTAAAAGGTATAAATACTTTAGATGCATGATTTTTTTTCTATGGGGATGAAAAAGTTGAATTGCCATGCAGCTAATTGCGCCTTAATTTGACTATTTAGTGTATTCCTGCCGAATTGATAATAAAACCCTATCCGTTTCTTATGTTGAACTAAGTATTCGAATCCTGTATTGCCTGTTAAAAAATAATAGTTTGCTTTTTTATATTGTTTTTGATCGATGTTTTGAGGGCTGATTTGTAAGTCAAAGCCTGGTCCTATCAGCCAATGAATACGAGCCATTTCATTGTTACTATTGAAAAGGGGTATTTTGTAGAAGAGTTGCATGCCAGCATACCAACTTGGATTTTTAATAGGGTAGGCGTAGTAATTGGAGATAAGAGGTGAAAACTTTTCTGTATCGATTTGTTTGATCTTGCTGGATTGGTAATTCAGGTAAGTATGGATGCTCCATAAGTTTTGTTTATTATAAGCTATATCCCAGCTTGCACCTATTTTAACGCCAATTGGAAATGCTTCGTCATAATTACTAGCATATATAAATGGACTTTGGTAAGCTGTTGTATTTACTTTTTCAATAGAATACTGTAATCCAACCTGTAGGTAGGTCTTTTTTATAAGTAGCTTTTTCCAGATATCTTTCCACTGATTGGATAAATAAAGTGCGTCTTTTTCCTGAACCGAAAGACCTTGACTATAAACCTTATTGATTGAACTTAGTCCAAAACAAATAAGAAGTAGGTAAATGCTAGATTTATAGAAGTTCAAATGCGGTAACAAAGGGTAAGATTTAGTCTAACAAATAGACTGAATTATCTTAATAATAATGTGGGGCCTATGCCTTATCCTACTTGCTAAAGTTGGCAATGGCCCATTTAAGCAAATTATTATTGTTATTCTCTAGATTTAGTTTCTTACTGATATTGTAACGATGATTACGGACTGTTTTTTCAGAAATAAATAGTTCTTCGCCAATCACCTTGCTTGTCTTTTGCTGGGCAATCAAACTTAGTATTCTATATTCAGAATGACTTAATTCGCCCATTAAGTGCATATTTTCTTTTTTTGAATCAATGTACTTGAATGCAATGCGAATGGCCACTTTAATTTGTGCTTCATTCCATGGCTTTACAATGTAATTGATCGGCTCTGTCTCATCTGCTTCTTCTGTATACTTTATGCTGGCGTAGCTGGTGATATAGATCACTTCTGTAAATGGATAAAGTTTTATGGTTTCTTTGGCAAAATCTATGCCATTTGTTTTGGTGTTTAAATTGATATCACAAAGTAAAAGCTGCGGCTGAAAAGTTGTTAATTCAAGCATTCCCTCTTCATAGGAATGAACAAGATTCGTTTTATAACCTTCATGAATTAATATTTCTTGTAAGTCCAAACCGACAATGAGTTCGTCTTCTAGAATCAATATTTTATTGTTTTTATTCATGATTATGCTTTAAAAAAGATGATATAAGTAGTGCCATTAAAATTTTCAATTTCATACCTGCCTTGAATTTGTTTCACTAAATTTTTGATGAGGTACATGCCCAAACTTTTTGTTTTAATGTCGGCTGGGTTGAACCCATTCCCGTCATCACTTAGCTTCATTTGAAATCCGTCTTGTATGCGCTGTAACTCAATTGAGATGAGCCCTGATGCCCTGCCTTTAAAGGCGTATTTTAAACTGTTAGAGATGATTTCATTCATGAGTAAACCCATAGTAATGGATCGGTCCATCGCCATTTCAATAGATGAGTCAATGTTCAGTTGTATGCTAATGTCTTTTTCTTCGTTCAAATACAAGGACAGTAAGTAATCTGAAATAGTTTTGATATAGGATGCCAAATTGACTTCTTTAAAACTTTCATTCTCATGTAAGTTTTGGTGCACTAAGGACATGGTTTTAATCCTATTTTGTACCATCGAAAGGGATTGATTTAGCTCGGGGGTTTCTAGCCTTCTTTTCTGCAAATTGATCAAGCTATATATTACTTGAAGATTGTTTTTTACCCGATGGTGTAGTTCTTTTAATAAAACTTCATTTTCTTCGTTTTTCTTTTCAATCAATAACCTACTTCTAGTTTTTTGAACACTATTCACAAATAAGATAACGAGACTTACAGAAGCCATAACAGCTACAATAATCGTTGCCCATAAAAAGGCTAATTGTGCTTTTTTTTCTGATTTTTCTTTTTCAAGATTCACTTTGGTAATTATCAAGTCTTTTTTCCTGGCATCTATTTCTATATTGCTTAGTAGTAGTATAGCTTGAAATTTACGGATCGATTCGGTCTGTATATCTTTGAGTAGAATATATTGATTGGCATAGAGGTAGGCAGAGTCAAATTGATTTATTTGTTGATAATAAGCCGCTTTTAAAGCACTTAATCTAATGAGCATCCTTTTATCTTCTTTATCTAGGGTAAGTTGACTAAGTGTTTTGATAAAGCTGGCTACTTTATGACTTTCATTTATTTGTAAGTAGCAATTTGCTAAATGGATCATTTTAAAGATCTTATTATTTTCATCATTTTCGCTAGATCTAATATCAAATTCTAACAATTGTATCGCTTTTGGATAGTTGCCTTCCATCATATAACACCTTCCTAAATAGCCTTTAAAGCTTGCCTGAGCGTGCAAGTGAATCTTAGTTGGTTTTAGTTGATTTTCGTTGACTAAATTTTGCTGTGCTAGATCCAATCCTGCCTTAAAATATTTTCTAGCGCTATCTATGTTTTCTAACTCTAAATAAAGTGTCCCTAATACTCTAAAGAATTTGTATTGATTGGCAATTTTTAGAGGTTTTTTATTTTCATAGATTAAAAACTCTTTTAATGCCAATTCGTGTAATTCAAAATCCTGGTAAATATCATAGGATCCAATGATGAAACCTTTATTTAGGCGAATTTTTCGAACTGCCAACGCTTTTTCTAAATCATTGGTTTGTATATAAGCTTTCTCAAGTTTTGCTAATGTCTTTTGTAATTGATTATTGGTCAAGTCCTGACTTGATTGAATCAGTTGAACTTGAATTGGTATAGATTTGGAGAATAACTTCTGCGAATGATAAATATGACCTTTATAGTAATTTAATTGATGTAGGGTTTTTGTATCCTGTTGCGCTTTTGCCCTTTCAATTTCTTGCTCAAGTAGATTTAGCCAAATAGGATCTGATAGTGTATTTGTAATATGAATTTTCTTGCCAATATCATATAAACTATCCCAAACGGACATAAGTTGTTTGGCCTGTGAATAGGGTAATTTTAGATTGGAGTCTACATTTAAGCCTAATGTTTTTAGTGTTATTGCAGCTTTTGTATACGCCTTTTGACTATTTGCAAAGAGGGGTAGTAAAAGTAGGATAGGCCATACTAGTGTATTTATCTTATATTTCATTTGAGATTGTAAATATCGCCATGGTTTACATCTCAATATTGAGGTTCATGCCTCATTCTTTTACAAGAGATTTTGCTTCATTTTACAAAGATGAATATACTCTTTAAATCGGTCTCTGCTAAGTTAATTTCCTATACGACGTATATATTAGGCCTAGCACTATTTATATTGGTTCCATTTTTTGGAAATAGTCAAATACAAACACTTGGTATCCCATTCCAAGGGGTAGCAAAAGATTATGCTGGCAATTTTGTGAATCAAAGAGATATCTATGTTCAACTTGAACTCCTTGCGAAGGATCAACCTGCTTTAATTTTAATCGACGAAGTACATCAAACTAAAACAGACGAGTGGGGTTTGTTTTCAATATTGATTGGTAATGGCAGGTATATCGGAGGGAAGTATCGTCAATTGTCTCAAATTGACTGGTCAACAGGAAATTATTTATTACGCATTAAAATGGCGATTGCGCCAGAGGCGCCCTTGCCTAATTGGGATTATAAACAACACCTGATTACTTTAGGTTCAACTGCATTTGGCGTAGTGCCCTATGCCATGTATAGTTTTGCAGCTGGGGGAGTAGATGTTCAATTTAGCACTAAATTAGACCTCAAGTTAAATAGTACAGACACATCTTCGATGTTGTCTTTTTATGCTAAAAAAACAGTCATGACGGCGCTTCAAGATAGTTTACAGTTTAAATTGTCAATAGTCGATACCACAAAGATGTTGGCACCTTATATCAAATCAATCGCAACTTTTGATAAAAAATATATAGACTCTATCTTAAATACTAAAATCACTGTATCAGATAGTGGTAATAAATACATCACCGTCCATCAATTGAATGAAAAAACATTTGATACATTGTCCTTGTCAAATAGGATTGACAATAGCTTAAAATATGCTGACACCCTTTCTTTGTCCAATAGGATCAATAAAAACTTTCAATATGCAGATACATTGAGTTTGTCAAATCGTATAGATTTTAAAATTAATCCTACAGATACAATCCATTTATCCAATAGAATTAATGCACGTCTAATTCCAGCAGACACGATTCATTTATCGAATCAACTTGTTTTAAAAGAGTTTATTGCTAATAAGTCAACGAATATCAACGCCCTTTTAGATTACACAGATGAAATGTATCCGTCTGTTAAAGCAACGAAAGATTATATTGACAATCAGGTTTCGGCTATTGGCATACCAGACGCCTCTATCACTGATGTGAAAATTGCGGCGGGTATACAGGCATCTAAAGTGGGTTTAGCCAATGTGACCAATCATGCACAATTGTATCAATTTAATGGATTAACTGCTCAAATACAAGATTTTGGTACCCCATCCAATGCTGGATTAGCACCTAATTGGACTGCTGTTGGATCTACCCATACACTTAATCTACCGATGGCCAATACAAGTTCAGTCACGGCAGGCTTAATTAGTAAAACAGAATTTGATCAGTTTAATACGGCTTATACAACTAGTTTGAATGCATTAACAACCACTGGAAATTCAGGTTTAGCTACTTTAAATGGACAAAGTATCAATGTTCCTAATTATACCATTGCAGGTTTGTCCGGTTTGATAAATCCTAATTTTATTTTAGCTGGACCAAGTTCAGGAACAGCTGGTATAGCTCAGTATCGTGCAATCGTATCTGCAGATATTCCAAATCATGCAGCTAACACTACTGGTAATGCTAACACAGCAACTTTATTACAAAATAGTCGATCCATTAATAGTGTCGCTTTTGATGGAAGTGCAGATATCCTTATTAAAGCTAGCACGACGAATAAATTAACTTTTAGTACGGCTGGACTTGGTGCAAGTGCCACTGAAAATTTTGACGGATCTGCAAGTAAAAATATTTCTTACAACACCATCGGTGCTGCACCGATGATAGGTTCCACGCTGATCAGTACTTTAGGTACCATTACATCAGGTATTTGGAATGGCGCTGTAATTGCTGAAACAGTTGGAGGAGCAGGCACTGTTACTGGTTTATTAAAAGCTGATGGTGCAGGATTAGTGAGTGCAGCTTCTGCTATCAATGATTATCAAGTTCCTTTAAGTTTTAGTACACCACTTGCTAATATTGCTAATACCATCTCAATGCTTCAAGCAAATACTAGTAATGCTGGATACCTTTCGAGTACAGATTGGAATTTGTTTAATGGTAAAATCAATGCTACAGAAAAAGCTGTTGCAAATGGAGTAGCTACTTTAAATGCATTGGGTAAAATTCCAACGTCTCAAATTCCTGCTATTTCTTTTTCTAGTGGTTATGTCGTTTCGAATGAAACACAAATGTTAGCCTTGTCTGCGGCTGTGGTTGGAAGTATTGCTATCAGAACGGACAATAGTAAAAATTATGTATTGAGTGATTCAGACCCTGCACTATTGACGAATTGGTTGGAACTTTTAATGCCTGCATCTGTTTCTTCTGTGAATGGCTACACAACCGGTTCAATCGTTTTAACCAGTTCGGATTTGAGTGAAGGGAGCAATTTGTATTTCACCAATGCTAGGGTCAGGACTGCAGTTGATGGATTTTTAATTGGGGAAGGTGTAATAAATTATAATGCAAGCAATGGTAAAATAAGTAGCTCGCAATCAGGGATAAACACAAACGGATACCTATCCTCTATAGACTGGAATACTTTTAATAATAAATTAAGCAGTTTTGGCACTCAAACTGCGAACACTTTTTATGCTGCACCAAATGGTAATACCGGTGCACCAGGTTTTAGAACTATAGTTGCTAACGATATACCTGTATTAAATCAAAGTACAACAGGGAATGCTGCAACCGCTAATCTATTATTGACAGCTAGAAATATCAATGGCGTTAGTTTTGATGGCTCTGCAGATATCACCATTCCCTCCAATACGGCTAATGCAATTACATTCAACAATAGCGGGACAGGCGCGGTGTCTACGACTAGTTTTGATGGCTCCTTACCTATCCATATTTCATATAATAGCATTGGTGCTTTACCTACAATAGGTGCGAATACTATTACGACATTGGGTACAGTGAGCACAGGCACATGGAATGCAAATGTAATTGGTTCAAATTACGGAGGTGCAGGAGCAATCACAGGACTTCTTAAAGCAAACGGATCTGGTGTTGTTGTAGCAGCTATTGTTGGTACTGACTTTGAAGTGCCATTAAGTTTTACAGCGCCTATTACTAGAACGACCAATTCAATTTCAATTCAAACGGCCACATCTGGGAACAGCGGTATTCTTTCAGCTTCGGATTGGCTTGTTTTTAATAATAAACAAGCCACTATTGCGGCTGGCGCTGGGATTAGTTTAACAGGGGGCAATACCATACAAATTGGACAAAGTATAGCTACAACAAGTATCAGTACAAATACTATTTCTGCAACAAGTATCAACACTGGCTCAATGATTGCATCAAGTACGATCACGGCAGCAGGAGATATTAGTGCGAAACGTTTTAAATTAACGATGCCTGCCACTACAACAGCAGCCGCAACTACCAATTTGGACTTAAGCACGGGGAATGTGTTTACGATCAATCTAGGCTTAAATGTGACTACTTTAAATTTAACAAATCCAGCATTGGGGACATATCTAATTAAGTTTGTACAAGATGCAACAGGTACTAGAGATGTTACTTTCCCATCTTCCTGGAAATGGGCTGGTGGGGCAGCGCCAAATTTGACCAATACGGCAGGTAAATTAGATATAGTTACTTTAATTTATGATGGCGTAACTTATTATGCAACTATTGTTCAAAATTTTTAAGCATGAAATTTCTAATCAGTATATGCGCTTTTATTTTTTGCAGTCAATTCGTATTTGCTCAGGTAATGCCTCAAGGATTTTTAGTGAATCCTTCTAATTTAACAATAACGATTGGCACACAGGTTTGGATGAAATATAATCTTGATACAGAAGTGTATCAAGATGGTACGCCTATTGAAAGGGCCAATCTATCTTTTACAAGATCTGTTAGTAGCCCGGGTTGGTGTTATTATTTATATAATGCAACCTACAATCCTATTTATGGTAAATTATACAATGGCTATGCAGTGAATGATAGTAGAAACATTTGTCCAATTGGTTTTAGGGTGCCAACACGTGCAGAATTTACTACGCTAAACACATTTTTAGGGAGTAGTGCTGGTGGTAAGCTAAAAGAAGCAGGAACTGCACATTGGACATCTCCTAATACTGGCGCGACAAATAGTTCAGGATTTACAGCCCTCCCGGGAGGTTATATGGGTGATGCAGGTTCTTCTGGTAATATAAATACCTGGGGGTATTTTTGGACCAAAACTTCAACCGGAACAACCAATTATGTTCGTTATTTAAGGTATACGGATGCTGCATTCACAGAATCAACTGGCTTCGCTTTAGAAGGTGGTGCTTCTGTTCGTTGTATTAAGAATTAAAAAATAAGACATTGGAGGCAGCTATTTTTTTAAGATAGGTTCCAGCACTTTTAGTTTCCCATCTATTTTTTGTTCGTCTACTTTTAAGTCTAATATTTTAGCTACGAGTGGATAGACATGTACATTCTCAAATCCATCAATTAGTAATCCCTTTTTAAAAGCGGGGCCCCAAGCCATAAAACTTGCGCGCATGGATACTTCCTTGTTATCAAATCCATGTTTGCCAGGAGTAGGTTTACGCGTTCCTAGGTTAAAAACTTGATGAATTGAATTAGGTACTAAAATAAGATCGCCCAATCGATTATACCAATCATCGGATTTCTTATAATGCCAATGTGCTGGAGTTTCATCTAATTTATAGGTGGTAAAATTGGTTTCTTTTTTTAGAGCTTGGTAGGTGGATTCAATTTTACTACTGTCTTTGGCATATAAATGCAATAAGGCATCTGACCAAGGTACTGTAAAATAATTTTTATCAACTGCCGCTGGCAAGCCAATCGTATTGTCTACATCCACTGTGGTCATGCCATGGTCTGAAACAAAAATATAATTGATTGGCAAGTTCAAAGGAGCAAGTGCTTCTTGCAAACTGCGTATACTATTATCTACGTACTGTACTGAATTTTTCACTCTTGGGTCCTCCGGGCCATAGGTATGTGCATCATGATCTACATCAGGGAAGTAAAATGTAATCATGTGAGGACGTCTATCTTCGGGTAATAACAACCAGTTTTTTACTGCTTGTATTCTAGTTTCAATTTTCGTTTTTTCATTATAAATATAATGGTAGGTTGGTTTAATCCCTTGAATATCGGCTTCTGATGCCACCCAGAAGAAACTAGCTGAAAGCATTTTTTGTTGTTCTGCTAAAACCCATAATGGAGTCCCTCCATACCATTTACCTTCTGATACCATTTTTTTGTTACTCATGCTATATTGCTTATTGGTCGCCACGTCTATATAGGTATTGTCTACTAAGCCATGATGTGATGGGTATAATCCAGTTACAATAGTATAATGGTTTGGGAATGTCACAGAAGGATACGCGGGTTGCATGTATTTTGCACGTACGCCAAACTGTTGAGTGCTTTGTAAGAATTTTGCATCATATTTTTCGGCAAAATCTGCTCTAAATCCATCCGCAGAAATCAAAATGACATAGGGCTTATTATAATTTTTTGGATCATTTTTAGTCGATAAATTAATCTGCTCAGTGGTATCTTGAGCAAACAAATTTGTTGAAAATAAAATAAGTAAAACAAAACTTCTAAAAGCGCTTTTACTAAAAAATTTAAATTGATTTTGCATCTAATTTTTGATTTATTTTTTCAATGATCCAAATGCTTATTACTACAGTTGCTACTCCAACAATCATGCCGCCTCCTAAGTCCATCGGAAAATGTTGTCCAAGATAGACCCTTGAATAGGCACAAACAAAAGCGTATATCAAGCCAATAAAGAAAACTGTTTTAGATGGAAATAGATAGGTAGTCAACAAGAATAAAGTAAAGGCGGTAGCGGTATGACCTGACGGAAAACTATTCATTGAATGCATGATCACGCCCTTGACAGTATGGAGCTCTGCTGTTGGTATGCCACTCGCTATAGGTCTACTCAAGTTGTCCCAGATCAAATTTTTAGGAATTTGAGTCAACAAGGTGGATAAAAGAAAATTCAATAAAATGAATCGAGCATCCTTTTTAAACCAACTAAAAAGGACTATAAAATAGGGGATCCATATCCAGCCTTCTGCTCCCCAAGTAGCCCATTTAAAAAAGACATCAAGCTTTGATCCGCCATCAAAATTAAACAACATAAATACACTTGTTCTGCTATAGTAAGCACTTGCGCCAATAAGCAATGCTGCAACGAATAGGGTTAGGTTGCGTGCGTAAAGGAACCAAGAGGGTGCTTTCTGAAACATGCTAGTTTTATTACTCCTGCAAAATTACAAAATGTTTCAGCGTTAACTCAACTAATTATAGAAATGGTTGTTATAACTTTACGCCATCCAATGAATAAAGCAAACGACCATATAGAAGTAGTAGGTGCTAGAGAGCATAATTTGAAGAATTTCGATCTTTCTATTCCTAAAAATCAATTAGTGGTTTTTACAGGAGTTAGTGGGAGTGGTAAATCATCTCTGGCTTTCGATACTATCTACAATGAAGGTCAGCGCCGTTATATGGAAAGTTTTAGTGCTTATGCTAGACAATTTATGGGAGATATGGAGCGCCCAGATGTGGATCAGATCACTGGCTTATCTCCTGTGATTGCCATTGAGCAGAAAACCACCAACAAAAATCCTAGGTCTACGGTAGGTACCGTAACTGAATTATATGATTTCCTTCGTTTATTATTTGCCCGTGCAGGAAAAGCGTATAGTTATGAGACAGGTAAGCCCATGGTACAATTTTCTGAAGCAGAAATCATTCAGGACATTCAAAAAAAATTCAAGGACAAGAAAATTAACTTATTAGCCCCTGTGGTGAGAGGTCGAAAAGGGCATTATAGAGAATTATTTGAAGAAATTAGGAAAAAAGGATTCGTGAAAGCAAGAGTGGATGGGGAGATCATTGAGTTAAGGCCAAAATTTCAGGTGGATCGTTATAAAATTCATGATATTGAAATAGTAGTAGATCGAATTCCAGTGAACGATGCCATGAAAACTAGATTAGCAGACAGTGTGCAACAGAGTTTGAAGATGGGTAAGGATTTATTGTTTGTTTTGGAAGAAGGCAAGGAGAAAACGGTTCAATATTCTAAACAATTGATGTGTATCGAAACAGGGTTAAGTTATGAAACACCTTCGCCTAATAGTTTTTCCTTTAACTCTCCTTATGGGGCATGTCCTACCTGCAAAGGGTTAGGGAATGTATATGCGATTGACATGGATTTAATTATGCCGGATAAAACACTTAGCGTGAATGCTGGCGCCATTGCACCATTGGGGGAAGCGCGTGAAGCTAGTGTCTTTACACAGGTGAAGCAATTTGCAAGAAAGCATAAAATAAGTTTAGATAAATCCATTGAAAGTTTATCTAAAGAACAATTGGATTTGCTATTGTTTGGCGATAAAAATATTAGTGACAGTTTAGGGTTGGATTTAAACGACGAAAACATACCAGATACTTATACGGGTAGTTACGAAGGCATTGTGCCTATGTTAAAGAGGTGGTTCACTTCTTCTCAAAGTACAGACCATTTAAAGGCATGGGTAGAAAGCTTTATGGAATTAAATACCTGTACTGCTTGTAATGGGGCGAGGTTAAAGAAAGAAAGCCTTTGGTTTAAAGTGAACGAACTCAATATTGCTGCCTTGAATGAGATGCATTTAAATGAGTTGCAAAAATGGTTTTTAGACTTACCAAAAAAATTAGATAAAAAAGACACGCAAATTGCCACTGGCATCTTAAAAGAAATCAATGATAGGATTGAATTTTTAATGAACGTGGGGCTTTCTTATTTGTCTTTAAGTAGACCTTCAAAATCATTGAGCGGTGGAGAATCTCAACGAATCAGATTAGCCACACAAATAGGTTCGCAGTTACAAGGCATCACCTATATATTAGATGAGCCTTCTATTGGTTTACATCAAAGAGATAATCAAAGGCTGATTGTTGCATTGAAACAATTAAGAGATATTGGTAATACGGTATTGGTTGTAGAGCATGATAAAGACATCATGATGGCATCCGACTATCTAGTGGACATTGGACCTAGGGCGGGCATCCATGGAGGTCATGTAGTTGCAGCAGGCACACCAAAATCATTTTTAAAATTAAAGTCGGACACAGCATTGTATTTGGCAGGTAAAAAAGCAATTGATCTTCCGACTGAGCGTAGAAAAGGAAGTGGACACTTTATCGAAATAAAAGGAGCCACTGGCAATACTTTAAAAAAGGTGAATGCGCGTTTCCCTTTAGGCACTTTGACATTAGTAACGGGCGTGAGTGGTTCCGGTAAGTCTACCTTGATCAATGAGACATTGTATCCCATCTTGTCTCAACATTGTTATGATAGTAAGACCAAGCCAATGCCTTATGCATCGGTTTCAGGGCTAGAACATATTGATAAAGTGATTGAGATTGATCAGTCGCCTATTGGCCGTACGCCAAGAAGTAATCCCGCTACATATTGCGGCTTCTTTACTGATATCAGAAC
>JACCDK010427759.1_pt1 | contig 14030 bp, 11 predicted proteins | sample 7445871 | NCBI WGS metagenome assembly JACCDK01 (sample SAMN15323436, study PRJNA562643) | freshwater metagenome | isolation source: river surface water | place: USA:Blue River Watershed | collected 2017-08-15 | reverse complement strand
GCAGCCACCGTCCCCATTTGGAGCGCTGACGCCAATACAACCCATGCAAGAAGCTGACGTTGAATTTTTGACATGAAAGTAGATTATAACCTGAACCAAAGCTTACAACAAGGCGTCCATTACAGCGCTTGATGATTGATTTGTTTACCTTTTTTCAAAGTTATGACGCGATGCGACATGGCATGAATGACATCCAAATCATGACTGATAAGTAAATAAGCCATGTTGTATTTGTGCTGCAAATCCGACAACAAGGCCAAAATTTGCTTTTGAATCGTTACATCCAAAGCCGATGTGGGTTCATCCAAAACCAAAATTTGAGGTTTTAAGATCAGCGCCCTGGCAATCGCAATTCTTTGCCGCTGACCGCCAGAAAACTCATGCGGATACCTTGAGTAAGCGGTACGATCCAAACCCACCTCTTTGAGAACTTCAATGACTCGAGCCTTTCTGGTCTCTTCAGATAAATCTGCTTGATGCAAGGCCAAGCCTTCGCCCACTATGTTGCCAACCGTCATGCGCGGTGACAAAGAACCAAACGGATCTTGAAAGATTACTTGAAATGAAGCTCTGACATGACGGCGCTGCATTGGCGATAAATTGAACCAATCCTGTCCCAAGACTTCAACTTGACCAGATACCCGCGCACCCGTTTGCGTCAGCAAATCCAACAAGGCCATCGCCAAGGTTGACTTACCTGAACCCGACTCTCCAATTACGCCCAAGGTTTCACCTTGGCGCAACTCCAAACTAACCCCTTTCACAACCGAGGTATAACTTTTTTTCCATAAATCTGAAAAATGCAAACCTTTGAGAAACTGCTTGAAGCTTTGACCCCAACCTGTCCCAGCTTGCGGATAAGACACATGGATCTCTTCAGCCTTTAATAAGACAGGGGCAATGGGCACCAAAGGTAAAACATTTCTGATGGGCTGACTGTTGACCAAACTATCGGTATAGGGATGTTCAGGATGTGTAAAAGTGTCTTCCGTTGGACGACACTCCAATAAACGCCCTTGATACATCACGGCCACACGAGAAGCAAAATGCCGCACCATATTCAAATCATGAGTGATCAAAATAATCGCCATGCCACCATGACTCTTGGCATCTTCTTGCAGCTCTTTTAAAAGATCCAAAATTTGCAAACGCAAACTCGGATCTAATGCAGTGGTCGGTTCATCTGCAATTAAGAGTTTCGGTTTACATGCCAAAGCCATGGCAATCATGGCTCGCTGACGTTGACCACCCGACAATTGATGAGGGTAATAAGAGAACCGTTCGGCTGCTTGAGGAATGCCGGTCTTTTCTAAAAGTTCAATCGCACGCTCTTGGCATGCAGTATGAGTCCAGGTAGGCTCATGACATTGGACCGCCTCTACAATTTGATTACCCACTGTATAAAGTGGGTTCAATGCTGTCATGGGCTCTTGAAAAATCATGGCCACATCTTTGCCACGCATTTGCCTTAACTCTTGCGCAGATAGTTCTAATAAATTTTTGCGGGTATTACCCATGTGCGCATGAATCGCTCCCTTGACCTTGGCGCCTTCAGGCAACAGACCCATAATGGCTAAACCCGTCATGGTCTTACCAGATCCCGACTCCCCAACAATCGCCAAGCGCTCACCTGCACTGAGTTGTAAGTTGAAACCATCGACCACAGTTTTACGACCCAACTGAATCGTCAACTCTTGAATATCTAATAGCGCTTGCGTGGATGACATCATGTTCATGAGCCTGTCACTCCCGACTTCGCACGTCGCGTATCAAACGCATCCCGCAAAGCGTCTCCCATGAAGGTCAATAGCATCAAAGTACCCGCCAATACCAAGAAAGTGGACAAGGAAATCCACCAAGCGTCTAAATTGGCCTTACCTTGCGCCAATAATTCACCCAAACTGGCCTGATCAGCTGGCACACCCAAGCCCAAGAAGTCCAAACTGGTTAAGGCCAAAATCGCACCACTCATTCTGAAGGGTAAAAAAGTAATGACTGGCGTCAAGCTATTGGGAAGAATATGTCGCCACATGATTTGTTGGCTTGATAAGCCAAGAGCTTGGGCGGCTCTCACATATTCCAAAGATCGATTCTTGAGAAACTCAGCCCGAACATAATCCGACAAGCCCATCCAACCAAAAAGCGATAACAAGATGATGAGCAATCCCACACTGGGAGCAAAGATTGAGGCAAAAATAATCAATAAATACAACTCAGGCATTGAACTCCAAATTTCAATGATGCGTTGTGAAACCAAGTCTACTTTGCCTCCAAAGTAGCCCATGATGGCCCCAGTGAACACGCCGATGGCCACACCCAAAACAGTCAAACACAAACCAAATAAAACAGAAAGCCTAAATCCGTAGATCAATCTTGCCACCACATCTCTGCCACGATCGTCAGTCCCCAACCAATTATCTTTAGATGGAGAAGCTGGATTCGGTTCTTTAGCAAAATAGTTGAGGGTGTCATAGCGATACGTAATGATCGGATAAATCGCCCAATTGCCTGGCTTGCTAAAAGTTTTTTTGATGTCTGGATCTAAATAATCAGTGGGCGTTGGAAAATCTCCACCAAAAGTAGTCTCTGGATAGTCTTTAACAATCGGTGCGTACAAACTGCCCTCATACTTCACCAGAATCGGACGATCATTGGCAATGAGTTCGGCCAACAAACTCAAAGCAAATAAAGTGATAAAAATCCACAAACTCCAATAACCCAAACGATTGGATTTAAAGCGTGACCACTGATCACTTTGACGCATTTGAGCCATCCACCCTTTTCTCATGAACGAGCTCCTGATTGACTTTCAAACTGAATGCGTGGGTCAACCAATACATACGCAATGTCTGAAATCAGTTTGGTGAATAGTCCAATCAATGTGAACAAATACAAAGTACCCAAGACCACAGGATAGTCGCGCTTCATCACGGCCTCATAAGACAACAGGCCCAAACCGTCTAAAGAAAACAAAGTTTCAATCAACAAAGAGCCTGTGAAAAACGCACCAATGAAAGCCGATGGGAAACCAGTCACCAAAGGAATCATCGCATTGCGAAATACATGCTTCCACAAGACTTTGTCTTCACTCAATCCTTTGGCCCTGGCAGTGATCACATATTGTTTGCGAATCTCTTCCAAAAATGAATTTTTAGTGAGCATGGTGATCACAGCAAAATTTCCCAAGACTGAGGCAGTAATTGGAAAGACCAAATGCCATAGATAGTCCATCACTTTACCGATCATGCTGAGCTCAGCCCAGTTGTCTGATGTCAGCCCCCTCAGAGGAAATAACTGTAAAAAACTACCGCCCCCAAATAGCACCAACAACAACACTCCCAGAACAAATCCTGGAATGGCGTAACCAATCAAAATCACCACACTGGTGGCTGTATCGAATCGAGTGCCCGCTCGCACTGCTTTTTTAATACCCAACGGAATTGAAATCAAATAGGTGATTAAGAAAGTCCAAAGTCCCAAGCTAATCGATACAGGCATTTTTGATAAAACCAACTCCCCCACACTTTTGTGTTGGTAATAACTCTGCCCCAAATCAAACATCGCAAAGCGTTTGAGCATCTGAAAATAGCGTTCATGTACCGGCTGATCAAAACCATACAAGGCTTTAATTTCTTTAAGTCGCTCCTCATCAATGCCTTGACGACCTCGATAAGTACCACCACCTCCCGAAGATTCAACCGCACCTACACTGGCTTCCCCTCTTCCCTTGAGCTCTAACATCATTTGCTCAACCGGGCCTCCCGGTACAAACTGAATCACTGCAAAGGTCAAGGTAATGACGCCCAATAGCGTGGGGACCATCCATAAGATGCGTCGCAAAATGTAGCGCCATAAGGCTGCGTTCATCGTGCACCTCCATGACTAACGGGCTCTCGCCACCAAGTAGAGAGAATCCAAGGTTCAGCCGCAAAATAGGTGGGCGGCATCGGAAAGCGTAAATCTGATTTGTACGCCACGCGATGCGTCGGACTGTACCAATGAGGCACAATGAAATAACTGTGAGTCAAGACGCGATCCAATGCACGAGTCGCGGTGATCAAGTCTTTCCGTGTTTGTGCTTTGACAATGTGTGAAATCAAGGCGTCGACCACGGGTGACTTGACCCCCAGAATGTTGTCAGATCCCTTGGTGTTGGCAGACTGACTACCGTAACGATCCCAAAGTTCATTGCCTGGGCTTTGAGAATCTGGGAACTTCATGCTGGTCATTTGAAAATCAAACTCTTCCAAGCGTTTTTGATAAAGCGCGTAGTCCGTTGTGCGAATATCGACTTTTATACCCAACTTTTCTAAGTTACGTACATACGCTGCCACCAATCGCGACATGGCCCCGCCATCGTCCATGAACTCAAAGCGGAAGGCTTGGCCTTGCGTATTACGTAATGCCCCATCACGATAAACCCATCCGGCTTGCGCCAATAACTCTCGCGCTTTTCTTAAATTTTGTCGCAAGCTGGAGGGTTCTTCTGTGGTCACTGGCAACAACATCGGACCCAAAGCATTTTTAGGAAAGTCATTGGGGTAAGCTTTTTGCAAAGGCTCCAAAATTTTTCTTTCTGCAGCGCTTGGCAAACTACCTGCTTCAAAGGAGGCTCCTAGTTCACTGTTTGCAAAATAACTATCGATGCGATGATATTGACCATAAAATAGTTGGCGATTCATCCATTCAAAATCCAATGCCAAGGTCAAGGCTTGACGAACTCGCTGATCTTTAAAGAGCGGATGACGGGTGTTCATCACAAAGCCTTGCATGCCAGCACCATTGCGATGTTGAAAATGTTGCTTCTTCAAACTGCCGTCCCTGAATTTAGGACCCACATAACTTTTGGCCCAATTTTTGGCGCGGTATTCCACCAAAGTATCAAACTCCCCTGCTTTGAGAGCTTCTAAACGCGCAGTGTCATCTTTGTACAAACGATATGAAACTCTTTCAAAGTTAAAGAAACCGACTCGCACATTTAAACCTGCACCCCAGTAGTCGGGGTTCTTTTTAAATACGATGCTCTTACCCAAGTCATAGCGCTCAATCAAATAAGGTCCACTACCAATCGGTTTTTCAGTGGTCAGCTGATTAAATGCTTTACCCACCCCCTGCTCGTCTTTGCCCCACCTCTCAGAAAATACGGGCATGGAACCCACCAACAAGGGCAATTCAGTATTGCGGCGATGAAAATCAAATCGTATCGTGCGCTCAGACACAATCACAGCCTGCTTCACATCGGCATAAACTGTTCTAAATTGTGGACTGGCCAATTTACTCATCAAGGTATCAAATGAATATTTGACATCTTTGGCTAAGACTGGACTGCCGTCATTGAATTTGGCATGGGCACGCAAACGAAAAGTCACACTCAGCTGATCTTTGGCCAAGCTCACATCTTCGGCCAATAAACCGTAGGCAGAGGCCACTTCATCTGAGCTACCTATCAATAAGCTTTCAAACATCAATTGAGCCACACCTGGAGCAGCCACCCCTTTGAGCGTAAAAGGATTGAATTTGTCAAAACTGGTGCGACGATCCGGATTCGGCAAATGCAAAGTACCCCCTTGAGGGGCATTGGGATTGACGTATGAAAAGTGCTTAAATCCAGGCGGATATTGCAAATCCCCATACTGCGCAAACCCGTGAGCTGCCCAAGAAACACTTGAGACACTCCACCCTGCCATGACTAAGAGGCTTAAAATGCAGGGTAAAAGTAAGGGTCTAATCATGCGCATGTGTGACAATTGTAATTAGACATTCACAAATTCAGCAAAAAGAAAAAAGGAAGCAAAAATGGGTTTCTTAGCCGGTAAAAAAATCGTCCTAACAGGTCTATTATCTAACCGTTCCATCGCTTATGGCATTGCCAAAGCCTGCCATCGCGAGGGTGCCGAATTGGCCTTCACTTATGTGGGTGAGCGATTCAAAGACCGCATCACTGAATTTGCCGCTGAATTCAATAGCCAACTGATTTTTGACTGCGATGTGGGCAGCGATGAGCAAATTGACAAGCTTTTTGCCGATTTATCTGCCACATGGCCTAAATTTGACGGTTTGATCCACTCCATTGGCTTTGCCCCGCGCGAGGCCATCGCCGGTGACTTTTTAGACGGTCTTTCTAGGGAGTCATTCAAGATTGCGCATGACATCTCTGCTTATAGCTTCCCGGCAATGGCCAAAGCGGCTTTGCCAATGTTGAATGACAAGTCTGCTTTATTGACTTTGACTTACCTTGGCTCACAAATGGTGGTGCCAAATTACAACACCATGGGCTTAGCCAAAGCCTCCCTAGAAGCCAGCGTTCGTTATTTGGCCAATTCAGTAGGACCTAAGGGAGTTCGCTGCAATGGTATTTCAGCCGGTCCAATCAAAACTTTGGCAGCTTCTGGCATCAAAGGTTTTGGCAAGATTTTGGATTTTGTAGAGGCCAATGCACCGCTACGTCGCAATGTCACGATTGAAGATGTGGGCAATGCAGCGGCTTTTTTGATGTCAGACTTAGCTAGTGGCATCACAGGAGAAATCACCTACGTCGATGGTGGCTTTAGCCACGTGGTGGGTGGTATGGCTGAAGCTGAGTAAGCCATCTCTTTTTTAGGGCGAGGTATATAATCGCCCTCTTATCCGGAGAGGTGGATGAGTGGTTTAAGTCACACGCCTGGAAAGCGTGCGTAGGTTAATCGCCTACCGCGGGTTCGAATCCCGCCTTCTCCGCCACACATACAAATGCCCTCAAGTGAGGGCATTTTCATTTCTTTTTCATTTTTTAATTTTTTTACTTTAACCATATTTGTTGCTTGGTCTTTTAATGATAATGATTATCATTTGATATAGTGGCGGTCTGCTCTCTCACAAAGAACAGCAGAAATGAGATTAACTATTCAAAAGATACAGGAAGATTCATGAAAAGAAAAACCATAGTCGCAGCCATTATCGGCGCGATGTCTGCCATGCAATTGGCTCAAGCGCAGCAATACTCAAACAACTCCCAAGACATTAATCTCCCCAGAATAGACGTAGTGGGCAAATCATCTGAGGACATCCAAAAAATACCTGGTGCTGTCTCAATTGTTACAAAGGATGAGTTGGAGCTAAAGCAAGCGATCTCAACGGAAGCTGCTTTGAAAACCATACCAGGCATCAGCATCAAACCGGAAGAAGAAAGTGCCATTGTGAGTAATATCGGAATGCGAGGCTTAAGTCCGGGAGATGGCAATAAATACGTTGTGATTTTGGAAGATGGCGTACCCGTTTCACCTGGGGCATTTACGGGTAATCAACGCTATTACAACCCCAGAATTCAACGCATGGAAAGCATTGAAGTCCTCAAAGGTTCTTCTGCTTTGAAGTATGGCCCTAATAACGTGGCTGGTGTCATTAACTACAAAACCAAACAACCTCAAGAAGGTTTTGCAGTGACCACTCGAATGGGGACTTTTGGTTACAAAGAAGCTCTGATTGAAGCTGGTGGCAAATCCTCAGATGGGCAATCCATCGGTGGCCTTCATATTGTGACGACAGACAGTGATGGTTTCCAAAGCAAGGGCTATAAGACTCAGGATGTGATGCTCAAAGGTGGTGTGACCCTGGGTGATCATCAATGGCTAGGCATAAAACTGAGCCACTACGACAATGAAGCCAATATCTCCTATCGTGGCTTGTCTTTGGCGCAGTTTCAAAATCGCACCACAAACAACCCTGCTCCGAATGATCACTTCTACACACAAAGAAATTCAGTAGATTTCAATCATGAATGGGCCATCCATCCAGACATCAAGCTCAATAGCTTGATGTATTACTCCAAAATGAATCGTGATTACCATCGCTACAGCGTGGCCAGTAATTTGGCAATCGACTCAATGACCGGATGGTCATTCACAGACACCTTGAATAAGAATGATCGAGACTTTGAACGTCGTGGCTTTGAATCGCGCTTGAATGTTCATCACAAAAGCTTAGGAATGAACAACGATTTGGAATTGGGCGTGCGCTTGGCTGATGAGAGTTTTAAACAAGATGGCAGCACCATTGGCTATGAGGCCAATAATTACGCTGTCTTTGTAGAAAATAAATTTCATCTCAATGATGTTGTTTCATTGATACCAGGAATTCGGATTGAGAATTATGACCTCAAGAGAACAGGTAGCAAATCCGGTAACACAGAAGAGACTGCCGTGGTTCCAGGCATGGGCCTGATTTATCAAATGAGTCCTTCAGCACAGTTCTATAGCAGTGTTTATAAGGGGTTTGCGGCACCATCAAGCATCTCTAGCTTGGCTCTAGACGACAGCACTTTAGCTGATCTGCCAGCACAAGAATCTAGAAACTATGAAGTCGGTATTCGTGGCAAAAACTCAGAATTGCGTTATGAAATAACAGCTTTTTTGATTGATTTTAAAAATCAGAATGTGACTAGCAACAGTCAAAGTGGTGTTCCAACAACCGCAGGCAGCACTATTCATAAAGGTTTAGAAATGTCTGGGGGCTATTCTTTTAAAAATGGCTTTAGCTTAGATGCTGCATTCACTTATATTCCAGTAGCCAAGTTTAGGGGCACTCGAGGAAGCGCTGCCATTGACGGCAACCGCATCACCTACACTCCCGAATGGACTGGCAACCTCAGCATTGGGTATCGCCATCAGCAATTTAAATCCGCTTTAATTGCCTCGTATGTCGGCTCACAATACACCGATGTTGCCAACACGGTAGCGATTGCTCCAGGCAGTACCAGCAACTCTTTCTGGACAGGAAGATTAGATGCCTATACCCTGCTTGACCTTCACACCCATTACCAAGTCGACAAACAATTATCACTATTTGGAACTATCAACAACATCACGGATAAAAATTACATTGCGAGTCTAAGACAAGGCATTTACGCTGGCCCGTCTCGCAGCGTGATGGTGGGAGCGAAATACAAATTCTAAGTATTGTTGAATCAATCAGGATTTTGACTCATCTCTTTGAGTCATTCATTGGTAAAAAAAATGCCCTCAACACTCGTTGAGGGCATTTCACTGATGACTAATTAGTTTATTTACTTACTTATTTATTTTTTTGCTTAGTAACACCTGCACCTCGCCAACGATGCCTTTGCGGAAGGCTAAAACACAGATGACGAAAATAATTCCTAGAACAATCGTACTGAATGAGCCAATACCGGCCAGATAGTTCTGCAAACCAACCACCACCGTTGCGCCCACGATAGGTCCAAAAATGGTGCCAATACCACCAAGTATGGTCATCAAGACAACTTCCCCAGACATATGCCAATGCACATCCGTTAAAGAAGCCAATTGGAATACCAATGATTTGGTCGACCCTGCCACACCTGCCAAAGATGCAGAAATCACAAAAGCCAATAATTTGAATTTGGCGACGTCATAACCCAAAGAAATCGCACGCGGCTCATTCTCACGAATGGACTTTAAAACCTGTCCAAATGGAGAATGAATGGTTCTCAAAATGGTGGCAAAGCCCAACACAAAGATCGCCAATACAAAGTAGTACAAAGCTGTATCTGAAGATAAATCAATCAAACCCAAGAAATGACCGCGAGGCACCCCTTGAATACCATCTTCTCCGTGTGTAAATGGCAATTGCAAAGCCAAGAAGAAAATTAATTGTGACAAGGCCAAAGTAATCATCGCAAAATAAATACCTTGTCGCTTGATAGCTAAAGAACCAAATATATAACCCGTAATACCTGCATAAACCATTCCGGCCAAGATGCCTAGCTCAGGCGTCCATCCCCACTCTTTACAGACATGAGAGGTGATGTAGGATGCGCCACCAAAAAAGGCCGCATGACCAAAAGATAAGAGGCCGGTATAACCTAAAAGCAAATTAAATGCGCAAGCAAATAAGGCAAAACACAAGACCTTCATTGCAAATACGATATAAATAAAATCCTGAAGCGGCAATAAAATCAATAAGCCCAACAAAATCCAATAGAGAGTTCGAGAATCTATTTTCATTTTTCTTTCCCAAACAAACCGGCTGGGCGCAACAATAAAACAATCGCCATAATCACAAAAATGACAACACCTGATGCTTCAGCATAAAAAACTTTTGTCAAACCTTCTAACAATCCCAAACTAAGTCCCGTCACAATCGATCCCATGATCGAACCCATACCACCAATCACCACCACAGCAAACACCACAATGATGAGGTTAGACCCCATGACAGGGTTCACTTGAAACACTGGGGCAGCTAAGACACCCGCAAAAGCAGCCAAGGCAACGCCAAACCCGTATGTCAACGTAATCATGAGCGGCACATTGATGCCCAATGCTTGCAATAACTTAGGGTTCTCAGTTCCCGCTCTCAAGTAATTACCTAATTTAGTTTTTTCAATCACATACCAAGATGCAAAACAGACGGTAAGAGAAGCAACAATCACCCATAAACGATACTTCGGCAAAAATAATCCTAAACTTTCGATCCGAATGCCGCCTTGCAATGCCTCAGGGACACTGTAACTTTCCCCTGAAATACCGTACCAATGACGAAACATTCCCTCTATGACCAGAGCCAAACCAAAAGTAAGCAACAATCCGTACAAATGATCCAAATGATAAAGACGCTTAAGCATCGTCTTTTCAATCAAAATACCAACAGCTCCAACAATGATTGGGGACAAAAATAAAGCCGCCCAGTAGTTCACGGATAGATCAGGCATACCCAACCAATTACCCAGTTGGGTCAGCCCTATCCATGAAATAAAAGCACCTAGCATGTATTGCGCACCATGCGTAAAGTTAATTACATTCAGTAAACCGAATATGATGGCCAAGCCTAGACTCAAAATTGCATAGAAAGACCCATTGATGAGCCCGACCAGCAATTGAGCGACTAAGCCTTGAGGCGTGATGCCTAACCATTCAAACATGATGCGTTACCTCTTTGTGCTGAAGATTACTTCTTAACCAATTTACAAACAGATTTTGAAAGTGGCAAAGTAGCATCTTTCGCTGGAATCACAGCACGAACATGGTAGTAATCCCAAGGTGATTTAGATTCAGCAGGCTTTTTCACTTCCAACAAGTACATGTCATGCTCAAACTTACCATCCGCACGAATCGTGCCTTTGAATAAGCCGTCATCAATTGGAGTTGATCTCAATTTAGCCATCACAGTATTGGTGTCATCTGACTTAGTGGCCTCAACTGCTTTTAAATAATTCATCACAGATGAGTAAACGCCAGCATGAACCATGGTTGGCATACGCTTGTGTTGTGCAAAGAAACGCTTAGACCAAGCACGAGTTTGGTCATTAAAGTCCCAGTAGAAACCCTCTGTCACTGTCAAACCTTGAGCTGTTTTAAGACCCAATGAGTGCACATCTGTGATGAACATCAACAAAGGAACAATCGTTTGCTTTTGAGTAATACCAAACTCAGCCGCTTGCTTAATAGAGTTAATGGTGTCAGCACCCGCATTGGCCAAACCAATCACTTGAGAGCCAGAAGCTTGCGCTTTCAACAAGAAGCTTGAAAAGTCACTGCCTGGGAATGGGTGACGAACAGCACCTACCACAGTACCACCTGCAGACTTGACCACTGCAGATGTATCACCTTCTAAGCTATGACCAAAAGCGTAGTCAGCTGTCACAAAGAACCAGCTCTTCTTACCAGCTTTGACCATGGCACCACCCGTACCGGCTGATAGAGCATAGGTATCGTAAGTCCAGTGAACGTTGGTCGCTGTACATTTTGCACCGGTAATGGCACTTGAAGCAGCTCCAGAAATCAAGGTAATTTTATTTTTTTGCTCAGCCACTTCCATCGCAGCCAAGGCTGCACTGGTCGTCACCAAGTCAACAATCACGTCAACCTTTTCTTTATCGAACCACTCGCGAGCTTTATTCGCAGTGATGTCTGCTTTGTTTTGGTGGTCAGCAGAGATCAATTCAATCTTCTTACCCAATACAGTTTTGCTTTTTGAGAAATCCTCAATCGCCATACGGGCCGCAACCACTGAACCCTGACCGGATAAATCTGAATATGCGCCTGACAAGTCTGTCAAAACACCAATCTTCACCACATCATCGCTGACCTTTTGAGCTTGCGCACCAACAGCCATCGCTGATAAGCAAAGCGCAGCAACCGCTTGTGCAATCATTTTTTGTTTCATTTTCATTCTCCTAGATACAAATTAACTAAATAGTTTGATTACGTTCAAAGGAACGAACTAAACGCCCAACAAAACATTCAACTCAGCCATGTTGCTAGCTAAATCTTCTTGCTTAACCACTTTTACCACTTGACCATGCTCAATCACATAATGTCGATCAGCCAACGGTGCTGCAAACCTAAAGTTTTGCTCCACCAAAACAATCGTGAAATCACGTTTGCGCAAATCCATGACTGTTTGACCCAGTTTTTCGATAATCACTGGGGCCAAGCCTTCAGTGATTTCATCCAATAGGAGTAATTTGGCGCCTGTTCTTAAGATTCGAGCCATGGCCAACATCTGTTGTTCACCCCCGGATAATCTTCCACCGGGGCTGTGTCGACGCTCTTTCAAGTTAGGGAACATGGTGTAGATTTCTTCAACACTCATCCCCCCTTCGGCCAAAGTCGGTGGCAACATCAAATTTTGCTCACAACTGAGGCTGGCAAAAATACCTCTCTCTTCGGGACAATAACCCACCCCAATGCGAGCAATTTGATGAGGCTGTAATGAAGTTGTCTCCTGCCCCTGTATCTGAATACTTCCAGTTCTTCTTCCAATCAAGCCACAAATGGCACGCAGCGTGGATGTGCGTCCAGCGCCATTGCGACCCAATAAGGTGATGACTTCACCATCGGCGACTTCTAGGTTAATTCCGTGCAAAACATGGGACTCACCATACCAACCATGTAAATTTTCAATCTTTAAAACGGTGTGACTCATCTAGTGCGCTCCCAAAGTTGCGTTGGTGGAGCTGCCCATATAGGCTTCAATGACCTGTGGATTATTGGATACCTCAGCATAATTGCCGCTGGCGATGATTTTGCCTCGTTGCAACACAGTGATGGTGTCAGCAATGGAAGAGACCACCTTCATGTTGTGCTCAACCATCAAGACAGTTCTTCCGGCGGATACTTTTTTAATCAGTTGCGTGACTTTTTCAACATCCTCATGGCCCATGCCTTGCGTTGGTTCGTCAAGCAGCATCAACTCGGGGTTCATGCCCAAAGTGGTGGCGATTTCTAAGGCACGCTTGCGACCATAAGGCAAACTCACTGCAGTGTCTTGCGCATAGTTCTCAAGCCCCACCTGCTCAATGTAAGTCATGGCCTCGTCATTCAAGTAATTGAGCGTGTTTTCACTTTTCCAAAAATGCATAGACATGCCTGTATTTTGTTGCAAAGCCAAGCGAACATTTTCTAAAACGGTGAGGTGTGGGAATACGGCTGAAATTTGAAAAGATCTGACCATACCAATTCTGGCAATTTCTGCAGAACTTTTTTGAGTGATGTCCTGACCTTTATAAATAATTTGCCCTGTTGTTGGGGTTAAAAATTTCGTGAGCAAATTAAAGCAAGTGGTCTTACCGGCGCCATTGGGACCAATCAACGCATGAATCGTCCCTGCTTTGACTTGCAGGTTCACATCACTAACAGCTACGAATCCTGAAAACTCTTTTGTTAGCTTTTTCGCTTCAAGGATGACATCTGACATAAGGGTCGCTTTTTAATAATCTAATTGACCTCATGCTGAGGCTTAGCAAAATGAATATAGAGTGAAGGGGATAAGCAAACAATAAGGGATTCTCCTAGGGAATCGCCTAGAAAGTTCAACCTCATCAAGATAAAAAGCCATCCTGGGGTCAAGGATGGCTTCAGGGAGAGTCAAAGTATGAAATATTTGTTACTTTTGTTGTTTTTTACACTTTATGACATTGAATGAAAATTAAGGTGCTCAGGCTTATTTTTCAACAAAAGCCCGCTCATAAACATAATCACCCAGCTGACCAAGGCTTGGGGATACCTTGAAACCTTTGGCATCAAGCATCTCTGATATTTCTTTGAGCATGG
>JACCDK010590744.1_pt1 | contig 14040 bp, 13 predicted proteins | sample 7445871 | NCBI WGS metagenome assembly JACCDK01 (sample SAMN15323436, study PRJNA562643) | freshwater metagenome | isolation source: river surface water | place: USA:Blue River Watershed | collected 2017-08-15 | reverse complement strand
CCGCCTGCGGCAAGTATTCGCTGGCGGCGGCGGTCATCGTGAAGCGGGTGGATGCGCAGACGCGCGCCAAGACCAGCATCAACGAGCTGCTGCGGGCCTGAACGAACCCGTTCACTCCGAAGGGCACGCGAGCTTGACGTGCCCCGATGATTGACCACGGGCCGTTGCCCGTGCCTGACCACGGGCCGTTGCCCGCCCCTGACCACGGGCGATTGCCCGTGGCGACTACTCAGCCGTAACGGCCCGTGATGTAGTCTTCCGTCGCCTTCTTGGAAGGGTTGGTGAAGATACGGCTGGTCTCGCCCACTTCCACCAGTTCACCCAGATACATGAAGGCAGTGAAGTCGGAGACGCGCGCCGCTTGCTGCATGTTGTGCGTGACGATGAGCACCGTCACCTGGTCGCGCAACTGGGCAATCAGTTCTTCGATCTTCGCCGTGGCGATGGGGTCCAGCGCGGAAGTCGGCTCGTCGAACAGCAGGATTTCGGGGCGTGTCGCCAAAGCGCGCGCGATGCACAGGCGCTGCTGCTGGCCACCCGAGAGCGCCAGCGCCGAGGTCGGTTCGTCCAGCAAGATCACCTTGGGCTTGACCGCCACACTGCGGGCGATGCACAGGCGCTGCTGCTGGCCACCCGAGAGCGACAGGCCGCTCTGGCCCAGCTTGTCCTTGACTTCGTTCCAGATGGCGGCCTTGGTCAGGGCCCATTCGACCCGGTCGTCCATTTCCGAACGGCTGAGGTTTTCGTAGAGCTTCACGCCAAAGGCGATGTTGTCGTAGATCGACATCGGGAACGGCGTGGGCTTCTGAAACACCATGCCCACGCGGGCACGCAGCAGGTTCAGGTCTTGCTTGGGGTCGAGGATGTTCTCGCCATACAGCTTGATTTCGCCCTCGGCACGCTGGCCCGGGTAGAGGCTGTACATCCGGTTGAGGGTGCGCAGCAAGGTGGACTTGCCACAGCCCGAAGGACCGATGAAGGCGGTGACCTTGTGTTCGGCGATGTCGAGGTGGATGCCCTTGAGGCCTTTGAAGCTGCCGTAATAGAAATCGAGGTTGCGGATTTCGATCGCGTTGCTCATGCCGCTGGGGTTCAATGCGTTCGTGGTGTTCATGGGGATCTCGTGGGGTGCGTTTTCAGTGGGTGCTCTTGTCGCGGAAGAACACGCGGGCAATGATGTTGAGCAACAGCACAGTCAGGGTGATCAGCATGGCGCCGCCCCAGGCCAGTTGCACCCAGTTGTCGTACGGGCTCATGGCGAACTGGAAGATCACCACCGGCAGGTTGGCCATGGGCGCGTTCATATTGGTCGAGAAGAACTGGTTGTTCAGGGCGGTGAACAGCAGGGGAGCCGTCTCGCCGCTGATGCGCGCCAGCGCCAGCAACAGACCCGTGATCACACCGGCTTTTGCGGCCCGCAAGGTGACGAAAGTGGCCACTTTCCAGCGGGGGGCGCCCAGGGCAAACGCCGCCTCACGCAGGCTGCCGGGCACCAGGCGCAGCATGTTTTCGGTGGTGCGCACCACCACCGGGATGGCGATCAGCGACAGGGCAATCGAGCCCGCCCAGCCCGAGAAGTGCTTGACCTGGGCCACATAGACCGCATAGACGAACAGGCCCAGCACGATGGAGGGGGCCGACAACATGATGTCGGTGACAAAGCGGGTCAGGCTGGCGGTCTTGCTCTGGTCGCCGTATTCGGCCAGGTACACCCCGGCAAAAATGCCGATCGGGGTGCTGACCAGGGCGGTGCAGCCGACCATCAGCAGACTGCCCACGATGGCGTTGGCCAAGCCGCCCCCTTCCGAGCCGGGCGCGGGCGTGGACTGGGTAAACATGGCCCAGTCGAAGGCGGCAAAACCGTTCTTGAACAGCACCACCAAAATCCACATCAGCACCGCCAGGCCCAGCGCCATGGCGGTCATGGACAGGGTCAGACCGACGCGGTTGATGGTCTTGCGACGGCGGTAAATTGCAGCATCCATTGGGGTTTCTCTTTCAGGTCTTGCTGCCCTTGGCTTTTTCGCCACGCAGGATCAGGATCTTGGCCAGGGACAGCACCACAAAGGTGATGATGAACAGCACCAGGCCCAGCGCAAACAGGGTCGAGAGGTGGAAATCCGCCGCCTCGCCGAATTCGTTGGCCAGGGTCGAGGCGATCGAGGAACCGGGTGAGAACAGCGAGCCGGTGATGCGCTGGGAGTTGCCGATCACGAAGGTCACCGCCATGGTCTCGCCCAGGGCACGGCCCAGGCCGAGCATGATGCCGCCAATGACGCCTTTTTGCGTGTAGGGCAGCACGATGTGGCGCACCACTTCCCAGGTGGTGCAACCCAGGCCATAGGCCGATTCGCGCAGGATGGGCGGCACGATCTCGAACACATCGCGCATCACCGCCGCGATGAAGGGCAGGATCATGAAAGCCAGGATGATGCCGGCGGCCAGAATGCCGATGCCGTTGGTGGCGCCACCAAACAAGGGGCCGATCAGCGGCATTTGCCCCAGGGTGGACTGCAGTGCCGGCTGCCCGTACTCGGCAAACAGCGGCGCAAAAATGAAAAGACCGAACATGCCGTAGATGATGGAAGGCACAGCGGCCAGCAATTCGATGGCGGTGCCCAGAGGGCGGCGCAAAGCCACCGGGCAGGTCTCGGTCAGGAACAGGGCGATGCCAAACGACAGGGGCACCGCGATCACCAGCGCGATGGTGGCGCTCACCACCGTGCCAAAAATGGCAATCGCCGCACCGAACTCTTCATTGACGATGTCCCATTCGACCCGCCAAAGAAACTCGGGACCGAACTTGGCCAGGGCGGGCCAGGCGTTGATGAACAGGGAAACGATGATGCCCATCAGGGCCACCAGAACCAGCATGGAAAACAACCATGTGATCTTGTGGAAGAAAAAATCCTGCAGGCGCTGGCGCTTGACCACCACCATGACATCGGCCATGGAGCGCGGTGCCTGTTCCGATGCGGAGCTCGGGCTCATCTCGATTCCTTCAAGGGTTGCCATTTCGGCCTCTTGGACGGGCATTCAACTTCAACGGCCCCGGACCGCGAGGGATCTGGGGCCGTATTGTGACAGCGATGTGACAAATCAGTGCTTGATCTGCGACCAGACACGCTGACGGATCTGGGCGGTCAGGGCATCCGGCAGGGCGACGTAGTCGAGCTCAGCGGCCATCTGCTTGCCATTCTTGAAGGCCCAGTCAAAGAACTTCAGGACGGCCTGGGACTGGGCCTTGTCGGTCGGCTCCTTGTACATCAGGATGAAGGACGCGGTGCTGATCGGCCAGCTGGTGGCGCCCTTGGCATTCACCATGGAGATGCCCATGCCCGGCACGCTGAACCAGTCGGCGCCGGCGGCAGCGGCGGCGAAGGTCAGGTCGTCGGGGCTGACATAGCGGCCATCGGCATTCTGGATCTGCATGAAGTTCATGTTGTTCTTCTTGACGTAGGCGTATTCCACATAGCCGATCGAGCCCTTGACGCGGGTCACGTTGGCGGCCACGCCTTCGTTGCCCTTGCCACCGACCGAGGAAGCGGCAGGCCACTTGACGGCAGCGCCCTTGCCCACCTTGTCGGCCCAGTCCTTGCTCACCACGCTCAGATAGTCGGTGAAGTTGAAGGTCGTGCCCGAGCCGTCGGCGCGGTGCACCACGGTGATGTTTTCATTGGGCAGGTTCTTGCCCGGGTTGAGGGCCGCCAGCTTGGGGTCGTTCCACTTGGCAATGGTGCCCATGAACACTTCGGCCAGCACCGGGCCGGTGATGCGCAGCTCGCCGGGCTTGAAGCCTTCCAGGTTGATCACCGGCACCGTGCCGCCGATGATGGCCGGGAATTGCACCATGCCGTCCTTGTCGAGGTCGGCACCCGAGACGGGCGCGTCGGTGGCGCCAAAGGTGACGGTCTTGGCACGGATCTGGCGGATGCCGCCGGACGAGCCGATGGACTGGTAATTCAGGCCCACGCCGGTTTCCTTTTTGTAGGCTTCGGCCCACTTGGAATAGATCGGGAAGGGGAAGGTGGCACCGGCACCGGTGATGTCGGCGGCAAAGGCGCTCAGTGCAGCGGCGCCAAAACCGACGGCGACCAGCAGGGATTTGAATTTCATGAAAAAGCTCCTGTTCAAGACACGAGTGAAAGTGATTCGTACCTGTCGCCCGGTCGGGCGATTGAGGTTTGTCCGGGGACAGCCGAGACTTTATGGCCGCAATGTGACAGCTTGATGTCAAAAAACCCGGGTTTGTGCAGGTCAAGCGGTGCCCCCCAACGAAGCAAGCCGCATGGTCAGGCGTGTCACGATCCCGTCATATTTCAATTCAATAATGCTTGAAATATTGAAAGAAAGGATCTGAGTCCATGAAAGTCGGCATCAATGGCATGGGCCGTATCGGCCGCCTGGCGCTGCGCGCTGCCCTGGGTGCGGCCGAGCGGCCCGCGGACGACCCACGCGGTGGCCACCGCCTGGAGGTGGTGCACCTCAACGAGCTCAAGGGCGGTGCGGCGGCCACCGCGCACCTGCTGGCCTTCGATTCGGTGCAGGGCAAGTGGCGGGCCGACATCGCGGCCGAGGGCGAAGACCGCATCCGCATCGACCAGCGCACCCTCTCCTTCAGCAGCCATGCGAGCCCGGCCGACATCCCCTGGGGCGATCTGGGGGTGGAGGTGGTGCTCGAATGCACCGGCAAGTTCCTCACGCCCGAGACCCTCCAGGGCCACCTGGACCGAGGCGCCAAGCGGGTCATCGTGGCCGCACCGGTCAAGACCGGCGGCGTGCTCAACATCGTGGTCGGCATCAACGAGCACCTCTACGACCCGGCCAAAGACCGCATCGTGACGGCCGCCAGCTGCACCACCAACTGCCTGGCCCCGGTGGTCAAGGTGGTGCACGAGCACCTGGGCATCCGGCATGGCCAGATCACCACCATCCACGACCCGACCAACACCAACGGGGTGGTGGACGCACCCCACAAGGACCTGCGCCGGGCGCGCAGCGCCATGACCAGCCTGGCCCCGACCACCACCGGCAGCGCCACCGCGATCGCCCTGATCTACCCCGAACTCCAGGGCAAGCTCAACGGCCATGCGGTGCGTGCCCCGGTGCTCAACGCCTCGCTGACCGACTGCGTGTTCGAGCTGCAGCGCACGACCACCGCCGAAGAGGTCAATGCCCTGTTCAAGGCCGCGGCCGCCGGACCGCTGGCTGGCATCCTGGGCTACGAAGAGCGGCCGCTGGTGAGCGCCGACTATGCCCGCGACACGCGCAGCGCGATCGTCGATGCGCTGTCGACCCTGGTGACCGATGGCACCCTGCTCAAGGTCTACGCCTGGTACGACAACGAGATGGGCTACGCCTGCCGCATGGTGGACCTGGCCTGTCATCTGCAGCAACGCGGCCTCTGAACCATGCACGCCGCCACACGCCACTACGCCATCGTGACGGCCGCCTACTGGGGCTTCACGCTCACCGATGGCGCGCTGCGCATGCTGGTGCTGCTGCATTTCTACCGGCTGGGTTACTCGCCGTTTACCCTGGCCTTTCTTTTCCTGCTCTATGAAGCGGCGGGCGTGCTGGCCAACCTGATCGGCGGCTGGCTGGCCACGCGCTATGGCATCCAGCGCATGCTCAGCGCCGGGCTGCTCACGCAGATCACGGGCTTTGCCCTGCTGTCCATGCTCGACCCGGCCTGGACGGCGGCCATGTCGGTGGCCTGGGTGGTGGTGGCACAAGGCGTGTGCGGGGTGGCCAAGGACCTGACCAAGACCGCCAGCAAATCGGCCATCAAGATCACCCAGGCGCAGGCGCAGGCCGAGGACGGTGGCCACAACCAACTCTTCAAATGGGTCGCCTGGTTCACCGGCAGCAAGAACGCCATGAAAGGGGTGGGCTTTTTTCTGGGCGGCCTGTTGCTGCAGGCCCTGGGCTTCCAGCATGCACTGTGGGCCATGGCAGCCATGCTGCTGCTGGTGCTTGTGGCCGTGGTGCTGGCGGTGCCGCCGCTGATGGGCAAGGCCAAGGCCTCGAAGTCGGCCAAAGAGCTGTTTGCCAAAAATGCAGGCATCAATGGCCTGGCCGCGGCACGCGTGGCCCTGTTTGGTGCCCGCGATGTGTGGTTCGTGGTCGGCGTGCCGGTGTTTTTGTACGCGCAGGGCTGGACCTTCACCATGGTCGGCGGCTTTCTGGCGGCCTGGACCATCGGCTATGGCCTGGTGCAGGCGCTGGCGCCCAGCATCGTGCGGCGCAGCCAGGACGGCTTGAGCGCAGAAGTGCCGGCGGCACAGACCTGGTCGCTGCTGCTTGCCCTGATTCCCCTGGGCATCGCTGCAGCGGTCTGGCTGCAAGCGCCCCAGCTGCAGTGGTGGGTGGTCGGCGGGCTGGGGCTGTTCGGTGTGGCCTTCGCGGTCAATTCCTCGGTGCACTCCTACCTGGTGCTGGCCTACGCGGGCAGCGAAAAAGCGGCCGAGGACGTGGGCTTTTATTACGCTGCCAACGCCCTGGGCCGCTTCTTCGGGACACTGATGTCGGGCCTGCTCTACCAGTGGGGAGGCCTGCTGTATGCGCTGACCGGCTCGGCCCTGATGCTGGGCCTTTGCTGGCTCGTCACGCTGCGCTTGCCGACGCATCACCGCCTGACGGCAGAGGGGGGGCGGTGATGGACGCCACACAAGCCGTCCAGGCCCTGGCCGCCTTGGCACAGACCTCCCGTCTGGCCGTCTTTCGCGCGCTGGTGGTGGCGGGCCGCCGAGGTCACACCCCAAGCGAACTGGCCAGCGCGCTCGCACTGGGCGCGCCGGCGCTGTCCTTTCACCTCAAGGAACTGCTCAGGGCGGGCCTGGTCACGCAGGAGCGCGATGGCCGACGCCTGATTTACCGCGCCGAGCTGGTGCAGATGAACGCCTTGCTGGCCTACCTCACGGAAAACTGTTGCGAGGGCCAGCACTGCGCCGTGACCAACCCCTTTGAATGCAAGACCTGCGACCCTGTGGAGTGGACCATGACCGAGCCCATTTTCAATGTACTGTTTCTGTGTACGGCCAATTCGGCGCGGAGCATCATGGCCGAAGCCTGCCTCAACCAGATCGGTGGCTCTCGTTTTCGCGCGTACAGCGCGGGCAGTCAGCCGGCAGCCCAGGTGCATCCCCAGGCCCTGGCCCTGCTGCGCCGCCATGGCTATGCGACCGAAACGCTGAGCAGCAAGAGCTGGGACACTTTTGCGGCACCGGGCGCACCGGTCATGGACTTTGTGTTCACCGTGTGCGACCGTGCCGCTGCCGAAGTCTGTCCGACCTGGCCGGGTCAGCCCTTGAGTGCCCACTGGGGTGTGGCCGACCCGGTACAGGTCCAAGGCGATGAGGTGCAAGTCAACAAGGCCTTCGCCGATGCCTTCATCACCTTGCAAAGGCGCATCGGCATGTTCGCCGCGCTGCCCCTGGACAAGCTCGACCGCCTGAGCCTGCAGCACGAAGTGCAGCGCATTGGCCAGGCTTGAGCGCTGGCCTGAGCGCAAAAGGCACGGACATGGGGATTTTTGAACGCTACCTCAGCGTCTGGGTGGCCCTGGCCATGCTGGGGGGCGTCGGTCTGGGCATGGCACTGCCCGACGTTTTCACCCGACTCGCGGCCATCGAGTACGCCCAGGTCAACCTGGTGGTGGCGGTCCTGATCTGGGTCATGGTCTATCCCATGATGGTGCAGATCGATTGGCCAGCGGTGCGCGGGGTGCGCCAGCGACCGCAGGGGCTGCTGCTCACGCTGGTCATCAACTGGCTCATCAAGCCTTTCACCATGGCAGGACTGGGCATGCTGTTTTTCCAGCATCTGTTTGCCGACTGGGTCGACCCCCAATCGGCCAGCGAGTACATCGCCGGCATGGTCCTGCTGGGTGTGGCGCCCTGCACTGCCATGGTTTTTGTGTGGAGCCAGCTGGTCAGAGGCGATGCCAGTTACACCCTGGTGCAGGTGTCGGTGAACGACCTGATCATGGTTTTCGCCTTTGCGCCCATTGCCGGCTTCCTGCTGGGCGTGGCGGATGTCGCCGTGCCCTGGCAGACGCTGCTGTTGTCGACCGTGCTTTATGTGGTGTTGCCCTTGCTGGCGGGCATGGCCACACGCCGGGCACTGTCCCGCCCATCCGGCGACGCGGTTGCGGCATTTGCTGCACGCCTCAAGCCTTGGTCGATGGCCGGACTGATGGCCACCGTCGTACTGCTGTTCGGCTTTCAGGCGCCCACCCTGCTGGAGCAGCCCAGCGTGATCGCACTGATTGCGGTGCCGCTGGTCCTGCAGACCTATGGCATTTTTCTCATTGGCTGGTGGGGTGCGCAGCTGCTCCGCTTGCCGCACCCCATTGCCGGACCGGCCTGCCTGATCGGCACGTCCAACTTCTTCGAGCTGGCGGTGGCCGTGGCGATTTCGCTCTTTGGCCTGAACTCGGGCGCCGCACTGGCCACCGTGGTGGGTGTGCTGGTCGAGGTGCCCGTGATGCTTTCGCTGGTGGCTCTGGTCAACCGCTGGCGACCCGCACCCTGAACAGACCCTTGTCATGCGCAAGTCATCACAGCGCCGCACAGTTGCCAGATCCGATACCACCGAGGTTCATCATGCCCAAGGATTTTTCGCAGATGGAAGACAGCAACCGCTCTTCCAACCCCTCCATCCACGAAGTGTCCATGCCCTCGCGCCGCCGCCTGCTCCAGGGCAGCCTGGCGACCACGGCCGTTCAACTGCTGGCCCCGCTGTCGGGCCTGGCGGCCCTGCAGGGCTGCGCCAGCCTGTCCGGCAGCGCGCCACAGCTCGGTTTCAAGTCCATTGCGGCCACCCGAGCCGATGGCCTGTTTGTGCCCGAAGGCTACACCGCCACGCCCGCTTTCCTCTGGGGTGAGCCGGTCGGCATACCCGGCGCCATGCCCGCGTGGAAAGCCGATGGCAGCAACACTGCGGCCGAGCAGGAGGCACAGATCGGCATGCACCACGATGGCATGCACTATTTCCCGCTCGACGGCAGCCGACGCGGCCTGCTCGTCATGAACCACGAATACACCGACGACGGCCTTTTGCACACCGATGGGATGCAGACCTGGAACGCGGAAAAAGTACGCAAATCCATCGCTGCCCACGGCGTGAGCGTGATCGAAATCGAAGACCGTCAGGGGCAGTGGCAGGTGGTGCGGCCCTCGCGCTATGCACGCCGCATCACGGCGGCCACGCCCATGGCCATTGCCGGTCCTGCGGCGGGTCACCCCATGATGCGCACCCCTGCCGACCCCACCGGCACACGGGTGCTGGGCACGCTCAACAACTGCGCCCATGGCTACACCCCCTGGGGCACCTACCTCACCTGTGAGGAAAATTGGGCGTTCTACTTCAACGGCCGTGCCCGACCCACCGCCCACGAAGCCCGCTGGGGCCTGCGCAAGGATGGCCGTGGCTACCGCTGGCACGAGCACGAAGAACGTTTCGACGTCAACCGGCATGAAAACGAGCCCAACCGCTTTGGCTGGGTGGTCGAGATCGACCCGATGGACCCCACCAGCACGCCCGTCAAACGGACCGCCCTGGGCAGAGCCGCCCATGAAGGGGCCTGGGTCACGCAGACCCGCGATGGCCGCGCGGTCGTCTACATGGGCGAAGACGCCCAGTTCGAATACATCTACAAATTCGTCAGCCGGGACACCATCCAGCCCGGAGGCTACGCCGCCAACAAAGACCTGCTGGACCATGGCACCCTGTACGTGGCCCGCTTCAATGGGGACAACACCGGCGAATGGCTGGAAGTCAGCCACGGCAAGAACGGACTGACGGCCGACCGCGGTTTTGCCAACCAGGGCGATGTGCTCATCCAATCTCGCCAAGCCAGCGACCGGCTGGGCGCGACCAAGATGGACCGCCCCGAATGGATCGCCATCGACCCGAAGAACGGCGAGGTCTATTGCACCCTGACCAACAACACCCGACGGGGTGCCAACCAACAGCCAGGCACCGACGCGGCCAACCCGCGGGCCAACAACACCATGGGCCACATCATCAAGTGGAAAGAGGCAGGGGACTTCGATGCCGTGCGCTTCAACTGGACCCACTTCGTGATGGCCGGCGACCCGGCCAACCCGGCAGCAGAGGCCAAGGGCAATGTCAAAGGCGACAGTTTCGGCAGCCCCGATGGATTGTGGTTCGATGACCGCGGCACCTTGTGGATCCAGACCGATGCCCACGCCTCCAATATGTACAAGGGCGACTATGCGGGTGTCGGCAGCAACATGATGCTGGCCGCCGATCCGCGCACCGGTGAAATCCGCCGCTTCCTGGTCGGGCCGGTGAACTGCGAGGTGACCGGTGTGGTGTGCACACCCGACATGAAAACCATGTTCGTGAACATCCAGCACCCTGGCGAGTCCCCGAGCGACCGCAGCGACCCGGCAGACCCGACCAAATTCTCGGTCTGGCCTTCGGGCCAGAAGGGGGTTCGCCCGCGCAGCGCCACGGTGGTGATCCGCAAGAAGGACGGCGGCGTCATCGGCAGCTGAGGCGGCCTCTGCGGCAAAGCCAAAGCCCGTGCCATCGACGCCGGATGGCCGCTGGCAACGAGGCCTTGTCCGTGCTGCCGTCATCGCGCTGTCACTTGGAAGTCACATAATGCATGGCCACCTTGCGCCCAAGCCATGCAGACCAAAAACCTCTTCGCCGCCATCGATCTGGGATCCAACAGCTACCGACTCGAAATTGGCCGCCTCGAGAACGGTCATCTTCGCCGGGTGGAATACATCAAGGAGACGGTTCGCCAAGGCAATGGCCTGGACGCCGAACGCAACCTCACGGACGACGCCATGCAACGCGGCCTGGCCTGCCTGGCCCGTTTCGCCGAGCGCATCGCCGGTTTCCGACCGGCCCAGGTGCGTGCCGTGGCCACCCAAACCCTGCGCGAAGCGCGCAACCGCGATGCCTTTCTGACACAGGCGCGCAAAACGCTGGGCTTCCCGATCGAAGTGATCGCGGGTCGCGAAGAAGCCCGGCTGATTTACCTGGGTGTCTCCCACCTGCTGCCCGACAGCGATGAACGCCGTCTGGTGGTGGACATCGGCGGCCGCTCGACCGAGCTGATCCTTGGGCAGGGCCATGTGGCCAAAACCCTCGAGTCCTACCGGGTGGGCAGCGTGGCCTGGTCCATCAAGCATTTTCCCGGCACGCAATGGACGCTCGATGCCTTCCGCAGCGCCGAAATCGCCGCCAAGGCGGTGCTTGACGAGACCATCAGCCTCTACCCGCGTTCCAGCTGGGACCGCGCCTATGGCTCATCGGGCACCATCGGTGCGGTCGCCGATGCGCTCGAGGCCAACGGCTGGCCCGCGGGCCTGATCACCCGCGAGGCGCTCGACTGGTTGCTCGACAAGCTGGTCAAGGCGCAGCGGCCGGACAACCTGCGCCTGGAAGGCCTCAAGGAAGACCGGCGTCCGGTCATCGGTGGCGGTCTGGCGGTGCTGCGCGCGGTGTTTGATCTGCTCTCGATCGACGAGATGCGGCCCGCCCAGGGGGCCTTGCGCCAAGGTGCCCTGTTCGACCTGCTGGACCGCGAAAATCCGAACACCGACGTGCGCAGCCGCATGATCGACTGGCTGGCCACCCATTTCGGCAGCGACAAGAGTCAGGCCCAGCGCGTAGCGGCCACCGCCTTGCAGCTGTTCGACCCCATCGCCGAGCGCGTTGGAGACGCCCTGTCGCTGCAAAGGGCCAGGCGCAAGCTGCAATGGGCGGCGCAGGTGCACGAGATCGGCATGCAGATCTCGCACAGCGATTACCACAAGCACGGCGCCTACATCCTCGAAAACACCGACTTGCTGGGCTTCACGGTGGACGAACTGCGCCGCCTGGGCCTGCTGGTGCTCGGGCACCGCGGCAAGCTGCGCAAGCTCGATGACCCTCTGGACGATCCGATCTTCGTCGCACAGCTGCTGGCCTTGCGGCTGGCGGTCGTGCTCTGCCATGCCCGGCGCGACCCCGAACTCCAAGGCCTGACGCTTGAACTGGCGGCGGATTCAGCGTCTTTCAGCGTGGTCGTGCCTGAAGGCTGGGCGCAGCAATACCCCCAATCGGCCCACCTGCTGCGCGAGGAATGCGTGGCATGGAACAAGACCCCCTGGCGCTTGAGCTTGCGAGAGGCTTGATTGTGGTTTGAAACGGTATAAACTGTATATACCGTTTCAAGGAGACTCCATGGCCACCGCCCAATCCCCCCGAAAAGCGCCTGCCCCTTCCGCCAAAAAGGCTGCCCCCCCCCGCCCCCCAAACCCCCCCAAAACGGCCGCCCGAACGCCCGCCAAGACCGCTGCCGCGCCGATGAAGGCAGCACCCATGAAGGCCGCGCCTGCGAAAACCGCCCCCCTCAAAGGGGACAAGAAAAAGAGCAAGCCCGAAAAGGTCAAAGTCGTGCGCGACAGTTTCACCATCCCCAAGGCGGAATACGCCCAGATCGGCGAGCTGAAAAAACGTGCGCTGGCGCTGGGTCAGGAAGTCAAGAAAAGCGAACTCATCCGCGCCGGTCTGCTGCTGCTGAGCCAGCACAACGACGCCGGCTTGCGCAAAGCACTGGCCGCCGTGCCCACACTCAAGACCGGTCGGCCGGGCAAAGCCTGATCACAGCCGCTCTGGGGTGGTCACCGACAGGATCACCGTCTGGTTTCTGTCTTCCCTTTGGCGGCTGCGCAGCCACCAGACCGCCCCCTTGCGGATCGCCATCGGCTCGGGGCCCATCTCAAAAAGATGCGAGACCACGGCCCCCAGGGACGGCTGGTGCCCGACCACCAACACCGGATGGCGGGCCTCAGGCCAGCCGCTGGTCTCGAGCACATCCTGTACCGAGCAACCGGGCGCGAGGGCATCGCGCACCTTGTACTTGCGTTTGAGGGCCTGCGCCGTTTGCTCCGCACGAACCGCAGGACTGCACAGGATGCGGGTGCCCTCCGGCAATTGCTGATCGAGCCAGCGGGCCATGCGCTCGGCGTGCTTCTCACCGCGCGCCGTCAGGCGCCTGTGCAAGTCGTTTTGCCCCTCCTCGGGGTCGAAGGCTTCGGCATGGCGCCACAGGATGAGGTCCATCTCAATCTCCCGACCGCATGTAGCGCTGCGCCAGGGCCTGCTGTGCACCCACCCGGCGGCCCGCGCCGCTGACCGGCGCGTAGCCGCCTTCCGGTGTCATGCACCAGGCGTCGCGCTGGTCATGTAGGTAGGCACTCAGGCATTCGTCAAGGATACGCTGGCGCAGGGCGGGATCATCCACAGGCCAGGCCACCTCGATGCGGCGCATCATGTTGCGGCTCATCCAGTCTGCACTCGAGAGAAACAGGGCTTCCTGATCGGCCGCGCGGAAATACGACACCCGCGAATGCTCCAGGAAGCGGCCAATCACCGAGCGCACCCGGATGCGATCGGTCAGTCCGGGCAAGCCGGCGGGCAGCATGCAGGCCCCGCGCACGATCAGGTCGATGCGCGCTCCGGCCTGACCGGCTTCGATCAGCGCCTCGATCAGGGGCACATCGGTCAGGGCATTCATCTTGAGGATGATGCGGGCGTCCTGGCCGCGGCGCGCGGCTTGTGCGGTCTGTCCGATCCAGTCGAGCATGCGCGCATGCAGGTGGAAGGGCGCGACCAGCAGCTTGTGCATGCGACGCAAAGGGTTCTGGCTGGCGAGGTGGGTGAACAACTCATCCATGTCCGCGGTGATGCGGCTGTCGGCGGTCAGCAAACTCAGGTCGGTGTAGAGACGCGCTGTGCGCGGGTTGTAATTGCCGGTGGACAGGTGGCCATAGCGCCGCAGGCGTTTGCCCTCGCGGCGCGTGACCAGCAGCATCTTGGCGTGCGTCTTGAGCCCGACCACGCCGTAGACCACCTGGGCACCGATGGCTTCGAGCTGTTCGGCTCAGTTGATGTTGGCCTCTTCATCGAAGCGGGCTTTGAGCTCCACGACCGCGGTGACTTCCTTGCCGCGCCGCACCGCCTCGCGCAGCAGGTCCATCATGACCGGATCGCTGCCGGTGCGGTAAATGG
>JACCDK011435211.1_pt1 | contig 14057 bp, 14 predicted proteins | sample 7445871 | NCBI WGS metagenome assembly JACCDK01 (sample SAMN15323436, study PRJNA562643) | freshwater metagenome | isolation source: river surface water | place: USA:Blue River Watershed | collected 2017-08-15 | reverse complement strand
CTCATCAGAGATGTGGGATTATTAGGGTACTTGCGAGTGACTATTGGCAATGAGGCCGAAAACTTGAAATTTATCGATTCACTATCGGCTTGCCTGGGAGAAAAATGAGCAGAACCGCACGCGTTGAACGCACAACAAAAGAATCAAGCGTCCTCATCGAACTTAATCTCGATGGTACTGGAGAAATTTCAGTTGAGACTGGTGTTCCGTTCTTTGACCACATGTTGAGCCAACTCGGTAAGCACTCGGGATTTAATCTCACTGTTAAGACATCCGGCGATGTGGATGTTGATTCTCACCACACTGTGGAAGATACCTCACTCGCTTTTGGCCAAGCGCTACGCGAAGCTCTCGGTGACAAATCTGGTATTCGACGCTTTGGCGATGCCATGGTTCCACTTGATGAAGTTCTTGTGCAGGCGGCAGTTGATTTATCTGGGCGCCCATACCTAGTTCACCGCCAGCCAGAGATTGTTGAACTCATCGGCACATTTGATACAACTCTTGGAAAACATATTTGGGAATCAATTGTTGCCGAAGCGCGTATCGCGCTCCATATTCGAGTGCTTGAAGGACGTAACGCACACCATGTTTTTGAAGCACAATTTAAGGCAGTCGCTCGTGCGCTACGTGATGCTGTCGTACTCGATGGTCGCGTAGCTGGCATTCCTTCAACAAAGGGCTCACTCTAACTTTCGTGATTGCAATCCTCGATTATGGTTCAGGAAATCTTCGTTCGGCGCAGCGAGCCTTTCAAGCCTCGGGTCGTGACGTTGTTGTAACGAGCGATTATCAGGTTGCTCTCAACGCAGATGGCCTAGTTGTTCCCGGAGTCGGCGCATTTGCCGCATGCATGAAAGGCTTGCAAAGCATTCGTGGAGATCAATTAGTTCGGGAACGTATCGCGCTCAAGCGCCCAACTCTGGGAATTTGTGTCGGAATGCAAATTCTTTTTTCACGTGGAGTCGAACATGGAGAACAAGTAGGAGTTGGAATTTGGAAGGCTACAGTTGAAAAGTTAAGCGCGCCAATTTTGCCACATATGGGATGGAACTCAGTGGAAATAGGTCGCGGATCTCTACTTTTCGCAGGCATAGAAGATCAGTCCTTCTACTTTGTTCATTCCTATGCCGTTAAGCAATCTGTCGGTTCAGTTGCTACTTTTTCACACCATGGTGAAAAATTTTTGGCAGCTGTTGAAGATGGAGTTGTTTCTGCAACGCAATTTCACCCTGAAAAATCAGGCGAAGCGGGGCTGCACTTAATTAACAATTGGGTGGCGACGTTATGAGTTATTTGGAGTTATTACCCGCTGTTGATGTTAAAGATGGCCGCGCCGTCAGATTGGTGCAAGGAGAACTTTCGGCCGAAACTGCTTACGGCAATCCGCTCGAAGTCGCTCTGGAATTTCAAAGCGCTGGGGCGGAGTGGCTCCACCTTGTTGACCTTGATGCTGCCTTTGGACGCGGAGAAAATAGCGCGCTGCTCGCTGAAGTTGTCGGAAAGCTCGATATTCACGTTGAACTCTCAGGCGGCATCCGCGATGACGAAACTTTGCAGAGAGCGCTTGCGACAGGATGTCGGCGAGTAAATCTCGGAACTGCAGCACTAGAAGATCCGGAATGGACAGCAAAAGTTATTGCTCAACATGGCGATCGGATTGCTGTCGGTTTAGACGTTCGTGGCCATGTTCTGGCAGCTCGCGGTTGGACAAAAGAAGGTGGCAATCTCTTTGAAACAATCGAGCGTTTAGAACGGGATGGATGTGCGCGCTATGTAGTCACTGATGTCACTAAAGATGGAACTCTGAAGGGTCCAAATTTGCAACTGCTCCAAGAAGTTTGCAACGTCACCAAGAAACCGGTGGTGGCATCCGGAGGAATTTCATCACTTGCCGATATTGCAGCTCTTGTTTCTCTCAATGCACATGGGGTTGAAGGTGCAATTGTTGGTAAGGCTTTATATGCCGGCGCCTTTACGCTACAAGAAGCGCTGGAGTTGACGAAGAAATGACTCTCTCTGTTCGCATTATTCCGTGTCTTGATGTCACTGATGGTCGCGTGGTCAAAGGGATAAATTTCACTGATTTGCGCGATGCCGGCGACCCTGTTGAGATGGCGGCGCTCTACGCAAGCGAAGGTGCTGATGAACTCACCTTCCTCGATATTTCAGCAAGCGCAGCTGGCCGTGAAACAACGCTTGAGGTTGTGCGAAATACAGCAGAACAAGTTTTTATTCCTCTGACAGTTGGTGGAGGAATCCGTTCCGTAACTGATGTAGATAAATTGCTCAGAGCTGGTGCAGATAAAGTTTCCATCAACACTGCAGCGCTGGCTCGGCCAGAGTTGATTTCAGAGATTGCTGATCGCTTTGGATCACAAGTTTTAGTTCTTTCCGTGGACGCGCGTCGCGCCCGCACCGATTCAGGATTTGAAGTCACAACTCATGGTGGGCGACAGAGCGCTGGAGTAGATGCGTTAGCGTGGGTTGAGAAGGCATGTGCGCTTGGAGTTGGCGAAATACTTCTCAACTCCATGGATGCTGATGGCACTCGTGCGGGATATGACATTGGAATGATTTCTGCCGTTCGCGCCGTAGCGCGTGTACCGCTCATTGCAAGTGGAGGAGCTGGATCACTTGAAGATTTCTCAGCAGCGCTAGAAGCAGGTGCAGATGCACTCTTAGCCGCAAGTGTTTTTCACTTTGGAATTCATCGAATACCTGATGTCAAGAAGTACCTTGGCAAGCACGGTTATTCAGTTCGCAACGCATAGGCCTCGTAAGGCAGAATACGCGCTATGAGCAACCAACTTCCCGAATCAGTGAGGGCGCTGCTTAAAGATTCAGATGCGCTCATCCCCACCATTGCTCAAGATGCCACTTCAGGGGAAGTTTTAATGCTGGCATATATGAATGCTCAATCACTGGCAGTAACCATCGAGACTGGACGTGCTACATACTGGTCGCGAAGCCGTAATGAGTTATGGGAGAAGGGAGCGACATCTGGAAATACCCAGCTAGTTCATTCCATTTCTATTGACTGTGATGGTGATGCGCTCTTGCTCAAAGTCGATCAAAGTGGGGCCGCATGTCATACCGGAGATCGCACCTGTTTTCATAGATCTATTGGTCTCAAAGCATGAAGTTAGAGGAATTTCGCGAGTTTGCAAAAACCAATAATGTCATCCCGGTTTACCGAAAATTACTGGCGGATGGAGAAACGCCTCTCAACGTTTATAAGAAATTAGCTAAAAATCTTCCTGGCACATTCCTACTTGAATCCGCTGAACATGGAGGAGTCTGGTCGCGCTACTCTTTTATTGGTGCACATAGCCAGACCACTCTTACTGAAAAAAATGGTGCTGCGCTCTGGATTGGTAAACCTCCAGCGGGAGTTCCTGTCGAAATGGGCCCACTTGATGCTCTACGGAAATCTGTCGCACATTTGAAGTCACCAAAAATTGATGGTCTTCCCACGCTTACTGGGGGACTTGTCGGTTATATGGGTTACGACTGCGTTCGAAGTTTGGAGCGTCTTCCTGAACTATCTGCAAAAGATATTGCAATCCCGGAGATTGCATTTATGTTGACAAGTGACTTAGCGGTGATGGATCACGCTGAAGGAACTATCACGCTAATTGCTAACGCCATCAATTGGGATGGTTCAGATGAAAGAATTGATGAATCTTACGAAGATGCTGTTCAACGTCTTGATCGCATGCAAACTGAGCTACAACAACCCCTAGCAGGAGATGTGTCTCCGATCCCGACAAAACGAAGTCCGATGTTTTCACGAAATATGAGTGCAGATGAATTTATAGCGAAGGTAGAGATTGCAAAGGAAGAAATTCGAGCTGGCGAGGCTTTCCAAATTGTGCTTTCGCAGAGATTTTCGATGCCGTGCAGCGCAGATGCTCTCGATGTCTATCGTATGTTGCGACTGAACAATCCAAGCCCTTATATGTACTTGTTTAGATTTGAAGACGGTTTAGAAATCGTTGGTTCTAGCCCAGAGGCGCTGGTAAAGGTAACTGGCGATGAGGTGATGGTGCATCCAATTGCCGGCACTCGCCACCGATCTGCCTCGCTTGAGGAAGATATTCGGCTCGGAGAAGAGTTGCTGGCTGATCCCAAGGAGCGGGCGGAACATCTGATGTTGGTGGATTTAGGACGAAATGATTTGGGTCGAGTTTGTGCGCCTGGTTCTGTTGAAGTTATTGACTTCATGCATATCGAACGATATTCACATGTCATGCACATTGTTTCTACCGTTGTAGGAAAATTGGATCCATCTTCCAAGCCAATCGATGCGCTCTTCTCTGTCTTTCCTGCAGGCACTCTTTCGGGTGCGCCAAAACCGCGAGCGATGGAAATCATCGAAACTTTGGAACCAACCAGACGCGGACTCTATGGTGGCGCCATCGGCTACTTTGATTTCACGGGAAATATTGATGCCTGTATTGCAATTCGAACCGCTCTCATTCACAAAGGAACAGCGCACGTGCAAGCGGGTGCGGGGCTCGTAGCGGATTCAGATCCAGTATCCGAAAATGAAGAAACTCTCAACAAAGCTGCTGCAGTCTTAGGTGCAATCACTGCTGCACATGAATTGCATAAATCATGAAATTAGCCATCTCACTCTTCATTGTTGCTGTCATTGCGATTTCGATCAGCAGACGAATCAGACTTTCAGCTCGTTACGAGAGAGCTCCACGTGAACTCAACGCATGGAATGCGCTTGATAAAGGAATTGATCCTACCGAGGAGCAGAAGTGAGCGTTCTAGATGCAATTATCGAAGGCGTGCGTGAGGATCTAGCGCATCGTCGTGGACCGCTTGGCGCCTTACATGAGCGAATCGATGCTCAACCTCCTGCCCGTGATGCATACACATCTCTCTCACGTGACGAAATGAACGTGATTGCAGAGGTGAAGCGTTCATCTCCATCAAAAGGAAATTTGGCACCGATTACCGATCCAGGTGCTCTCGCCGAAAAATATCAAGAAGCAGGTGCTGCCGCTGTCAGCGTTTTGACTGAGCAGCGAAGATTTGGCGGGTCATTAACTGATCTTGATGTGGTGCGTTCTCGAGTGGAACTGCCTGTACTTCGAAAAGACTTCATGGTGGATGAATATCAATTTCTGGAAGCGCGGGCGCACGGTGCAGATATTGTGCTGCTGATCGTTGCAGCGCTTTCCAAGAGCCAACTAAAAGATTTCTTTGACCTTGCAACGGAATTAGGTATGGCTTCGCTCATTGAGGTACATACGCAGTTGGAACTAGAGAGCGCAATGGAAGTTTCTCCGAAAATTATTGGCGTTAATTCGCGAAATCTCAAAACGTTAGAAGTTAATCCTCAAGTGTTCCAAGAGCTGATTCCTGCAATTCCATCTTCGATAATTCGCGTCGCAGAATCAGGAATCGCAACGCGTGAGGACGTCATTCACGCGCAGAATTCTGGTGCCAGCGCGATTCTCGTGGGTGAATCCCTTGTGAAATCTGGTGATCCAATTTCTGCCATGCGCGAACTACTAGGTCACGGGTAGGCTTTGTCTCATGACAACTCTCGATGAGATTGCTGGCCATTTCGGGCAATATGGGGGCCGTTTTGTTCCAGAAGCGCTTATTGGAGCGCTAGAAGAGTTAGATGCAGCACGCATTAAAGCGCAGACAGATCCTACTTTCATCGCAGAGTTAGCAGAGTTACATCGCACATATACAGGTCGCCCCAGCATTCTCACTGAGGCAAAGCGCTTTGCTGAACATGCAGGTGGCGCACGTATTCTTCTCAAGCGCGAAGACCTTAACCACACAGGCAGCCACAAGATAAACAATGTGCTTGGACAAGCGCTGCTGACAAAGCGAATGGGCAAAAAGCGCATCATCGCTGAAACTGGTGCAGGTCAACATGGTGTTGCTTCTGCTACGGCTGCAGCTCTGATGGGTTTGGAATGCGTTGTCTATATGGGCGAAGAAGATACGAAGCGCCAGGCGCTCAATGTGGCACGAATGAAATTGCTGGGCGCTGAAGTTGTTCCTGTTACATCCGGTTCGCGGACCTTGAAGGATGCAATCAATGAGGCTATGCGTGATTGGGTCACCAATGTTGAAACAACTCACTACCTTCTCGGAACTGTTGCAGGTCCTCATCCATTCCCATCTATGGTGCGTGATTTTCATAAGATTATTGGCGAAGAATCACGCGAACAAGTGTTGGCGCTGACCGGCAAATTGCCAACTGCAGTTCTCGCATGTGTGGGTGGTGGTTCCAATGCCATCGACATCTTCCACCGATTTATCTCAGATTCAGAAGTTCGCCTCATTGGTCTAGAAGCAGCAGGTGATGGAGTTGAAACTGGTCGCCATGCTGCAACCATCACTGGCGGATCTCCGGGCGTACTTCACGGAAACCGCACCTATGTTTTGCAAGACGAGAACGGTCAAACCATCGAATCGCATTCCATCTCTGCAGGTCTGGATTATCCAGGTGTTGGACCAGAGCATGCCTATCTACATGACATCGGACGTGCTGAATATCGCGCCATCACTGATGCACAAGCGATGCATGCCTTTGCACTCTTATCCAAGACTGAGGGAATCATTCCTGCAATCGAGACAGCGCACGCCCTAGCTGGCGCACTCCAGCTCGGCAACGAACTCGGACCTGATGCAATTTTGCTTATTAATCTCTCTGGTCGCGGTGATAAAGATGTTCAAACTGCGGCCCAGTATTTTGGAATTCCGCTATAAATGTCGACACCGCTTGACGATCTCTTTGTAAAAGTTCGGTCTGAAAATAGAGCAGCGCTCATTGCCTATATCCCTGCTGGATTTCCCACAATTGCAGGATGCAACAAAGTTATTTCGGCATTTATTGAAGGTGGAGTAGATGCCATAGAGATTGGCTTTCCCTACAGCGATCCTGTGATGGATGGCCCCACTATTCAAGCAGCGGCTGACCAATCTCTTTCACAAGGAACTAAAGCCTCTGATGTTTTTGACGCACTCAAAGTTGCAACAAGAGCTGGTGTTCCTGCTGTCGTAATGACTTACTGGAACCCCATTGAGAAATACGGAGTAGAAAAATTTGCAGAATCAATTGCCTCACATGGGGGATCCGGGGTCATTACCCCCGATTTAACAATTGAAGAATCTGCTGAATGGAAATCTGCAGTAGAGAAGAATTCAATCAACCCAATTTATGTAGTTGCCCCCAGTACCTCGTCGCAGCGATTGCCACAGGTGACATCTCGTTGTGGCGGATTTGTTTATGCAGCAAGTCTCATGGGGGTGACCGGCACACGTACTGGAATCTCAAGTGGCGCGCCAGACTTGGTTGCTCGCATTAGAAAAACTACCGATCTTCCAGTCGCAGTTGGGCTTGGGGTTTCGACTCGCGAACAAGCAAAGAGCGTTGCAGGATATGCAGATGGAGTAATTGTGGGCTCAGCCTTCATTAAGGCGATACAAGATGCTCCAAATGAAGCAGAAGGATTGAAATCTGTGAAAGAGTTAGCAAAACAACTTTCATTGGGAGTACGAGAAGGACGATGAAGAAGATTCAGCCATGGATTGGCCTTGTCGCGCGTCTTATTCTTGGTGGGACTCTCATTGCTGCGGGATATCTTAAATTTGATGAACTCGACAAATCGCAGATGGCAGTTCGCGCCTATGAACTTTTGCCAGTGCAGCTTGCAAATTTCATGGGCATCTTCCTTCCCTTCTTCGAACTTGCGGTTGGGATTCTTTTGGTCATCGGCGCCGGCGTTCGTATCAGCGCGGGGTTGAGCGCTCTTCTCATGATTGCATTCATGATTGGCATCTCGCAGGCGTGGGCAAGAGGTCTCTCGATCGATTGTGGCTGTTTCGGAGGTGGTGGGCAGGTGGCACCTGGCGAGGCGGACTATGTGACTCCATTATTACGCGACACAGGGCTAGCCCTCCTGGCAATTTACTTAACGCTCTTTCCACATACTAAATTTGGACTAGATAAGAAACCTCAAGCTGCAACTCAACTAGGAGAAAGCAATCATGGCTAAACAACAACCAGGTAAAGATAACTTCACTCGCAATCTGGTCATTGCAGTTGTAGTGGGCGTTCTTTTGATTATGTTGGTTCCAACACTTCTGTCACGCCAGACCGATTCTTCTGCCAGCATTCCAGCCAGTGTTTCGGCTGATCGTGGGTATGGAATTGTTTTTAATGAGGGCCTTACTGGTGTACCAGTCATCGATATCTATGAAGATTTCCAATGCCCTGTCTGCGCACAATTTGAACAAGTAAATGGTCAATACATTGAATCTTTAATCGCCGAAAAGAAGGCAACGGTTGTTTATCACACACTCTCATTCCTTGGTCCAGAATCCGTCAGCGCTGCGAATGCTGCTGCTTGCTCTGCCGATGAAGGCGAGTTCCTTGATTACCACCGTCTACTGATGATTAATCAGCCGAAAGAAAATTCAGGTGCATGGACAAACGGTGTGCTTGCCAGAATCGGTCAGACTGCTGGCATCACCAGCCAAAAATTTAGCGAATGTATCAACAAGGGCAATTACCTCGGTTGGGTACGAAATGTTGCTGAAGCAGGATCAAAAGCAAACGTCAACTCCACTCCTACTGTCTTCATCAACGGTAAAGAGATAGATCGCAATGGTGGCGAATACTTTGACGCTGCGAAGTTCAAGGCTGCAGTAGAACGCGGATAAGTTACAGTGCGAGCCTTTCCAACTCCGAGTACATCGGCAGTTGAGTTAGGACCATTCACAATCCATTTTTACGCTCTCTGCATCATTGCTGGAATCGCAGTTGCTATTTGGCTTGGAAATAAGCGCTTCGTCGCATCTTTTCCGCAAGCGCATCACGTTGTCACCGATGTCGCTATGTGGGCTGTGCCCTGTGGTGTTATTGGCGGGCGCCTCTATCACGTGGTGACTACTCCTGAACTTTATTTTGGTAGCTCAGGTGCATTAATTGATATCTTCAAAATTTGGAACGGTGGATTAGGAATCTGGGGCGCCATAAGTGTGGGCGCTCTTGGTGCATTTTTTGCATATCGCCGTGCTGGGCGTCGCATTGATTTACCAGAATTTCGCCATTTTGCAGATGCGTTAGCGCCCGGAATTCTCTTGGCACAAGCTATAGGCCGCTTTGGTAATTGGTTTAATGGCGAACTCTTTGGTAGACCGCTTGATACTTGGTGGGGGCTACACATTCCAGAAAATTTGCGACCGCTTGGCTACGAAGCCTTCTCGACATTTCATCCAACATTTGCCTATGAGGCAATCGCCACGACAATCCTTGCAATTTTTCTGATTTCTTTGGGTAGAAAACTAGTTGCTGGTTCTATCTTCGCGCTTTATGTAGCAGGTTACTCGCTGGCACGTTTTTTCATCGAGGCGCTTCGCATCGATCAGGCATATGTGTGGGGCGGGCTTCGCCTTAATCAGTATGTTGCCCTGGTGATTTTTTCAGTCGCCTGCGCTGCCTTCATCAATTTGAGACGATCTGACAGGTAGGCTAACAAGATGGCCCTTGAAGATGTCTACCAAAGAAATCTCCATCACCGAACTCATCGCGCTGGATGGTTGCGCGCTGCAGTGCTTGGCGCCAATGATGGACTTGTCTCGACTGCAAGTTTGATGATTGGTGTTGCAACAGCGCGTGCGGGTGAGCAAAGTTTTCTTGTCACAGCAGGTGCTGCTGGAATCGCAGCAGGTGCCATGTCGATGGCGGTTGGCGAGTATGTATCTGTACGTTCACAAAACGATATTGAAGAATCTGATCGCCTTTTGGAGATTGAGCATTTAGCAATAGATCCCGATGGAGAATTGGAAGAGCTCATACAGATTTATATGCAACGTGGGCTCTCACGCGAACTTGCTATGCAGGTTGCTCAGGCGATGCACGAGAAAGATGCACTCGAAGCCCATCTGCGCGATGAGTTAGGGCAACACCCACATACCAAGGCTCGTCCGCTTCAGGCCGCAATTGCCTCGGCGCTTAGTTTTACCGCTGGTGGACTCATTCCTTTTGTTGGAGCATTCGCTCCTTCATTCGGAAAAGCTGCCTGGAGTATTGTCATCTTCACGATTATCGGCCTCATTTTCACAGGGGTGATCAGCGCCAAAACTGCCGGATCGCGCTTACTCAAGCCAACTTTGCGAGTCATCGCCGGTGGCTGTCTGGGTATGGCCATCACCGCAGGAATTGGCCAAGCCCTTCACATAAGTGGCATCTAAACCTCGCCGGTTGCTACTCTTTCGCTACTGATTGGGTAGGGAGATTCCTCCCGACTCTTCATGGGCCAAAGTTGTCCCTTTTGCTTCACGATAAAAGGACAACGGGTTATGGCGCTCTCAACTAACTACCCCGCACGACAGGGTCTCTACGATCCTGCACACGAGCATGATGCATGCGGCGTTGCGATGGTTGCCACCCTCAATAAAGTTGCAACACATGAAATTGTAGAAAAGGCGCTCACTGCGTTGCGCAACTTGGAACATCGCGGAGCATCGGGCGCAGAACCAGATAGCGGCGATGGCGCTGGAATTCTCATCCGTGTGCCAGATGCATTTTATCGGGCAGTTGCCGGCTTCAATCTTCCTGAAGAAGGTTCTTATGCAACAGGAATCGCATTTATCGCACAAGGCGCTGATGTGCGAAATGAAATTTCCACTATCGCAACAGAGGAAGGCCTCACAGTACTGGGCTGGCGAGAGCTACCCGTTAATCCAGTTTCACTTGGCAAGACGGCGCTTTCGGTCATGCCGAAATTTGAACAACTATTTGTAGCTGGAGCTAAAAATGAATCTGGAATTGAACTAGATCGCTTAGCATTTGCGCTACGTAAGAGGGCAGAACATTCCCTTGATCTTTATTTCCCCTCGCTTTCTTCGCAAACCATTGTCTATAAGGGAATGCTCACAACTGGCCAGTTAGAAGAGTTCTTCCCAGATTTGAGTGATGTGCGCGTTGTTTCTCCATTAGCGCTTGTTCACTCACGTTTTTCTACAAACACGTTTCCTTCGTGGCCGCTGGCACATCCTTATCGTTTTATCGCCCATAACGGCGAGATCAATACCGTCAAAGGTAACCGTAACTGGATGCGCGCACGCGAGTCACTGCTTGAAAGCAATCTCATTGGGGGAGACCTGAAGAGACTTTTCCCGATTGTGGAGATGTCAGGATCTGACTCTGCATCTTTTGATGAAGTGCTCGAGCTTCTCTATCTCGGTGGTCGCTCACTTCCTCATGCAGTTCTCATGATGATTCCAGAAGCGTGGGAAAATCATGCAACGATGCCACAAAAGCGGCGCGACTTTTATGCATTCCATGCATCACTAATGGAGCCATGGGATGGGCCTGCCTGTGTGACATTTACAGATGGACATCAAGTTGGAGCAGTTCTTGATCGTAATGGACTTCGCCCTTCACGTTACTGGGTAACTAAAGATGGACTTGTTGTGCTGGCATCAGAAGTAGGAGTTCTAGATTTTCCTGCTGAGAAGATTGTTCGTAAGGGACGCCTGCAGCCAGGCAAAATGTTCCTTGTCGATATCGAAGCCGGTCGCATCATTGAAGATGATGAGATAAAGGATTCTTTGGCAGATGCAGCGCCATATGGTCAGTGGCTCAAGGATGGAATGATCAAACTCTCAGATTTGCCATCTCGTGAACACATTGTCTACCCGCACAAATCTGTTATTCGTCGTCAGAAAGCATTTGGATATACCGAAGAAGAAATCAAGATCATCATTACTCCGATGGCAAAGAACGGTGGCGAAGCGCTTGGTTCTATGGGTACTGACACTCCGATTGCGGCGCTCTCTGAAAAACCACGTTTACTTTTCGATTACTTTACGCAGCTCTTTGCGCAAGTAACCAATCCACCGCTTGATGCGATTCGTGAAGAATTGGTAACCAGTTTGGGTGGATCTATCGGGCCTGAAGCAAACTTGCTTAATCCAGGTCCTGATTCGTGCAAGCAGATTTCTCTTGCTTTCCCAGTCATCGATAATGATGAACTTGCCAAGATAATTCACGTCAATGCTGATGATGACTATCCGGGTCTAGAAGCCTATGTAGTTCGTGGCCTCTTCCCGGTATCCGGTGACGGCAACACTCTGCGCATCCGGCTTGAGGAAATTAAACGTGAAGTGTCGGAAGCAATTGCTAAAGGTGCGCGCATTATCGTTTTATCAGATCGCGACGGAGATGCTGAAGATTGTCCAATCCCTTCACTTCTGCTTACTGCTGCGGTACATCATCACTTAATTCGCGAAAAGACTCGCACAAAGGTTGGTCTAGTTGTTGAAGCAGGAGATGTTCGCGAAGTTCATCATGTTGCACTTCTTGTTGGCTATGGAGCAGCTGCAGTCAACCCATATCTTGTAATGGAAACTGCAGAAGATCTGGTCAACCAAGGTGTTATCACGGGAATAACTCCAGAAAAGGCTGTGCGCAACGTCATCAAGAGCCTCGGCAAGGGAGTGCTCAAGGTGATGTCGAAGATGGGAATTTCAACCATCGCTTCATACACCGGTGCTCAAGTATTTGAAGCTATTGGTTTAGCCCAAGAAGTTGTTGATGAATTCTTTGTCGGAACCACTTCACGCCTTGGTGGCGTTGACCTAGATGTGATTGCGGAAGAAACAATTAAGCGTCACCACTTTGCATATCCTGTTGGTGGAGAAATTCCAGGAGCAAAGCGATTGGCAATCGGCGGTGAGTACCAGTGGCGTCGCGATGGTGAACCACATCTATTCAATCCTGAAACTGTCTTTGCTCTGCAACACTCCACCCGCAATAAACGCTACGACATTTTCAAGCGTTACACCACCAAGGTCAATGATCAGAGCAAGACTCTCATGACCCTTCGCGGGCTCTTCCAATTTAAGGAAGGAGAGAGAGCACCAATTTCTATTGATGAGGTAGAGCCAGTCTCAGAAATTGTGAAGCGTTTTTCAACAGGGGCTATGTCTTACGGCTCAGTGTCGCAAGAAGTGCACGAAACACTTGCGATTGCCATGAATCGACTCGGTGCTAAATCAAATACTGGTGAAGGTGGTGAGGATCCAGCGCGCTTTATCCCTCTTCCTAATGGAGATTCCAAGAAATCTGCTATTAAGCAGGTTGCATCTGGACGTTTTGGCGTAACCAGTAATTACTTGATTAATGCAACAGATATTCAAATCAAAATTGCGCAGGGAGCTAAGCCTGGTGAAGGCGGTCAGCTCCCTGGAAATAAGGTTTATCCGTGGGTTGCGAAGGCGCGATATTCAACTCCTGGGGTTGGCCTCATTTCACCACCGCCACATCACGATATCTATTCCATTGAAGATTTGGCTCAACTCATTCATGATTTAAAGAATGCCAATAAAGATGCACGTGTCCACGTCAAACTTGTTGCAGAGGTAGGAGTTGGCACCGTTGCTGCAGGAGTTTCTAAAGCTCACGCAGATGTTGTTCTCATTTCAGGACACGACGGTGGAACTGGTGCATCTCCATTGACATCGCTTAAGCATGCGGGGGCTCCGTGGGAGCTCGGTCTAGCAGAAACTCAACAGACACTTCTGCTTAACGGTTTACGCGATCGCATCGTTGTTCAAGCAGATGGCCAATTAAAGACTGGACGCGACGTGGTTATCGCAGCGCTACTTGGCGCCGAAGAATATGGTTTTGCCACGGCACCGTTAGTGGTTTCTGGTTGCATCATGATGCGCGTGTGCCATCTTGATACCTGTCCAGTTGGTGTTGCGACGCAGAATCCAGAGCTTCGTAAAAAGTTCACGGGTAAGCCTGAATTCGTAGAAACTTTCTTCGAATACATCGCCGAAGAAGTTCGTGAAATCTTGGCATCTCTTGGTTTCCGCAGCTTACAAGAAGCAATTGGCCACGTTGAGTACCTAGATACTAGAGCAGCAATTGATCATTGGAAGGCGAGTGGTTTAGATCTATCTCCACTTCTTGTCCGTCCAGATGTCGATTCACCTTTGCATCGCACGACTACACAAGATCATGGGCTGGCCGCAGCGCTTGATAACACCTTGATTGAGTT
>JACCDK011065928.1_pt1 | contig 14058 bp, 10 predicted proteins | sample 7445871 | NCBI WGS metagenome assembly JACCDK01 (sample SAMN15323436, study PRJNA562643) | freshwater metagenome | isolation source: river surface water | place: USA:Blue River Watershed | collected 2017-08-15 | reverse complement strand
GTAGGTGTTGACCTGGAGCTCTGCCGCACCCTGGTAGAACTTCGCATCGGCAAACTGAACCGTCTCTATGCCTTGCAACACATCCACACCATCGTTGCCGTTGCTCAGATCAATGTCTGTCACCACCCAATTGGTGCCTGAACGCTCAATGCGATAGCCATCCGCCATGGCCGCATACTTCACGGTGTCGTTGCCCGCTCCACCATCCAGGGTGTCATTGCCTGCACCTCCGCTGAGGCTGTTGTTGCCCGCATTGCCCGTGATGAGGTTGTTGAGCTCGTTACCCGTGCCGTTGAGGTTGGCCGTGCCCGTGAGCGTCAGGTTCTCCACATTGGCGCTCAGGGTGTAGCTCACACTGGTTTGCACCGTGTCCGTGCCCTGGCCTGCGACCTCAGTCACCACATCGCCCACGTTGTCCACCACATAGGTGTCGTCACCTGCGCCGCCCACCAAGGTATCAGCTCCAGTGCCGCCGCTGAGGCTGTTGTTGCCCGTGTTGCCCGTGATGAGGTTGTTGAGCTCGTTGCCCGTGCCGTTGAGGTTGGCGGTGCCGGTGAGCGTCAGGTTCTCCACATTGGCGCTCAGGGTGTAGCTCACGCTGCTCTGCACCGTGTCCGTGCCCTGGCCTGCGGCCTCGGTCACCACATCGCCCACGTTGTCCACCACATAGGTGTCGTCACCCGCACCGCCCACCAAGGAATCGGCACCAGCACCACCATTCAATGAGTCATTGCCGTCGCCCCCATCCAAAAGGTTGGCTGAGCTGTTGCCCACCAGCTCATCACCCGCATCGCCACCCACCAGGTTGGTGATGACGCCAGGTGTCGCAATCGTCGCCTGAGTCGATCCCTTTTGCACCACCCCTTGGTTCAGATCAATGCGCACACTGGTTGTCGTGGCCGACGCATTGATCACATTGATGCCCCCGTCCGTGTCGGAGATCGCAATCGTGCCTCGGTCTTTGGCTGCCTGCTCAAAATCATCGGTGATGAGGTAACGATCGTCCCCTTGCTGATTACCGTAAACATCCAAGCTCACCTGATTCACAATCAGCGTGGGCGCACTCGCGGCGGCGGTGGACTTGGAGATCACCAAGGTCCACACGCCTTTGGATGACTCTCCCATGAAACGCTTGGAGCCCAACTCGATGTCAAGGCCAAATATGCTGGAGACGCCCTTGGCCGTGAACACCCCATCGCCGAGCAAGCTGACCGTCCCGCTGGGGTCAATCAGCGAAATCTTGAGTTTGGTGACATCACTGGAGCTCAGATTGAGTTTGACCAGGGCGTGCTCAATCGACAGGTCAGTGCCCACCGTGAATTGATAGCGCGCCATCTCACCCGACTGGGCAGTGGCGGCGGTCCCGCTGGCGCTGAGTACCGTCAGGTTACTGGCGGTTTGAGCGATCAGGCCCCCTGTGAACCAGGTCTTGGCCATTTTGACGGCAGCATATGCATCAATCACACCAAAACCATAGGCCGCACTGAATGCATAGCCACCCAGATTCCAGTTGGTGGCCTTATTGGTCACAAAGTAATCTGTGGCCGTGGCGGGCTTGGCCAAGGTGTAGTGGGCGCTGGCCGCCAGAATTTGCTGCACATCACGGTAGCCCAGATTGGCATTGGCTTCCAGCATCAGGCTGATCGTGCCCGACACCAAGGGCGCCGCAAAACTCGTTCCGTTGGCAGCCGAATAATTGGCAACCCCAAAAGATGTGGCGTCGAGCATCACATTACCGACACCCAGCGCAGACACCAGGTTCGCATCGCCCCGGTTAGAAAAGCTGGCCGCCTGCCCATTCACATCGACTGCGGCCACCGTCACCACAAAAGCACCATTGGTGTTGCTGGTCCAGGACGAATTGGCACCACTGCTGTTGTCGTTGCCTGCAGCAAATACCGTATTGATGCCCAACCCATTTCGTCCGCCTGTCGCCAAGGACTTGACTTGTGAACTGAACGTTGTGTACGCCCTAATCAACCCCGTGATGCTGCTTGAAATCGCCCAGCCCCAGGAGTTGTTGGACACATCCACCTTGGCGTTCAGAATGGCAGTCACCGAGGGAAACGCACTGCTCGTATCCTGGAAATTGGTCGTGTAAAGGCTGGCCTGATTGGCCACACCCACCACGCCGGCGCCATTGCTCTTGCCCACGATGACACTGGAGACCATGGTGCCGTGAGAATGGCCATCGGTGATGTAGGTGGTGTCGTAGAAACTCCCACTCATCACACGGGTCCATTCGATGTCGCTGGCACCGTTATTGACCAAGCCGCTGTCGTTGACATTGATCTTGGTCCCTATCCCGGTGTATCCCGCAGACCAGGCCTTGCCAATGCCCATGTCACCGATGGATCCGGCGGAAATTCCCGTGGTGGTGCTATAGGCCATCCAGGGTTTCCACGACTCCGTGGGGGTGCTGATTGCATTCAGGGTGGCCACCATTTCGATCGAGTCACTGACGATGGGTCGATCGGTTTGCTCTTCTTGGAATGGTTGCGAGGTTGCCATGGGATTTCTCCTTTTGATTCATGAAATTGAAAGTTCTTTCATGACCCTCTGGGAGGACAGCCCATCACAAAAGTAACGCGTTGTTGTTATGCCGAAATCAATTCAACATGTTTGTTTGATGCATTTGCAATTTGTTGTTCTCTTCTTCCTGGTCTGTCTGTCCGATCAACGCTTGGGATTGACCACAGCCTCATAGGCCTGACGCGCGTTGTTAAAAAAGGCTTCGCCTTGCTGCCAGTCGTAGGCATAGAAAATCTGCGCCACTTTGTGGGGCAACTCAATCACATGGGTGTAGCCAGAAGGGTAGGGAATTCTTTTTTCATCAAAATCCACTGCTGACCAATCTAGAAATCGAATCACACCAATGGCCCATCGGCGAATTGGATTGGTTGTGTCGAATTCCTCGTCTGCATACTCTCGAACATGACGGGGTCCTGTTTGAATCTGCAAGTCAGGATTTCGCTGCGTTTGATAGCCCATCAGGTAAGAGATGTCCAAGGTGATCAGGTCAACGCCTGGCACCCAGTCCGCGCGATAGTAGGTTTCAACGAAGCTGCCAGCCCTAGTAGCCCACCCCTCACGCACACCCAGGTATACAAATCGGGTCCAATTTTTCTCATTCACGGTTTTTGAATGAAACGGGCTGAAGGGGCGCCGCTCACCTTCCACATCGGGCATTTCGCCTTTGCGTCGCAAATCTGATCGCTTGCCTTCGGCTCCCACCAACCAGCCACTGCTGTGTGGCCCTTCATCGAAAAACTTCTCCGTAGGGTCAGCCTTGGGGATGTTGGCCTTGGTGTTGTCCACGTACACGTCCATCAACAACTCTTGTGTGGTGGGGCATTGGCGGCTTTGTCCCGCAAAAAATCCGCACAAGGTGAATTCCTCGGGCCGCAAACGCACAGCCAGCGCCAGCGCGCCCTTGAGGCTGTCGTCGATGTAGCTCTCAGGCATGCAGTAGCGCTTGGCAAATTCACGACTCACAAACCAGATGTATGGGTCTTGGTAGTAACGTTTTGCCCCCGTACCTGGCCCTGCGTAATCCCCTTCAGGGCATTGCTTCATGCGGGCTTCTTCTTCGGGGGTGGCTGCCTGCGAGCGCAACGGCAGGCACGCCAAGACCAGCGCGCAAAGTGCCCACAGTATGAGCTTGTTCAAAAAGGTGATGTTGGGTTTCATGGGCCGTTCTCCGAACCATCATGAGTCAAATGATTCTAAAGAATTAAAAAGAAGGCCTCATTTATACCTAAAGCGTCAATATATTTCTACAGTTTCATGAATTGAATAAATAAAAGTGTTTCAAAGCAAGCAGATGCGCAATTTTTTTGATGTCTACGCCAGCCGGTTCATGGCGGTTGAACTTGCTCAAGCCACCCTCCAACGGCATCGCTGTTCAAGGCGCCAAGGCGAACAGCGATGTTGAGGCAAGTGGCGGGGGGAGGCTCGTCAGAAGAAGCGATGACGTAGCGAAGGCAGAAAAGCAAAAAGCCGTTGAAGATTCAACGGCTTTTGCATTGGTGGCGCGGCTGGCAGGATTCGAACCCACGACCCCTTTGTTCGTAGCCAAGTACTCTATCCAACTGAGCTACAGCCGCAACGAGGCAAATTCTAGCACGCGTGGGTGGGGCTCATCGGACCATGCAAGGCCGCTTGGGGTCAAAACGCCATCCAGGGATCAGGTATTGCATGGCCATGGCGTCATCGCGCGAGCCCAAACCATGCTGCAAATACAACTGGTGTGCAGCCTCCACCTTGTCCATGTCCAGCTCAATGCCCAGTCCTGGCGCTTGCGGCACATCGACCAAGCCATTGACGATTTGCAATGGCGCCCGTGTGAGGCGCTGGCCGTCTTGCCAGATCCAGTGTGTATCAATGGCGGTGACGCGCCCGGGCGCTGCCGCCGCAACGTGCGTGAACATGGCCAGCGACACATCAAAGTGATTATTGGAATGCGAGCCCCAGGTGAGTCCCCAGTCGCGACAGGTTTGCGCCACGCGCACCGAGCCCGCCATGGTCCAAAAGTGTGGGTCGGCCAGGGGGATGTCCACGCTTTGCAGCGACAAGGCATGCACCATTTGGCGCCAGTCGGTGGCCACCATGTTGGTGGCGGTAGGCAAGCCTGTCGCGCGACGAAATTCGGCCATCACTTCGCGCCCGCTAAAGCCCCCTTCTGCCCCGCACGGGTCTTCGGCGTAAGCCAGAACGCCGTGCATGTCGCGCATGAGGCGAACCGCGTCCTTGAGCATCCAGCCGCCGTTGGGGTCTAAGGTGATGCGCGCTTTGGGGAAGGCCTCATGCAGGGCATGAATAGTTTGCACCTCCATCTCGCCCGAAAAGACACCGCCCTTGAGCTTGAAGTCGTTGAAGCCATAGCGCGCGTGCGCTGCCTGGGCCAGGCGCACCACGGCCTCTGGCGTGGTGGCGGGTTCATGGCGCAAACGAAACCAGTCGCAGTCAGCCTGGGGTTCGCTGGCATAGGGCAAATCGGTTTTGCGGGCATCGCCCACAAAAAACAAATAGCCCAGCATCTCGACCTGGCTGCGCTGCTGGCCTTCGCCCAGCAAGGAGGCCACGGGCACACCCAAAAATTGACCCAGCAAATCGAGCAGGGCGGACTCCACTGCGGTCACCGCATGGATGGTGGTGCGCAAATCAAAGGTCTGCAACCCCCTGCCCCCCGCATCGCGATCGGCAAAGGTTTGCTGCATGCCTTGCAAGATGCTGAGGTAGCGCCCCACGGGCTGACCCACCACGATGTCGCGCGCGTCCTCCAGCGTGTTGCGGATGGCTTCGCCACCCGGCACTTCGCCCACGCCCACGCGCCCGCTGCTGTCGGTGAGCAAGAGCAGGTTGCGGGTGAAAAATGGCGCATGGGCGCCGCTCAGGTTGAGCAACATGCCATCGCGGCCAGCCACAGGGATGGCTCGCAAATCGGTCACCACTGGCGTGTCGGGATGAGGGCTTGCATTCATGGGGGTCAAGGTCCAAACAACAAAAGGAATCAGGTGATGGGCGCAGGGTTGAAGAGCACCAGGTCGTTGTGCAGCTTCCACCGCTCTGCCCAGGTTTGCTCGCCGCTGGCCACCGCCAGCAATTGACGGAACAGCGCCCAGCCGGCCTCCTCCACCGTGCATTCGCCATCGGCAATGCGGCCAGCGTTGAAGTCCATGAGGTCGTGCCATCGCCTGGCGAGTTCGGTGCGGGTCGCCACCTTGACGACGGGACACGCAGCCAAGCCATAAGGCGTGCCCCGGCCCGTGGTGAACACATGCAGGTTCATGCCAGCGGCCAATTGCAAGGTGCCGCAAATGAAGTCGCTCGCGGGGGTGGCCGCAAACACCAGGCCGGTTTGATCCGGGGCGAGCTTCTCGCCCGGTGGCAACACACTGGCGATGGCCGAGCTGCCACTCTTGATGATGGAGCCCATGGCTTTTTCAACGATGTTGGACAAGCCGCCGGCCTTGTTGCCAGGCGTGGTGTTGGCGCTGCGGTCGCTTCGACCGCGTTGCAGGTAGTCGTCGTACCAGCCGAGCTGGTCAATGATGTCTTGTGCCACCGCCGGGTTGGCGGCGCGCGCCGTGAGTTGCTCCACGGCATCGCGCACCTCGGTGTTTTCAGAAAACATGACGGTGCCGCCGGCTCGCACCACCAGGTCGGCCATGTAACCCACCGCAGGGTTGGCGGTGACGCCAGAGAAGGCATCGCTGCCCCCGCATTGGACACCCACCACCAGCTTGCTGGCGGGCACAGTCTGGCGGCGGCGGACATTGAGCCGCTCGAGGTGGTGTTTGGCCCGCTCGACGATGTGCGCGATCATGGACTCAAAGCCCACGTGAGCCGCGTCTTGCAAACACACCAGGTCCAGGCCATCGGGCTGCAAGGGGATGCTGCCCGCTGGCAGCAGGCGATCGGGTTGCAACTTCTCGCAGCCCAGGCTCACCACCATCACCTCGCCGCCAAAGTTGGGGTTGAGGCTGATGTGGCGCAAGGTGCGGATGGGGATTTCGGCGCCGGGCGCTTCGATGGCCACGCCACAACCGTAGGTGTGCTCCAGGCCGACCACGCCATCGACGTTGGGGTAGTGCGGCAAGAGGTCTTGCTCGATGCGCTTGACGGCCACGGCCAGCACACCGGCCACGCATTGCACGGTGGTGGTGATGGCCAGCAGGTTGCGCGTGCCCACCGAGCCATCGGCATTCACATAGCCTTCAAAGGTGTATCCGCTCAGGGCCTCGGCGGGCGCAGCTTGGACGGTGGCCATGGGCAAGCCCGTGAGCGCGCGGGCGCTGGGCATGTCGAGCAAGCGCTCGTGCACCCACGCACCCGCTGGAATGTCTTGTCTGGCCTTGCCAATCGATACGCCGTAACGCAGCACGGGCTCACCTGCCGCAATGGCTGACAAGGCCACTTTGTGCCCCTGAGGCACGCGATCGACCAGCACCAGGCCACCGGGCAGCTCGGTACCAGCGGCCAAGCCGCCCTCGTTGGCCACGATGGCCACGTTGTCGCTGGCCTGCATGCGCACCACAATGGGCAAGGACTGTGGCTCACTCATGACCCATCCCCCTGGCGTGAATCATTTGAAGAGGTTGGGCAGCCACAGCGAGAACGCGGGCACATAGGTCACCAGCAGCAAGCACATGCCCAGCGCACCATAGAACGGCGCAATCGTTCGCATGACCTGCCCCACACTGATGCCGCCAATGGCACAGCCCACAAACTGCACCGTGCCCACAGGGGGAGTGTTCAAGCCCAGGGCGCAATTGATGAGCATGAGGATGCCAAACTGCAAGGGATCCATGCCAAATTGCATGGCGATGGGCATGAAGATGGGGGTGCAGATCAGGATGGTCGCAGCCATGTCCAGGAAGGTGCCCAGGATGAACAGCAACACGTTGATCATGAGGAAGATGACCCAGGGCTCGGAGCTGACCATGGTCATGAGCTCGCCGGTCTTCTGGGGCACTTCATACAAGGCCATGAAATACCCAAAGGCGCTGGAGATGCCAATGAGCAGCAGCACCACACCGGTGGTCTTGCAGGCTTTGGCACAGGCCTTGAGGAAGTTGTGCAGGGTCATGCTGCGATAAACCAGCACCGTCACCAGCAAGGCCCAGGCCACGGCCACCGAGGCCGATTCGGTCGCGGTGAATGCGCCCGACAAAATGCCCACCAGGATGATGACCACCACCAACAGACCCGGCAGCGAGGCTGCAAAGGCTTTGAACACTTCACCCCAGCCAGGGAACTGGCCGTGGGTGGGATAGCCACGACGCACTGCCACCCAGTACGCGGCCGCCAGGTTGCACAAGGTCAGGATGACCGCAGGCACCAAGCCGGCAAGGATGAGGCCCAACACGCTCACCGAGGCAATGCCCGAGGTGGCCAGCGTGAAGATGATCATGTTGTGCGAGGTGGGCATGATGGCGCCCACCAAGGCTGCATGCGTGGTCACGTTCACGGCGTAGTCCGCGTCGTAACCTTCTTTTTTCATCAGCGGGATCATGACCGAGCCCATGGCGGACACATCGGCCAGGGGTGAACCGGCCACACCGCCAAAAATGGTGCAGCCCAGCACGTTGCTCATGCCCAGGCCGCCACGCACATGGCCAACCAGGCTGTTGGCAAATCGCACGATGCGCTCGGCAATGCCGCCGTAGAGCATCAACTCCCCCGCGAAGACGAAAAAGGGAATGGCCAAAAAAGAAAAGACCTGCATGCCACCCACCATCTTCTGGAAGACGACAGCAATGGGCAGGCCCGCCACCACGATGGTGGCCACAGAGGACAGGCCAATGGCAAAGGCCACGGGCACGCCCATGATCAGAAAGAGCGCGAAGCTCAAGGTCAGTACGGTGAGTTCCATGGCATCAGTTCCAGACGGGTTCGACCTCGACACCACGGAAGAGGGCCACCATGTGTTCAATGGAGAACAGCAGGATCAAACAGCCCGCAATCATGATGGGCACGTAGTCGATGCCATCGGGGACGGGCAACATGGGTTTTTTCTCGGACCATTTGGCTGCCGCCCAAACCCAGCCGCCGTGAATCATCAATGCCCCAAAACCCGCCACCAGGGCATGGATGAGGACTTCAATGCGCAAGCGCCATTGCTCGGGTAAGAGCACCACCAGCGACTCCAGGCCAATGTGACCCGCATCGCGAACACCCACACCCAAGCCAAAGGCCGTCACGAACAACACCAGCAACATGGCCAGGTTTTCAGCCCAGGTGGGCGTGTCATTGAGGATGTAGCGGCCAATCACTTGCCACTGCACGCACAAGACCACCAGCAACAGGCCAATGACGGCCAAGACCAAGCACAGCTTGGCCACAAAGGAACACAGTTTGGTCAGCATGGGTCGATGCGCAAGCCCTCATGACGAGGGCTTGCGCCCTGTTTTCACTTGGTGTCTTGGATGGCCTTGACCAAACGCTTCATGTCGGGCGTGGTCATGAACTTGTCATACACCGGACCCATGACGGCCTGGAAGGAAGCCTTGTCGACTTCAATGATTTGCGCGCCAGCGGCCTTGACATTGGCCAGGGACTTGGCTTCTTGCTCATCCCAGGCCTTGCGCTGCACCGCCACCGATTCTTTGGCGGCCTGACGGATCATGGCTTGCTCGTTGGGGGGAAGCTTGTCCCACACGATCTTGGACATCACCAGAATCTCGGGCGCCATGGAGTGCTCGGTGCGCGAGTAAATCTTCACGGCCTCGGCGTGCTTGGCCGTGTCAAACGAGGGGATGTTGTTTTCAGCCGCATCGATCAAACCCGTTTTGAGGCCGGTGTAGACCTCGCCATAGGGCATGGGGGTTGCGTTCGCACCCATGGCGCTCACCAGAGCCACCCACAGGTCAGACTGCTGGACGCGAATCTTCAAGCCTTTGGCATCGGCCACGGTCTTGATGGGCTTTTTGGCGTAAATGGAACGAGCGCCACTGTCATAAAAGGCCAGGCCAACAAAGCCAGCGGATTCACAGCTCTTGAGGATCTCTTCACCCACGGGGCCATCGAGCGACTTGCGCATGTGGTCCACCGAGCGGAACAGGAACGGCATGGTGGGCACCATGGTCATGGGGCACACGGCGTTCATGGGCGCGACGTTCACGCGCACCATGTCGAGGGCACCAATCTTCACCTGATCCACGGTTTCTTTTTCGGTGCCCAGGGCACCCTTGTTGAAGACCTTGATCTTGTGCTTGCCGCCGCTGGCCTTTTCAAGCACGGTGCTCATGTGCTTGACTGCCACCACGGTGGGGTAGTCGTCTGCGTTGTGGATGTCCGCCGAACGGAATTCGGTGGCCTTGGCACCAAAGCACAACAAGGCGGCCATTGCGATCAATGAGGACTTGAAAGTCATGGGGGAGTCTCCTTTAAAAATGGGGGGAATCATGCGTGAGGAAAACAGGGGGGTCAAGATTCGCTCAAAGGCCCAATCTTGACAAATGCACCCCCTTGAAAAAGGGTGGTGGGATCAGTCAGATCGGGATCCTTGGTGCGCGCATAGACGGCATCTCGATAGACATCGGCGCTGTCTTGAGGCCGGTAGCCCACATGATGAGCCAAGCGGTTGTCGTACCAGGACACCGCGTTGTCAGAGGTGCCGTAAATGATGGTGTGACCCAGCACCGGCGTGGTGAGGCAGGCCACCACCAGGCGATGCAAGTCGTCGTAGCTCAGCCAGGTGGCCAGCATGCGCCGGTCTTTGGGTTCCGGATAGGAAGAACCAATGCGAACGCACGCCGTCTCGATGCCGTAGCGGTCAAAGTAGAGCCGGGACAAGTCCTCCCCAAAGGCTTTGGAGAGGCCGTAGAAGCCGTCGGGACGCGGTGGGGTGAGGGCATCGACCACCTGGTCTTGACGGTGAAAGCCCATGACGTGATTGGAACTGGCGAAAACCACGCGGCGAACCTTGTGGATGCGGGCAGCTTCGTACAAATGGACCAGGCCATCGATGTTGGCCTTGAGGATGTGGGACCAAGGGGCTTCAACCGAAATACCGCCGAGGTGAACAATGGCCTCGCAGCCCTCGACCATCTTCATGACGGCATCGGCATCACCCAAATCGACCTGCATGCACTCTTCGTGGGCAGCAGGCGGATCCAGGGGTACCAGGTCACTGAGTCGCAGGATTTGGCAATCGCCCTTCAAGCGGGGTCTGAGGGCTTTGCCCAAGCCGCCCGCAGCACCGGTCAACAACAAACGTGGAATCATTGGGGTAAGTTGTAGGTTGTCTGATCTCTTGAGATTGTGTATCCTCGCCGAAGGACTGTCAATCAAGGTTTCCCTATGGGTGCAAACACCAGCCTTTCTCCCCCTTCGCCCTTGCGAAACCGGCGCGGCGGCCTGGTGCCGGAAGTGGTGGACCACCTGGCACAGCAAATCCGCAGCGCCCAGCTCGCGCCAGGCTCCAAGCTGCCCAGCGAGTCGGCGATCATGGACCAGCTCCAGGTCAGCCGCACGGTCATCCGCGAGGCGATTTCCCGGCTGCAAGCCGCCGGCCTGGTCGAGACCCGCCACGGCGTGGGCACCTTTGTTGTATCCCCCAGCCCAGCGAGCAACTTCCAGATCGTCGAGGCCGACATCGCCACCGTGGACGATGTGATTGCTGTGCTGGAGTTGCGCATCAGCCTCGAGACCGAATCCGCCGGGCTGGCTGCCCAGAGGGCAAGCGACGACCACCTCAGGCAAATGGAAACCCACTTGAGGGCATTTGCCAGCGACATCCCCACCCAGGCCCAAGTGGTGGACAACGACTTTTTGTTCCACCTTGAAATCGCCAAGGCCACGGGCAATCGCCACTTTGTGGACCTCATGAACCACCTGGGTCTGAGGCTGATCCCGCGCACGCGCATCAACACCCCGGATCAGGATGAATCCGGTCGCGTGGCTTACCTCCAGCGCGTGCACAGCGAGCACGAGAGCATTTTTTCGGCGATCCGCAACCGCGATGCCGAAGCCGCCCGCGCCGCCATGCGCACCCACCTCTCCAACAGCCGGGACCGGCTGCGCCAGCAGCGCCAGGCTTGAGTCCTGGCACATCAGTTGTCAGACAACTCAACCCAGATCCAGCCCGCCCCTCCTTCATGAACCCACACCCTCACACCATGCTCAAGCCGATCCTGATCGCAGGTCTGATCTGTGCCAGCGCCCTGATGCCCGCGCACACCCAGGAAGTTGGCCCTGGCACCAACGCCGCACCGGCGACGCCCGCGTCCCCGCCCGCACAAACTGCGCCACCGGCACAAGCCGCAGCCAACTCCTTTGGTTCGGGCTTCATGGTGGCACCAGGCTATTTGCTCACGGCCCAACATTTGCTCGAAGGCAAAGAACTTGCCTTTGTGGGACCGAACGCACAACGCAAATGGCTCAAGGCGCGGGTGATCAAGACCCATGCCAACCTGGACCTGGCTTTGCTGCAAGTCCCGCTGGATTCGCCCGTTCTCCCTCTGGCCGACTGGAAGGATGTGCCCATTGGTCTTGAAGTCTTTGCGATTGGTTATCCGCTGCCCGCCTACCAGGGCTTTAGCAAAAAAATCACCGAAGGCATCATCAATGGCAACCGCAGCAACCAGGAGGATTTGTCCCAACAGCGCTTCTTCCAGTTCAGCGCCGAGGTCAGCAAGGGCAACTCGGGCGGACCGGTCATCGCCAGCGACGGCAATGTGGTGGGCATGGTGCAGCGCAAGCTCAATGCCATGTCGGTGGCCGAGCGTTCGCAGGACTTGGCGGTCAACGTGAACTACGCCCTCAAATCAGCCCTGATCCTGGAATTCCTCAAGGACACCCCGGCTGCAGCCCAGGCCAAGCCCTTGAATTTGCAGATCAATCTCAGGCCCATGCAAATTTACAAACAGTCCGAATCCGCTGTGTTTTTTGTGATTGGCCGCAACGCCCCGCCGCCAGATCCTGGCACCCCTTGACGCCCCCACCCTGCAAGCCCTGGGGTAAACCTGCATCGGTCGCCGCCCAACTTTGTATACAGTTTCATATGCAAAAGGAATGGCAAGCCCCTCAGGGTGTGTGCGCCAGCCGGGCGCACCAAGCAGGTGCAGCCCAATGCGGCCAGCGCACCCAAAGGGTCATCCCGAGGAAGGGGGCTGGTCAATCTCACCGACAATTCGCCCTGATTTGGTTCGCGCAAGCCCCCAGCTCAGGCACTTTTTTTGCGAGATCTTGTCATTCCGCATCGATTTTTTTTCAGGAGTTCTCATGAGTAAACGTGTGTTGTTGAAATCGGCTCTCGCCCTGGCAGCCGGTCTGGTTCTGGGGTCTGCCCAGGCCGCCACCCCCATCAAGTTCCAACTCGATTGGCGCTTTGAAGGTCCCGCCGCCTTCTTCCTGACTCCTGTGGCCAAAGGCTATTTCACCCAGGCGGGTCTGGATGTCACCGTGGACTCCGGCAACGGCTCTGGCGGCGCGGTCAACCGCGTGGCCTCTGGCACCTATGACATGGGCTTTGCCGATCTGGCCGCGCTCATGGAATTCCATGCCAACAACCCCGATGCGCCCAACAAGCCCGTGGCCATCATGATGGTCTACAACAATACGCCGGCCTCGGTCATGGCGCTCAAAAAATCCGGCATCAAGTCGCCTGCTGACCTCAACGGCAAAAAGCTGGGCGCGCCCGTGTTTGACGCTGGCCGCCGCGCTTTCCCCATCTTTGCCAAAGCCAACAACGTCTCTGGTGCCAACTGGGTGTCCATGGATCCTCCGCTGCGCGAAACCATGCTGGTCAAGGGCGATGTGGATGCCATCACCGGCTTTACCTTCACCTCCTTGCTCAACATCGAGGCACGAGGCGTCAAGGCTGATGACGTGGTGGTCTTCCAATACCCCGACTACGGCGTGAAGCTCTATGGCAACGCCATCATTGCCAGCCCCAAATTCCTGCAGTCCAACCCTGCTGCGGTCAAAGCCTTTTTGGCAGCCTTCACCAAGGGAGCCAAAGACGTGATCACCAACCCGGCCGCCGCGATTCAGGACGTGAAAGCCCGTGACGGCATCATCAATGTGGAACTGGAAACCCGCCGCCTCAAGCTGGCCATCGATACCGTGATCAACAGCCCCTCAGCCCGCTCTGAAGGCTTTGGCAAGGTGGTGCCCGCCCGTTTGGCGCTGATGTCCTCGCAAGTTTCGGACGCCTTCAACACCAAGACCCGCGTGGATGCCAATGCCGTTTGGAATGGCTCTTTCCTGCCCACCGACAAGGAACTGGACATCCTTCCCAAGAAGTGATGTCGCTTTGCCAGCCGGGTTCTGGTTGCAACGGTGACCAGAACCCTTTTCAGATTGCCCCATGAACGATTCATCCAAAGCCTTTGTCGACTTCAAAAACGTCTGGCTGGCCTATAACCAAGAGCTGCAGGCGCAAAACCACTATGCAGTGGAAGACATCAACCTGCAGGTGAACGCTGGCGAATTCATCGCCATCGTTGGTCCATCGGGTTGCGGCAAATCCACTTTCATGAAGCTCACCACTGGGCTTCGCCCACCCACCAAGGGCACCATCCATGTCGATGGTCAAGCCGTGGATGGTCC
>JACCDK010598177.1_pt1 | contig 14064 bp, 11 predicted proteins | sample 7445871 | NCBI WGS metagenome assembly JACCDK01 (sample SAMN15323436, study PRJNA562643) | freshwater metagenome | isolation source: river surface water | place: USA:Blue River Watershed | collected 2017-08-15 | reverse complement strand
TTCGCCCAGGAACCAACCACCACAGAATCGAACTCCGCCCAAGAATCAACCACAACGGAATCGACCCAAGAATTGAAGATGTTGGACATCACCGGTAAGGTGGTTTACCAACAGCAGGTTGTCTTGACTGACAATCCAGTTGAAATCAAATTTGGCGATTTGGCAAGTGGGGTTTATTTGGTGATGGTAGGTGAGGAGCGGATGAGGTTGATCATCGAGTAGGAGCGTATGGCAATACGGCCAAAATTTCCCCTCCTGCCACGAAGTGGATAGGAGGGGTGTTCGGACGAGCGCTAGCGCTGTCTGCGAAGTCCCGATAGCTATCGGGAGGGTGGTTCGCACGCTGTCATCCAATCGAAATTTTTCTAATCCTCTCTTCCGCGATGCGACGGATGCGCCATCATTCAAGGCAATCTTTTCATGACATCCCCAATTAGCCCATCCATCCTTGAAAAAGCAAACCATCGTTTGCCCAGGTCTTTTAGAGACGCACCAAGGTGATAGAGCGACTGGTTATCTAGGATCAAAAATCGATCATGTAAATGCTTCAAGACGCGTATTTCTATTTTGGGATATTGTGCGTTGTGTTTTTCCATGTCCAATTTTAGTTGATCGGTAATCTTTTCAGTATAGATGGTGCAGCTTACTTTGGGATTTCTTTTGGACAATTGCAGCAAGGTGGTTTCATTAATGTAGTTGTCAATTAATACAATGGACTTTTTTGCTGAAGTGATTAGGTTACTACTAAAGATATAAGCGTCGAATACCTGATCGTTGAAGAAGATGCCTTGTTTAGGCAATTGAAAGTTGTGCAACTGATCGAGTATAAGTTGTATTTTGTCTTCGTGTTCATTTAGTTTGTTATGAATGAGTATAATCGATTCTCGCTCTCCATTATTTTTAATGAGAGAATGGGTATTTGAACGGTAGGCAATAAATGTATTGATGATTTGTATGTTCACTTGTATGGCGACTTTGGAGTGAATAACCGAAGACAGCATCGCTACTCCATGCTCTGTGAAAGCATGGGCGTTGTATTTAGAATGAAGGCCTCTTTTCGATTGATTCTTTTGCGTAGTCTCTAAGGTCGCAATTTGCGACCTTAGAGCGGAAGACTCACCATCTGTCAATTGAAACATGAAATGGGGTGGGAATCGATCAATGTTTCTTTTTACTTGTTCTATTAATCTCTTGGTCTCCGTTCCATACCAAATCGCCAAGTCTTTGTCTAACATTACTTGCATTCCTCGAATTAAAAATATCCGATAGTTGTGATTTAGGATGGTATTTTTTTCCACTTTGCAAATCTCCAGTGATTATTTGATGTGTGCAACCTATAAGTTATGCGCATATGGTGATGAAGGATGAGGTGATGAAGAGACAAGTGAAAATTCATTTTCCTTCAGTTTCTCTCCGTCGCCCTCATTGTTTTGAGCTCCGGAGGAGCGGTATGTTAATAGCATTATAGTAAGATACCAGAATAAGAGCTCCAGAGGAGCGACAGTATATTGTTTTGAAAATGTTTTATTTTGGCAACATTTTGGTTGATCAAAAGCACCCAAAAATTAAGTTGCACCGAAGCCGTTTCGGGAATTTCCCCTCCTATCCACTTCGTGGCAGGGGGGAAATACCTCCACCGGAGCTGCTAAAATTCTTGTAATGAAAATAAATAAAAAACGGTCAAGCTTATTCAGGCATTAACTCCTCATCTCCTCATATCTTCCTTCATCCCTTTCTCACCCAATCAAAAGCGGCGTGCATCAACGGACTCATGTAGGTGTCGGTTTCGATGAATGGGATGTGCTGGCGGATGGATTGGTGGGCTTTTTCAATCAAAGGAGAAGATTGTAATGGTCTTCTAAATTCTAATCCTTGCGCGGCGGTGAAGGCTTCTAGGCCAATGATCTTCTCGACATTGTCCATTACCCGATGCAATTGTGTTGCGGCATTGGCACCCATGCTCACATGATCCTCTTGTCCATTGCTGCTGTCGATGGTGTCAATGACTGCTGGTGTGCACCATTGTTTGTTTTGAGAGACAATGGAAGCTGCCGTGTATTGCACAATCATGAAGCCTGAATTCAATCCAGGATTGGGTGTCAAAAACGCGGGTAGATTGCGCGTTCCACTGATCAATTTGTAAATTCTTCTTTCAGATATGCTGCCCATTTCGGCCATGGCTATCGTCAAGTAGGAAAGCACCAAAGCCAATGGCTGTCCGTGAAAATGCCCTCCGCTGATGATTTTGTTTTCATCTACCAACACCACTGGATTGTCTGTTACGGCGTTGATTTCAGTCTCTACTACAGTTGTGACATATTGCAACGTGTCCCATGAAGCGCCATGTACTTGTGGGATGCAGCGAAAACTATACGGGTCTTGCACATGTGCTTTTTCTTGTGTGGCAATCGAAGATCCTTCCAAGAGAGTGCGGAATTGCGCAGCAATGTGCAACTGCCCGCCGTGGGGACGCACCGCGTGCAAGGCGTGTAAGAAGGGTTCTGTGCGACCATCATAAGCCTCTAAGCTCATGGCTCCCGTCAGGTTGGCTTTGTTGATGGCATCTTCTGCTCGCCAAACATTGTAAGTCGCATAAGCGCTCATGAATTGGGTTCCGTTGATCAACGCCAATCCTTCTTTGCTTTTTAATACAATCGGCTTTTTGCCCAAAATATCCAATGCCTCTTGCCCAGAGATTACTTTGCCTTCGTGATTCACTTCTCCTAAACCCAACAATGGCAAGCAGAGGTGAGACAAGGGAGCCAAGTCGCCACTGGCACCCAAGGAGCCTTGCTCATACACAACGGGAATCATCTTGTTGTTGTATAAGTCCAAAAGCAATTGTACTGTTTCCAACTGTACGCCACTGAATCCTTTGCTCAATCCTTTTACCTTGAGCAAGAGCATTAAGCGAACGATTTCTTGCGGAACCTTATCACCCATCCCGCAGGCGTGTGAAATGAGCAAATTCTTTTGCAACAATCCCATCTCTTCATCTTTGATGATGGTATTGCACAATGATCCAAAACCGGTATTGACGCCATATACAGGGGCGCCATTCTCCCCACTGAACGAGTCGAGATAGGTACGGGCTTTTTGGATTTGCTGTATTGCAACATCGGAGAGCTGAAGGCTCTCCGATGAATAAAACAGATCTTTTAAAGCTGACAATGAAATGTCAGAAGTAGGCAGTATCATGCAGTAATTTTTGGTGCAGCTGCCATGATTTCTTCATTGGCAAACTCCTTGAATTTTTCAAAATTGGCAACAAATTTTTCAGCCAGTTCATTGGCTTTGGCATCATAGGCTGAACCATCTTTCCAAGTAGATTTTGGATCCAACAATTCTGTTGGTACATCAGGACATGATGTGGGCATGGCCAAACCAAATACCTCGTGGGTTTTGAATTCAACATTATCCAATTTGCCTTCTAATGCTGCAGTAATCATGGCGCGGGTGAATTTCAATTTCATTCGCTCACCTGTACCATAAGAACCACCGCTCCAACCAGTATTGATCAACCAAACCTTGGCTCCGCTTTCATCGATTTTCTTACCCATCATCTCTGCATATTGCGTTGGATGAAGTGGAAGGAAAGGAGCACCGAAGCAAGCGCTAAAAGTGGTTGTTGGCTCAGTAATACCAGCTTCTGTACCTGCTACTTTAGCAGTGTATCCACTGATAAATTGGTACATGGCTTGGCCTTTGGTCAACTTGCTGATGGGAGGCAATACACCAAACGCATCGCAGGTTAAGAAGAAAATATTTTTTGGAATACCGCCCATGCTGGGATCCATCACATTATCGATGTGGTGAATGGGATAGCTGACACGGGTGTTTTCTGTTTTTGATTTGTCCGCGTAATCAGGAGTAACGCCATCGTCTTCAAAACCGATGTTTTCTAGGATGGCGCCGAATTTAATCGCATCGTAAATCTGAGGCTCTTTCTCTTGGGTTAAATCGATGGTCTTGGCGTAACAACCGCCCTCAAAATTGAAGACTGTGCTATCGGTCCAACCGTGCTCATCGTCACCAATCAAACGGCGATTGGGGTCAGAGGACAAGGTTGTTTTTCCGGTTCCGCTCAATCCGAAGAAAACAGCGGTGTCACCATCTTTTCCAACATTGGCTGAGCAGTGCATGGGCAATACACCTTTTTCGTGAGGAAGGACATAGTTCAATACGGTGAATATTCCTTTTTTGATTTCCCCTGTATATCCGGTACCTCCGATGATGGCCATTTTTTTGGTGAAGTCAATGACTGCAAAATTGTGTTGGCGTGTGCCATCCGTTTCGGGATCGGCCATGAAACCTGGAACGCAGATGACATGCCAATCGGGTTGGATGTTCTTTAATTCAGCTTGTGATGGGCGCATGAACATGTTATAGGCAAACATGTTGCTCCAAGGAAACTCGGTCACTACGCGCACGTTCATGCGGTAGCGGGGATCAGCGCATACATAGGCATCGCGCACATATACCTCGCGACCCGTTAAGTAGGCCTGCATTCTTTCGAATAAGCGATCAAACTTGGCGCTTTCGAAAGGAATATTGAATTGACTCCACCAAACGGAATTTTCTGTTTGGCTGTCTTTGACGATGAATTTGTCTTTGGGAGAGCGACCCGTGAATTCTCCGGTATCAATGGCGATGGCCCCGGTACTGGTTATGCTTCCTTGTTCAAGTGTGATGGTTTCTTCTACCAATTCTGCTGGTGAAAGATTCCAAAAGGCCGTAGCCAAATTTTTAAGTCCCAAATAATCGAGCGTGGCTCCTTCAGGACGAATACCTACATGGTTCATGCATTAATGTTTAAGTTCGACTTTCATTGAATCGTTGGACAAAGGTAAGGAAGGATGTACAGAATACCAATTTAGGAGGTTTTGATATGAATCAGGTAATTGGGCAATTGAATAAATCTGAGATTGGTATTCATGAGGGCCAAACATTGTATGCAAAAGAAATTTTTCGCATATTCGAAAGAAAATTGAAGATGAAGAATCTTTCTATTCTGTTTTTGTTGCTGATATTTCTTGATTTTCCATCGACAGTGGATGGCCAAGGCATTGCGCTCCGTGATGTCTATGAAAATTTTGAGGTAGGACAGAAGCAAGTCATTCGCAAAACATTGAACCAATCTTGGCAAATATCGGACACTGTTGAAGTTCATGAGTTTTTGGGTTGGATGGATACCGTATCCACACCGGGTCAATGGATTGGGGAGTGGAGCATTACCCCTTGCAAACATTATCAACGACATTTTAGCAATGGAAGTCAGGATATGCTGTATTACAAAGTGGGAAATGCCGTCACAGAGGTCCGAATGATTCAAAACATCGACAGCACTTATCAAGGCATTCCGCATTCTGTCCTTTATGATCCTTGGTATTGTGACTCCTTATTGACCTTTAATCTTCCTTTGGAAGAAACCAATGACCCCAATTTTTGTAATCGGTCCAGTACCTATTTGGAAGGACTGATACAGTATGCTTGCGACTTTGGAGCAGGTGTGAATACAGATGATCGCTATTTAAAATCCAAGTTAGTTGTGGGAATGGGAGAAGTAATGCGTTTGGATTCCATTGAGGACGATTTGGGTACTTTGGGCACTTATTATAGCGAGCATTGGGATCAATTGATTTTTAGAGATGGTCAAGAAGAATGCACGCTGCCCGGTCTGGAATATCGGGATGACATTGCAGAGGAGGGAATGTCGTTTCAAGAAATTTATAATTTCGAGGTGGGTGATGAGTTTATCTATGGTGTAGGATCAGGTTCACATAATGGCATGGGGGGCTGGTACAGTTGTAGTGGTTATGAATATATCATCATCACGGGTAAGCAAGAATCAGCTAATCAGTATACTTATACCTATAACCAACATCGTTGGGGAACATGCGGCAATTCGGGTAGTGGTCAGGGTTCTGGTTATGATGAGTGGAACATGGATTTGAGTGTTACCCATGTTAAAGTTGGCTTTTGCGACCCCGCCGTGTATCCATTGAATTTTGCCCCATTGGTGGTTCATTATGATACCTTATGCGATCGCCCGAGATGGGATTGGTCTTGGGATTATACAAATTCTTCGGGCATGTTCTCTTCCAATTCAGAGGGTTATGGCATTGGATTGGGTAAAATAGTTGACCACCATTCAGAGATGAATTACAGCACAAGCAAGAACTTGATTGATTTTAGAAAAAATGGTGTGGCCTGCGGAGATTGGATTGACATGTCTGTGGAAGAACCGAATTGGGAATCCAAATGGTCTATTCAGCCCACCATAGTTGATGATCGTGTCACTGTTGTGGGAGTTGAAAATATCGAACAGCTCGAAATCCGATTAATGGATGCTTCGGGGAGATGGGTAGAGTATCCATACCACAAGACGTTGCAGGGGAGTGAAGATCTTCAATTAGCAGTTTCCAACTTGAAAGACGGGTTGTATTTTATTGCACTATTTCAAAATGGAACACCATTGGGGTCCAGAAGAATGATCAAGTTGTAATTCCAAGGGATGATTTGCTACCTTTAAAAAACGCATTTGGATTTTAAAGTCGGCAGTATTATGATACCTTGATTTCCTTATTTTATCGCTGTGTAAATGCTGTGCGTCCTAGATGTTGTGTAATTCCTTCTTCATGAACCCAAATGAGATGCGCGGTTGATTTTAACCGCGCATCAGAACATTTAGAGTAAAAATGACAATGAAGTCAAGGGAAGATAGTTGTTATTTAATATAACGCCAATCTTGCCCGTTCTTAATGGCTTTTAAGCTGGCGTAAATCAATTCAATCACCGCCTCAACATCGTTCTTGTCCACCATTTCCACAGTGGTATGCATGTAGCGCAAAGGCAATGAAATCAGAGCGCTGGCCACACCCATGTTGCTGTAGGCAAACGCATCGGTGTCTGTTCCGGTAGACCGAGAGGCCACTTGACGTTGGATGTCGATTTTGTTCTTGGCGGCAACATCAATGATGTGCTTCAATAGATTGTTTTGAACTGCAGGACCATAGCTCACCACAGGTCCTTTGCCTGCAGTCAATTCCCCGTCGCGCACCTTGTTCATCATGGGGGTAGAGCTGTCGTGGCAAACATCGGTAACAATGGCGACATCGGGATTGATGCGGTGGGCAATCATCTCGGCACCACGCAATCCAATCTCTTCTTGAACGGAGTTGGTGAAGTAAACACCAAAAGGCAATTTGTCTTTTCTTTCTTTCAACAGACGAGCGACTTCTGCAATCATGAAACCACCAATGCGGTTGTCCAATGCACGACCCACAAAGAAACGGTCGTTCAATACCATGAATTCATCATCAAATGTTGCCACGCATCCTACGTGAATGCCCATGTCCTCGACATCTTTTTTGCTGCTGGCTCCGACATCCAAAAAGATGTTTTTCATGTTGGGCGTTTCTTCTTTTTCCGCTGTGCGAACGTGAATGGCGGGCCATCCAAACAATCCCTTCACGATTCCTTTTGGCGTGTGTATGTTGACGCGTTTGCTGGGTGCAATCATGTGATCACTACCACCGTTTCTTCTTAAATAGATGAATCCATCACTGGTGATGTAATGAACAAACCAAGAGATTTCATCCGCGTGGGCTTCTATAACAACTTTGTATTTTGCTTGCGGATTAATAACTCCCACCACGGTACCATAGGTATCCACCATGTACTCATCGACATAAGGACGGATATAATCCAACCAAAGTTGTTGGCCGGGAGACTCGAATCCTGTGGGTGATGCGTTATTCAAATAGGTTTCCAAAAAGTTCATGCTCGTTTCTGAGTAGAAAGATTTCTTTTTGGTTGTTGTAGTTTTGGTTTTCTTTGCCATGTGATTTTCTATTGTTGATCAAAATTAGCATGAGATGAGTGATAACCTTTCTTTAACCGATAAACCTTTGAACAATGATGCGGTGAACAATTCAAGCCGCAGGGAATTGATAAAGACGGAAGATGGTTCTTATACTTTTTGGATTCCAGATGTGGATGAGACCTATCATTCACGACATGGTGCAGAACAAGAGAGCAGACATGTGTTCATTGATCAAGGGCTCAATGCACTTCAAGTATCCAGTGAAATTCATGTTTTAGAAGTGGGATTGGGAACTGGGTTGAATGCATTGCTCACCCTTGAAGAAGCGGGAGCACGAAAAATTGTATACACGGCATTGGAGCCATTTCCATTGGGCATGGCAGAGGTGGAGGCATTGGTGGATGCACAGCAGAATCTCTCAAGAAAGGAATGGATGAGGTGGGTTCATGCTTTGCCTTTTGGTACAACAGAAGAATGGGAAGCGAATTTTGTTTTGGAAAAGAGAATTCAAGGCATACAGGACATTGAATCCGTGATGCGTTATGATGTGATTTATTTTGACGCCTTTGGTCCGCGGGTGGCACCAGCCTTGTGGGAAGCAACTGTTCTCCAGAAGTGTTACGATATTTTGAAGCCCGGGGGTATTTGGGTCAGTTATTGTGCCAAAGGAGAGGTGAGAAGAAACTTGCAGCAAGCGGGATTTGTGACAGAAAGATTGGCTGGGCCTCCAGGAAAACGCGAGATGCTAAGGGCCAAGAAGAATTGCATCTGAACAAAGATTGATTGAGGAAGACAAAAAAAGGGATCATTTCGATCCCTTTTTCGGTGAGCGTTTTACGCAACTATTTTTATTCGTAACGAATTTGAATCAATCCATTGCTGATGGACATGGTTGCGCCTGTATTGGATTTGAGGGTTCCCGTAAATGTACCGCGGATATAAGCATCTGCAGTGGCGGGAGCATCAAATTTGGTCAAGGTAAACGTTCCAGAGGCACCGTTGATCAAAGTTGAATAGACCACACCATTGTTGGTATACGCAATTTGATCGGTTGTACTTGGGTTCATTGAAATAACTGTACCTGTCAACCATCCCGCAGCGGGTTCAGCACACTTGATGTTTAACATTTGACTGGTCAAGGTGGTTCCGGTAACGTCAAAGCTATATCCACTGAATGTTTTGATGAAACTCAAAGAGGTGAAGGCCGAAGCTCCAGCACTCCAATCCAAGATAGAATCGCAATAAGGACAAGTGCTTCCTCCGCAGTCGGTCCAGAACTCGTTGCCATCAGTCACACCGTTGGTGCAGTTTCCATCAGTTGCGCAGGGGCTGCACATGGAGCCACCGCAATCGATTCCCACCTCATTGCCATTCATGATTTCATCAATACAAGTTGGGCAGATTTGGCAGTTTCCAGTGTAGATATCACCCAAGTTGTAATAATTGTTTCCGTCTACATCCACAAAGGCCGTATCATCACAATCGATTTGGGTTTCGTTTCCGTTTAACAAGCCGTCACCGCAAAGGTCTGCGCAGGGACCGCAACTGGTTCCACCACAGTCTACTCCGGTCTCATCGCCACCCATTTCCAAGCTGTCTTGAATACCGTTGGCGCATGGGTCACAAGCGCCACATTCTCCTCCACAGTCCAACCAAGTTTCTCCCAAATCGGGTTGAAAAATACCGTCAATACAGTGGTCACATTCTTCGCAAGGACCGCCACAGTCGATCATCTGCTCGTTGTTGTTGAGTATACCGTCAAAACAATTGGCGGGAATTTTATTCTCAGGATTGGGGCAGCCCGTTAATAATAATAACGAGACCATCGCTGAAACGAATAAAGAGAAATAATGCGTTGTTTTCATTTCTTAATTTGGCTTTCGGTTGTGCAATATACTAAAAAAGACCTCAACGGGAATGAATAGGTTGCAAATCCTGACGAAATATGTGTTTGTTATGCAAGATTTGTTCCTTTGAAGGGAATGGGTCACCTTTGCCCAATGATATGGAATAGAAGACAGACAGGGTTCTCGGAAGCGTTGAATGGTAATCCTTTGACCAGATTGCTTGCCGCTCGGGGAGTTGATCAATGGGAAGTATTTTCCAATCCTTTGGGCTTGTCGGAGCATGATCCATTTTTAATGAAGGACATGGATCAGGCAGTGGCTTTATTGTTGAATCATTTGGATAGGGGTTCTAAGATTTTGGTATTCGGTGATTATGACGTCGATGGCACTTGCTCGGTTGCCTTGGTGATGTCGGTGCTGAAACAAGCGGATGCGAATTGTGTATCTTATATTCCCGATCGATACGAGGAAGGTTATGGTTTTTCGGAGACAGGCGCCCATTGGGCAATTCAAGAAGGAGTTAATTTGATCATTACCTTGGATTGCGGTACCAAAGATGGACCTCGCATTGCGCATTGCCGTCATGCAGGAATTGATGTGATTGTATGTGACCACCATGAACCCGATATTTTACCTGCCGCCAATGCGGTTTTGAATCCCAAGAGAAAAGATTGTTCCTATCCCTTTCAGGGTTTAAGTGGTTGTGCCGTGGGATACAAGTTGATGCAGGCTTGTGCACAGACCAAGGGTTGGCCGATGGAATGGGTGAGCGCCACCATTGATTTGGTGGCCGTGGCTGCGTGTGCGGATATCGTTCCGATGATGGATGAGAACAGGGCGATGGTGGCCAAGGGATTGCAAATGATGCAGCAGAATATGCGTCCCGGCCTCAAAGGATTAATCGCTTTTTCAGGCGCCAAAGACCGTGCATGGTCCGTGAGTGATATTGTTTTCCTGTTGGCCCCGCGCATCAATGCTGCGGGCAGGATTGCTTCAGGAAATGCTGCTGTATCCTTGCTGTTGGCCAAAGATCCTGCTGAGGTGACCAGCATGGCTGCTCAGATTGAAGAGTACAACAAATCAAGGAGAAGCATCGATCAAAATGTTACCGCTGAGGCTTTGGAAAAATGGGACAGCGATCCCTTTAATGCCGACGCTTTTGTGAATGTGCTTTGGGACGAGAGTTGGTTAAAGGGAGTGATTGGTATCGTGGCGTCTCGTGTATTAGAGAAACATTATCGCCCAACCATTGTATTCACCAAGAGCCATGACCTTTGGGCGGGCAGTGCCCGTTCGATTGAAGGAGTGGATATCTATGCTGCATTGGAAGCGTGCAAAGAGGAGTTGGTACAGTTTGGTGGACACACCATGGCCGCAGGAATGAGTTTAAAGGAAGAAAATCTATTGACTTTTAGAACAAAGTTCAATGAGGTGATTCGGGAATCACTGAATGGCGTTCGCCCGGTTCCTGTTGTATTGTATGACATCGAATTGGAAATGCACGAAGTGAATATCGATTGGGTTAAGGCATTGAATGGATTTGCCCCTTGTGGTCCAGACAACATGGCTCCTGTATTTTTGTTGCGGGGATTGACCAACGCCTTTCCTCCACGGCAAATTGGCGGCGATGGCAAGCACTTGAAGTGTGCTTTCCGACAAGGCAATAACGGCAAATATTTGGACGCCATCGGTTTCAATATGGCCCAAGAAATCGACATGATTTTGGCCGGACCGGTGGATGTGTTGTGCGCCTTAGAAATCAATGAATACAACGGCAGGATATCGGTTCAAATGAATTTGAAAGGAATTCGACCCACACAATCGTAGTATCTTTGACCCATGGAAAATCGTACTGAGTTAGATAGCCTTGGTGAGTTTGAATTGATCAATCACCTTACCCAATATTTTGTTCCGCAGCATGAAACTACTTTGAAAGGGGTAGGGGACGATGCAGCCGTGATTGCTACAGGTGGTGTAACCGATCAAGTGATAACGACGGATTTGTTGGTGGAGGGCGTTCATTTTGATTTGATGTATACGCCATTGAAACATTTGGGATACAAAGCCATAGCTGTTAATGTGAGCGATGTCTGCGCCATGAATGCCATTCCAAAATATGTAACCGTTAGTTTTGCAGTGAGCAATCGTTTTTCATTGGAGGCCATTGAGGAGCTTTACGCGGGGATGCAAATTGCTTGTGAGAAATATGGCGTAGATTTAATTGGAGGAGACACCTCTACTGCCCTGCATGGCATGACCCTGTCCATAACGGCCATTGGAGAGGTACTTCCCGAAAATGTGGCTTACCGTTCAGGAGCCAAGTTGAATGATTTGTTGGTGGTCACGGGAGATTTGGGCGCAGCTTATTTGGGACTGCAAGTATTGGAGCGAGAGAAAGAAGTGTATAAGGCCACTCCTTCGATTCAACCTGAGCTTACCGGATTTGATTATGTGCTACAAAGACAATTGAAACCTGAAGCCAGGGTGGATGCCATTCAGTTTTTGTCGGACTTGAAAGTAGTGCCGACATCGATGATTGATATTTCTGATGGCTTGTCTTCTGAAATCATGCATTTGTGCACGCAAAGTGGATTGGGTTGCGATTTATATGAATCCAAAATACCGGTTTCACCTGAGGTACAACAAGCGGCAGAGGAGTTCAACTTGGACGCTACTACTTGCGCCTTGAATGGTGGAGAGGATTATGAATTGTTGTTCACCATTGCCCAATCGGATTACGAAAAAATCAAGGGCAGTCCTCATTTCACGGTCATCGGTCACATGACAGAACAAGTCAGTGGTCCACGCATCATTACACGGGGCAATGAGGCCATTCCCTTGCGCGCGCAAGGTTGGAAGGCGTTCAATGCGTAATGGGCAATACCTCAGCTACTGTAAAGAATGAACCTGTCACGAGAACCAGGTCATTTGTTTGCGCTTGTTTTTTCGCTGCAGTATAGGCAGCCGCTACGCTATCAAAGACTTGGCCATTGAGATTTTTAGATTGTGCTTTAAGACAAAGCTCTGTTGCGTCCATACCCCTGGGGATATTGGCTTTGCAAAAATAATATTGCGCTGTTGGTGGGAACAGCGAGAGAATATTTTCCACATCTTTGTCATTGACCATGCCCAAAACAATGTGAAGGTTCTGGTGTGGTATTTGGGCAATCTCTGAAAAAACAAATCTTAATCCGTCTTCATTGTGCCCCACATCCACAATGGTTTTTGGATTTTCAGAAAGGGTTTGAAAACGACCGCTGATTCCAGTATTATGAATAACATCTGCAAATCCTTGTCGGATGTGTTCTGTGGTCAATCCAGGAATTTGTTTTTTTAGCGATTCCAATGCAGTTAATGCGGTGGATTTGTTTTCTTCTTGACAAGAACCACTCAAAGGGCTATCATAGGTGGAGCGCACTGCTGCTGTCTCGAAAGCAATACCGAGTTCAGAAGCCTTGTTTTTAAATACAACCAATGCTTCATCACGCATAGGGCCAAAGGTTGCTGAAATGTTTGGTTTAAGGATACCCGCTTTTTCTTGAGCTATTTTTGGAATGGTATCACCTAGGAACTGCATGTGATCCTTTGAAACATTGGTGATGACGCAATGGATGGGTGAAATGACATTGGTGCTGTCTAGACGTCCACCCATTCCCACTTCAATCACGGCATAATCTACCTGCTCATGATGAAAGTAATCCATGGCCATGGCAAAGGTGAGTTCGAAGAACGATGGTTGAAGATCGCTGTTATTCCATGCTTTGTATTTGACAACAAAATCGGAAATGAAGTTCTCCTCAATCCACTGACCATTGATTTTGATTCTTTCCCTAAAATCGATCAAATGAGGACTGGTATAGAGTCCAACTTTTAATCCTGCGCATTGTAAACTAGACGCTATCAATGATGAAGTTGACCCCTTTCCGTTCGTCCCACCGACATGAATGGTTTTGATTTTTTTTTCGGGATGATTGAGCCATTCACAGAGCGCGATGGTATTGTCCAGTGACGGTTTATAGGCCGCGGCACCCACGCGGTGAAACATGGGAAGTTGGTCAAATAAAAATTGAAGGGCTTCGGAGTAGGTCATTTGAGCTTGAACGTAATCACAATGGAACCCACTTGCTTTTTGCTATCGGCAAGGGTTGTGAATCGGGCTTTTTTAGCAGCCTCAATGGCTAGTTCAGAGAGTTGTTTGAAGCCTTCTGCGGATACTTTTGATTGGACAGGGTCAACGGTTGCACTGGTCACTTTTCCTTCACTGTCTACAGTAATGTTCAGGTAAATGGTTCCGGCAGAATCAGGTTTCTTCTCAAGACTAGGTGCTGACTCCATTCCTCTGCCTTTCAAACTCCATTTTCCCTCTCCACCTGATCCGCCGAACATGCCTTT
>JACCDK011643707.1_pt1 | contig 14066 bp, 7 predicted proteins | sample 7445871 | NCBI WGS metagenome assembly JACCDK01 (sample SAMN15323436, study PRJNA562643) | freshwater metagenome | isolation source: river surface water | place: USA:Blue River Watershed | collected 2017-08-15 | reverse complement strand
TTCTGAGTTTGAGTAATTTATTTAAGAAAAAAGAATTTAGTTTTTTGTAATTTTTTATGGCAGAAGAAAAAACAATGCGGTTGAGCCTTGTAGCAAAGCAAATAAACGTGGGAACGTCTACGATCCTACAGTTTCTCTCTGCGAAAGGTCACAAAATTGACAATAACCCCAACGCCAAACTGAACTTTGAGCAGTTGACTTTGTTAGCAAAGGAATATGGTGCGAACCATATTTTGGAATCCTCTGTCGAGGCTCCTAAGCCAGCTCCAGCACCAGAACCGGTAGCTGTTGCTCCGGCGCCTGCACCTATTCCAAAGCCAGTGGTGGAAAAGCCAGCTCCAGTGGCGGAGGCCCCTAAAGCTCCAGAAGCACCAGCTCCTGTGGTAGAGGCTCCAGCAGAAGATAAGCAAGTGGGATTGAAGATTTTGGGAAAAATCGAATTGGATAAAAAAGGAAATCCAGTTGCCCCTAAGGCGGAGAAAGCTCCTGAACCAACACCGGCTCCAGTACCTAAGCCTGAGCCAGTTGCTGAAAAACCAGCTCCGGCACCAGCGCCTGTAGTTCAAGTTCCTGAAGTGGAAGAGATAGAGGATATCGAATTAATTGAGGCACGTGGTGAAACCTTGAAAGGATTGACTGTTTTAGGTAAAATTGATTTACCAGCTGCAGGTGATCGTGGTGGAAATAATGCCAAACACAAGCGCAAGCGCATCATCAAGGAAGAGAAAAAACCAGCACCGTCTGTTCCAGGCACGGGTGGTCGTCCGGGTGATAAAAAAGATTTTAATAAGAAACCAGCTCCTGGTGCTAAACCAGCACCTAAAGGAGAATTGTCAGATAAAGACATCCAAGAGCAAATCAAGGCCACGATGGCTCGTTTGCAAGGTGCGACTAATAAGCAAAGTTTCGGTGCTGAAAAGCGTCGGGAGAAGCGTAAAGGTCGTGCGGAGGCAGAGGAAGCTCGTATGATGGCTGAAGATGAGGAGGCAAAGGTATTGAAGGTAACGGAATTTATTTCGGCATCGGATTTAGCTTCTTTAATGGATGTATCCGTGAACGAGGTTATCTCGGCTTGTATGAGCCTTGGTATGTTCGTGTCCATTAACCAACGTTTGGACGCTGAAGCCATTACCGTTATTGCCGATGAGTTTGGTTTTGAGGTAAGTTTCGTTTCAGCTGAAGAGGAAATTGATGTGGCTGAAGTAGAGGTGGAGGATTCTCCAGAAGATTTATTGCCTCGTGCACCCATCGTTACGATTATGGGTCACGTCGATCACGGTAAAACGTCGTTACTAGATTATATTCGTCGGGCCAAAGTTGCCGCAGGTGAAGCGGGTGGTATCACCCAGCACATCGGTGCCTACTCTGTAGAGACCAAATCAGGCAAGAAAGTGACTTTCTTAGATACGCCTGGTCACGAAGCCTTTACTGCCATGCGTGCGCGTGGTGCAAAAGTAACCGATATCGTTATCATTGTTATTGCTGCGGACGATTCTGTTATGCCTCAAACAAAAGAGGCCATCAATCACTCAATGGTCGCTGGTGTACCGATCGTTTTCGCGTTCTCTAAAGTCGACAAAGACGGAGCTAACGCGGACAAAGTACGAGAGGAATTAGCTACCATGAACATGTTAGTAGAGGATTGGGGTGGTAAATACCAATGCCAAGAAATCTCCTCTAAGTCAGGTTTAGGTATCGATGACTTATTAGAAAAAGTATTATTAGAAGCTGAGATGCTTGAATTAACGGCGAATCCGAACAAGAAAGCCGTAGGTTCAGTGATCGAGGCCGAATTAGATAAAGGACGTGGTTATGTAACTACCTTGTTAGTTCAAGCGGGTACATTAAACGTAGGGGACATGATGTTAGCGGGTGACAATTATGGTCGTGTGAAAGCGATGTTTGACCACCACGGTAACAAAATAAAGAAAGCAGGTCCATCTACTCCAGTTCAAGTTTTAGGTCTGAACGGTGCGCCACAAGCGGGTGATAAATTACTTTGCTTAGAAAATGAGCGTGAGGCGCGTGAAATCGCAAACAAACGCGAGCAAATCCTACGTGAGCAAACCTTGCGTACACGTAAGCATATTACTTTGGAAGAGATCGGTCGCCGTAAGGCTATCGGAACTTTCCGTGAATTGAACGTAATCGTAAAAGGTGACGTGGATGGTTCAGTGGAGGCTCTTTCGGATTCCTTGATGAAGTTATCAACGGAGGAAGTGCAAGTTCGTATTATTCACAAAGGAGTAGGTCAAGTTTCTGAATCGGATGTGGCATTAGCCTCTACTTCAGATGCAGTAATTATTGCCTTCCAAGTTCGTCCTTCTCAAAACGCTCGTCGTTTAGCAGAAACAGAACAAATTGAAATCCGTAACTACTCCATCATCTACCAAGCTATTGACGAGATTAAGGCCGCGATGGAAGGTTTATTAGCTCCTTCATTCGAAGAAGTTATCACATCGAATATTGAAATTCGTGACGTGTTTAAGATTACCAAAATCGGTACCGTCGCTGGTTGTTACGTATTAGATGGCACGGTTAAACGTGCGAATAAGATTCGTGTTATTCGTGACTTCGTCGTGATTCATGATGGTGAGATCTCAGCATTGAAGCGTTTCAAAGATGATGTCGCTGAGGTTAAATTCGGTTACGAGTGCGGTCTATCTGTCAAGAATTTCAACGACTTAGAAGTGGGCGATTTGCTGGAGTGTTATGAAATGAAAGAAGTAAAGCGAACCCTGAAATAAGCCTTCAAATCAAAAAATGGCCTTCGGCATATTTACTACGATTTGAAACCTCATTTCAGTCTATTCTGAATCTAAAAAAGGGAGCATTGGCTCCCTTTTTTGCGTTTATTAGTATCTCAACTCTCTACTCTAGATTTCTTCCCTCCGGACTATCGACTATCGACTAGCGACTGCCGCGAAGCGGCTACTACTGTCTACCGTCTACTGACTACTGGATATAAGTTAAAAAAGGGAGCTATGGCTCCCTTTTTTATGCAAGAATAGAAACAGTTAAATTTATAATCTTTGAATGAATCTTAAAATTTAGGACAGGCTAAACTTCTGCTTAGACTTTTATCGTATTTATTCGGGAATAAATTAAATCCAAATACATAAGACAGGGTTATCTCGTGAGCTCCACCAGATGGCGCCAGGTTTGAAAGGGTGAAATCGTAGGAGTATCCTATCGTAAATTTGTCCTTTCTAAATCCAATTAATCCAGTCATTGATTCGCGCATATCTAATTTTTCAACTGAGGGAGGACTTATGGGAAAATTTCGATACCAAACTCCTATCACTAGGGGTGCAAGTGTTAAATACGTCCCCACATCTAATTGACTAAATGCCCCTTGTTTTTTAAAGTGAATAATGGGGCTAAGGCTTTTCTCGTAGTTTAAGGCATTCTCTGGATCATTACCCTCGTAGCTTGAATTTCCTAAAGTTATTTTGGTCCCCATTTGTACACTTAATCTCATATCAAGAGCGGAAGTTGAATTGCTAACTAAAGATTGATTAGGTTGGTTTAGGTGATGGGCACTGACACCAATCCAGTGTTTGCCAGAATACAACATGGATCCTACGGATAAATCAATATAGGAGGGATTTGTAAAATTGGGTGTTTTGGGGATCACATCGTTCGATGAGGCGTCAATCCCTCCAGATCCTAAATATCCAGCTAACTGATCCCCGAAAACCAAGTTTTCTGGAGATAGGCTTCGATTAACGTATGCTCCTTGCATTCCCATGGATAAAGAATAATCTTCTGTTAGGGAGATATGATAGGCATATTGTAATGCGATGCTACTGGTCGTTAGAGCTGAAAACTGAGAATCAGAAGTAATTAATAAGCCGACGCCACTTTTGTATTTTTGCAAACCAATATCAACGGACATAGCGGAAAATTGGTAATTGCTCGTTAAATTAGGCCATTGATTACGGTGCATTAAATTAACGTTCACATTGTTGGAAATTCCAGCGAAGGCAGGATTCATGTTTAATGGTAATGCATAGTTCTGAGTTACCTGGGGATCTTGCGAAAACCCCATGAATGGAATGAAAACAGCTAAAGTGAAAAAAAACAGTAGTCTCATTTTTTGAATACCTGTTGGGGTAACTCGTGAGCAAGCAATTTACGTTCAAGTCGTATGAAAAACAATTTTTGGCAATTTAAAATAATGAACAGAAAAATCGTTGTCTCCGTGTTATTGCTTTTCTGCTCCTTGAGTTTATCAGCTCAAGATATTGCCATTCGCAATACATGTATTACTAAATGTGCCTATTGTAGTGATTCGACTTCTGTGGACTCTACGGTTTTTGAATATACAAAGCCACTTGCGTCTGCGGCCAGTGTCAAATTTAATTGGGTGTTTCGCAAGGCGGGTGCAGACAATAGTTATTCCACAGTTCTTGGTAGTTCAGATAAGCGATCAGGTAGTTTCAAATTTTGTGAAAAAGGGGATTATGCGGTTGACTTATACTTGAATGGAAGTATCGCCTATTCAAAGTTTAAATTTAAGATTGGTTTTGTCCCACCGATTGTTTTAGGCCAAGATAGCACGAAGGTGGATACTACGATTTGTAAAGGAGATAAAATCACATTACGAGTCAAAAATCCGTTAGCCTCTTATTCTTATTTATGGTTTCCTAAAGGCGAGACGACTGATTTTATTTCAGTGGATAAGTCGGGTTGTTATTCGGTCAAAGTGACTGACTCTAACTCTGGTTGTAGTTCAGAGGGTAATTTAGAGGTTATAGTTTGCGGGGAAATTCCTCCTCCAGCATCCCCACCTGATAATACTTGGTATTTTGGAGAGAAGGCCGGGCTCAATTTTGGTCAAGGGGGAACTCCAACCCCTAAAGCGGGCAATCCGATGCCTATTACAGTTGAAGCTATTGCAAAAATCAATGATACAAAAAATAATATACTCCTGTTCTCTGATGGGAAAAAAGTGTATGATGCTAAATTGAATGACCTTATTCCAGGAAAAAATTTAGCGGCAGAAGCTAACTCTCAGGGATTGGTGATCATTCCTAAGCCGACCTGCAAAGGGTGTCAAGCAGAATATTATGTGATTTATACAAAGAGGAACAGCTTTAATGAAAGGCAAATCTTTCAATCAACTATAGATTTTAAATTAAATGGAGGTAAAGGAGGGATGAACGTGGAAGGATCAATGCTTTCGGCAACAAACACATCCACTCGAATGGTTTCAATGCCATTAGCAGAAAATTCCTCTTTATTGTTTACTCAGGATCTGTTAAGTGGCAATATTCGCTCCTTTATCATTTCTAATACAGGCATTTCAGCACCCATTTTAAGTTTATCTAAGGCTAGTTTCTCGGCGGCTAGTTTAGCTACATCAACGATGAAGGTGAGTCCCAATAAACAATTGTTAGCCATTTCTAATGCAGGTTCGCCACTCAACAAGATAGAATTGTATAACATTGACACTCTTTCTGGAAAGGTCAAACATAAGGTTTCTATTTCCCTTGGATCTTCCACAAAACAGCAGGTATATGGACTTGATTTTTCAAAGAATAATAAGCTGATCTATGCCTCTTTGAAAGGAGTAGGAGTAGCGGATACGTCCTCAATTGTACAATTGGATATTTCAGCCAATGATTCTACAACCTATGAGGCTACAAGAAAAACAGTTCCGGGTTCTAAAATAGTTAGAAAAATAGGAGCTATTCAGCCTGATCCAGTGAATGGTACGGATTTGTATGTGGCTGTTTTGGACCAAACCTCTTTGGGTAAGATTACCTCTATTGATGGCGTGGTTGGAACCCCTTCTGGGGCGAGTTTTACTTTGAGCGGAGCAGCACTTCCACCGGGGGCTAAAAGTAAATTAGGTTTACCGGCCTCCTATTCAGTTAACTCATCGGATGGAAAAGGAATTTCGATTAAGCAATCCTGCTTTGGTTTGAATTATTCCTATAAATTGACCGGAAAATTATGTGATCCAATTGAAAATACGAAAGTGATTTGGACCATTTACAAGACAACGTTAAATCCTGTAAGAAATGCAAATGGAACTATTGTGCCGCTAAACCCAGCAACGACTCAACTATTTACTTTTACGGGTGATAGCGTTAATTATGCATTTAGTGAAAACGGTACTTACGTGGTAACAGCCAAGGTTTCCAATAAGTGTGTAACTGATTCTCTACTAGACGCACAGAAGTTTGAAATAGATTTATTGAAGCCTTTTTATTTAGCACCAGAATTTAGTGTGATTTGCAAAAATTCGACAGAGATTAAAGCAGATTCATTACCTGCTATTTCTGGATTAAAGTATTTTTGGAGTACGAATGCAACGACAGATAAAATAACGGTCAACAAACCGGGTGGCGCGTTTGATTTAACGATTACTGACCCTGCAAGTGGTTGTAGTTTAACTAAGGCTACGAAAGTAAATTTTACAACGAATAGTCTGTTCGACCCACCTAAGGATTTATTTATTTGTGATGACAATGTAAATGCTGCGGCCTTTAAGGAAAATATCACTTTTGTTGAATTGAAATTGCCTGTACCTGCTTCGAGTTTGAAATCCATTGATTGGGCTGGAATTCCGAGTGCGGCAAATAAAGATAACGTACAAGTCACACAGTCAGGTTCTTATGTTTGTACCATTAAGGACCGCGATGATTGTATCTTAACCATTACCTATGTGGTGAAGGATAAATGTGCACCTATTATGCAGCTTCCTTCAGCCTTCACTCCGAATGACGATGGCATTAATGATTATTTTAGACCGGTTGGAAATTTTGAAACAGTGTCTTCTGTGTCTGCTACCGTAGTAAAAGCTCGAACAGTAATTGAATCGTTTGAGATATTCAATCGCTGGGGTGAGATGATTTACTCCAATAGTGCGATAGACTCATCTTGGCCAGGTTGGGATGGGAAAATTAATGGGACTAAAGTTCCACAAAACACTTATGCCTATCGATTAAAGTATTCTTCCATCGATATGCCGGAAATGGGAGTGATGGAGTTAAGGGGAACGGTGGTTATTACCTATTAATAGGCTCTCACTTCGATCCCTTTCATAAAGTTAACAAATGCTTTGTTTACCACTTGATTTCCACCAGGGGTAGGGAAGTTACCTGTGAAATACCAGTCTCCTAGGTGATCTGGGCAAGCTATATTTAAGTTAGCTACTGTTTGGTAGACAATTGAAAGTTCAGCTTTTAAACCTTTAGGACGAACGATCTCTGCAATTTTATCTGAGATTTCTTCATCTGTGAAAGGGGCATAAATGGCTTTTACAAAGTTTTCTTGCTGAGCAGTTCCATTTTCTAGTGCATGTAAGCAACGTAAATTCACCTCATCTAAAATGTTCTCTAAGCCGCGTTCTTGTAAAAGAGCTAATGCTGCACGGAATGCAACGAATTCCTTCATTTTAGACATGTCGATTCCGTAGCAATCGGGGTAACGAATTTGAGGAGCGGAGGAAACGATGACGATTTTCTTAGGGGATAATTTATCCAACAATTTCAAGATACTTTTCTCTAAGGTTGTTCCGCGAACAATGGAGTCATCAATGATGACCACTGAATCCACTTCTTTATTGATTACTTCGTAGGTCGTATCGTATACGTGAGCGACCATGTCGTCGCGCTGATCGTCCGAGGTGATAAATGTACGTACTTTTACGTCCTTGGAGATTAGTTTTTCGACGCGCGGACGGAAGGTCAAAAGCTCTTCTAATTCTTCTTCGAATAGAATGCCATCCATGATGGCTTTCTTGCGTTCTTTGGCCAAATGATCTTCAAGTCCATCAATCATTCCAAGAAACGCTGTCTCTGCCGTATTGGGAATATAAGAGAAGACCGTATTCTTCAGGTCATGATGTACCTCGTCTAAAATTTGAGGGATCAATAATTGACCTAATTTTTTACGTTCATGGTAAATATCGGGATCGGATCCGCGAGAGAAATAGATGCGTTCGAAAGAGCAAGATTTTTGTTCAAGGCGATCGATGAACGGAACTTCTTTTACATTTCCATCAATGTCAATAATCAGGGCATGACCTGGTGTGATCTCCTTAATTTGATCGTATGCGCAATTAAATGAGGTTTTGATGGCCTGCTTTTCAGAAGCCACTACCGCCACTTCTTCGTCTACATAGTAGAATGCAGGACGAATTCCGGCTGGGTCACGTGCAACAAAGGAGGCACCGTATCCGGTCATTCCTACCATGGCATAGCCACCATCAAAATCCTTGCATGAACGCTCTAAAACGCGAGTTAAGTCGATTTCTCTGGCTATAATATCGGATAATTCAGGATTCTCATATTGATCTTTGTATTTCCCAAATTGGCGTTGATTCTCTTCATCTAAAAAGTGACCGATCTTTTCCATCACGGTAACTGTATCTACTTTTTCTTTCGGGTGTTGACCTAGGGAGACTAATTTGTCGAACAAATCATCCACATTTGTCATATTGAAATTACCCGCCATCACTAGATTACGGCTTCTCCAGTTGTTTTGACGCAACATGGGATGGCAGTTTTCGATTTCGTTTTGGCCGTGGGTTCCATAACGCAAGTGGCCTAAAAGAACTTCCCCTGTGAAGGCTACATTTTCTTGCCACCATTCCGCATCATGTACGGCGTCGATACCCGTTTCTCTCGTGACTTGTTTTGCAAGTTTTTGTGCTTTACTGAATTTCTTATTGATTTTTCCAAAAATATCTGCCACTGCTTGTGGCTCTACCGATCGGTATCTGGAAATGTAACGGTGCCCTGGTTTTACGTTGATTTTGATGTTTGCCACCCCGGCGCCATCTTGTCCTCTGTTGACTTGTTTCTCCATCATCAGATAAAGTTTGCTCAAGCCGTAAGTAGGTGTTTTGTATTTGTCTAAGTAGTGCTGAAAAGGCTTTCGTAGGCGGATGAGGGCAATTCCGCATTCGTGCTTAATAGAATCAGACATGGAAACGTGGGGCTATTTTAAAAATCAAGACCAAAATTAGCCAAAATAAATGACCAACAAGCTGATTTTTTTAATTTTTTATCGACTATTTCCAAAGGTTAGTTAAGACTGTTGGAAACAAGATAGATGCAATCAAAATCACTGTTAAGAATCCGTAAGAGTAGATTTCAATAGATGTTACATTCTTCCATAGTTCCGATTCTTTGGTCGATTTTTTAAAATACAATTGGAAAGGAATCTTTAAATAATAGAAGAGCGAAATCGCGGTCACTAAAATGGCCGTAATCAGCAAAACCAGGAGGCCGATGGAGGTACTTACTTCATAATTTGACCACAACAAACTGAAGTAGGTTATTTTTGCAATAAAAGTTCCGGCTGGGGGAAGCCCCACTAAAGCTATCAGTCCGGTGAGTAGGAAAAAGGCAGGCAAGGGCTTCGAAGTACCTAGCCCTGCAAAATCAGTTATTTCGTCTGCGGCTATCTCGTCAATCAGGTAAAACACTAATAAGCTGGCAACACTATACAAAAATCCGTAGAAAAGGAGGGCATCAAGAGCTTGAATGGGTTGAAAGAACCAAGCCATTGCCAGAAAACCGCCATGTGCGATACTGGAATAGGCGAGGAGTCGTTTGGTTTTATTTTGGCCTAAAGCTCCTAAATTCCCTACCAATAGCGTCAAAATGGCTAAAACCGCTAACTCGTTCGCATAGGAAATAGGCAAGACGGGAAAAATTCGGATACCTACAAATGCAATCGCGAGTTTAGGTGCGGTCGAAATCCAGCTCATCCAGGCGGCTGGTAAATTCTCCATCACATCCGGATTCCACGGGTGAAAAGGTGCCCAAGACATTTTGAACAACAATCCTACTGCAAAAAGTCCTAGCGCAAATCCGCGCAAATAAGGATCGGCTACTGAAATACCCCTTGAGAAATCCACGCTCGTAAAATCCAGTGTTCCTGTCAAACCATAGATCAAGGAGATGCCATAAATAAACAAGGCGGAGGATCCTAAGCCGAATAAAACATAAGGCAAACTGGCCCGAGAGGACTCCTTTCGAAGGCTAACTAACACATAGGTGCCCATCGACATAAATTCGATGGATAAAAACAAGCTTAAAACGGAAGTGCTCATGGTCGCAAATAGAGCACCTAATAAAATGGATAAAAATCCAATCAGTTCTTCGAATGTGAGGGATTTTTGGTGGATTTGATTCATCAAAATGAGCAAGAATCCAATGCCTAAAATCAAGGTATTGATCGAATCAGAACCTAAATTCGATTCAAATAAGCCTGACGCAAATGATCCAGTTAAACCTAGTTCTGTGCGTTGAAAACTGAGGGATAGGGCTAAAAGAAGCGGAATTTGGCAGGTAAAATAGCGCCAGGAAGTACTAAATTTCTCTGTCTTTCCATGTAAGAATAATTCAATCAACAAACTAAATAGGATCGTTCCGGCTATGATCAATTCAGGAATCGCAAGGTGAATTCCGGCCGTTATGGACTGGATTCTTTCTGCGAGTTGAGTGATGTTTGCGAACGAGGACATGTGCTAAATTAGAGTTTTTGGCTTAAATAATGGGCAGTTGGGTTATTTTTCAAACCTTTCATCTCTTCTGGAGTGCCTTGGAAACAAATATATCCTCCATTTTCACCACCTTCCGGCCCTAAATCAATGATGTGATCGGCACATTTAATGACTTCCATGTTATGCTCGATGATCACGACTGAATCCCCTTGTTCCACCAGATCATTCATTGCCTTTAACAGCTTTTTGATGTCGTGGAAGTGTAGACCGGTCGTAGGTTCGTCGAAAATAAAGAGTGTCCGACCTTTGTTCGGATTCCCTTTGCCCAGGAAACTGGCCAGTTTAACGCGCTGCGCTTCCCCACCTGAAAGAGAATTCGAGGATTGTCCTAATTTGATGTAACCTAAACCCACTTGGAAGAGAGGATCGATCTTTTCGGCGATGCGCGGTTGTTTTTCACTAAAGAATTCCACAGCCTCTTCAACGGTTAAATCTAAAATTTCTGAAATATTTTTATCCTGGAATTTTACATCCAAAATTTCCTGTTTAAACCGAGAACCACCACATGATTCGCAAGGCAGTTTGATGTCTGCCATGAACTGCATTTCGATGGTAATTTCCCCTTCTCCTTGGCAAACCTCGCAACGACCACCTTCCACATTAAACGAGAAGTGTGCGGGTTTGTAACCGCGGGCTTTTGCAACGGGTAATTCGGAATATAATGCCCTAATGGCATCATAGGCCTTAATGTAAGTCACGGGATTCGAGCGAGACGATTTTCCAATAGGCTGTTGGTCGACCATTTCGATACTCGCAATTTTGTTCGTACTTCCTTTGATTTCGCGGAAACGGCCGGTTTCTTCGGTGCCTTGTTGCAGTAAACGAAGCATCGCCGGATACAAAATTTTACGGATCAAAGTAGACTTTCCTGAGCCGCTAACACCAGTAACCACGGTCATGATGCCCAAAGGAATCGCGACGTCCACATTCTTTAAATTATTTTCTGAAGCTCCTGTAATTTCGATCTGAGCTAATGCTTTGCGTCTGAAATACGGTACTTCGATTCGGTCTTCTCCAGTTAAAAAGCGTAAGGTATGGCTATCGGTTTTTTTGTCTGCCAAAGCCTCTTTTAGATTCCCTTGGAAGATCAAATTTCCGCCATGACGACCTGCCTCCGGGCCGATATCGATGATTTGGTCCGCTGCGCGCATCACTTCTTCTTCATGCTCCACCACTATAACCGTATTTCCCATGTTTTTCAACATTTCTAATACAGAAATCAATCGTTCTGTATCTCGAGGATGCAGACCGATACTAGGTTCATCTAAGATATACATCGATCCTACTAAGGCGCTGCCTAGGGAGGTGGCTAACTTAATGCGTTGAAATTCACCTCCAGAAAGGGTAGAACTAAGACGGTTTAAGGTTAAATACCCTAAACCCACCCTATCCATGTATTCTAGCCGGTTATTGATCTCGATTAAAATACGTTTCGATACCTTTTGATCATGCTCGTTTAGCTTCAGGTTTTCAAAGAAGGCTTTTGTTTTCGATAGGGGCCAAAGCACCAAATCGACAAGTGAGGTCCCTTCTATTTTTACATAGCTAGCATCCATCCGCAAGCGCGATCCTTGGCATTCCGGGCAATTTGTTTTGCCGCGGTAACGAGATAAAAGAACGCGGTATTGAATCTTATAGGTTTCCTTTTCTAGATGATCAAAAAAGTGTGTTAAACCTGCGAAATACTTATTCCCAGTCCACAATAGTTTTTTCTCTGCCGCTGTCAGATCCTTGTAGGGACGATGAATGGGAAAGTCAAATTGAATGCCATTGCGTAACAAAGGACTGAGCCACTCGCTCATCCGCTCGCTTCGCCAAGGAGCAATCGCGCCTTCATAAATAGAAAGATCGTGATCTGGAAAAACTAAATCGGGATCTAAACCTAAAACTTTACCATAGCCTTCGCAATTTTTGCAGGCACCATAGGGATTATTAAAAGAGAATAGATTTAAACTAGGCTCCTCAAAAACCATCCCATCTAGTTCGAATTTATTCGAAAACACATCTCGCTTTCTACCTTCGATTTCAATCCAACAAACACCTTCTCCTTCGAAATAGGCTGTTTGAACGGAATCTCCCACTCGGAATTGCGTTTCCTCGTCGTCTTTTTTAGATACTAATCGGTCGATTAAAATCGCGATTTCGGCAGGTTTTTTAGTTAGTTTTTGAAGTTGTGTAGCGTCTTCCACTAATTCCTCCAAGGCAATGATTTCCTCTTGGAATTTTAATCGGGAATAGCCTTTTTGAATGAGCAATTGACATTCATTTTCCAGACTTCGCTCTACGTGGTGAATTAATGGCGCTAGAATAAGTACTTTTTTGCCGTCCGCTTGCGCGATGAAATCGACGATTTGGGAGACCGAATCTTTGCGAACCTCTTGTCCTGTAATAGGCGAATAAGTGCGTCCGATGCGCGCAAAAAGTAATTTCAAGTAATCGTAGATTTCTGTAGTGGTACCTACCGTCGAACGAGGGTTCTTTGTGTTTACCTTTTGTTCGATAGCAATCGCAGGTGAAACTCCTTTGATATAATCGACGGCAGGCTTTTCCATTCGCCCCAAAAACTGACGGGCGTAGCTGTTCAAACTTTCGACGTACATTCTTTGGCCTTCAGCAAACAAAGTGTCAAAGGCTAAAGAGGACTTACCAGATCCAGACAAACCGGTGATAACAACTAACTGATTACGCGGAATCGCCACATCCACATTTTTCAAATTGTGTACACGTGCACCTTTGATGATGATGTGCGATTTAGGATCACAATTTTCTATGTTATGCTTAGACTGTGGCGTATTCATTTTACAAAAATATCCTTTAATTTTGGTAAATAATTTAAGCCAAATGAAAAAACTATTTTTATTCTTTTTACTCCTGACTTTTGGGGGAATTTCTGAGGTTTTCGCGCAAGAACCTGTGGTTATTAAAGAGGAGGGAGCGGTAGGCGATTTAGACGCGGAAGTAGATGTGCGAGAATTACCATTTCGCCAGCGCTTAAACTTTGGTGGGGGTGTTAGTGGTTTAAGCTTTGGAAACCCGACTAGTATAGGTATTTCCCCTATGATAGGTTATTCGTTGACAAATAACGCCATTGTTGGTGTTGGTTTAACTTATCAATATTATTGGGCTAGTTTTGGTTCATTGGGGTCTTTAACGAGTAATTTATTAGGCCAAAGAATCTTTTTTCGCCAACAAGTTCCTGCATTGAGTCAAGTAATAGGCCAAGCCTATTTAACAGGGCAAATTGAAAACTTTTCTAATCTTTCGGACAACACGGGAATTAATTATTCCAATCCGATCTTAGTGGGTGTAGGATTAGGATCTAAAATAGGTATTAATTTATCGATTATGTATGACCTAAATTACTCCTCAGGGCGCTCTCCCTATGGCTCACCGCTGGTTGTTCAAGTAGGCGGATTTTTCTTTTAAAATTTAAAACAATTTTAGCCCTTTTCGAGTCTTGTATATCAGGTAGAATTTCTTAATTTCGAGTTCAATTTAAATTTTTATGTCAACGATAGCAGTAGAACCCTTATTGGTT
>JACCDK010632808.1_pt1 | contig 14067 bp, 12 predicted proteins | sample 7445871 | NCBI WGS metagenome assembly JACCDK01 (sample SAMN15323436, study PRJNA562643) | freshwater metagenome | isolation source: river surface water | place: USA:Blue River Watershed | collected 2017-08-15 | reverse complement strand
CACGGCCTCCATGCAACTCCGTGAACTCACCGAAGCCGTGGGCTTGCCGCTGTATGAAGTGGTGTCCAGAAAGGTTCAGCTCACGGACATTGGCGTGGAGCTGGCCAAGACCGCCAGGGCCATGTCCAGCCAGTGGAGCACCTTCGAGCAGGTGGTCGATGGCGCGAGGGGACTCACCCGAGGCCGCCTTCGGGTGGCGGTGGTGAGCACCGCCAAGTACTTCATGCCCCGGCTGATTGGTGCCTTCTGCAAGCGCCACCCGGCCATTGATGTGTCCATCGAGATCCTGAACCGAGATGGCGTGGTGGCCAGGTTGCGTGAGGACATGGATGACCTCTACATCATGTCCACCCCTCCGCTTGATCTGCAGCTCGACGATGTCGTGTTCATGAGCAACCCCCTGGTGGTGATTGCCCCGTCCACCGATGCCCTCGTGCGGCGCGGCCAGCTCGAGTTGTCAGCATTGGCCAGCCAACGCTTCATCCTGCGGGAAAAGGGCTCAGGCACCCGTATGGCTGTGGACCAGCACTTCAAGCGGGTGCGGTTTCATCCCAAGGTTCGGCTGGAGTTGGGCAGCAACGAGGCCATCAAAGAGGCGGTGGCCGGTGGTCTGGGGCTCGGCGTGATCTCCAGCCATGCGCTGCATGGGCGCGCACGGGAGCATGGCGTGTCGGTGGTGTCGGTGGCCGGCTTTCCCGTGCCATCGCAATGGCACATCGTGCACCCGGCCGCACGCAGCTTGTCTCCCATCGCTGCGGCATTCAAGGCGCAGCTGCTGCGGCAGATCAAGGGTGCGGCCGAGGTGGCGTCGCGCTAGTCGTCCACTTCGCCAAGGCCACTTCCAGCAGGGCATGGGCCAAGGTGCCGTGGGGGTGGAGGGCCACGTCCGCTCCCTCCGAACGCAGGAGCTCAGCTTCCTCGCCATTGGGGGCGCGCACGATGGTCTGAATACCAGGGTTGAGCGTGCGCGCGGTCACCAACATGGGCCGCACATCGGTGCTGTCGCTGGCGCACACGATCAGCATGCCGGCCTGGGCCACATGCGCCTGAACCAGCGTCAGCGCTTCACGTGCATCGCCAGCCACGGCCTGCAGCCCCTGTGCACGCAGCTGCTCCACGCGCTCTCGGTCCGAGTCCACCACCACAAAAGGGATGTCCTTCTCTCGCAGCTGAAGTGCCAGGGCCGAGCCGACGCGCCCACCAGGGACGGTAGCAGCACCAAAACCAGCACCATGGCCAGGTCTTCGACAACCAGCCAGCCAATGGCGACCTTGCCGTTGTGTGTGGTCACCAGTGACTGCGCTTCCAAAGCACGCAGCAGCACAACCGTGCTGGCCACCGACAGGGAAAGCCCAAAAATGATCGACGCCAGATGGGTCCAGCCCCAGGCTTGCCCGAGTGCCCATCCCAGGGCGGTGGCCGCCGTCATCTGCACCAGTGCGCCCGGCAGGGCCACCTTGCGCACCGACAGCAGGTCGGACCATGAAAAGTGCAGGCCAACGCCGAACATCAGCAGCATGACGCCGATCTCGGCGAGTTGGGTGGCGATGTCAACGTCGGCAACGTATCCAGGGGTGAAAGGGCCGATGGCCACTCCTGCCAGCAAATAACCCACCAGCGCCGGCAGTCGAAGCTTCACTGCCGCCATCCCCAGCACCAAAGCCAGGCCCAGCGCGGCAGCCATGGTGGTGATCAGGGGCATGGATGGCATGGGTTGGCTTGGGGTGGGTTGAGTCCGTGGATTATTCCCGCTGGACCAAATAACCCTCGAAAAATCAGTGTATTGTTTACACTCATTCCGGCTTAACCTGAACATAAACCACCATGTCAAACCTGAATTACCGGCATCTCCACTACTTTTGGGTGGTGGCCAAGGAAGGCGGCATCGCCCGCGCGGCCGAGCGATTGGGTATGGCCGTTCAGACGGTCAGTGCTCAGGTTCGGGAGCTGGAGCGCTCGCTGGGCCATCAGCTGCTCAAGCCGCAGGGCCGCGGCGTGGCCTTGACCGATGCGGGGCGTGTGGCCTTCGAACGGGCCGAGGAAATCTTTCAGATTGGGCAGGCCATCACACGCGAAGTGCGCCAGGCCGCATCCAGTGAGACCGTGAGGCTAACCGTGGGCATGTCCGATGGCTTGTCGAAGCTGGCGGCCCACGTGCTTCTCGAGCCCATCTTGAACACACCGGGCCTCAAGCTGGTGTGCTACGAGGGCGAGTTTGACGAGTTGATGGCGGAACTGGCCCTGCATCAGCTGGACATCGTCCTGGCTGGCGTTCCGGCTCCGCACAACCCCAATCTGAAAGTTAGCAGCCGCCTGCTGGTGTCCTCACCGGTGGCCTGGTGCGGTCCTTCCGGATTGGTCAACAAGGCCAGCACCGCGGATTTCCCTCACTGCTTGAATGAACTGCCCGTGCTCTTGCCCACGGGGCACTCACCTTTGCGCATGGCACTGGACGCCTGGTTCGATGCACAAGACTTGAGCCCGCGGGTGGTCGCGGAGTTCGAAGACAGTGCGCTGTTGTCGGTGTTTGCCGCGCGTGGCATGGGGGTGTTTCCCATCAGCACCCTGGGCCTGGAGGACTTGCAGCTGGTGCGCGGCCTTCGGGTGTTGGCTCAGACCGAGATCAACGAGGATGTTCACGCCATCGTGACACGGCGGTCTCAGCACCATCCGCTGGTGAGGAAAATCATTTCAAGTTCGTAAAAATAGGAATGTTACTTCCTATACACATTGTTTTTAGGTTATTCGGGCAGGCCTAGAGTGCGTGGGGTTAAGCGGATGCGGAGGGTCGCGTCTGCCGGTCTTTTACCCCCACATGCACACATCCTTGTTCAAACCTCCGGGCCGCTCATGGCGGGCCTTTCGTTCAGCGGTCACCCCATTCGGGCCTGCCGCCCTTGCGCTGGCCGCTGGTCTGTCCTGTTTGCCCGCCACTGGGCAACCGTCCCCTGCGCGGGAGTCCGTGGCTTCAGCAGTCACGACGCCGTCGCCGTCCCAGCCGGTTCTGCTGACCTTGGACGCCATCGTCGACAAGGTGTTGGCGCAGCAATCTGATCTGCGCTTGGCAGCCTTGGCCGTGGAGTCCGCCCAGGCGGCCGTGATTACCGCGCGTGCGCTGCCCAACCCTCGGGTGGATTGGCAGGCGGGCCGCTGGCGGCCGAATCCGAATACGGGGATGCCTGGCGACAGCGCTGCCGTGACGGTGGCACAGCCCTTGGAGAACCCCTGGCTGCGGCAAGCACGCCGAGCAGCCGCCGAAGCCGGCGTGGATGTGGCCCGGCAGCAGCGCAGCCTCGTGAGGAACGATGTGACCGCACGCGCCCGTACCCTGGTGGTCGAGTTGGGTTTGCGCCAGAGCGAGGTGCAGGCCTATTCAGAGGCTGTGGCCTTGCTCGAGCAGGTGCGTGACCGCGTGCGGCGGCGGGTGGAGCTGGGCGAAGCAGCACGCTACGACCTCATCAAGTCTGATGCGGAACTGGTGGTGGCCCGTCAGCGCCTTCAGCAGTCTGTGCTGCAAGTGGACCAGGTCCGTCTGGCCCTCAACCGGATGGCCGGTGGCCAATTGCCTGCCCAGTGGAGCCTCGCACCCGGTGCGGTGATGGAAGTGGCCGAGCTGATGGGCACGAAGGTGCAGGGCAAGGGGCTTGATGGCAATCCTGAATTGGCGCTGTTGCAGCAGGTTAGCCGCCAAGCGGGGGCGGTCTTGTTGCAGGCCCGTTCCTCTGTGTGGCCGTCAGTGGATGTGGTGGCCAGCCGCAGCCGAGAACCTGACGTGCGCCAGTCTGGGTTGGGCGTCAGCCTGAACGTGCCGCTATGGGACCGCAAGCAAGGACCCATCGCCCAGGCTCAGCTCGACGTTGCCCGCGCCCAGTCGGCCTTCGAGGGGCGCCGCGCAGAACTCTTGCAAGAGTTGCAGATGGCGCGCACCTCGCTGGAGATGGCCCAGGCCCGCGTACGCGCGCTCAGCCAAGGTGCTCTGGCCGAGGCGGAAGCTGCGGTTCGGGTCGCTGAAGCGGCCTGGCGGTTTGGCGAGCGCGGAATCCTGGACGTGTTGGACGCGCAGCGCGTCTTGCGCTCCTTGCGTGCAGACCTCATCCAGGCGCGTTACGAAGCCCAGGCTGCCCTGATCGAACTTGAGCGGTTGGAGGGGCGCCATGCCAGCTCACAACCCTGACTGCAGTGGGCGCACGATCCCCCTGATCGCCACCCAATCCCTTGACGCCTTCACCCCTTTGATAGACATGAACCTGCCTTCGAAACTGTTCAAGCCGGCGCTTGTGGCCGCTGCTTGTGTGATGGTGTTGACCGCCTGTGGCGACACCCAGAAGCCGGTACCCGGCGCTTCGAGCAAGTCCGTTGCGGCCGCGCCGGCGGGCTCTGGCAGCAACGCAGATGACGCCTTGCGTGTCAGCGTGAAGCCGGAGATGCTGGAGCGTTTCAAGTCGGTGCCCGTCAGTGAGCATGAATTGGCATCGGTTCAAGAGGTTTCCGGGCGTATTGAGGCCAATGAACAGAAGGTCACCCGCATCGGGGCGGCCGTTACCGGCCGGGTCACGGAGGTCTTGGTGGACGTGGGTGACCGCGTCTCGCGCGGTCAGGCCATGGCGCACGTCTCCAGTCCTGAGTTGGCCCAGGCTCAGTTGGCCTACCTGCGTGCGCATGCCAACCGCGAGTTGGCTGAGCGGGCTGAAGACCGGGCACAGCAACTGTTGCGTGCCGATGTGATCGGGGCGGCGGAGCTGCAGCGTCGCCAGTCTGAATTGGCCATTGCTACAGCCGAGCTGAAGGCGGCCAGCGATCAGCTGCAGATGATGGGTGTCCCCAGCGATGCGGTGGGTCGCTTGCGCCAACAGGGTCAGTTGGTCCCGCATGCGGCGGTCAGCTCCACCTTGGCCGGCACGGTGATCGAGCGCAAGGTGAGTCAGGGGCAGGTGGCTCAGCCCGGCGACCCGCTCTTCACCGTTGCAGACCTCACCCGGGTGTGGGTCGTTGGCGGTTTGCCCGAGCAAGCTGCGCGCTCGGTGCAGGTCGGGCAGGCCGTTGAGGTGCAGGTGCCTGCTTTGGGGCTGCAGCAGCGCTGGAGTGGCCGCATCATCTTCGTGGGTGACACGGTCAATCCCGATACGCGAACCGTGGCCATTCGCACCGAGGTGGAGAACATGGGCCGTGCGCTCAAGCCTCAGATGCTGGCCACGATGCGGATCTCATCAGCGGCCGAGCGGGTGCTGGCCATACCGGCCACCGCTGTGGTACGGGAGCAGGACCGCGATCACGTCTTCGTTGAGGAGGCCAAGGGGCAGTTCCGTTTGACCCCGGTTCGCCTGGGTGCGGCTGTCGAGGGCTTGCGCCCCGTGCATGAGGGGCTGCGTGAAGGCCAACGTGTGGTGGCGGAGGGCGCCTTTCATCTCAACAACGAGCGCAAGCGCGCCGAGTTGGAGTAATTCCGGCCATGATCGCCAACATGATTCGAGCGGCGCTGGCACAGCGCCTGGTGGTGGTTGTCATCGCACTGGTGATGTGCGGTTTTGGTTTGCGTGAGGCCACCAAGCTGTCGATCGATGCCTTTCCGGACGTCACCAATGTGCAGGTGCAGGTAGCCACAGAGGCGCCGGGTCGGTCTCCAGAGGAAATCGAGCGATTCGTCACGGTGCCCCTGGAGATCGCCATGACCGGTCTTCCGGGGCTGACCGAAATGCGCTCACTCAACAAGAGCGGACTGTCCATCATCACGCTGGTGTTCACCGATGCCACCGACGTGTACTTCGCACGACAGCTGGTCATGGAACGGCTGCTGGAGGTCACGCCCCGCATGCCGCAGGGTATCGTGCCCATCCTGGGGCCGGTGTCTACCGGCCTTGGGGAGGTGTACCAGTACACCCTTGAGAGGCCCGACGATGGCCAACGCGCCCTGACGCAGGAAGAGCTGATGGAGCGGCGCACCGTTCAAGACTGGGTGGTGCGCCCGCTGCTGCGCTCCATTCCGGGTGTGGCCGAGATCAACTCCCAGGGCGGCTATGTCAAACAGTATCAGGCACTGGTGGACCCTGGCCGGCTTCGCCACTACGGCCTTTCGGTTCAGCAGGTGGTTCAGGCCATCGCTGACAACAACTCCAATGCCAGCGGCGGCATCCTTCCGCAGGTGCAGGAGCAATACCTGATCCGCGGTGTGGGCCTGATTCGCACGCTGGAGGACATCGGCAACATCGTGGTCAAGGAACAGGGTGGCCTGCCGGTGTACGTCAAGGACGTGGCTGCGGTGCAGATTGGCCACGAGGTCCGACAAGGCGCGATCATCAAGGGCGGCTACACCGAAGCGGTGTCAGGCATCGTGCTGATGATGCGCGGCGGCAACGCCAAGGAGGTTGTCGGCCGGGTCAAAGAGCGGGTAGACGAGATCAATGCCAAGGGCATGTTGCCCGATGGCCTGAAGATCGTTCCCTACTACGACCGTACCGACCTGGTGGATGCAGCCTTGTGGACGGTGGGCAAGGTGCTGATCGAAGGCATCTTCCTGGTGATCGTGATCCTGTTCATCTTCCTGGGTGATGTGCGGTCCAGCCTGATCGTGGTGGCCACGCTCATCATTGCGCCGCTGACGACCTTCATCGTGATGAACCAGCAGGGCCTGTCGGCCAACCTGATGTCATTGGGGGGCTTGGCCATTGCCATTGGCTTGATGGTGGATGCCACCGTGGTGGTGGTGGAAAACGTGTATCACCGCCTGGGCAGCGCTGGGAGAACGGTGGGTGAGCGCGTGCGAACGGTGTTGGATGCCACGCAGGAGGTGGCCACGCCGACCATCTTCGGTATTGCCATCATCATTCTGGTGTTCTTGCCCTTGATGACCTTGCAGGGCATTGAGGGCAAGATGTTTGCGCCCTTGGCCCTGACGATTGCGATCGCGCTGACCGTGTCGCTCATCGTGTCACTGTTCCTCTCGCCCGTGCTGTGTTCCTACTTCTTGAAGGGGGGCGCAGACCATGACACCAAGCTGATTGCCTTCCTCAAGCGGCACTACCTGAAGCTGCTGGACCAAGCCATGGGCAACGGCAAGAAGACCATCGTGGTGGCCCTGGCCCTGCTGGTGGGTTCTGTCGCGCTGTTCCCGTTCCTGGGCAAGAGCTTCATGCCCATCATGAAGGAAGGCGCGCTGACGCCGCAGATCAACCGTGTGCCCAGCATTTCGCTGGACGAATCGGTGAAGATGGAGATGGCGGCCATGAAGTCCATCTCTGAGGTTCCGGGCGTCAAGATGGTGGTGTCCAAGCTGGGTCGCGGCGAATCGCCCGCCGACCCGGCCGGTCCCAACGAAAGCGACCCCATCGTCCTGTTGGACCCGAAGTCTGGCCGAACCCAGGATGAGATTGATGAAGACATCCGGCAGAAGCTCTCCACGATCCCAGGCGTGCAGATTGTGTTGTCTCAGCCGATCTCCGAACGGGTGGATGAAATGGTCACGGGTGTGCGCTCACAGCTGGCCATCAAGGTGTTCGGAGACGACCTGAAGACGCTGCGTGATCTCTCAGAGCAGGTCGCGCGGATCCTCAGGGCTGTGCCCGGCAGCAAGGACATTCGTATCGAGCGATTGTCGGGTCAGCAAGCCTTGACCATTGAGATCGATCGAAAGGCCATCGCTCGGCACGGCATCAACGTAGCCGACGTGCAGGCGCTGATTGAAACCGCCGTGGGCGGCAAGGACGTCACCACGCTGTACGAGGGTGAACGGCGGTACAGCGTCACGGTGCGCTTCCCCGCCGAGCGTCGCAGCACGGTAGAAGCCATCGGCAAGCTGTTGGTGAATGCACCGGACGGCGCTCAGTTGCCCTTGAGCAGCCTGGCGCGCATCGAGCTGGTGGATGGGCCGGCCCAGATCAGCCGCGAGAGCGGCAAGCGAAGGGTCGTGGTGGGCGCCAATGTCGAGGGGCGCGACCTGGCGGGCTTTGTTGCCGAGGTGCAGCAGCGCCTGGACGCAGAAGTGCGTTTGCCCGAGGGCTACCGGTTTGTCTATGGCGGCCAGTTCGAAAACATGGAGCGTGCGATGGGCACCTTGGCCATCATCGTTCCCTTGACGATTGCGGCCATCTTCTTCCTGTTGTTCCTGCTGTTCAACTCGGTGAAGCTGGCCGTCCTGATCATCATGGTCTTGCCCTTTGCATCGATTGGGGGCGTGATCGGCCTGTTCGTGACGGGCGAGTACCTGAGCGTGCCGGCCTCTGTGGGCTTCATAGCCTTGTGGGGCATTGCGGTGCTCAACGGCGTGGTGCTGGTCACGTGCATCAAGCGTTTGCGGGAGGACGGGGTGGAACTGGCCACCGCGGTTCGTGAGGGTTGCGTTCAGCGCTTTCGGCCCGTGATGATGACCGCCACCGTCGCGCTGCTGGGTCTGGTGCCCTTCCTGTTTGCAACCGGGCCAGGGTCGGAGGTTCAGCGTCCGCTGGCTATTGTGGTGATCGGGGGTCTGCTGTCTTCCACTTTGCTGACCCTGGTCGTTCTACCCACCTTGTACCGCTGGTTTGACGACCGCGCGGTTGAAGCCTGAGTTCATCGGAGAACAACATGAGCATGAAAGAAGTGCGGGCCATCGTTCGGCCCAGCCGCCTTCCCCGTTTGCGCGACGCACTGCGCGCCATCCCCAACTTTCCGGGCGTGACGGTGTGGACCGCCGATGGGTTTACCGCGCCGGCGGCCCTGGTCAAGCGCACGGTCCGCGAGGAACTCACCGAGTTTTCCCCCAAGGTGCTGGTGTGTGTGCTGTGCGAAGACACGATGGTCAACGCCATTCGCGAAGCGGTGTTCGACGCCTGCAGCACCGGTACCGTGGGCGATGGGCTGGTGTGGGTGGTGGACGTGCAGGCCACCCACCGGGTTCGCGACCGTGCGGCGGTGAGCTCGCCCCCTGCGGGCAGTTGAGCACGGTAGGCCGGCCAGCCAGTACCCCGGGGGGGAGCGCTTAGGCCATGGGGTCGTGCAGCTTGACCACCAGGATGGCCAGCACCAGCAGGCCCAGGTAGATCTTGCCGGCATGTTCGGCCAGCAGCCGCACGGTCTTGTCTTCGAAGGTGCGGCGGCGCACGGGCAGGGGTGTGGAAGCGTCGACGATGGTCATGAGGGTCCTTCTGGTTGGTTCAGGCCTCGCAGTGCGGGTGATGCCCATCGGGTGCGCGCAATCGCAAGCGCCTCGCTAGGCTGGATGGCCTTCAGTGTGGGTGTCACAACAGATTGACGTCAACCAAAGACAACAACCGAACCAGGGTTGTATGGAACGGCCCGCTGCCGGACGGTCAGATGCTGTGCAGCTGATGGCCCGGCAGTGCCTCTCGCAGGGCACGCTTGAGGACCTTGCCATAGTGGTTCTTGGGCAGTTCATCCACGAACACGTAGTGCTTGGGCCGTTTGAAGCGCGCGATGCGCTGAAGGCACCAGTCGTCCAGGGTGCGGGCGTCGGGAAGGGGCTTTGTCGGCGTGTGGGACAGGACCACGAAGGCCACCACGGTCTCTCCCCACTGGGCGTCGGGCCGTCCCACCACCGCCACTTCCGCCACGCCCGGCGCCTGCAGCAAAACCTCTTCAACCTCACGCGGGTAGATGTTGGAGCCGCCGCTGATGATGAGATCCTTGCTGCGGTCCTTGAGCGTCAGAAAGCCATCTTCATCGAGGCTGCCCATGTCGCCGGTCCATAACCAGCCGTCGCGTATGGTCTGCGCCGTGGCCTGCGGGTTGCCCCAGTACCCCGCCATCACCGAATCCCCACGCACCAACACCTCCCCCGTCTGGCCGCAGGCAAGCGCTTGTCCTTGTTCATCGGCCACACGGATCTGCACGGGTGTCTGCGCCACGCCGATAGAGGCGATGCGGTGGAGGTAACGGGGGTGGTCCTTGTCCCCTAGGTGCGCGCGGCTGAGTACCGTGGCGGTCATGGGCGTTTCGCCCTGGCCGTAGATCTGAACAAAGCGAGGGCCCATGACCTGCAAGGCCCGCAGGATGTCGGCACCGTACATGGGCGCACCTCCGTAGACGATGGTCTTGAAGGTGCGTGCACAGTCGGCTTGCGTGGCACCATTGGCCAGGGCATGCGCCACGATGCGGTTGACGATGGTCGGCGCAGCAAACAGCGACACCGGCCCCAGCGCATGGCCCAAGCCAAAGAGCTCCGCCGCATCGAAGCCACCCGATCGGGGCACCACGTGCCGTGCGCCAGCCATGAGGTGGGGAATCGCGTACAGGCCGGCTCCGTGCGACATGGGGGCGGCGTAGACGGTTCGGTCATCGGGGCCGATGTGGTCGACATCGACGAAGTAGCCCATGCCCATCGTGCGCAGGTTGCGATGGGTGATCATCACCCCCTTGGGTCGGCCCGTGGTACCACTGGTGTAAAAAAGCCAGGCCAAATCGTCCGGTGCGCGTTCAGCGGGGCTGCAGAGCGTGCTCAGCTGCTCGTCCTCGGTCCACAACGCCTGCGCTTGCAGGCTGTCGACGTCAATCTCTTGCTCCACTCGGCTGAACCGTACTGCTTGCGCACCTGCATGACCGGCCACGGCCTCGGATGTGGTGAACACCCAGCGTGCCTGTGCGTCGTCGATGATCCACTGAGCCTCGGACGGGTGCAGCTTGGCATTGATGGGCACCACCACCAAGCCGGCCCACCAGGCCCCCAGCATCAGCTCCAGGTAGCGGACATGGTTGCGCATGAACAGCGCCAAGCGGTCACCGGGCTGAAGGCCCGCTGTGCGCAGTCGGTGTGCCAGACGGGCCGCGGTTTGGGCCCACTGCGCATGGGTGCTGTGGAGCTGATGCCCCCAGTACAGGGCCGGTGAATCGGGCTGGGCTCGTGCGCGCTGGTACAGCAGCTGCGCCAGGTTCATGTCAAAGCCAAAGACAACCAGGGGAAGGCGCAAACCAGCAGCAGCACACCGAACATGGCCCCGACAAAGGGCAATGCTCCTGCAAAGATGCTTTCCACCGAGACCTTGGGATCGTTCAAGGTGGACTTCACGGTGAAGACCGAGATGCCAAACGGTGGTGTCAGGAGCCCCATCTCCACGGCCAAGACCGTGATCACGCCGAAGTGGATCATGTTGAAGCCGAAGGCCTGCGCAATGGGCGCGGCCACCGGCGTCATGATGAGCAGGATGGAGCTGGAGTCCAGGATCATCCCCAACAGGAGGACGATGCCGATGTACAGCGCGAGAAAGCCATAGGGCCCCAGGCCCGCATCGCGCACCAACTCGGCGATGGCCACCGGAACCCCAGCCACGCTGAGCATGCGGCTGTAGAAGGCCGCCGCCACCAGCAGGATCAGGATGGTGCAGGAGACGCTGCCGGTTTCGTGCAACACGCGCCACAGGTTGCCTTTTCCAAGCGAGCGCCGCATCAGCGCAATCAGGAATGCGCCGGCCGCGCCCACACCGCCAGCCTCGGTGGGCGTGAAGAATCCGGAGTACAGGCCCCCAAGCACCAGGGCCACCAAGGCAGCAATGGGCACCAGCTTCGAAGCCATCTCCAGTTTGGTCAGGGTGATGTCGACCTGCTGCGCACGTCGTTGGGCCATCTGTTTTTGCAGGTCGAACACCGTGCCGGGCGCATACCGCGCCATGAGCATGATCATCACCGCGAAGACGATGGCCAGCATGAAGCCGGGAATCACGCCGGCGATGAACAGGGTGCCAATTGACTGCTCAGCCAACACACCATAAATGATCATCAGCAGGCTGGGCGGAATCATCATGCCCAGCACCGAACTGCCGGCCACCGTGCCGGTCGCAAAGGTGGTCTTGTAGCCGTGGCGCACCATCTCAGGCACCGCCACGCGGGTGAACACCGCAGCCGAGGCGATGGACACGCCGGTGACCGCCGCAAACACCGTGTTGGCCGCTACTGTGGCCACACCCAAGCCACCTCGTACCTTGCGCAGCAGGTACTCGGCCACGGTGAAGGTGTCCTTGCCCACATTGGAGATGCTGACCAGCAAACCCATGAGTACGAACAGTGGAATGGTGGCGAAGATGTAGTCGGCGATGCCGTTGTAGGCCGCCATGTAGAGCAGCCGCATGGCCATGTCGACGTTGTCACGGACGAGCCACACGCCAAAAAAGCCAACGGCCAAGAGGGCCACGCCAATGTGCACACCCAACAGCACCAACAGCACCAGCCCGCCGATCAGCAGGCCACCAAGTCCCAGGTCGCTCATGCACCACCTCCCAAGGGGTCTTCAGAAGTTGTGGTGGCGCTGCGGCGTCGCACGATGCCGGGAATGCTCAGCAGGTAGCACAGGGCCGCTGCGGCGGAGCCGGCCACGATCAGGCCTCGAAAGGGCCAGGCGGGTACGCTGTACACACCCTGCACACCGTAGAACTCGGCTGAAGCCAGGGAGTTGCGCAGCTCTGGCCAGGCAATGGCAGTCAGCGCGGCAAACAAGGCTGCACCGACCACGGCATTCAGCACATCCAGGGCCTTCACGGCGGCGCTGGAGTGCCGGCCGATGAGGTTGAGCAGGAAGTCGCTGCGCGTCATGCGGCCACTGCACACGGCTGCTGCCAGTTGAAGAAACACGATCGAGGCCACCGAGCGGGCAGAAAACTCCGCCACGCCAGTGATGGGGGCGTTCAGGAAGTCACGACCGATCACATCGGCCACGACCAGGCACATGATCAGGAAGATCCACACCGTGCCAAAGGAGGCCAGCAGGTTGGCCGGAAAGTCCAGCGGGTGACGCAACGCCGGCGGCGGTGCGTCCAGATCAGCATCAACGGCCACGGTCGATCTCCAGTGCCATGTCAAAGGGCCCGACGCGGCGGTGTGTCCGCCGCGGCAGGCCCCAACTTTACAGACCTGAGCGTCGGTTCAACGGGCGGCCCGGTCCCAGTCGCGCAAGGGCTTCACGCCACGGGCACGCAGCTCATCAAAATAGGCGCGCAACACCGAGCGACCTGCGTCCCCCGTGGTTTGCAGCCAGGGGCTGATGATGTCCGGCAAACCGTTGATCCACTTGCTGCGCTCTGCGGCGGGCAGTTCGGTGATTTGCAGACCGGCGGCCTTCATGGTGTCCATGGCGGCTGCGGCCGAGCGTGTCACGTGCTTGCCGTGGGCGGCGGATGTGGCCTGGCCGGCCTTCACGAAGGCGTCCTGCACTTCCTTGGGCAGCCGGTCGTAGAAGCTCTTGTTGGCGGCCACACTCCCGAAGTACATGGCGCCGATGTCCACGCGAGTGAGGTGCTTGGCCACTTCATAGACGCGGGCAGGGCCGATGCCGCTGGCAAAACTCAGCGACCCTTGGGTCACACCGGTCTGGATGTTCGTGTAGTAAGTGGTCAGCGCGCCTTCCACGGGCGTGGCGCCGGTGTCGCGCATCCAGTTGGCCGAGGTTCCCGGCGCATGGATCTTCTTGTTCTGCAGCGCGGCCATGTTGGTCACGGGGAAGTTCGCATACACGTCGTAGCTGTCCGTGATCAGCGAGGACAGGGGCACCATGTTCTGTGCTGTCCAGCTGGCCTTGAGCGCCGGGTGGTTGGCGTTGAGCTTGTCGAAGATCTCGATCAGCATCTCGTGGTTGGTGGTGGCAAACGGCGTGAAGTAGGTCACGTTTTGCAGCGGCATGGCGGAGTTCTCCCATACCGTGCCCACCATGCCGACATCCACGATGCCGTCCTTGACCGCCGCCCGGGTTTCATTGAACTTGTAGAGCGTGCCACCGTAGTTTTCGCGCCAACGGATTTGGAACTTGTTGCCGCCTTCCTTGAGCAGGCGGTCCACCTCGGGCTGGAAGACCTCCTTCATCGCATAGGCCCAGATGTTGGTCACTGGGTGGCTGGATCCAATGTTGACCGTGATGGTCTGCTGCGCATAGGCCGCCAGCGAGGTGAGCGTCGTGCCCAGGGCAATCGCCCCGGTCAGCGCGAGTTTCTTGAAGTTCATGTCGTCTCCTTGGGACTTCGGGCTAAAGATCGGCGCGTGTTGCGCCGCACGGGGGATGCCGGTGTGGGAGCACCGGCGCTGAAAAGCGCGGTGGTGGCCAGGAGGTAGGCGCGCACGCGGTCGCGCACCAAGTCCTGACCAAAGAATTGGGGTGTG
>JACCDK010354206.1_pt1 | contig 14069 bp, 13 predicted proteins | sample 7445871 | NCBI WGS metagenome assembly JACCDK01 (sample SAMN15323436, study PRJNA562643) | freshwater metagenome | isolation source: river surface water | place: USA:Blue River Watershed | collected 2017-08-15 | reverse complement strand
TAACCGTTCCCTTTATAACTATTTTGACCGCGATACTTGGATACCTTATTTCACTCCCGTCACGGCGACTTTTTGGTGATTATCTAGCGATTGTTACGCTCTTTTTCGGTCAAGTATTTGTCCAATTGGTTTTGGCCTCAGACAACATCACTTTCCCATGGGCTGATGATTATGTGGATATCACCGCGGGCTCAAACGGCATTCCTGGTTTAGATACCTTTAATCTTTTCGGATTCGTCTTTGATGATATTAAGGATTACTACTGGTTGCTTATGGCAATCGTTCTGGTGCTAACGGTTGCAATTCACCGAGTTAGCGCCACACGAATCGGACGAGCTTGGCGAACTGTTCGAGAAGACGCACTTGTTTCAGAAGTAATGGGAGTTAGCGTCAATCGGGTTAAGACATTGGCATTCGTTGCTGGAGCGACTATCGCCGGCTTTGCCGGAACTATTTTTGCGGGAATGCAGACTTCGGTTTTCATTAATGGGTTCGATTTACCGCTAATGATCATGATCTATGCAGCCGTAATTCTTGGTGGTAGCGGAAGCCTCGCCGGTGCTCTTATCGGAGCAATCATTATGACAATCCTTCCGGAATTATTACGGGTGCCAAATTACGGCACAATCCTATTTTTTGTAGCTCTTCTCCTCGCTTTCTATGTTTTAAGTAAAAAGTTCTCTCGATTCTTGATTTATGTTGTATCAATAATTCTTATTGGTTTTGCCTTCCAATCAGCAATTAAAGCTATTGGTGTAACTCAGGCAAATGCCGAAGATTGGGTAGTTGGATTTACCGGCGATCTTCTAAAAAATTGGCTCTTTGTTCCAGAAAATAGAATCCTCTGGGGAAATGTGGCTTTCATTCTTCTTCTCACGTTGATTGCTTTCTTCTCGATCGCTAAGCCGATTTGGAAGCAAGTGTTATTGCCATTCATTGGTTTTACGGCGATTTTCCTCTGGGAAGTAAGGCTCATAGCTGACGTCAGCACTACGCGCCAACTAATAATCGGAGCTATGTTGGTTGTACTCATGATTCTTCGCCCACAAGGACTTTTTGGACAGACTAGAGTGGAAATCCTCTGATGCTAAAACTATCTAATATTTCGATGGAATTCGGTGCGCTAAAGACGCTTAATGACCTCAGCATCGAGTTAAAAGAAAAAGAAATTGTTAGCGTAATTGGCCCAAATGGAGCCGGAAAAACAACGCTCTTTAATGTGATTACTGGCTTATACAAACCAACTAGCGGCAGCGTTAAATTGGGCACTCAAGAAATGTTGGGACTCTCCCCCGCTGAAATAAATAGAGCTGGAATTGCCCGTACTTTCCAAAATGTTCGTCTCTTTTTAAATATGTCGGTCCTTGAGAATGTCATGTCCGCAACTTTTGGAAGAACGCGTTCTGGTCTCTTCTCATCGGCTCTAGGGTTGAAGCGAAGTAGAAAAGAAGAGGCTGAGGTCAAAGAGAAAGCTCAAGAATTGCTTAAATTCTTTGGAACTCGACTCACAGGATATAGATGGGACCAACCAGCATTCTCACTTTCTTATGCCAATCGCCGACGACTTGAGATAGCGCGAGCGCTTGCAACTGATCCGAAGGTTTTGCTCCTTGATGAACCCGCTGCAGGAATGAATCCCAAAGAGACTCAAGAGATAACCGAAATCGTGGGAAGCCTGAGAGCCGAGAGAGGCCTAACGATTTTAATTATTGAGCACGATATGCACGTTGTTGAGGGCGTTAGCGATCGAGTAGTTGCTTTAGATTATGGAGTAAAGATTGCTGAGGGAGACTTTGATCATGTTGCGACGCACCCTGATGTAGTAGAGGCTTACTTAGGTAAAGGGAGTACCGCGACCAAATGAGTGAATCTTTATTAAAGATGGAAAATATAGATACTTTCTATGGATCTATTCACATTCTCCAGAAGGTAAATCTAGAAGTAGGCGTAGGCGAACTGGTATGTCTTCTTGGTGGAAATGCTTGCGGTAAATCAACTACTCTCAAAACAATCCTCGGGATTGTAAAACCAAAAGCTGGAACCATTACTTTTGCAGGCGAAGATGTAACGAAAGTAGGAACTCCTGGTCGAGTAAAGCTAGGAATGGCTGTTGTTCCTGAGAATCGACGCCTCTTTGCTCCGATGACGGTATTAGAAAATCTAAAATTAGGCGCATACGTCCGCGGTGAAGCAGATCCTGCCGATTTAGAGAGAGTTTTCGAATTGTTCCCTAAACTTCGTGATCGTCAGAGCCAACTAGCAGGCACATTATCCGGCGGCGAACAGCAGATGGTTGCAGTAGGTCGTGCGTTGATGTCGAGACCAAAATTGATTCTTATGGATGAGCCCTCAATGGGTTTAGCGCCAAAGTTCGTTGAACAGAGTTTCGAAATGATTTCGAATCTTCACAAGAGTGGCGTCTCCATGTTGGTAGTTGAGCAGAACGCAAATATGGCTCTAGCCATCGCAGATCGAGGCTACGTACTCCAGACCGGACGAGTAGTATTAACAGGAAGCGCTAAAGAGTTATCTGGCCATGAAGAGTTACGAAAGGCATACCTTGGACGTTAAAACCGATTTATCTGTGAAATACCGAGTTGATTTTCCGGTATTCGAGCACGTTACATACTTGAATTCGTGCTCACAGGGCGCAATCGCTAAATCCGTCCGCCAGAGTTTTACAACTTATCTAAATTCACTCGAATTACATGGTTCTACCTGGGGTGATTGGGCTGGCCAGCAAGAGAAAGTCCGCGCTCTCCTAGCAAAGTTATTTAATGTAACCCCCGGAGAAATGGCAGTAACTACCTCGACTTCCGCGGCCGTCAGCTCGCTCGCCTCCGCTCTAGATTTTTCAAGTAAACGAAATCGCATCGTAACCACAGATAACGAATTCCCGGCTATTGGCCAAATTTGGCACGCACAAGAACGACGTGGCGCAAGAGTGACTCACGTTCCAAGTCGAAGCGACAACACAGTTGATGTTGAAAAGCTAATAAAAGAAATAGATGAAGAAACGCTTCTAGTTTCTATAACTTTAGTCTGTTTCCGAAATGGTGCGCTAACCGATATCGCCCCAATCATTGAAGCTGCTAAAAAGGCAGGCGCCCTGGTTCTTCTAGATTCCTATCAAGGCGCTGGTGCAATGAATCTTGATCTCGCTAAAATTGGCGCGGACTTTGTCGTTGGTGGCGTTCTGAAATATATGTTGGGCGCTCCCGGCGTCGGCTATATGTACACAAAAGCTGAAACAACGAAAAATCTAATCCCGTCCTCAACTGGTTGGTTTGCAGCTAAAGATATTTTTAAGATGGGAATTCATGAATATGATCCCGCAACTGATGCGAGACGTTTTGAAAGCGGAACTCCGCCAATTCCAAGTTTGTATCCTGCGGTTGCAGGCCTTGAATACCTCTTGCAAGTTGGCATGGAGGAGATAGTTGACTATGTAAGCCATCTCCATGAGGCGCTTCGAGATGGCATCGAAGAAATAGGCGGTTCGATTGCGACCCCTGCTCATGCCCATGCGGCAATGCTTGCCGTTAGATCTACTGATGAGAATGCATTAGTTGCCGCATTAGAGTCGGAGAAGATAATCACTTCATGCCGCGATGGAAATCTACGAATCTCTCCGCACTTCTACAACAATATGGAAGATATAGATTTAACAATAAAAGCGCTTTCAAAGCACAAATCGCTTCTCAAAACTTCCTAATTAGAGCCGGCACGAATTTATATTACTTACCAGAATTCCTTTAGCGCCTAATTGCCAGAGTTTATCCATGGCGGAGTTAACTTCTTTGCGTTTCACCATCGCTCTAACAGCAACCCACTCTGAGTTCTGTAAAGGCGAGATAGTTGGAGATTCGATACCCGGGGTAATCGCACAGGCCTTATCTAAATCTTTCTTCAAAACATCGTAGTCAACTAGAACATATTGACGGGCAATAACAACACCAGAAAGCCTTCTGACGAGAGTATCGACAGCGGTTTGATCAACTTTGCTGTTGCCTTGAATCAATACTGCTTCAGAATTCGTTATGGCCTCGCCGAAACTAGCTAAGTTTGCTGCGCGCAAGGTACTACCCGTTGAAACAACGTCTGCGATTAAGTCTGCGACGCCAAGTGCTATTGCGCTCTCGACGGCTCCATCGAGTTCAACAATGGTCGCCTCAATTTTCTTCTCGTCCAAGTAGTTCTTTAGTAGACGTGGATACGCGGTCGCAATTCGCTTTTTGGAAACGTCCTTAAGTTCAAAGTTCTTACCCTGGGGACCGGCAAATCTGAAAGTTGATTTCCCAAAGTCTAAATCAAGAATTACTCGCGCTTGGGCTCCACTATCAAGTAGTAAATCCCGGCCGGTAATACCAAGATTCAATTCACCATTACCGACATATACTGCGATATCTCTCGGCCGCAAGTAATAAAACTCAACGTCGTTATCATTATCAATAAGAGATAAATCTCTATCGTCGGTGCGCTGTCGATATCCTGATTCTCGCAAGATTTGTGCCGCGGCTTCAGAGAGACTTCCCTTATTAGGTAGCGCAATTTTTAATTTCATTTAAAGCTCCTTGTACACATCATCGATTGAAAGTCCTCGAGAAAGCATCAATACCTGAAGGTGATAGAGCAATTGTGAGATCTCTTTGGCCAACTCTTCTTTAGATTCATGCTCGGCTGCAAGCCAAACTTCCCCAGCTTCTTCGATAATTTTCTTGCCGATTTCATGAATTCCCGAATCTAGTTCGGCGACAGTTCTTGAGCCGCTCGGACGCTCCTGAGAGGTCTTTACGAGTTGTGCCCATAATTGGTCAAAAGATTTCATGGTTAAGTTTACCGCACCAAATATTTCTATGATTCAGAGAATTGTTTCTTCAAAACAGGTAATAGTGCCGTTATGGCATGCTGGACCAGCAGGATCTACCAAGTACAGAAGTGAATCACTGTCGCAATCGAGTTTGATATTAATGATGCGTTGAGTATTTCCGGATTCCTCGCCTTTTACCCAAAGTTTATTTCTGCTTCTGCTCCAAAAAGTAGCCTTACCAGATGCTATTGAATTTTCAAGCGCTTCTTGATTGACCCAGGCAACCATCAAAACTTCTTTGCTTGAATTATCTTGTACTACGACGTTAACCAATTCGCCGTTCTCAAAGCGCCGTTTTAGAGACTCTGGAATCACTTCAATATTCTCCCACTAGTTAGACATTTCCATACGAACTGGGAAACCATTTTTGGCTAGTTCATCTTTCACTTGATTTATACGTACTTCGCCGAAATGAAATACAGAAGCTGCTAGGAGTGCGTTTGCCCCAGCTGCTAAAGCCTCTTGAAAATGTTCTACAGTTCCTGCTCCACCGCTTGCGATTATCGGTAAATTTGAATGCTCGCGAGCGACTTTTATCATTTCGAGATCATAACCAGATTTCACGCCGTCTCTATCCATGGAATTCAAAAGTATTTCACCCGCGCCTCGAATCTCTATTTCCTCAATCCATGAGCGCATATCGAGACCGCTACTCTGTCTGCCTCCATGAGTTGTGACTTCAAACTCTCCATTTTCATTCCTGCGAGCATCTACTGATAAGACAAGGACTTGATTACCGAATCTTTCACTGATTTCATTAATTAATTCTGGTTTTGAAATTGCGGCTGTATTGATTGATACTTTATCGGCGCCTGCACGCAACAACGCGTCTACTTGAGCAACGCTGCTAATTCCGCCACCTACAGTTAGCGGGATAAAAATCTCCTCGGCACATTTCTTCACAACCTCGATTGTGGTTGATCGACCATCGGCCGAAGCTGAAATATCTAGAAAAGTTAACTCGTCCGCTCCCTCCATTTGATATTTCCTGGCCATTTCAACTGGATCTCCAGCATCAACAAGATTAATAAAATTAATACCTTTAACAACCCTTCCTGCATCTACATCGAGACAAGGAATTATTCGTATTGCAAGACTCATTTAACACCGCTAGCAATTTCTAGCGCTTGAAGCAGGGTAAATGCCCCTGAATAGAGAGCTTTCCCGATAATTACTCCCTCTACTCCATCCTTACTTAAGGCTGAAACGTTTTTAACATCTTTGATTGAGGATATTCCGCCACTTGCAATAATCGGAGTTTTTGTAAAATTAGTTATTTCTCGAAGTAAATCAAGATTTGGCCCTGTTAGCGTCCCATCTCTCGAGATATCTGTGACAACATAACGAGAGCATCCGGCTCTATCCAATCTCTCAATTGTTTTGAAGATATCACCACCAACTTTCGTCCAACCGCGACTCGATAGTTCTCTGCCTTTAACATCTAGTCCAACAGCCACCTTATCCCCGAAACGCGCTATTACATCTTCTGTCCATTCGGGATTTTCTAGCGCTGCGGTTCCAAGATTTATGCGATTACAACCAGTTGATAGCGCCTTAATCAATGATTCTTCATTTCTTATTCCGCCCGATAGTTCAATTTCTAAATCTACGCTTTCAATTACTTTTTGAATGAGAGGGAAATTGCTTCCTTGTCCAAAAGCTGCATCTAAATCAACCAGATGTATCCATCGCGCGCCAGCAGCGGCAAATTCTTGAGCAACTTGAACCGGCTCGCCATATTGAGTTTCTGCGGAAAGTTCACCCTGAACAAGACGAACTGCCTTACCACCTTTTACATCAATGGCCGGGAGAATTTCGAATCTACTCATAAACTGTCAACCCAATTCCTTATCAACTTCAAACCGGCTGAACCTGATTTTTCCGGATGAAATTGGACTGCTGACACTAATTTCGTCTCAACTGCGCTTACAAATTTGCCTTGATAATCAGTATACGAATTCAACCCAGCTTCGACTGGTTTTAGAAGACCATAACTATGTACAAAATAAAATCTATCTTTTTCAATGCCCTTGAACAGAGTTGAATTCTCGCCAGTTTCAACTTGGTTCCAACCTATATGAGGGAGAATCTTCGCGGGCAACAACTCCACGTCACCTTTGAGAATTCCTAATCCTTGACTTGTGATCTTTTCAAATCCTTTACTGAACAAGATCTGCATACCTACACATATGCCGAGAATCTTTTTCCCAGCAGCAATGTGGCTCTTAATAATTTCCCCACCATTTATAGCCCGAAGTTGATTCATGCAAGCGGCAAACGCGCCAACGCCGGGTATCACTAATCCTTCAGCTTTTTCGCAAACTCTTGGGTCCGAAGTTACGATAACTTCACGAGAAGTATTTGCAAACGCACGTTCTGCTGAGCGAAGATTTCCAGAGCCGTAATCAAGAATGGTTATCAAAGAGAACCTTTAGTCGAAGGTATCCCACCTACTCTAGAATCTAAAGACACAGCTTCTTTTAAAGCACGTGCAACTGCTTTAAATTGAGCTTCATAAACATGATGCGCATTTCGTCCTTCTAAAACTCTTACATGCAGTGCTATTCGAGCCTCTGCCACAAAAGATTCCCAGATATGACGTCCAAGCGTTGTATCAAATGTTCCTATTAACTCAACAATTTCTGGTTCTTTGTGCACAAGGTACGGACGACCTGAGAGATCTACCGCTGCTTGAACCAATACTTCATCCAACGGAACCAGAGCGTCGCCAAATCTTCGAATGCCCGACTTGTCTCCGAGCGCCTCACGTAAAGCTTGTCCTAGAGCAAGCGAGGTATCTTCAACGCTATGGTGTGAATCAACTTCAATATCTCCAACTGTCTTTATTTCAAGATCAAAGCTCGCGTGCTTTCCTAGTTGACTTAACATATGATCAAAAAACGGCTCGCCGGTTGAGATTTCAATTTTTCCAGTGCCGTCTAGATTTAATTTAACCGAGACGTCAGACTCTTTGGTCGTTCTCTTTACTGACGCTTGTCTCATATTTCTCCTAGGTTAGAGAGTGAATTCTAGCGTAGAGAGGTTTTTAAGGAGTTGAGAAATTGCTCGTTCTCCTCGGGAGTGCCAATAGTTACTCGGAGAAAACCTTCAATACCAATATCTCTAATCAAAATGCCATGATCCAAAATCCTTTGCCATAGATCCTGGCTCTTTGGCTGAAATCCGGTGAAGAAAAGAAAGTTAGCGCCACTATCTATAACTTTAAGGCCCAACTTTGTCATTTCAGTATGTAAACGATTCCGCTCCGAAACAATCAATTCGATTTCAGATTGCATTAGTTTCACATTATTTAGTGCAACTAGGGCTGCCGCTTGGGTGAGAGTACTTAGGTGATAAGGAAGTCTTACGATCTTTAACCCCGAGATTACGTTGGGGTCTGCGACAAGATATCCAACTCGAACTCCAGCAAATGCAAATGCTTTACTCATAGTTCGCACAACAGCTATTTGAGGAAAATCCTTAATTAGCTCAATAGCCGACTTCTCGCTTGAGAACTCTGCATAAGCCTCATCGACAATCAACAACGCGCTTCTACCTTGGATGAATTCTGCTATTTTTTTAATATCACTTAACTTGACGACTCCACCAGTTGGATTGTTAGGAGAGGTTATGAATATGAGAGATGGATTTGTTTCTTCAATTTTCTTGTGAAGGGCTGGGATATCTATCGTGAAATCTTCTTTAAGTGATATCGCAGTCCAATCAGAGTTTGTAATTTTTGCGATTAACGGATGAACTGAATAGGAAGGTGACAGACCGACACAACTTGAGTTTGCGTATGCCAGGAAAATTTGTTGAAGAATTTCATTACTTCCATTTGCGGCCCAGATGTTTTCTGCTGTTAAGAAATCTTTTGAAAGGTATTCAGCCAGAGTACTTCTTAATTTTATAGCATCACGATCAGGATAGCGATTAAGGTTTTTTGCAATTATTTCAATTTCATTAGTTAATTCTGTGATAACTGATTTAGGTAGTTGGTAGGGATTCTCATTTGTGTTTAGCTTGATAACATCTTGAATTTGAGGTGCGCCATAAACTTTGTTATCCCGCAGTGATTCCTTTATCGGTAACCAGTTCGGCCAATTAGCCACGTTCTCTCTCCATTCAAGATTGGGCTTCGGGAGCCAATGTTGCGCCGTCTACGCCCCATGCACCATTAATTCTAGACAATAGATATTCCATCCAATAAGCCTTGCTGTCATTTCCCGTAACCTTAACGCCGAATAGGAAGTAATCCTCACTTGAGTCACATGAATAAATCTCGAATTTTTCTAAATCGAGCAGCATTGGATATTGATTAGAAATTATCGAGGCAAATTGGTCAATGGAGTTCGTTGCGCGAAAATCGGCTGAGGCAAATCCGTAAGCCGCTTTAGGGTCAGGATCTTTAAAGGCATTTAATTGACCTTTAATCCATCGCGATCCCTCTTCAAAATATGTTTGGTCGCAATTATTCTGAAGATCCAGTGTAGAGCTCTCTTCCATTGGATTTGGTTCCTCAATATCACTAGAACAAGCGGTAGCCAGGAAAAGAGTGACTAGCAATATCGAAAATACCTTCAAACCGCTTAAGGTAATCAACTTATTTATCTATGAAGTGAGTGAATGACCAACCCCATAACCAGGCGAACACGAAGACTCCCAAGATATAGAGCACATCCATTATTGAAATATCCATGTGATAAGCGTAGTCGGCTAAACGGTAAGTGGCCTGCTAGTTGGTTCTATCGGCGACGGGAGTTGAGTCCGTCCCATTAATTTTTGATCTACTGCTGCCGCCGCACTCCTACCTTCGGCTATCGCCCACACAATAAGAGATTGTCCGCGTCCGGCATCGCCGCATACATATACATTCTCTATATTGGTGGCGAAATCCCTATCTCGTTTGATGGCGCCGCGTTCATCTAAATCTAATTCGAGTTCCGAGACTAATTTATTCTGCTCCGGGCCTGTAAACCCAAGTGCTAGCAAGACCATATCGGCTTCAAGCACACGCTCAGTCCCAGGTACCGGTTCAAATTTACCGTTCTCATATTTTGTCTCAACAATTTTTAGTCCGATTAAATTACCCTCAGTATCTTTTATGAATTCCTGAGTTGAAATTGAATAAAGGCGTTCTCCCGCTTCTTCATGAGCGCTACTTACTCTATAGACGGCAGGATAGGTTGGCCATGGTTGAGATGATGGTCGTTCATCTGTTGGTCTGGGCAAGATTTCAATCTGTGTAATCTCAGCTGCACCTTGACGAATTGCTGTGCCTAAACAATCTGCGCCAGTATCTCCACCGCCCAAAATAATTACGCGCTTACCTTTTGCTGAGATTTTCGGTTCTTCATTTAATTCTCCGAGCGCCTGCTTGTTTCCCCATGGTAAATATTCCATGGATTGGTAGACACCTTTTGCATCGCGGCCTGGAATATTTAATTCGCGAGCTTGAGTCGCACCGACAGCAAGCACGACCGCGTCATATCGAGTCTTCAAATCATTGGCAGTTAGATCAACTCCGACATTTACGCCAGCACGGAATTGGGTTCCTTCCTGCTTCATTTGATTTAAGCGGCGATCCAGAATGGATTTCTCCATTTTGAATTCAGGAATTCCATATCTAAGCAATCCACCTATTTTGTCTGCTCGCTCATAGACGACGACAGTATGGCCGGCTCTAGTAAGTTGTTGCGCAGCTGCGAGGCCAGCCGGGCCAGAACCAATTACCGCAACGGTCTTTCCTGTTATTCGATCTGGTTGTAGTGGGCGGACGGTCCCAGACTGGAATGCCTCTTCAATTGTCCGCAATTCAATCTGTTTGATAGTTACCGGGTCTTGGTTAATGCCTAATACGCAAGCTGTTTCACATGGAGCGGGGCAGAGTCGTCCCGTGAATTCTGGAAAATTGTTTGTGGCATGGAGACGATTGATCGCTTCAAATTTTTCATTACGCCAGATCAGGTCATTCCATTCCGGGATGAGATTTCCAAGCGGGCAGCCTTGATGACAAAAAGGAATTCCGCAATCCATGCATCGTCCAGCTTGATTTCGTAGCGCACCAAATTCTTGCTCTTCGTAAACCTCTTTCCAATCTCTAATTCGTACATCGACCGGACGGCGCTTCGGAGTTTCGCGTTCGAATCGTAAGAACCCTTTGGGATCAGCCATTGAGCACCTCGATTATCGCGGAATCGACGGACTTACCTGAACTTTTTGCGCTAGAGATTACTTTTAAGATTCGAGCATAATCTCGAGGCATTACGCGAGTAAATCGTGTTAGCGATTTCTGCCAATCTTTCATAAGAGAATCAGCAATTTTTGATCCAGTTTCAGCGAAGAATTTAGAAACAATTGCCAACAGCAATTCACTATCTTCAGCAGGGACTGGCTGTAGGTCAACTAATTCGGTGTTCACCAATCGTGAATCAAGATCTAGTAAATACGCAACGCCACCAGACATTCCGGCAGCAAAATTTCTACCAGTTTTGCCTAAAACTACTACGGTTCCACCAGTCATGTACTCGCAGCCGTGATCACCGGTCCCCTCAACAACCGCAGTTGCGCCTGAATTTCTTACGCAGAATCGCTCGCCTACTATTCCTCTAACAAAAATTTCGCCGCTAGTTGCGCCGTATCCGACGACATTTCCAGCGATTATGTTCTTTTCAGAGTCCAACTTGGCTTTTTCATCTGGTCGCACAATTAATCTGCCGCCGGAGATTCCTTTTCCAAGGTGATCATTTACATCTCCATATAAGCGAATCGTCAAGCCGCGCGGAATAAATGCACCTAAAGATTGACCGGCAGAGCCATGTAGCGTGACTTCAATTGTGTCTTCTGGTAGACCTTCGCCGCCGTATCGTTTTGTGATTTCAGAACCAAGTATCGTTCCTACTGTTCGATTTCTATTTGTGATAGGCATTGAAATTGTTGTGTGCTTACCTGATTCAAGAGCAGGCTTTGCTAATTCCAGAAGCTCAAAATCCAGAGCGCCAGCTAAACCATGATCTTGAGTAATCTCTCGCTTACGCGCTGGGAATTTACTCTGGCTTGGGAATTCTAAGATTGGGGAAAGATCTAATCCAGAGGCTTTCCAGTGATCAATCGCTTTCTTAGTATCAAGTAACTCGACCTGGCCGATAGCTTCATCTAGCGAGCGGAAGCCAAGCTTGGCGAGCCATTCGCGAACTTCCTCTGCGATGTATTCAAAGAATGTTTCAACAAATTCGGGTTTTCCAGTGAATCGCTTTCGCAATTCTGGATTCTGAGTTGCAACGCCTACCGGACAGGTGTCTAGGTGGCAGACGCGCATCATCACACAGCCAGATACAACCAGTGGCGCAGTGGCGAAGCCATACTCTTCGGCTCCCAATAGAGCGGCGATAACTACATCTCTGCCAGTCTTCATCTGACCATCAGTCTGGACAACGATTCGATCACGAAGTCCATTGAGAATTAGAGTCTGTTGCGTTTCAGCTAATCCCAACTCCCATGGCGCGCCAGCATGCTTAAGTGAAGTTAGAGGTGAGGCTCCGGTTCCGCCATCATGGCCAGAGATCAATACAACGTCAGCGTGCGCCTTACTTACGCCGGCAGCAACAGTTCCAACTCCGACCTGTGCCACTAATTTAACGTGAATTCTTGCGTCACGATTCGAATTCTTTAGATCATGAATTAATTGGGCAAGATCTTCAATTGAGTAGATGTCGTGATGAGGAGGTGGCGATATCAATCCAACTCCGGGTGTTGAGTGGCGTGTTTTCGCTATCCACGGATAAACCTTGTTACCCGGTAACTGTCCACCTTCGCCAGGCTTTGCGCCTTGCGCCATCTTAATCTGGAGATCATCAGCGTTTACTAGATACTCACTGGTGACACCAAAACGCGCTGAAGCAACTTGCTTTATAGCGGAGCGTTTGGAATCTCCGTTGGGTAACTTTGTATAACGCTCAGGATCTTCTCCACCTTCTCCGGTATTTGATTTACCACCGAGGCGATTCATCGCGATTGCTAAAGTTTCGTGAGCTTCTTGCGAAATGGATCCATATGACATGGCTCCCGTGGAAAATCTCTTTACGATAGAGCTGATTGGTTCAACCTCATCAATTGGAATTGGTTTACGAACCCCTTCTTTGAAGGTAAATAAGCCTCTTAAAGTCATTAACGACTTCGCTTGTTCATCAACCCGAGATGTGTAGCGTCGGAATATGTCGTAGCGCTTTGCTCTGGTGGCATGTTGCAGCGCAAACACAGTTTCTGGATCGAATAGATGTGGCTCGCCATCTCGGCGCCATTGATACTCGCCGCCAATTTGTAGGCGCATAGTGTTTGGGATTTCGCCTCCAGGTGGGTACGCGATGTGATGGCGTTTAATAGTTTCTTCCGCAATTACATCTAAACCGACTCCGCCTAATCTCGAGGTGGTTCCTGCGAAATATTCATCAATTAGCTCTTGTGATAAGCCAAGCGCTTCAAAAGTTTGAGCGCCGGTATACGAAGCTATCGTCGAAATTCCCATCTTTGACATAACTTTCAAAACACCTTTTCCAAGTGATTTAATCAAGTTATAGACCGCAGTTTCCGGCGTTACATCGGTGAGCACGCCTTGCAGTACAAGATCTTCAGCGCTCTCCATAGCGAGATATGGATTCACCGCAGCTGCGCCATATCCAACCAATAACGCTACGTGATGGACTTCTCTTACTTCTCCGGACTCGACAACTAAGCCAACCTGGGTTCGAGTCTTCTCGCGAATTAAATGGTGATGAACTGCGGCAGTTAACAACAATGAAGGAATCGGAGCATTTTCTGCGTCACCATCGCGATCGGAGAGAACAATTATGTGGGCGCCATCCTTTATTGCTTGCGAAACTTCACTTCTAATTTCTTCAATACGGTTTTTTAAGCCTTCGCCACCTTCGGCAATCGGGAATAGACCCTTTACTTTGTAGGCAGTTAAACCCGGATGATTTCCGTCTGCATTTATGTGAATAATTTTTGCTAACTGATCATTATCAATCACTGGAAAATCAAGAGTGATTTGACGGCAGGATTCTGGGCCGGGATCAAGAAGATTGTGCTCCGGTCCGATTGAGCCGCCTAAAGACGTTACTAGTTCCTCTCGAATTGCATCGAGTGGTGGATTGGTAACTTGTGCAAAAATTTGACTGAAGTAATCAAAGAGCAATCTTGG
>JACCDK010961716.1_pt1 | contig 14079 bp, 15 predicted proteins | sample 7445871 | NCBI WGS metagenome assembly JACCDK01 (sample SAMN15323436, study PRJNA562643) | freshwater metagenome | isolation source: river surface water | place: USA:Blue River Watershed | collected 2017-08-15 | reverse complement strand
GGAACCATGAGTCCTTTTCAGCATGGTGAAGTATTTGTCACAGATGATGGCGCGGAGACGGATTTGGATTTAGGCCATTATGAACGTTTTTTATCATCACCCACATCAAAGATGAATAATTTTACGAGTGGTAAAATTTATAATTCCGTTATTCAAAAAGAGCGTCGCGGGGAATATTTAGGTTCGACCGTTCAAGTTATTCCTCACGTCACAGATGAAATCAAATCTTGTATCTTAAAAGCCGCACAAGGTTTAGATGTCCTTCTGGTAGAAATCGGTGGCACCGTTGGCGATATTGAAAGTTTGCCGTTTGTTGAAGCCATTCGCCAGTTCCAAAATGATGTCGGTTATGAAAATTGCATCTACATTCATTTAACGTTGGTGCCTTATATTAATGCGTCACATGAATTAAAATCAAAGCCCACACAACACAGTGTTCAGAAATTGCGTGAGATTGGTATTCAACCCCATATTTTATTGTGTCGTACCGATCGTGAATTGCCAAAAGATCTTAAAAACAAAATTGCATTGTTTTGTAATATATCTCCCGACCGTGTTTTTTCTGCACAAGATGTGGACAGCATTTACAAAGTTCCTTTGCGCTACAACGAAGAGGGTATTGACGATAAAATTATTGAGATTCTTAACATTTGGACCAAGAAGCCAGATCTTAAGCCTTGGCGCGATATTGAAAATGCCATTAACAACCCTCAAGGTGTTGTTAAAATTGCAGTGGTTGGTAAATACGTTGAAACCATTGATGCCTACAAGAGCTTAAATGAATCTCTTCTTCATGCGGGATATAAAAATCTTGTTAAAACAGATTTAAAATACATCGATTCCGAATCTCTTGAAGGCAGTGATGTTAATTTGGATCAGGTTTTTGAAGGCTGTACAGGTATTCTTGTGCCAGGTGGATTTGGTAATAGTGGCGTCGAAGGCAAAATTAAAGCCATACAATATGCGCGTGAAAATAAAATTCCATTTTTTGGAATTTGTTTGGGCATGCAATTAGCTGTGATAGAATTTTCGAGACATGTAGCAGGTTTTGCAGATGCCAATTCAACAGAATTTGAAAAGAATTCACAACATCCTGTGATCAGTTTAATGGCAGAACAAAAATCTGTGGTGAACATGGGCGCAACAATGCGTTTAGGGACTTATCCTTGCGTTATTGAGATCAATACATTTGCACTCGAAGCCTATGGTGAACGCTAAATCAATGAGCGTCATCGTCACCGTTATGAATTTAATAATGATTACCGTGATAAACTTGAAAAGAAGGGGCTTGTTGTTTCAGGAACATCACCTGATGGAACACTTGTTGAGATGGTAGAGATCGGAAATCATCCTTGGTTTTTGGGTTGCCAATTTCACCCTGAGTTCAAGTCAAAGCCAACACAAGCTCATCCTTTGTTTGTTGATTTTGTTCAGGCGTCGTGCCAAGTCGCCAAACTCAATAACTGGACAGGATTAAAAAATCAAAAGCGTGTTGCGACAGTCCAAGAAAAAGTAGCACAAACGGCAAAAACGCAAGTTGTCGCTAAGAATAGTCGCACGAAAAAAGCGAAATCTTAAGTTGTGCTTTACCTGTACCGTTTGCCTTATAAATAAGTCCAAACGCTCCTCAAGAGTTAGTGAACGGTACGGGCTGGCATGTCACTTTCAATTTCACGCTCTAAGATTTTAATTTCTTCGATCAGATCAAGAATTTGCTCCCATTGTTCGTTCTTTTGGGGCGTTTTTTCTTTTTTGATCTCATCATCCAAGATTATTAAGCCTAGATCAGCGATTTCATCAATGATTGTTTTTTTGTTGCTCACACCCTTATTATCGGGTGCTTCGGCTAGAAAGTTGTGTCTTCTGACAAAAAAATATTAATTTTTTAATCTTTGAGAGTGAATTTTGCCAAGGTTGAGTCATAATTGAACACAAGGTGAGAGTCTCATCATTTGTTGCTTGTGCTGTCATAAAATAAAAAATACAATAATATCAATAGTTTAAAAATATTTTGGTCGTTGCATTTCAATAAAACTTCTTTTATGCTATAATGGTATGAAGAAAATGCCTCAGTACATTGCTGTCGATGGACCGATTGGAGTTGGCAAGTCGAGTTTGGTGCAATTGCTCGCACGGGATTTTGGTGCGACTCAAGTTTTGGAAGAACCCGATGCAAATCCTTTTCTACCTTCGTTTTATGATGATCCTGCACGTTATGCCTTCCAAACACAGCTCAATTTTTTGTTATCACGTTATCGTCAGCAGTTAGATTTAAAGCAAGTGGATTTGTTTCAGCAAAGAATTGTGTGTGATTATGTGTTTCCTAAAGATATTTTGTTTGCTGAGTTGAATTTATCAGAAGAAGAGTTTGATCTTTATCAACAGATTTATCAGATGCTCGATCAACGTTTGCCAAAGCCAGATGTTGTGATATTTTTACAGGCCAAGCCAGAAGTCTTGCTCAAGCGTGTTAAAAAGCGTGATATTGATTACGAAAGTTCGATTGATGTTGAATATTTGACAAAGGTGTCTCAGGCTTACAGTCAATTTTTCTTTCAGTATCAAGACTGTCCTGTGCTTGTTGTGAATACATCGGTTTTAGATTTTGTCTCCCATCTGAATGATTATGAATTATTAAAGGGAGCGTTAATGGATATGTTGGAATCTGGTCAGCAAAAGCATTTTGTAACGATCGATCCGCGCTAAGCAAGGAATCGATTGAATTGTAGCAGATGAGAATTTTAAAATAATAAAGTAACCCATCATAAAAGGAGGCTCTCGTGGTAAAAGAAGAAAAGAAAATATCGATACAAGATATCAAGTCTCTTTATGTACGAAATCAAAAAATCACCGCTGTAACGGCGTATGACTTCACGATGGCTCAACTTGTCGATCAGGCAGGGGTGGATATGATCTTAGTGGGGGATTCACTGGGCATGGTGGTGCAAGGGGAAGACAGCACTCTCCCTGTAGAAATGGAGCACGTCCTTTATCACACACGCTGTGTCGCAAAAGGAGTGAAGCGATCTCATATTATGGCCGATATGCCTTTTTTGTCTTATCAAGCCAATCATGAAGACGCCATTCGCAATGCGGGCAATCTTTTAAAAGCAGGGGCTCAGTCTGTAAAAATGGAAGGTGGCGAAGAGATTGCAGACCTTGTGTGGTACATGAATAAAATCGGAATTCCTGTCATGGGACATATTGGACTTAAACCTCAAAGTCTTCATCGTATGGGAGGATATAAGATTCAAGGCAAGAGTAAACTAGAAGGCGATGAGATTTTTAATGATGCGCAAGCCTTGGAAGAAGCAGGGGCATTTGCTTTATTACTCGAGGGCATTCCTGCGGAATTAGCATCCGAAATCACAGCGAGCGTGAGTATTCCGACGATTGGTATTGGCAGTGGTGTGGGATGCAGTGGTCAAATTCAGGTGATTCATGATATATTAGGATTAAATCCTGATTTTAAGCCACGTCATGCGAGACAGTACGCCCAAATCGGTGACATGATAAAAAATGCGACCCAGCATTATGCTCAAGACGTTGTGAGCGAAAAATTTCCAACAGAAGCGGAAAGTGTCCATCGTAATCTTGTCGAGGTCAAACGAAATCCCTCATAAAAGGGCAAATGCAACCCCAAAGTTCGGGCTTAAGGATGTGAGACATAAAAAATGTGTTTTAAGATTAAAGAAAATCTTGAATTGACACATAAAGAATCATATAGAAGTCGGTAAGCCTATTTTATAAACAGGGCGATGAATAGAAAGTGTAACCCGCCAATAGGTGTAACCCGTAAGCAAAAGAGTAAGATGAAAGTATTATTCACCAGCCAAAAAATTGATAAAGTCGAGACAGAAATCATTGTCATGACCTGCTATCAAGATGATGTTCCTTTAAGGGGATGGTTGGGATTGCTCGATTGGCGTATCAACGGACGTCTTTCGCATATTATTAAAGATCAAAATTACACAGGCGCACCACGAGAACTCTTATTGATGCCGGGTGAGCATCGTTTTAAAGCGGATCAAGTTTTAATATTGGGACTTGGTGCAAAAAACGAATTTTCGCTTGAGTATGTTGAGCAAGTCATAAAATATTTTGTCGAAGTCATCGAGAAGAAGCGCAGTGAACGCGTTTGTTTTTCACTCAATCAATTATTACCGTCCCATTTTGAATGGCGTAATGCGATTCGCATTCTCCTTACTTATTTGGCCTCTTGTGAACATCTTAAAGAACTTATTTTGTGCGAACCGCTTGAGTTGGTTCGTGATGCAAAACGACGTCAAATTAGTTTTGGTCCCCAAATAGAAGTCGATTACCTATGAAAAAATTATCTCTCGGTGAGTCTCTTCCTTCTGTGCCTTTGCAAGATCAAAAGGGCGTGTGGCGCCATTTGGACAAAGAATATGCAGGGCGTGTTCTTTTGATTGCCTTTTATCCAGGGGATTTTACACCTGTGTGTACGAAAGAAATGATGTGCTTTCGGGATGATTATAAAAGTTTTCTGGATCTTGGGTGTGAGATATTGGGAGTGAGTTCAGATACCCTAGAAAGTCATACGCGATTTAAAGAACAATTTCATCTTCCGTTTGATTTGCTGAGTGATCCCGAAGGGAAGTGGTCGCGTCAATTTGGGATGACATTGCCCTTTGTAAAGAAAGTGAATCGCGGGGTCGCCGTTTTTTCGGAGGAAGGTCGGCTGATTTACCTCAAAAAGGAAGTTTTACCCCTTTTTAGACCCGATAATGATGAGTTGTTGCAGGTTTTGAGAAGTAAAAAATCAATTTAAAACAGTATCTTATGCTAGGTTAAACGCAAGCACTGCGGATAAAAAAAAGAAAAAAAATTTAAAACTTTTGTCACTTTCATCCGTATATATAGAGTGATGAAACTCTTTCGCAAAAAATTCTTGCCAAAACCACAACATTTATCAGATGTTCAGTTCATCACTATGGCTTTTAATTCACAATCTCATTCTTTATCTCAGTTGACAAAGCAAAGTGATGAGATTCTTTTTGATGCCTATCTCACCGGCGATATGACTGCTTTTGATGTTTTGTTACAACGTTATCAAAAACCCCTTTTTGCCTTTTTGTATCGTTCTATGGGGAATTCAGAGTCTGCCAATGATGCTTTTCAAGAAATTTTCCTTAAAGTTGTAAAATCAGCTCATGAGTTTCGCCGAGGTTCCAAGTTTTCGACTTGGATTTATACGATTGCCCGCCATTATTGCATTGATGAAAGCCGACGCGGTCTTTTTCGCAATCATATCTCACTCGATCAAAGTCATGATGAGCAAAATGAAGCGACAACGCTGATGAATGTTTTAGCGGATCAAAAATCCAATCATGAAGAGACGCTTTCTGTTAATGAAATGTCACAGTGGCTCAACAAGGCCTTACAAGAAATCAGTCCCGAACAGCGCGAGGTGTTTTTAATGCGCGAAATTCAAAATCTCTCATTTGAAGATATTTCTCGCCTGACAGGGGCAAGCCTGAACACGACAAAATCAAGAATGCGTTATGCCTTGCAATCCTTACAACAATGGTTTGCAGAAAAAAATATTTTTGGACACGATGACTCAGACACCATGATAGGCCATAAATCATCAAAGCTTAAGGAGCGCGTATGAAAAAAACTTATTCTGATGATCTGTTTTTAGACATTGTTTCAGCAGAGAAGGAGACTTTGGAGTCTATTGCTCGGCGTCATGACGCTTCTTATGAAGAGGTTCTCTCTTTGTGGGAAACCATGCAGAAAATTCGTCATGTCATTCATCACACGGACGGAGAAGAGCCTCGTCAAAGGACGCTACAAAAAATTCGTATTGTCGCCAAAGAATCTTTAGAAGCCCGTCAATCGTCATGGCGAGGATTTTGGTTTTGGAATCGCCATTTTTTGCAATGGGGTTTGGCGGTTGCAGTTCTTATTGTTGTTGGTGTTATCGGGAATTTGCGCCCTCAACATGTGACAACAGTTGCCCAAAATAATGACGTGTTACAAAATTCACAGCTCACACAACAAGAAAAATCTCCCTATTTTGTTTCTCAGTATCAGCGGACCCTTCAGGCTTTGGCGCGTGTTCCTGTGCCGACGCAAGATCATTCCGTGCACATGAATCAGGCCAAGAAATTTCCAAATGTTTCTCCTGTTGGATTTGATAATCCTGCCATGCCAACTCCATCGCCTTCTTTGTCTGAACAAAGCTACCTTTCTGATTTACTGGCGAATGGACTTAACAGCGATGAGTTGAAAAACCTCTATTGGCGCGCGCGTAAGTTATCGGCACTCGGAAATTATGATTTGGCACTTAAAGACTATCTTGTTGTGGCAGAACACATTGATCCGCGGGCTTTAGGGGCGACGCTACCTCTGGAGATGGCGGAATGCTACAATGAACTCAATCAAAAAGAGGCGGGCGTCGCACTTTTGGAGTCTTTTATCAATAGTTATGGCTCTTCTGAAATGCTTGTTCTTAAGTTGGATGAGTTGAAATCTCAATCATTTTAATAAGTTACAAATCAAAAAATAAATAAAAGGCTTATCTCGCACGGCTTATGTCGCACTGCACCTTGTGTTGTCAGCCTTTTCTTGCTATTTTAACGGGAGAAAAGCGTGGGGAAAGTCCTCACAAGTTAAGACTGAATGTCAAGCCTGTATGTCAAGATTGTAGGCTTCTGTTGGGAATTGTCGAAAGTTGTCGAGAGTTGTCTACAGGGCATACATGCTTAAAGATGAAAACTGTGATAAGAGGCAACTTTCGCAGATAATATGACGATAATAAGTAAGGATTGAATTTTACTCAAGCGGAATGAATAGCGTTTTTGAGACATAAGCCCAAAGGAATGAAACTCATAAAAAGACAGGATAAGAGCGACATGGAAAAATGTAAGAAATTATGGCAGAGCTTAAAAGGCCGTGTGAAACAGGTTTCTCAGGCTCACATTTTTGTCGTTGTTGTGGTTTTTGCATTCGGTTGCTCGCAAGCTCAAAACACACAGTACACCAACAAAGTGGATGCGCCTCTTTTTGTTTCAGAGCTTTATGGATCGGCATCTCAAATTATTCCCGTGAGCCATGGTGAGAACTCACATATTTCATGGATGGGCTTGGTGCACTCCAATGATTATCAGTATTTTAAAATTCTAAAAATCGAATCAGCAGGAACGGTTATCGCAGAAGATGGCGGTTTGTATGCGGGACAAAGTTATACTGCAAATGAAAACGCTATTTTTAATGATATCTCGGTGAATGCGTCACAGGGTGAGGGTGTTGTGTTTGATGCCTCGACATCAACATATGAAAACACAACAGCGAATGATTTAAAAATCACAGTCGCTTATAATCCACTCGTACCGATTGAAGATGAAGCTAAACCTCATGAAGCCTATTTACTTGTTAATTATGACACCCCACAGTCAGGAACATTGAGAATTAAATTGCAAGGGTACACACGTGGCATTAAATCCGATAAATGCAATCAAGCCGCATCAACAATGACAGCCATGCATTACGAAGTTGTGAATGATGCCTTTGATCTTTATTTTTGCAGTGCTCAGGTATCACGTTACGATCAAAGCAATACGCCTTCCGATCCCGCTGATCCAAATTATCATGGCGCTAATACGAATGTGGCTTCGGTGCCGTATGACAATGTGATCACTCTGTACAAGGCCGATGACGAAACCGTTTGTTTATTAACATCTCCTGAGCCTTCTTTGCCAACCTTTGATTTACCTGTACCTGAAATCGGATCAGTTCCTGTGGATGAATTGTCGGACATTCATATGACGGATGGCTCTTATGCCGAATGTTCGCTTGATGCAGACGGTAATTTATTATGTGATAATAATATTCAAATCTCGGCGATTGTGTCACTCTCATCGTTTTCGATGACAAACCAAACGTTCGATGCAGAATTACTAAAAACTTCGGATTGCAGTGATTTTGGTTCATTTAGTGGATCAGGAAGTCTTTATGACACGGGCAGTAATATCAGCCTTGTGATGTATGGAACGGCCATATCGGATACAAATACAGAAGCCTATCAAATTGTAGATGCTTTAATTGGTGCTAAATTTGAGCTTCAGCGCATTGATTGATTTATCGCTCACTTTTACAAAATCGTAAATTCAACTAGAAAATTCGAGAGCTCCTTGCTATGAAGAGTCCTATTAGGATCATCAGGGATAAATGATTTGCAAGGAGTTATTGTGCAAAAAAAATCAAAATATAATGTCGCAATTGTTGGTGCTACTGGAGCTGTTGGAGTTGAGTTTTTAAAGCTTTTGGAGGATCGAGACTTTCCTATCGATGAACTGAGACTCCTTGCCTCGCCACGATCCAAAGGAAAGAAAGTCATTTTTTGTGGGCGAGAAATAGAAATTCAAGTTTTAACACCCGCATCCTTTGAGAATATTGATATAGCTTTGTTTTCAGCAGGGGGGAGCATTTCCAAGGAATATGCACCGCATGCGGTCAAAGCAGGTGCCGTTGTTATTGATAACTCAAGCGCGTTCCGCAAAGATGAGTCCATTCCGCTTGTTGTGCCAGAAATCAATCCACAAGAAATTTTTAAACACCAAGGAATCATTGCCAATCCAAATTGTACAACCATCATCATGGGTGTGGCTTTGTGGCCGTTGCATCAAGCCAATCCTATCAAACGGATTGACGTTGCCACCTATCAAGCTGTCAGTGGAGCAGGGGCTCAGGCGCTTGAAGAACTTCGGTTGCAACAGCAAGCCATTTTGCGTAACGAAGAACCCGTGGCTCGTGTCTTAAAATATCCCATTGTTAACAATCTTTTTTCGCACAACTCAGACATGACCGAAAATGGCTATAATCAAGAAGAGATGAAAATGGTTTATGAGACTCAGCGCATTTTTGGTGAAGAGAGATTAGAAATCAATCCGACATGCATCCGAGTCCCTATCGAAAGAGCACATTCTGAAGCTCTTCATGTGACGTTTTCAAAGCCGATGACTTTGACGGATGCCCAACAAATTTTGTCAAAATCACAAGGGGTCACGCTTGTCGATAGTCGATCTGATAACTATTTCCCTATGCCTCTCTTGGCTTCAGGGCAAAATAACGTCTTTGTCGGTCGTTTGCGAGAGGATTTGTTTGATAAGACTAAATTTGCCTTGTTTGTTTGTGGCGATCAGCTCCTTAAAGGTGCCGCTTTGAATGCTGTCCAAATAGCCGAAGTTCTAATAGCCTAATATAATTCATAAAATTTATTGATTTTGTACTTGACGAGAATTGGATTTAGTCTATAATCGTCTCAGTCTTCATGGTTTGTGTTTGCTTGCAGACGCAAATCGACCGACAGGTCAAAGACTGTGACTTATATATAAGTTGCGCGCATGCTGGCTGGGTTGCCAGCCGGCCGTTTTGTTAACAAAACCTTAACTAAGGAGAGGTAAATGAAAAAGCTATTTATCACAGGAGTAGTAGCTGCTCTCGCTTTCAGCACTGCTGCTATGGCAGAAGTTCAAATAAGCGGTAACGTAACAACTCTAGCTGGTTATCAGCACGACGATAAAGACGCGGTTGCAGGTAAAGGTGGATTGACTCAAACAGATTTGGGTTATACAGCTTCTGCAAACGGCGATCACTATGGTGTACAAGTTCCACAAGCTGAGCTTGATGTTGAAAACGAATTCGGTGAGAACATCACTGCTCGTTTCGATGTTGATTTCGCTGACTTGAACAAAGATTCAACTGGTGGCCAATCAGTAGGTCTTGAGCAAGCTTATGTTACAACAAACTTGAGCTTTGCTGACGGTGAATTCTTGGTTGGTAAATTCAATGCTCCATTAGCGCTTGAAAGCGTTGATCGCAATGAAAATGCCTTCTCAACATACACATTGAGCTACCAAACTTTGGCTCCAAAAAATGTTATCGGTGCTAAAGCTTATTTCGAGCTTAATGACACTTGGAGTTTAGACTTAGGTGTTATCAATACACTTAATGAGTCTTTCGCTGGTGTTACAACTTCAGCTATCCCAACAGGCTTTGCTCGTTTGGGTACAGCATGGGGTGATGAAGGTAATCAATCTTACATCAACTTGGCTGCTGCAGTTGGTCCAGAGACAACTACTAACGGTGACATGGATTACTACGTAAGTGCTTGGGGTAACTGGGCTCTTGGTGATGTTTGGGATTTAGGTTGGGAAACAATCTATCGCCAAACAACAGCTGATGCTGCTGTAGATCAAAAAGCAGCTTCTTTCCAAGCTGTTTTAGGCTACCAAGCTTCTGATTCTTGGACTATCCAAGGTCGCGCTGCTACATTGTGGGATATCAATCCTGCTTCAGGTGGTGCTTCAACAACTGCTGGTACATGGACAGGCTCTGAGAGCTTGACATACAGCGGTAGCTTGGCTGGTACATACACAATCACTGATGATGCATCTTTCACACTTGAAGGTCGTTATGACTATGTTGATGCTTCAGCTGGTGCAAGTGCAGACTACATGACTGCAGTTGGACAATTTGCTTACACATTCTAATTATTTAGAATATAAGCAAATAACTAATTGATGAGTTATGAAAGCCCCTCCTCGTGAGGGGCTTTTGCTTTTTGTCGGAGACTATTTTGTAGAGAATTGGGTTTAGTGTTTATATCATAGATTGCTGTGTGCCACCTAAATCTGTTTTGCCATGGTAACCCTGAAGAGAGATATGACAGAAATGATAAAGATTCATGAGCATATTTTAGTTCTACAGGCTGAAGTTCTGATCCTTCCTATTCTCCTTCCAAACTGGGTAAAAATAACCCGCCTGATCCCCTTTACTGGGGAGTTTTTTCCGCATGATATTGCCCCACAATTTTGTAAGAATTGATAAAAATAATAAGAATGTGAGAGCTGATAAAGCCTGCTAAACGTTGTTAAAGTGATGATCTGACAGGATATGACAAGTCTGACATAAAAAATAATAGAATAAATTACAATTTATCCAAGAATTGGAATAAGGCTTGCATTAATAAGTTATGGCTGTAGCCGGACACTGCAGCCCTGATTCTCTCCTTAAAAAAGCGCCCTGCATTCTGCGGGGCGTTTTTGTTTGTAGGATAGTCGGGAGAAGACGTGGGTATGAGTTTTGGAGTTTTCATTTCCAATCGTATGAAAAGGGAGATTCATAGCAGGGTGAATGACTTTTAAGCTAGGAATCTTGGACAGAGAATGACACGGTCAGATTTGATGTCATAGAAATCACATTTATCTCTTGATGGTATACGTCCGTTTTCGAACTTACACTCAAACTTACCATTCGACTGGAGTAATAAGCCTCTCAAGCTGGCAACGAAGGCATTCACAGGCAAGGCGACTTCTGGGGCGATTCAAACGGATCATGCTTTTCATCTGATTACAATTTTTGGTTAGAAACTCTTGTTTATAATATTTTCCTGACTTTGGACTTGGGAGGAGATCGGGCTATTATCAGATAGTTGTGTCTGTGGATGAGGTGTTTGAGAGAGAGGGGCTTGTGGGAGCGGTGTGATAGCGATACAGGGTTTCATTTTATTAAAGGTCTTCTCGCCAATTCCTTTAACGGCCATTAAATCCTGAGGTTTAAGAAAGGGATGTTTTTCACGCCATGTGAGGATGGCTGTGGCTTTTGTTTCGCCAATAGATGGCAGTGACATGAGCTCCGAGCGCGAGGCTGTGTTGATGTTCACAATATGACAGCTCTTGGGATTAGCTTTAGCTGTAAAGGCTTGCAGGATAAAGACCGCAAATATAATGAATCTTGTTATGACAGGACAGATCATTTAATCCTCCTGTGACATAAACGTTGTGGGATATTGCGGAGAGGGGATTTTATCTCCTTGTGGAGGTGCCATGCGCAGGGATCCTGAGAGTGGGATCACATCAAGAGTGATTTTCCAGCTCTCATCGGCTTGTTTTAAGGCAATCCCAATTTGACACGGTTGAGTTTGTGAATGGAGGGGACCATCGAGGTAGACAAAGTGTATGGTTTCATTGTTCATAGTATTCCTATCTTCATTAGGTTGGAGGTCGTTGTACTGTTATAGCAAAAGTCGTGCCGTGGATTAAAAAATAGGATATAATATTGTGATGCCAAATAAAAATCGGATGACAGCGCGATATTTTTATGAGTAAGACAGGCATGCAAACCTATTAAAATATAGATTTGCCGGCAATTTAAAAAAATCAAAAAACCTCATTAAAAAAACTGAATCACACTTAAAAATCAATGAACAGCAAATTCAAGTGTAGTATACGCTAGCCGTTTGTGATTTTATTTTTATAATATTCTGGAGAGTGAAAAAATATTATTTTTATTTTTTGGAATAAAAAATTAAAAAATGATGACAAAAAGTGCTGAAATCTAAAAAAAAAATATCGAGAGATGAATTTTAAAAATAGTGTGTCATAAAATTTATGTGTCCGCAAAGTTTTTAAAATATTGGATTTGCCGTCTGTTAGAAAATTAGAAAATTAGAAAAATGCTTTTCATGATATTCTGTCAATAAAAAATTGTTTTTTTTGATAAAAAATAATTGACACAAATTTTAGAACACTTTTATAATGTTATGTATAAGGTTAAATTGTTTTAATTTGACTTTAACCCACACCAAAAGGAGGCTTCATGGCCGTTACTAAAAAAACAACTGCTAAGAAAGCAACAGCAAAAAAACCAGCTGCTAAAAAACCAGCTGCTAAAAAAGCTGTAAAAAAGCCAGCTGCTAAAAAAACAGTAGCTAAGAAAAAAGTTGCTAAGAAGAAAAAATAATTAATTCTTCTTAAAGAAACTCTTTCTGCTCCAAAGGCTACTTTGGAGCTTTTTTTTTGTTTTGCGATGGGCTTGTGTGTGCTACTTGTAAGGAGAGGTCAAATTTAGAAGGAGTTTGGATATGTCAGGAACACTTTATATTGCAGGAACCCCAATTGGGAATCGTGACGATATGACCTTTCGTCTTAAAAGCACGTTACAAGAGATAGATGCCATTTTAGCTGAGGATCCTCGGCAAACCTTAAAATTACTTGAAAAGCTCGAAATCAAAAAGCCTCTCCATGTTTGTAATGAACACACTTCACCAGATCGGCTGAAAACATATGTTGAGCACTTGATTCAAGGTAAAAATCTCGCATTTGTATCAGATGCGGGAACTCCGGGAGTGTCCGATCCAGGGGCAAAACTTGTTGCTTTGGCTCTTGAGCATGATATTGCGATCGTTCCAATTCCGGGACCAAGTGCTGTGACAACGCTTGTGAGTGTGATGGGGGCTTTAGTTCCGGGATTTCATTTTTGGGGGTTTTTCCCACAAAAAAAGATACGCCAACAAGAATTATTGACTTGGATGGAGCAAATTGAGGGGATCCATGTCTTTTTTGAGTCTCCTTTTCGTGTTATCAAGACACTTGAGAGCTGTTTTTTGGCAAAACCAGATTGGACAATTGTTATCGGGCGTGAAATGACCAAGCAACACGAAGAATTTATTAGAGGAAATCCGCAAGAAGTGCTATTATTATTGCAAAAGGGCGTTGTTAAAGGTGAATTTTGCATAGGAGTGGTGACTCATGGAATATAAGTGGCGTGTGAAAAAAAGTGAACGAGGCATGAGTCTCGAAAATTTTATCTATAAACAGCTTGGAAACTGGTCTCATGGGCAGATAAAATCGGCTATCGACAATAAACGGGCGTTCATTAATGGACGTAATGTTTTCATCTCCAAATGGAATGTGAAAGACAATGACGTTGTTTTGTTTGTTCCAGCAGAGTCAGACGCTCCAGAAATGATGCAATCGATTAATAAGCATAAGTTCGTCGAGGTTTTGTTTGAAGACAGCTATATCATTGCCGTAAATAAGCCTCCTTTTATTGATCACGAGGCCATGATGCATTCTGTTATTGATTATTTAGGACGTCGCAATAAAGGACAAGGCCGGCCTTATGTTGGGGCGATGCATCGACTCGACAAAGAAACAACGGGTGTGATGATTTTTACCAAGAAAAAAATCGCAAATCCCTTAGCGGATCAATTTCGTGAGCACCGTATCCGCAAACGTTATAAGGCGATTTTGCAAGGTCGGTTTGAAT
>JACCDK010313582.1_pt1 | contig 14081 bp, 15 predicted proteins | sample 7445871 | NCBI WGS metagenome assembly JACCDK01 (sample SAMN15323436, study PRJNA562643) | freshwater metagenome | isolation source: river surface water | place: USA:Blue River Watershed | collected 2017-08-15 | reverse complement strand
GTTTGATTGTTGACACCCATTGGGGGCTTGCAATTCAATTCATCACGCTGTGGATTTGTTTGGTTGTTGACTACAAAAGGTACCCACAATATGGCGTTTCTCAATGGCTGAGCATGCGATTGAAGCTGACAGTGACAGCTGGTATTTGCTTGGCAGCGCCGGTTCTACTTTGAACAAGCGCGCCATTAGTCTTCCTCCGTTCAATCGACACTGCTTTCATCAATGCGCTGGAAAGAGGTCTTGGTTGCCGATGTTGCACCGCCTGTGGTTTTAGAAAGCACGCACCCAACGGCTCTGGAATTTCTCACGCTGAAATAACTCAGTTCAAGCCCCAGTTTTGGTGTTTTTCAAACAGGATGCCAAAGCTAACTCAGCAGGTTCAATAAGCCCGTGATCAGCAAGGCGTTGGTAAAGTCAATGAAGAAGGCCCCAACGATTGGGGCGACCAGAAATGCACGGGGCGATGGCCCATAACGCTGGACCACCGAATGCATCACCGCCATCGCATTGGCGGTTGTACCCAGCATGAAACCTGTGAATCCACCGCTCATGACTGCGGCGTCGTAATCGCGCCCCATGACCCTGAACACCACAAACCAGCAGAAAACAGCCACTGCCAACACTTGAATGATCAAATTCACGAACAAGGGAGCGGCAATCGAGGAGAGTTCCCACAGTTTCAGATTCATCAAGGCCACTGACAAGAACAAGGACAAACAGACCACCCCTATCCGTTCAGTCAGCAAATGTGGAATATGCAACCACTTGGTTTGATCGTCTAGATTGCGAATCACTGCGCCCATGATCATGGCGCCCACATACCCAGGCAGGGTCAAGTCAGCTGATTTCAGGAGACCACTGAGCCAGGCACCTATTCCCATGGCGACCAGCAACACGCCAACGCCTTTGAGAACTGTCAGCATGTCGTCGTCTTCATCGCTGCTTGCATCAACGGGGTTGCTGTTGGCGATGGGTTCCATAGGGCTTGATGAGGGCCCTTGCAATTGGTGATGCTCCAACAAGCGCGTCACGATGGGGCCACCGACCAAACCGCCCATGACAATGCCGGCCATGGCGGCCGCAATGGCCACAGATTCAGCGGAGGTCACGCCTGCTGCGGCAAACTGCGGCGCAAATGCCAAGGCTGTTGCGGGGCCACCAGTCAGTGCTGCTGGGCCCATGAGCACCCCTAGCAATGGTGATTGGTCAAAGACCACAGCTGTGACGATGCCGATCAAACTCTGGACGACCGCCAAAAATGTGGCCAACCCCAAGAACACCAGGGCTTGTCGGGTGCCGGCTTTCAACAGACCGACACTGGCACTCAAGCCTATGGATGTGAAAAACGCCGTCATCAATGGTGATTGCAAAGTGGTGTCGAATTGGACCGTCGCCCAATGGAATTCGCGCGACATGGTCACAAGGATGGCAATCGCCAGACCACCCACCACAGCGGCCGGAATGTTGTAACGCCGGAGCACTGGCGCCCTTCGCAGAACAGACACCCCCAGAAACAGCGCCATGGCACCCACTGCGGTGGTTTGAATGAAGTCGAGAGTCCAGATCATGGCTTGATTCCTATCAAAATGAGGTTTGGTGCTTGGGGTGCCAACCGGCCCTATTGTTGATGAGATTTTCCAGTGTCCTGAAAGCCAGAACATGGCAGGGAGTCAACTTCAGTAACATGGTCGCCGAATCATTAACTTGTTCGTCACATGCAAACACATCAAGACCATGTTGTAGTCGCAGGCGCTGGTCCCGTCGGCCTGGTCAGTGCCTTGTTGCTGGCCAATCAGGGCGTGAAGGTCACAGTGCTTGAATCAGCCCCGGCCCTGAACAGGGACTTGCGCGCCTCGACCTTTCATCCACCCACCTTGGACATGTTGGCACCTTTGGGACTGACTGATGAATTGGTTGCACAAGGCCTGGTGGCCAGATATACACAGCAACGAGACAGGCAAGAAGGCGTGATTGCCGAGTTCGACATGAACCTGATTGCACCTGACACTGATCATCCCTTCAGGCTTCAATGCGAACAATGGAAATTGACGCAGATGATTCAAGCCAAGTTGAATGTCATGCCGCATGTGCAAATGCTGTTCAATGCCAAAGTCACACAGGTCACACAATCCGCTGATGCAGTTCAACTGGCGTTCAATCAAATGGAAGAAGCTCAAACGGTTCAGGCAGACTACCTGATTGGTGCAGATGGCGCGTGGAGTGCGGTAAGGCGCAGCTTGAACATCGAGTTTGAAGGATTCACCTACCCTGAACGGTTTTTGGTGGTGTCTACTGCGTTTGAATTTGCCGATCATTTGCCTCGTCTGTCGTATGTCAATTACTGCTCGGACCCAACGGAATGGTGGGTTTTACTGCGCGTACCCACCCTTTGGAGGGTGTTGTTTCCCACCAAGGCCGACGAATCGGATGAGGCGGTGCTGACAGATGAATCTGTACAAGCTCGATTGCAAAATCTCTTGCCACAACAACAGGCCTACGTCACCCAACATCGAACCTTGTACAAAGTACACCAACGTGTGGCCCAACGTTTTCGACACGGGCGGGTGCTGTTGGCAGGCGATGCAGCACACATCAACAATCCATTGGGTGGCATGGGCATGAATGGTGGCATCCATGACGCCATGAATCTCACCGAGAAATTACTGGCGATATTGCGAGATGGCGAATCTGACTCGCTGCTTGACAGGTATGAGCGGCAACGCCGAACCATTGCCATCGACTACATCAATGCCAGCACGGCACGCAACAAGCGTGACATTGAAGAACGTGACCCGGTCAAAAGAAAAGAAAACCAGCAAGCCCTGCGTGAGCTCAGCTTAGACTCGGTTCGTGCACGTGCGTACATCCGTCAATCTTCCATGCTCGACGCTCTCGAGCGCGCAAAGGCCATTGCATGATCAAACAAGGCATCTCCACCCTTTCGCACACACAACGTCGTGCCTTGCTCAAACAAAGACTGAGCCAAGGCCAGTTGGTCGTGGCACCTGGTGTGTTTGAAATGGTATCGGCCAAGATGGCTGATCAAATGGGCTTTGATGCCCTTTACATGACCGGCTACGGCACTGTGGCTTCGTATTTGGGCATGCCAGATGCTGGCTTGGCCACCTACAGCGACATGGTGAACCGGGTGGCGCAGTTCACCAGCATCACCCAAACCCCGATGATTTGCGATGGCGACACTGGCTACGGTGGCTTGCTGAATGTGATGCACACGGTTCGTGGCTATGAAGCTGCGGGAGCATGCGCCATTCAGTTGGAGGACCAAGAATTTCCAAAAAAATGTGGCCATGTGCTTGGCCGACGTGTGGTGCCCGCGCAAGACATGGTCGACAAAATCCGCGTGGCTGTGGAAACCCGTTCAGACCCCAATTTCCTCATCATTGCCCGCACAGATGCCCGCACCACCCTGGGGCTGGATGAGGCGCTGCGGCGAGCAGAGTCATATGCCAAAGCAGGCGCAGACATACTGTTTGTGGAGAGCCCCGAATCGGTGGAAGAAATGCAGCAGATTGGCCGCAGTTTTGACCTGCCCTTGGTTGCCAACATGGTCGAAGGTGGACGCACACCCGTATTGGGTTTTGAAGATTTGCAAGCCATCGGTTACGGCTTGGCCATCTTCCCAGCAACGGCATTTTTGGCTGCGGCCAAATCCTTTGAGCATGTATACACAGCCCTGAAAGAAACACGTTCAAGCACCAGTGTGAAGCCTGCTCTTTATGACTTTCCAGCCTTCTCCAAACTCATGGGGTTTGATTGGGTCACTGCTTTTGACCAGGCGCATGCCAAACCTGATTCAACATCGTGACATGAGCACCGAAGAGATTTACCAACGCCAGGGCTTTGGTCACACCACAGGCATCGGCCAGCGTTGCTGCTTGCTGATGGTTGATTTTGTCAACAGCTTTGTCGATCCCCAACAACTCGGTGGACCCGCCATCCAAGAGGCGGTACTGGCTACTGTGCCCTTGCTCAATGCCTTCAGAAAATGGGGGCTACCTGTCGTGCACACGCGGGTGGTTTTTGAATCGGATGGTTCAGACCGCAACCTGTTTGCCACCCGTGTCAAGGCCTTGCAAGCCTTGACGGAGCATGCGGCTGGCAGCCAAATCGTGCCTGAACTGGCACCTCTTGCAGGTGAGTGGGTGGTGCGCAAACAAGGCGCTTCCGCCTTTTTCAACACAGCCTTGGCAGATTGGCTTCACTTTCACCATGTAGACACCTTGGTGGTCACGGGCTGCACCACCAGTGGCTGTGTGCGGGCCACCGTGGTAGATGCGGTTCAACACAACTTTCGCAGCGTCGTGGTGTCGGATGGCGTGGGTGATAGAGCCTCAGACCCGCATGAAGCCAATTTATTTGACATGCGACAAAAATACGCCGACATCATGACGCGAGATGCGTTGCTGTCCCTTTTGCACTCGCAGCAAGGAACCTCTCCATGACAGACCACTTGGGCTATAGAAAAAAATTCGGCACGCTCGGGCCTTCCACAAACACAGTTGTGCAGCCTGACTTTGACGACTTGCGCCCTGTAGGCGTGACCAACCACTACAGTCGCATTGCCATTCCTAACAATCCCGTCACTGACGATGCGAGTTTTTTAGCCCTGGTCGAGAACATCAACAGAGCAACCTTAGACGCTGTCGATATTTTGAAGACCTGTGAGATGGACTATTTGGTCATGGGCATGTCTGCTGCCACCTTTTGGAATGGCCGTGCCGGGGCGCAGACTTATTTGGAGATGATGACCGAGCGCGCTGGGGTGGGCGTCTCATGCGGTTCATTTGCCACTGAAGCGGCTCTCCATACGCTCAAGGTCAAACGCATTGCTTTCATGTCACCCTACTTCAAAGTGGCCAACGACCAAGTTCGTCGCTTCTACCAAGACTGTGGTTTCACGGTGGTGCGGGATGTGTGCTTTGAACGCCCAAGTCCCGTGCAAATTGCTCACAGCACAGACGCGATGTGCCGCGAGGCCATCAAACAACTCGATGGTGATGATGTAGATGCCATTGTGCAAGTCGGCACCAATTTATCCATGATCCGACTCGCCGCCGCCGCAGAACTTTTCTTGGGCAAGCCGGTTATCGCCATCAACACAGCCACCTACTGGCATGCTTTGCGCAGTTGCGGCATCACAGATCGCCGAGCTGGGTTTGGCAGTTTGCTTGAGCACCACTGAATGGAGAACTTGTGATGTTGAACAGACGTGCGCTGGGTTTGGGTCTCGCGACAATGGCTTGTTCGGGCAGTTGGCCCACCGTTTGGGCGCAAGACTATCCCCGCAAAACCATCAAAATGATCATTCCAGCCACCGCCGGCAGCTCGGATGTCATTGCCCGTGCATTGGCACCTCGACTGGCAGCGGCGCTGGGGCAAAGTGTCTTCATCGAACAAATGCCGGGTGCAGGCACCAACATTGGCAACAACCACGTCGCCAAAGCTGCACCCGATGGCTACACCTTGTTGATCAATGGTTTGCCTTTGGTCACCAATTTGGCTTTGTACAGCCAACTCCCCTACAACCCCATGACCGATTTGGTACCCATCATCGAACTCGCCGAGGTCACCAATGTAGTGGTGGTTCATCCTGATTTGGGTGTGCAAACCATGAAGGATCTGGTGCAATTGGCCAAAAGCAAACCCGGTCAATTGAATTATGGATCGCCTGGTGCTGGCAGCTCTGGCCATCTCGCTGGTGAATTGTTGGGTTTGAAAACAGGTGTGCAAATGGAGCACTTTCCTTACAAAGGCAATTCACAAGCCATGGTGGATTTGTTGCGTGGTGAACTGCAAATTGGTTTTGTCAACCTGCCTCTGGCCTTGCCGCAAGTCAAAGCCAACAAACTCAAAGCTTTGGCGGTCACGGGTCAAAAAAGATCGCGTCTGCTGCCGAATGTGCCCACCGTTGCCGAGGCCTTGTCTCTCCCCGACTATGAAATCACCGCCTGGTTTGGTATTTTGGCCCCAGCCAAAACACCTGCGACAGTGGTTCAACTGCTCAACCGAGAAGTAGACAAGATTCTCAAAGACCCTGAGATGATCGACAAAATTCAAGCTGCAGGTGCTGATTTGATTGGTGGAAGCAGCGCGGCCTTCGAGGCGAGAATGAAAAAGGATGCCATTCGTTTGACCGATGTGATTCGACAAGCAGGTACCAAAGCAGAATAAAGTGCATGCAAGAAATCAGCGAACATGCGCAGCGCCATTGCTGCATCGTGGGAGCAACTTTGACTGAAGTTCAGGTCATTGGCTCAATTCAAGCCGTCACTTTGACGCCCTTCCAAAAAGCAACACGCCCTCTTATTTCTTCGGCTTCAGGCTTGGGATCAGGGTAGTACCAAACAGCATCGGTGTTGAGCTCACCGTTCACCAACAGCGAGTAATAGCTGGCCTGCCCTTTCCAACCACAGACGGTTTTGTGATTGCTGTTGGAGACATAGCTTGGATTCAATGAATCAGCGGGAAAGTAGTGGTTGCCTTCCACCAAGACGGTGTCGTTGCTTTCGGCAACCACGGTGTCGTTCCAAATGGCTTTCATGATGTTGTCTCCTGTTGATGGGGAATATCGAACCAAAGCAAGCCAAAGTAATGCGCAGGGTCGGTCCAAACGGGTCCAGCTTGTAGACCGGCCCATTGTGCCGCTTGTTGCAAACCGGCTGTGGTGAATTTGTGAGAGTACTCGGTGTGCAAGGTTTCACCCTGCTGGAATGCATGAGCCACACCGTTCAAATGCACTGTTTGCGCTTGCAAGCTGAGCAGATGCATTTCGATGCGCTGCAGCGGTGCGTTGTAAAAGGCGCTGTGTGCGAATTGCGACAAATCAAAATCACAACCCAATTCACGATTGGCGCGCGCCAAGACATTCAAATTGAATTCGGCGGTCACACCTTGTGCATCGTTGTAGGCTGCATGCAAAACCTCAGGCGACTTGATCAAGTCCACCCCGATCAACAAGGCGCCACCACGCAAGTGCTGCGCACAGTTTTCAAAAAAGACTTGTGCTTGCTCCGGCGAAAAATTACCAATGGTCGAACCCGGAAAAAATGCAACACGCTTGCCTCCGTTCGCAAGTGCAACAGGCAAATCCCAGAGTTGGGTGTAATCAGCCACCAAGGGTTGGATGTCGAGTTGGGGAAATTCATTTTGCAACTGGCTGCTGGCTTGCTGCAAATGGACCCGGGAAATATCCATGGGCAGATAGCGTGCGGGGTTGATGGCTGCTTTGAGCAAATACCGGATCTTTTGCAATGAACCAGCACCAAATTCAATGATGTCCGCCTGTTCGCCCATGCACCTGGCCATGTCCGCCGCATGGCTTTGCAATATCGACAGCTCGGTTCGGGTGGGATAGTACTCCGGCAAGTCGCAAATACGGTCAAACAGCGCCGATCCCGCTTGGTCATAAAAATACTTGGGCGAAATGCGTTTGGGCGATTGAGACAGCGCCGTTTGCATGTCATGCATGAATTGCAAACGTTCAGCTTCGATAACGGTCATGTTCAATCGTTTCAGTTGTCTTTGGCCAGGCGCAAACCACTGAACTGCCATCGTGCAGCAGCAGGGAAAAAATTGCGGTAGGTGGCACGGCTGTGTTGATGGGGTGTGGCGAGACTGCTGCCGCGCAAGACTTGCTGTCCGACCATGAATTTGCCGTTGTACTCACGAACTGCACCGCTGGATGGCACAAACCCAGGGTAAGGCTCGTATGCAGAACGTGTCCATTGCCAAACGTGCCCTTGCACGTCGTGCATGTCCGCCTCGGCGTTGGCTGTTTCCCACTCGAATTCAGTGGGAAGACGTGCCCCGGCCCATTGCGCATAGGCCGATGCTTCATAAAAACTCAAATGGGCCACTGGCGCATCGGGGTCCAGTGCTTGAACACCGTTCAAGCCAAACACTTGCCAATGTTCTGCAGGGGCACGGGGATCATGAGGTGCCAACCAATAAAGCGGGTGTTGCCAATGGTGTTGCAAAACCTGGGCACGACCCTCGGATAACCAGAGATCGGCATCTTCATAACCGCCATCTTGAATGAAAGCCAAATACTCGCCACAGGTCACCAAACGATTGGTCATCTTGAATCGTTGCACAAACCGTTGATGCGAAGGCGATTCGTTGTCAAACGCAAACCCAGGCGTGTCCGTTGATCTGCCAAGGGTGCGCAAGCCTTCGTCAAAGGACAGCCATTGACTTTCTACAACACTGGCCTTCGGGTGAACGAAGGCCGCGTCATAAGCTGGCAGCAGCGGATTGCAAGACAGCAAATGCAAAGCATCCGTCAACAGCAACTCCTGGTGCTGTTGCTCATGATTCAGCCCCAATTCGACCAGTGCCAATGCGTCGTCGTTGATGGGCATGGTGTTGCTGAGCAAGCGTTGCATGGCCTCGTCGACATGCGCGCGGTATGCCCATACCTGTGACAAGGAGGGGCGTGTCAGCAAACCTCTTTGCATGCGCGGGTGGCGAGGTCCCAGCGCTTCGTAATACGAGTTGAACAGATAGGCAAAAGAAGTATCAAACACCGTGTAGCCTGGTAAGTGAGGCAACAAAACCAGGTTTTCAAAAAACCAAGTGGTATGGGCCAAATGCCATTTGCTTGGACTCGCGTCCGGCATGGACTGCACACACTGGTCTTCGGCAGTGAGAGGCGCGGCGAGTTTGAGGGAATGCGCCCGCAGAGAGGCGTAGCGGGTTGCGAGGGGTGAATGCATGTGGGCTGAATTTTAGGTGTCATTGCGCCAGAGCCTGCAAAGGGGTCTTCAACAGGCGAATGACTACCTTTTGAGGCCTGTTTATTCAATCAAGCCATCAATGGTTTCCAATCGCTTCAATGGATCAAGTTCGCACAGGAGTTGAAGCTTCAACGCCGTGCTGATGTTCAAGGCCTCCGCATAGCGGTTGGCAACCCAACCGCATTGATCCAGGTAGTACGGTTGCAACATCGGCAGGCGGTCTTGCAACCCCTGCTTTTGAGCATTTGCAATGATTTGTCCCAAGCGACTGGCATGACGCTCTAAATGAGGCGGTATTTCGACCTCAGGATCTTGTGGAATGACAGAGACATCGCCCTGCCAAACACCGAGTGGGCCGGGTTGTGTGTCGTTCAATTCAAAGCGAAGCCCACCTTGGCAAATGACACGGAAAAAGTTGGGTTGCACCTGGTCCAATTCGCGGATGTGCGCAAGACATCCGTACGCGTGCAGCAGTGGTTTTTCACCGGGCACTTGTACTTCGCTGCCTTGCTTCAACCAAACCACGCCAAACGGTTGCTGTTGTTGATGGCACCGCTTGATCAAGTCCAGGTATCGAACCTCGAAAATTTGGAGGGACAGCATGCCATCTGGAAACAATCCATGTGACAGTGGAAAAAGAGGAATTTGGTGCATCATGCATAGTCTAGCGACAGCATGTATTGATATAGTCAAAGCAACCAAGGCCCAGATGAACATGGATGATTCCGATTCGTTGAAACTGGCCCGCGCACAATGGCGCTGGCGTGGTCAGGACCGCCCACCTTTTGCAACAGTTCCTCAGCAAGGTCAATTGTCGGTTTGGGATTTTCCACGCCCACCCTCGCTCGTGTTTGATGAGCGCGAGATAGTGGTTCGTTGGGGCACATCCCTGGTGGCTCGCACACGTGGCGCCTGGACGGTCCGGGAGACCGCCCATCCGCCTACTTTTTACCTGCCGATGTCGGACGTCACAGGCGCACTTTTGCGGCCATCAGGCCAAGGCTCATTTTGTGAGTGGAAAGGCCCTGCGCTGTATTGGGATCTGATAGATGGCGAGCGTTGCTTGCCACGGGTTGCGTGGAGCTATCCGAAGCCCTTGGCAGGCGCGAAACAACTGGCGGATTGCATTGCTTTTTATGCTCATCATCTCGATTGCACAGTCGCCGGTGCACAGGTTGTGCCACAGTCTGGCGGGTTTTATGGGGGATGGATCACACCAGATTTGTGTGGACCATTCAAGGGTGAACCTGACAGCAACCATTGGTGACACAAATCTTTTGTTGATGCGCCATTCAATGGGTCAACATGAAACAACAAAGCGATTGCACAAACGGGTTGGACGCTGTTTTTCAAACCCGTGTCAATCACAAAACCGCTGAGGCAGTGATGATCAATCGCTATTGAGGTGATGGCTGATTTTCATCCACTTGGGCTTGAAGCGCCTTTACCACGCAACGTGCAGCAGCCAAGTCCCAACCAGCCCAACCACAGCTTTTGAAAAACACCGGGCCTTGCCTGGCTGTGGCTTTCACTTCACCACGCACCACGTCTTGCAAAGTATGGAATTGGGCCACATCCAAGCCTGCTTGGAGCAAGTCCCCTGCTTCGTGATCGGCATCGCGGGTGTCAACCAACACCTGCCCATGTGCTGCCACATGCTGACAGATCTCAGGGGCCCATTCCACCATGGTCGGTGTGAATGCGCCAATCGCACAAATGAATGCATCATCACGCGGGAGAGCCCGCAGTGCAATTTGTTTGGCGCTGGTCGCACTCACCACCAAACTGCAATCTGCCAGGGCCTGGTCAGCGCTGTCCGCAACGTCTGCACGCAAGCCCATGTCGCGCGCCTCGTCCACCAAGCTTTGGGCACTGGCGCGCGTGCGTGAAGCAACCAACACTTCTTTCACACCGAGCCCTTGAACAAAGGCATGCAAATGAGCCCTCGCCTGCACCCCTGCACCCACCAGCAACAATCGTCCCTTGGGATTGGGTGCGAGGTGTTGTGCAGCCAGCAACGAAACAGCTGCTGTGCGATGCGCGGTCACGGTGGGGCCATCCAACTGATGTAGCAAACGACCGTCGCGTGCATCAAAGACCATGACCTCACCTTGTATGGAAGGCAACCCACGAGAAGGGTTGTCGGCCACCCAGGTGATGAGCTTGGTGATGGCCAAATGACCATCGCTTGCAGGCATGACAAACAAACTGCCGCCGCCCGACAGTTGTTGCACCAAACGAGGCGACACCACGACCGATGTGTCAAGCAACAAATCCGAGATCGCTTGCGACAGCATCACACTGGGCAAAGCCTGTGCGGTTTGATGGGAATTCAATTTCATTGCGTTCAGTGGCGCTTGGTCGGCATTGGCATATAGAGCCGGTCAGTGCATTCAAATCAATGGCGGCAGTCACTATTGAGTAGCCCACACCAGTTCGACATCATTTTTTTCGAAAGTCCCAAGGCGCCAAAGGCTGGGCATCTACCCACAAACCCAAGTTCTGGCTCCGGGCAGTGTTTTCACTTTCACTGTAGGCATCTCGGTCTTCTGGCGTCTGCTCGTTTTGGTATTTTTTGTAATGCCAAGCCAATCCCAGTTTGATTTGTTGGTGGCATATGTCCTGTGAACCAAGCAAGACTTTGCCGACGATGCGCCCGTACTTGTCCCTTTTGTCGTAAGTGACTTGGACCACTTTGCCATGCACCATGCCATGGAGTGATTGTTTTGATTTTTCACCAAAGGCTTGGCTTTTTTCCGGCGCATCGATGCCTAGCAACCTGATCTTGTGCTGCGTTTTTTGATCATCCAGGACGGTGACCGTGTCACCATCGGCAACCGACACCACTTTGCCTTCAATCAAATTGACGGCATGGGCATTGAAAACGACTAAATTCAACAATAACAGCAAATATGGCATTGAAATCTTCATTAATGCAGTTTGCCACATCAACTGTCGTTTGTTTTGAATGCTTAAAGATCGACGCCGATCCCTCATCCACGTTGCCCATGGCGCGCGAGGTCTGTTTCACATGTTTTGCTGGTTCACGTGACCAACCAATGAGACCGCTTTTCACTGCTGATTTTTTCTCACGCACTGCAGGGTTTGATGCCAAAACTGGGCGCCGGAACCGCCATACTCGATGGGCAAAATCGTCATCATGTTGAAGTGCATGGTTTCCAACTGCTTGATCCGGTGGTCATTCATCAAGCCGCGCTGACTCATTTCCATATAGGCCTGGCAATTGGCTTCAATCTCCGTCATGGCAGGGTTTTGAGCATGGGCACATTCATGAAAAAAAACAAAATCCCAAATCGTCTGTGAACCCACACTCGATCTTTCATGGGCGGGTTGGTCAAAGATGATGGTTGGCCATCCTTTGTCATCCAAACGCATCACCGCCACAGCCTTGCCCAGTTCTGGACTGCGGTCTTGAACATCGGTGTAGGTGCTCCAAATTTCGGTGGCCACACCAGATACTCCATGGACAGTCACGGGACATTGCACATTGTCGCCAGTCGAAATTTGGAATGCATGGGCCGTGATAAACCCGCTCAAGAACCAACACACAGCAATAGCTTGAATGATCTTGCCAACAGACTTAGGCATGAGAATTCCTTGGTCAATCTTGTGGGGCTTGATCTTAATCACCTCAACTTTCTTCAGAGCACAACATGGTGTCGCCTCCCCAATTGGTTGCTCGGCTCGCATTGGGTTATCCTGAACCGGAATCAAGCTCCAACACATTCGCAGGCGTCCGGATATTCCATGAAAAAAATTTGTTTATTGATCGGTCTGATGGTGGCATTGGCTGCTCGTGCAGAACCACCCGTTTATGGCCCCCAGTTGGAGGGCTTTGAATACCCGGCACCTGTGCAATACCACCAGTTGATTTCGCAAAGCCAACCCATGCAAATGGCTTATTTGGACTATGCAGCCACCAAACCCCGTGGCGCCACTGTGTTGCTGCTGCATGGAAAAAATTTTTGTGCAGCCACTTGGCATGAAACAGCGCTCAAACTTCAAAAAGTCGGCTTGCGGGTCATCGTTCCCGATCAAGTGGGGTTTTGCAAATCCACCAAACCACAGACTTACGCCTACAGCTTTGATGCATTGGCAGAAAACACGCATGCGTTGTTGAAGGCCTTGAAGATCGACAAAGTCACCGTGATCGGCCACTCCATGGGTGGCATGTTGGCCACGCGCTATGCGCTCAAGTACCCCGATGAAGTGAGCCAATTGGTGATGGTCAATCCCCTGGGCCTGGAGGATTGGAAGGCGCTGGGTGTTCCCATGCCCACCTTGGCGCAATGGCATGCGCGCGAACAGCAACAAAACGATGAACGCATGCGCGCTTACCAAAAAAGCACCTATTACGCCAACGAATGGAAGCCCGAATACGAGCCCTGGGTGCAAATGATTGCGGGCATGTACCGTGGCCCGGGCAAAGAGACCGTGGCATGGCATTCGGCATTGACTTACGAGATGATTGTGAACCAGCCTGTTCTGTATGAATTTCCCAAACTACAAGTACCCACCTTGTTGCTGATTGGTGAAAAAGACAACACGGCCATTGGCAAAGACTTGGCGTCAGAGCCCTTGAAATCGTCATTGGGCAACTACCGAGCTTTGTCTTTGCAAGCTGTCAAAAAAATCCCAGGCGCCAGACTGGTGTTGTTTCCAGACCTTGGTCATGCCCCACATGTGCAAAACCCCCAGCGGTTTCAAACCGCTTTGCTCAACAGCTTGGTGGTTTTGGAAGACGACTGAACGAGCCGGTTTGTCTCAGCGGTAGAGCTTGCGCAATTCGGATTTTTGAATCTTGCCAGTGCCCCCCAATGGCAAGGCATCCAGGAAAATCACCCGCTCGGGCACCCACCACTTGGCCACTTTGCTGGCCAAAAACGCCAATATCTCGGCGTCTTCCAACGAGGCTGATGGCTTGCGCACCACGAACAGCAGTGGCCGCTCTCCCCATTTGGGGTCTTCCACGCCAATCACGGCTGCCATGGCCACAGCCGGGTGTTCCAGCGCCGCGTTTTCCAAATCAATCGAACTGATCCATTCGCCGCCCGTTTTGATCACGTCTTTCACACGGTCGCGGATTTGCATCACGCCATCGGCGTCGATGGTGGCGATGTCACCCGTGGGAAACCAACCGTTGACCAGGGGCGACTGTTCACCCTTGAGGTAGGACGACAAAATCCAGTGGCCACGCACCATCAACTCGCCTTGGGTTTGGCCGTCACGCGGGATGTCCTGGCCACTTTCATCCACCAACTTGATGCTCACGCCATGCACGGTTTTGCCCTGCTTGGCCAAGTG
>JACCDK011818268.1_pt1 | contig 14100 bp, 16 predicted proteins | sample 7445871 | NCBI WGS metagenome assembly JACCDK01 (sample SAMN15323436, study PRJNA562643) | freshwater metagenome | isolation source: river surface water | place: USA:Blue River Watershed | collected 2017-08-15 | reverse complement strand
GGCAATCCCGACACCGTGATCCCCGGCCTCTATGCCGTGGGCGAGGCGGCCTGCGTCTCGGTGCACGGGGCGAACCGCTTGGGTTCGAACTCGCTGATCGACCTCGTGGTGTTCGGCCGTGCGACCGGCCATCACCTGCGCGACAACCTCAAGCCGGGCGCGAGCCAGCCCGAACTGCCCGCCGACAGCGCCGACTTTGCGCTGACCCGCCTTGACCACTTCCGCTACGCCTCGGGCGGTTCGCCGACCGCGCAGATCCGCGCGGAAATGCAGAAGGCGATGCAGAAGCACTGCGCCGTGTTCCGCGACCAGAAGCTGATGGACGAAGGCGTCGCCAAGCTCGCCGAGCAGAACAAGCGGATGGAGGACATCCACGTCACCGACAAGTCGCTGATCTGGAACTCGGACCTCATCGAGACGCTCGAACTCGACAACCTCATGGCGCAGGCCAACGTGACCATGGCCTCGGCTGCCAACCGCAAGGAAAGCCGCGGCGCCCACGCCCACGAGGACTACCCCGAGCGCAATGACAAGGAATGGATGAAGCACACCATTTCCTGGTTCGACGGCTGGGGCGGGCGCGGCAGCAACATCCGCCTCGATTACCGCCCGGTCCACGAATACACGCTGACCGACGACATCAAGTACATCGAGCCCAAGGCGCGGGTGTACTGATCTCACGCTGATGCGAGAGACATCAAAGGCTCGGTCCCGCGAGGGACCGGGCCTTTTTGCTTGCTGGGGGGCTAGATGAACCGCCCCAGATCGCTTGCCACGAGCAGCACGCGGATGATCTCGATGCTCTCGTCACCGACGCTATAGAGCACCGCATGCCGCGCGCTGTTCATGCGCCTGAGGCCGGGGCGCGGTTCGAACTCGGTATAGCGCAGAGGATAGTCGCGCAGGGACTTGATCGCGTCACGCAATCCCGAGGCATAGGCCTTGGCCTGCGCCTCGCCCCATGCGCGCCGCGTCTCGCTTGCGATACGGCGCAGGTCCGCCGTCGCCTCGGCGCGAAAGACGAGGCGCATTATGCAGCGCCGAATTCGTCGTCGAACCAGCGATCAATGTCGAAGGCCTCATCGACAGGACTGGCAAGCCCCTTGTCGATCGCTTCGAGCAGCTTGTCTTTGAATTGCGAACGTTCCTCATGCAGCCGCAAGGCTTCGCGCACGACTTCGCTGGTCGAGCTGAATTCGCCCGATTCGACCTTGCGGCGGGCGTATTCGGCGAAGTGATCGCTGAGGACGATCGAAGTGTTCTTTCCCATGGCCGCCAAATTACCAGTTTCTGGTAACCCCGGCAACCTCGGCAAACCTCCTCAACCCGCTTGACCCAGCCCGGCCCCGGGGGCAGCTTGCTTACCCAATGAACCGGGGCGGCACGATCATCACCAGTTTCTGGGCAGGCCTCGGCGCAGCGCTTCTGGCCGTGCCGGCGCTGTCGCAATCGGTCCAGATGGCAACGCCCCCCGTGCACAAGCTGCCCTGGCCTGATCTCGCCAGCGGCAAGGACGAGGCCGAGCGGCGCAAATCCTACGAGCTGGGGCCCGAGCTTCACCGCGGCGTCTCGCCTGCTGCGATCCGGGCGCAGAGCCGCAGGCTCGATGCCGCTCTGGCCGGGCTTGCCGCCCAGCGCCCCGGCACGCCCGATGCCTATGTGCTCACCATTGCGCTCGACAGCGATCCGGTCTTTTCGCGCGAGGCGCGCGAGGCGGGGCGGGTGCTCGCTGCCCGCTATGGCGCCCGCGGCCGGACCCTGACGCTGGCGGGGCCGGATGGCGTGTCCGATGACCTGCCCCAAGGCTCGATCTCGGCGCTGCTCCTCAGCCTTGCGCATGTCGGGTCGCTGATGGACGCCAAGGAGGACGTGCTGGTGCTCTACACCACCAGCCACGGCGCCGATATCGGCCTTGCCTACCACTACGGCGACACCGGCTACGGCATCCTCTCGCCCCAGCGCCTCAAGGCCGCGCTGACAGAGGCGGGGATCGAGCGGCGGGTGCTGATCCTCTCGGCGTGCTACTCGGGCGTTTTCGTCCCGGTGCTGGCGAGCGAGAACACCGCGATCCTCACCGCGGCGGCGAGCACCCGGACCTCCTTCGGGTGCCTCGCCGAGAACGACTGGACCTTCTTCGGCGACGCGCTCATCAACCGCGCGCTGCGCCAGCCGGTCGCTCTGGAGGATGCGGCGCGCATGGCCGGGCGATCGGTGGCGGAATGGGAGGCGAAATCGCGCTTCCTCGCCTCGCTGCCGCAGGTCAGCATCGGGGCCGGGGCGCGGGGCTGGCTGCCGGTGATCGAGGCCGGGATGCCGGCCACGCCGAGCAAGCCGGTCGGCCGCCCGGCGGCCGAATAGGCGCTATCATCGCAGAAAAATGCCGGCGAAACGGAGGGTTGATCTTGTGCGGCGATAATGTATCCAGTGGATACATAACGCCAACAAGGAGATTCCATGGACCCCTTCGACGCTCTCAAGGCCCATCTTTCGGCCGCTGTTCCCTTCGCCGCCCATGTCGGCGTGGAGATCCGTGATGTCGTGCCCGGCCGCGCGACCACCGTGCTCGCGCAGAGCCGTGAGACCAGCAACCATATCGCCACGGTCCATGCCGGGGCGCTGTTCACCCTTGCCGAGGCGGCCTCGGGCGCGGCCATGGCGGGATTGTTCCTCGAACGGCTCGCGGCGCTGCGACCGGTGGCGGCGAGTTCGACCATTGCCTTCGTCAAGCCCGCCAAGGGCGTGATCACCGCCCATGCCGAGGTCGACGCCGAGGCGGACGCGCTCTTCGCCGCGCTCGAGGCGGAGGGCAAGGTGCGCTTCCCGGTCCTGGTGCGCCTTGAGGACGCCGAGAGCCGGGAGGTGGCCCGCATGACCGTCGACTGGCACGTGTCCGCGCTGGCGCGCGCTGCCTGATGGCAGGCCGTGCGACCTACCACCACGGCGATCTTGCCGCAGCGGCTCTGGACGAAGCGCTGCGGCTGATCGAGGCCGTTCCTGCCGCGCAGTTCTCGCTGCGGGCCCTGGCCGAGCGGCTCGGGGTGGCGCACCGCGCCCTCTACAATCATTTCGAGGCCCGCGAGGATCTGCTCGCCGCGACGGCCGCGCGGGGTTTCGATCACCTCGCCGATGCGCTCGCGGCCTGCTCCGATCCGCCCGCCTTCGTCAGCACCTATGCCGGGTTCGCGCTGGCCCATCCGGGGCTCTACGCGGTGATGATGGCGCGCACCTATGAGCAGTTCGAAACCCATCCGGCGCTGCGCCGCGCGGCGGACCGCGTGATCGCAGTGTCGCTCGGCGTGCTCGCAACGCCCGGCGCGGACGAGGAGGCCCGCCGCCGCGAGGTGATGCGGGTGTGGATGCTCGTCCACGGCGCGATCGGCCTCCACCGCGCGGGCGTGCTGCGGCTGCGCAGCGATGGCGATTTTGTCGCGGAAGTTCTGCGCATCGCCGGGCTCGCCCCCGATTCACCGCAACCCGGCCAGTCGCTCTGGCGCGGCCCAAAGGAGAACCTGCCATGACCTTCAATCCCGCCCACACCATGCCTTTCTCGAAGCTCATGGGCGTGAACGCCACCACCGTCTCTGCTGAAGCTGTCGAGGGCGAGATCACCGTGCGCGAGGAACTGTGCACCACCGGCGGCATCATGCATGGCGGGGCGATCATGGCCTTTGCCGATGCACTTGGCGCGCTCGGCGCCTTTGCCTCCCTTCCCGAGGGCGCGAAGGGCACCATCACCATCGAGAGCAAGACCAACTTCCTCGGCGCCGCCCCGGTGGGTTCGCTGGCCAAGGGCAGGTCGGTGCCGCTCAAGACGGGCAGGCGCATGTCCGTGTGGCAGACCACGATCGAGACGGCCGATGGCAAGGCCGTGGCGGTGGTGATCCAGACCCAGCTGGTGCTCTGACGGGGACAGGTCGGCTCCGCTCGGGCCGCCTGTCGTTGGTCCGGCACGGATGGACCTGTGTCGAAAGATGCAGCGGACGGGCGGCCGTTCAGCCCCGCGCAAGGTTTACAGCTGTAGTCGCAATGACTACAGGCGTAATCATCGAGCGAGGGAGAACCGGCGTGAACCCGTCCGACGACAATTCAGGTGAACGCATCACCGAGGCCGAGCAAGCGGTCATGGAAGTGCTGTGGGATCGCCCGCGCCAGACCGCTGCGGAAGTGTGCGAGGATGTCTGCACCACGCGCGACTGGAGCCTTGCCACGGTCAAGACCCTGCTCTCGCGCCTGGTCCAGAAGGGCGCCCTTGCGGCCGAGCCCGACGGGCGCCGCTTCCTCTACACCCCGTTGATCGCGCGCGAGGCCTATGTCGGGGGCGAGAGCCGCCGCCTGGTCGAGCGTCTGTTCGGCGGGCGCGCGGCCTCGCTGGTCGCGCATCTGGCTGAAAGCGAGGCGCTGAGCGCGGCCGACCTCGACGAGATCGAGGCGCTCCTGAAGGAGCTGCGGCCGTGAGCGCGGTGCTGATCGAGACGCTGGTCTGGACCGGCGGGCTGATCGCGGCGGTGCTGGTGCTGCGCCGCCCCGTGTCGCGCCATTTCGGTCCCGAGGCGGCCTATGCCTTGTGGGCGCTGCCCCTGGTGCGGCTGGTCCTGCCGCCGCTGACCCTGCCGGCCTGGATGGCGCCGCAAGGCGCTGCGGCGGTCGCTTCCGAGGGGACATTGCCCGCGGCCAGCCCCGCGCCGGTCGATGCGGCACTGCTTGCTCATGCGCCCCTTGCCGAACCTGCCGCCGGTGCCGGGCAGGCCGGGTTCGATCTTCTTGCATTCCTTGCCGCTCTGCCGCTCGCCGAGATTCTGCTCGCGGTCTGGCTGGTGGGCGCGCTTGTCAGCCTCGGCCTGCGCTTTGCGGCCTATTTCTCCTTGCGCGACATGCTGCTCGCCGAAGGCCGCGAGGTCGGGCGCGCGCCCTGCTTTCTCGGCAAGATCCGCCTCGTCGAGACGCCGGCCACGGTCGCGCCGCTGGCCATGGGCGTGCTCGATCCGGTGATCGCCCTGCCGCCTGGCTTCATGGCCCTGCCTGATCGGCCCGCGCGCGATCTGGCGCTGGCGCATGAGCTGGCGCACCACCGCGGCGGGGATCTGCTGGTCAATGTCCTCGTCCAGCCGCTGTTCGCACTGCACTGGTGGAACCCGCTCGGCCGCTATGGCTGGCTGGCGCTGCGCCGCGACCAGGAGGCGGCGTGCGATGCCCGCGTCATGGCCGAGCGCGACAGCGCCGAGCGCGCAGCCTATGCCGCCCTGATCGCCCGTTTCGCCGCTGCGCCGGGCGCCGCCCACCATGCCGCCCTGACCGCGCCGATGGCCTGTCCGGTGCTTGGCGAGAAATCGATAATCCACCGTTTGAGGAGCCTGAATATGTCCCGACTATCACCCCGCCGTCGCTGGGCGGGCCGCGCCCTGCTGGGGGCAGGCCTTCTGGCCTTGCCGCTGACCGCCTCGATCTCCTACGCCGCGACGGAACCCGCTACCGATGCCCAGGTGTCCGAACCACCGGCTCCGCCCGCGCTACCTGCCGCCCCGGATGGGCCCGATGCCCCGCCTGCGCCGCCTGCTCCCGGCGAGCCGCGCGTGGTGGTGATAGAAAAGCGGATCAAACATGACGGCGGCGAGGAGGAGGTCGTCGAACACGTCATCCGCGGCGGCGACGGCAACGAGAAGATCCGCATCATGATGCGCGATCTGTCTGGCGGGCCGGGCGGCGGCCTGGACCGCGAGACGATGGAGAAGCACTTCGAGGCGCTGAAAAGCGGCAAGAAGGCCGAGCGCGAGGCCGCCATCGCTGCCCTGCGCGCCGACATGGAAGCCCGCCGCGCGCGCGGTGACGTGATGATGCTGCGCCGCGACCTCGGCGCGCCGCCTCCGCCGATGCCGCCGGTGATGGTCATGAGCGGCTGCAAGCCGGGCTCGTCGGACATGGTCGAGACGTCCGAGGACAAGGACGGCCGCACCAGGGTCATGATCTGCCAGACGCGGATCGCCGATACGGCCCGCGCCGGTCTGAAGGATGCGCGCGCCGGTCTCGAGGAAGCCCGCGCCGAGATCGCCGGGGACAAGAGCATCCCCGAGGCCACCCGCAAGAGGGTGCTCCAGTCGCTCGACGCCCAGATCGAGCGCCTCGGGGACAAGGGCAAGTAAGCCTCAGTCCGGCGGCGGCGCGGCGGGGAGGGGGGCTTGCTCCTCGCCCTGCGCCGCCGCCCCGGTCCCGCGCACCTTGGGCTGCGCGGGATAGTCGCAGCCGCGCCCCAGACCCCAGCCCTTGAGGAACGCCCGGCGCACCATGCCCGCCGTATAGGCCGCGCGCAGCGCCCGGTCGTTGCCGGCTGCCCCCGTCACCTCGCGCAGCACCCCGCGGAAGGGGATGATCGAGCCGACCACGCGCTGCCCGATCCGTCCTTCGCTGATGCGCCTGCTGCCATCGCCCTCGGCGATGTCGTAATCCGCGCCCAGAACGTTATCGAGCGCCGCGATTTGCGTGACCAGCGCTTCGCAGGTCTCGAGACCCGCGCGGGCATAGGGATCGGCCGCTGCCGCCGCGAGCACCTCGGGGATCGCGCGCGGATCGATGTTGAGATCGCGCAAGGGGGTCCTGGCGACCTCCGCAGCGTCGGGCTCGGGCACGACCTGTGCAGCGGCGGGGCAGGCAAGCGCGATGGCAAGCGCGATGGCGAGCGCGAAGGCGGCGGCGGGGGCGCGGTGCATCGGTTCAGTTCCCTTCGAAGACGCGGTTGCAGGCGGCATTGTCGCGGCGCTCCAGACCGAGCCTCAGCGCGGCCACGCGCGGGCGGCTGGTCCCGTGGGTGCCGCAGCCGAGCCCCCCGGCGCGGCCCATTCCCCTGCCGCCCGCGCTCGAGCGCACGGAGATGCTGGAGGTGTCGAACGGGCCCAAACGCATCACTGTTTCCCCTAAAGATCGCGGCGTCAGCAATTTGCTGGACAGGCGCGTTCGGCGCGGCAAAAGCGATTGCCGAATAGCCCGAACGTGCAGGAGTTGCGGCAAATGCTCACCAACAGGCGCGCACTTGTCACCGGATCGACTTCGGGGATCGGCCTGGCCATTGCCCGGGCGCTGGCGGCCGAGGGAGCGGAGGTGATTCTCAACGGCTTCGGCGAGGCTGGCACCATCGCCGCGCTGTGCGAGGAACTGGGGGCGACCCACAACGCCGCCAACCTGATGGATGCCGGCGCCATCGCCGGGATGATGGCCGAGGTCGGCCCCGTCGATATCCTCGTCAACAATGCCGGGATGCAGCACGTTGCGCCGGTCGAGGATTTTCCGGCTGAAAAGTGGGATGCGATCATCGCGCTGAACCTGTCGGCCGCGTTTCACACCACGCGCCTTGCCGTGCCGGGGATGAAGGCGCGGGGCTGGGGGCGGATCATCAACACCGCATCGGCCCACGCGCTGGTCGCCTCGCCCTACAAGAGCGCCTATGTCGCGGCCAAGCATGGTCTTGCCGGCTTCACCAAGGCCATCGCGCTCGAGCTGGCGACCCACGGCATCACCGCCAATTGCATCTCGCCCGGCTATGTCTGGACGCCGCTGGTGGAAAACCAGATCCCCGACACCATGGCCGCCCGGGGCCTGACCCGCGAGGCTGTGATCAACGACGTTCTGCTGGCCAAGCAGCCCACCAAGAGCTTCATCCTGCCCGAGGATGTCGCTGCGATGGCGGTGTTCCTGTGCTCGGATGCGGCGCGGGGCATCACCGGCGCGAATTACGCGATCGACGGGGGGTGGACCGCGGAATGAGGCTCGTCTCCCGTTTCCCGCTGCTGGTGGCCGGGCTGGCGAGCCTCTTGCTTGCGGCCTGCATCCAGCCGCCAAATCCGAGCACCGGCCCGGCCGCGCGCGAGGAGATCGCGGCGCGGATGCGCGCCGATGTCGAGGAGCTTTCGCGTGACGAGCGGATGGGCCGGCAGCCCGGCACGCCCGGCGGGCGCGGAACCTTTCCGTGGATCGAGCAGCGGATGATCGAGATCGGGCTCGAATCCGGCACCGGCGATCCCGGCTCGACCTGGCGCCAGCCGGTCGAGCTGCTCGCCATCGACCCCGACAGCTCGAAGCTCACGCTGGGACAGGGGCGCAGCCGTCTGGTTGTGCCCGAAAGCGATGCGGCGGTCTTCACGCCGCGCCGCCGGGCGCTGGCCGTGGGCGGGCCGGGAACGGGCGCGCCAGTTGTGTTCGTCGGCTATGGCGATGGCTCGGTGCTCGGCGATGCGCTCGCCGGGGCAGTGGCGGTGATGCTTGCCGATCCGGGCCGTGACGTTGCCCGGCGCGAGGCTCTGTTCGGCCAGAACGCGACGGCGGTGCTGACCGTTGTGCCTGATGGCGATGCCCTTGCAGCCGTGCGCGCCCGCGAGGGCGGGGGCAAGCTGATCCTGGCCGCCGACGAGCAGGACCACCTGGCCGCCTATATCACCGAGCAGGCCTTCGCCCGCGCGCTCGGCGGGCGGCGGTGGCAGAAGCTCAAGGCCGATGCGGGCAAGGAGAAGACCGGCTTCGCTCCGCTCGAGCTCAACCTTGCGATCGGCATTGATGCGACCTCCGACCGGCGCGAGTTCACCAGCCAGAACGTGATCGGCAAGCTCGCCGGCTCGCAGCCGGGATCGGGCGCGGTGCTGGTGCTGGCCCATTGGGACCATATCGGCGAATGCGACGCGCCGGGGGGCGCTGACCGGATCTGCAACGGGGCGGTGGACAATGCCAGCGGCATCGCCATGCTGCTGGAACTCGCCCGCCGCCTCAAGGCGGGCGCGCGCCTGGAGCGCGACGTCTATTTCCTCGCCACCACCGCCGAGGAGCCGGGACTGCTCGGCATCCGCACCTTCATCGAGACCCCGCCGCTGCCGCTCGAAAGCATCGTGGCGGCCTTCAATCTCGACATGATGGCGCTGGCTCCCGCCGGCAGTCCGGTGGGCGTGATCGGCGGCGGGCGCGACCGCGCGCTTGACGCGGTGATCGCCGCCGCGGTCACGCAAAGCGGCCGGCGCATCGGCGATCAGGATATCGCCGACAGCTTTCTCCAGCGGCAGGACGGCTGGGCGCTGCTCCAGGTGGGCGTGCCCACCGTGCTGATGAGCAGCACCTTCGGATCGCGCGGCATCCTCGATCCCTTCATCGCGTCGCGCTACCACAAGCCGGCCGACGAGGCTGCGGGGATCGACTATGGCGGCGCGGTCGATGACCTGCTGCTGCACGAGACGGTGATCCGCCAGATCGCCGATCCGGCGCGCTATCCGCCGCGTCCCTGACCCCCTCTAGCGCGAAGCCCGTCCTGTCGTTACATGGGCCGCCACGAATCTCCCGCCAGAGGAGATCCTCTCCTCGATCTTGTGAAAGTGGCACCCATGGATATCCCGCTCGGCCTGACCTTCGATGACGTGCTCCTCCGCCCCGCGGAAAGCAGCGTGTTGCCGAGCATGGCCGATACCTCGACCCGGCTGACGCGCGATATCGCGCTGAGCATTCCGGTGCTCTCCTCGGCCATGGACACCGTGACCGAGGCCGATATGGCGATCGCCATGGCCCAGCTGGGCGGGATCGGCGTCCTCCACCGCAACCTCGACATCGACGCGCAATGCGCCGCCGTGCGCGCGGTCAAGCGCTACGAGAGCGGCATGGTGGTGAACCCGATCACCATTCACCCCGACGCGACCTTGGGCGAGGCGCAGGCCTTGATGCAGGCCAACCGCATCAGCGGCATTCCCGTGGTGGACGCCGCGGGCCGTCTTGTCGGCATCCTCACCAACCGCGATGTGCGTTTTGCCGAGAACCCGGCGCAGCCCGTGCGCGAGCTGATGACGACCGAGAACCTTGCGACCGTCCCGCTCGGGACCGGGCAGGAAGAAGCGCGCCGGCTGCTCCATGCCCGCCGCATCGAGAAGCTGCTGGTGGTCGATGATGCCTTCCACTGCATCGGCCTCATCACGGTCAAGGACATCGAGAAGGCGGTGAACTATCCCAACGCCACCAAGGACGGCGCCGGACGCCTGCGGGTGGCGGCGGCGACCACTGTGGGCGATGCCGGCTTCGCCCGCACCGAGGCGCTGGTCGCGGCCGAGGTCGATGTGATCGTGATCGACACCGCTCACGGCCATAATGTCGAGGTCGCCCGCGCGGTCGAGCGGGTCAAGAAGCTCTCCAACACCGTGCAGGTGGTGGCTGGCAACGTCGCCACCGCCGAGGCGACCCGCGCGCTGGTCGATGCGGGCGCGGATGCGGTCAAGGTCGGGATCGGCCCCGGCTCGATCTGCACCACCCGTGTTGTCGCGGGCGTCGGCGTGCCGCAATTGACCGCGATCATGGAAAGCGCTGCCGAGGCCGCGAAGTCGGGCGTGCCGGTGATTGCCGACGGGGGCCTTCGCACCTCGGGCGATGCCGCCAAGGCGCTCGCGGCGGGGGCGTCGAGCGTGATGATCGGCTCGATGCTCGCGGGCACCACCGAAAGCCCGGGCGAGGTGTTCCTCTATCAGGGCCGCTCCTACAAGGCCTATCGCGGCATGGGCTCGGTCGGCGCGATGGCGCGCGGCTCGGCCGACCGCTATTTCCAGCAGGACGTTTCCGCGATGAAGCTGGTGCCCGAGGGGATCGAGGGGCAGGTGCCCTTCAAGGGCCCGGCAGCCGACGTGATCCACCAGCTCGTCGGCGGGATCAAGGCGGCGATGGGCTATACCGGCTCGGAAACGATTGCCGACCTCCAGAAGCGCGCCCAGTTCGTGCGGATCACCAATGCGGGGCTTTCGGAAAGCCACGTCCATGATGTCGCCATCACCCGCGAGGCTCCCAATTACCCGACGCGCTAAATCCTCCCCGGAACGGGGAGGGGGACCGCGACCCGCAGGGTCGGGGTGGAGGGGCGAGCTGCAGTTCGCCCCTCCACCACGCTGCGCGTGGTCCCCCTCCCCTGAAGGGGAGGATGCATGACCCCCGCCGCACGCGTTCAGGCGGCGATCGAGCTGCTCGACAGCATCATTCCCGCCGCGCGCAGCAAGGGTGCGCCGGCCGACAGGATCATCGCCGACTATTTCCGCGCCCGCCGCTATGCGGGCTCCAAGGATCGCCGTGCGGTGCGCGATCTCGTCTATCAGGCGATCCGCCTGTGCGGGCCGGTGCCTGCGAGCGGGCGGGCGGCGATGCTGGCGGTCGCGGGCATCGACGCGAACGTCGCCGCGCTGTTCGACGGATCGGCCCACGGCCCTGCCGCGCGCGGCGAGGGCGAGGAGGCGGCAAGCACAGGCCTTGCGCCCAAGTGGCTCGCCGCAGCCTTGCGCGCCTCGGGCCTTGGCGGACGCGAGATTGCCGCCTTGCTGGGCCGCGCTCCGCTCGACGTCAGGGTCAATGCGCTGAAGGCTGACCGCGCGGCGCTGGCACTGCCGGAACCCGGAGAGCCGCTCGCATCCGCGCAGGGCCTGCGCTTTGTAACGGGCACGCCGGTTGAAACCTGGGAGGCCTACGAACAGGGCCTCATCGAAGTGCAGGATCTCGGCAGCCAGCTGATCGTCGAGTCGCTCCCCGTGTCGCAGGGCGACACGATCATCGACCTGTGCGCAGGCGGCGGGGGCAAGACCCTCGCGCTCGCCGCGCGTCTGGGCAATGCCGCGCGCCTGATCGCTGCCGACACGGACAAGCGCCGGCTCGGCAACCTTGCCCCGCGCGCGGCGCGGGCAGGGGCGGCGGTGGAACAGACCGTGCTGCTCGATCCGGGCCGCGAGATGCGCAGCCTCCACCCTTATGCGGGCAAGGCCGATCACGTGCTGGTCGATGCGCCCTGTTCGGGCAGCGGCACCTGGCGGCGCAGCCCGGAAGGGCGCTGGCGGCTCGATCCCGCCGAGCTCAAGCGGCTCAACCAGTTGCAGGACCACGTGCTCGATCTTGCCGCGCAGCTCGTGCGGAGCGGCGGCACCATTGCCTTTGTCACCTGCTCGGTGCTCGATGCCGAAGGGCCGGACCGCATCGCCGCCTTTCTCGCGCGCCATCCGGGCTGGACCGCCCAGCCGCTGGCGCTGCCTTTCGGCACGCCGGTCGGGATGGGGCGCGGGGGCGGGATCCGGCTCGATCCGCTCCATCACGCCACGGATGGTTTTTTCATCGCCTGCCTTCGTTCACCATGATAGCATCCGGTGCTATGACCCAGCCGTCCGGTTCCCGGTCCCAGTCGCTGAAGGAGCTTCTGATGCGTTTTGCGCCTGCCGCCGCCGCTCTGTCCCTGTGTCTGGCGATGACCGCGAGCATCTCCAGCGCGGGCGCGGGCAGCCCGGCCGATCCGCGCGCGGCGGCGCTGATTGCGCAGGGGCAGGCCTTGCTCGATGCCGGAGAGACCCAGGGGGCGATCGATGCCTTCGAGGCCGCCCTTGCGGTCGAGCCGGGCTTTACCCCGATCCTCGTCGACCTTGCGGCCGCCGCGCGCCAGCAGGGCCTTCAGGGCAAGGCGATCCGCTACTACCGCGAGGCGCTGACCCGCGACCCGGGCAATTTCGCCGCAATCGCCGGCGAGGGCGCGGCGCTGGTCGAGAAAGGCGCGCTCGAGAAAGCCAAGCGCAACCTGGCAACGCTCAAATCGCTGTGCGGGGACAGGTGCCCCGAGACCCAGTCGCTGCAATCAAGCATTGCCCGCGGTGCACCGGCGCGGCTTGCGGTTGAGACTGCGGGCGAGAATCCGGCGACGAATTGAACCGTCAGCCAAGGTGCTCGCGGAACTCCGCCAGCACTTCCTCGTAGACCGCCCGCTTGAAGGGCACGATCACCTCGGGCAGCAGGCCCGGGTCGATCCAGCGCCAGGCGTTGAATTCGGGCGGATCATGCGCCTCGAGGTCGATGTCGGCATCTTCCCCGAGGAAGCGGCCGAGGAACCAGTGCTGTTCCTGCCCGCGATACCTGCCCTTCCACACCTTGCCGAGCAGTTCGGGCGGCAGATCGTAGCGGATCGGGCGCGAGGCCCCGGCGATCACCTCGACCATGTGGGCTGCGACGCCGATCTCCTCCGCCAGCTCGCGCAGCGCCGCCTCGCGCACGTCCTCGCCCGGATCGATCCCGCCCTGCGGCATCTGCCAGAAGCCGTGCGCCGAGGGGTCGATGCGCTGGCCAACGAAGACGAGGCCAGCGGCATTCACCAGCATGAAGCCCGCACAGGGGCGGTAGGGGAGGGTCTCGGGATCGATCATGCGGGGTTCTCCAGCATGAATTTCATGGCGGCGATGATGCGTTCGAAATCCTTCTGCGTGCTCGGCACGGCGGCGCGCAGGTTGGTGAAGGAGTGGGTGACGCCGCGCATTTCCAGGAACACGCAGTCACGGCCCGCATCGACCAGCGCCCTGGCATAGGCGCGGCCGGAATCGCGGATCGGATCGAGGCTGGCGGTGACGACGATCGTGGGGGGCGCGTTGGAATGGTCGCCCAGGATCGGGAAGCCGCGCGGGTCGGCCCGGTCGGCACCATAGGCGGCATCGAAGAAGGCCATGGTGTCGGCGGTCAGCAGAAAGCCCTCGCTGAAGGCCGCCATGCTGGCCGAGCCATTCGCGTCGGCGACCAACGGGAAGATGGGGACTTGCAGGACCACGGGGACGGCGGCGGGGTTTGCCCCGAGCAATTGCGGGATGACGACGGCGGCATTGCCGCCCGCGCTGTCACCGATGGTGATGATCCCGCTTGCCTTGCGCCCCAATTCGGCAGGGCTGGAAGCGAGCCAGCGCGTCGCCGCCTCGCAATCGAGGATCGCGGCGGGGAAGGGCGCCTCGGGCGCGAGCGCATAATGCACCGCGACCAGCGGCAGATCGATCAGCGCTGCGATCTCGGTGCACAGCGCGTGGTGCGTGTCCAGGTCACCGATCACGAAGCCGCCGCCGTGGTAGAACACCACCACCGGCGAGGCTTCCTCGCGGCTCTCGCGTGCGTCGTAGAGGCGCAGCGGAATGTCACCCGCCGGACCGGGGCAGACGAGATCGCGGATCACCGGCAGCGCGCGGGCGGGGCGGTCGGCGATGCCATGCAGCTTCACATAGGAATCGCGCGCGTCTTCGAGCGTCATGTCGACCATCTTGGGCCCGTTCACCTGCGCCATCATGTCAAGGAAGGCCTTCATGTCGGGGCGGATATAGGGCG
>JACCDK011613705.1_pt1 | contig 14100 bp, 12 predicted proteins | sample 7445871 | NCBI WGS metagenome assembly JACCDK01 (sample SAMN15323436, study PRJNA562643) | freshwater metagenome | isolation source: river surface water | place: USA:Blue River Watershed | collected 2017-08-15 | reverse complement strand
TTGCGGACCGGACGGGACTCGAACCCGCGACCTCCGCCGTGACAGGGCGGCATTCTAACCAACTGAACTACCGATCCTAAACAGATGTATTACCATCAATTTCGGGTTGCAAAGATAAAGGTTTTGTTTTTATAACAAAATCCTTCTTGAAAAAACATCGAAGTTTTATCTCAATCTATAATCTGGGTTTGACCATACCGGTCTTCCACCTAATGGCTGTAAAACTCTTACATTTTTTTCCTCATAGATTTCAGCATACTCTACTAGCTGTTCATTTGTAATGTGAATGGGAGAGTCAAAAACAATCCAATTCAAGCCATCAGGGTTAGCTGTAAAATCTAGGTTAGGAGTAGTTAAAGAGCCATTGTAACTATAATATTTTCCAGATGTTTTGGGTAATAAATCAAAAGGGTTAAACTGTTTAGGAATTGATTTTGTTCCTGCTGTTAGAGGAGAATTTTCAAAAAGTAAGGCTAGTTTCTCGTTCTCTCTTCTTGTAGTCTGAATAAAAACACCAAGAACAGCAATTTTACCATCACTGGAAACGTTCACAAAATGCAATTCCATAGCAGATTTATTTCCCCTTAAAGCATGTTCACTATCGCGGTGGAAATGAAATTGATCAAGATCGTATCGTTTGCCTTTGATGGTAATGTAATTTTCACCGGTTACATGTACTTTGAGGTAATCACCATGATTGTTGATGATATTGTTCTCATTCAATGAAAAATGCTCATAATGAATGACAGGGTCCTTTGATTCAAATTTTTTTGTCTCCTTTGGAATATCAATAGGGGTTTGACCACTAAGGTTTCCTAAATTCGGAAATCCCGTTCTGCTTGAATTATGCGACAAATCAAACTCCAAAAGAGCCAGTTCCGCTTTTGTTGATAAAGCCTTTGGCGTTTCAGAAACAATTGGTTGGATGGCTTCATTACTTTCTTTAGAACATCCATAAAATAATGCAATAGCAAGCGCAAATGTGAGTGTTTTTTTCATCAATGTTTAGTTAAGATGTATCTGGAAATTTCTAGGAAGTTGGTGAAAATATTTCGCCTGGATATGGGGTTGTAAATCTACAAAAAGTAATGGAAAGAATTAGTTTGGCTATACCTTATTCTGGAAATTCCGCTCCTAATTCTCTTTCAATTTCTTCCATCTGAACAATGTCCCAAGCTTCCGATTCAGTTGGAGTAGTATTCAAATCATCCAAAATTCCCCATTCAGCTAATTTTTCCTTGACGGCCTCTTTGAGCTTGCAAATCACAAAGGATTTTTGTTCAGCATAGATTTGGGCAGAAAGTGATTTGAGGCCGGATGCAAAAGATTGGTCAATTGAATCCACATGATTTAAATCTAAAATCAGGCTTTTGGCATCTTCTTCCTGTTTTTTAGCAATTATTGCCAAAAAAGAGGCTGACATATTAGCAGTCAAATCAGTATCCAAAATGGAAATGACATGGAAAATTTCTTTGGTATCAATTTTGACATTCATTGTATATAGTTCTTATTTCTTCTCTATTTTGAACCATAAAGATACCTATTTTGTTGGGTCTTGGAAGTTATCACCAATAAAGTGAGTGTGAATTTGTGTCAGGAGTAATCTGAGAATTATTCGTTATTATTGTATCAATTGAAAATCCAACCTATATGGATAATAATTTTTCAGCACAAGTAAAAGAAATCATTTCCTACAGCAGGGAAGAGGCGCTTAGATTGGGTAATGATTTTATTGGGACAGAACATTTGTTATTGGGTGTTATCCGTGAAGGAGAAAATACAGCTTTGAAGGTTTTACAAAACCTCAACATCGATTTGTATGAATTGCGAAAAGAAGTTGAGATGGCAGTAAAAGATAAGTCTGGAAAGAATATTCAAAATATCAACAGTCTTCCTTTAACACGTCAGGCAGAAAAAGTAATCAGGGTTACCGTTCTTGAAGCAAAGGCTTTGAAAAGTCCTATGGTAGAAACTGAGCACCTGCTTCTTTCTATCTTAAAGAACAAAGAAAATATTGCTACTCAAATTTTAAATCAATTTGATGTCGACTATGACCTGTTCAGAAATGAATTAGGAACAGTTAAAAGCAATGATGTTAAAAGCGAGTTTTCTGATGAACCTGAAGAGGAGTTTGATGAAGAAAGAAGAGCCGCTCAGCAAAAAGCAAAACCTACACAAGCAGGTGGAAAATCTAAAACACCTGTATTAGATAATTTTGGTAGGGATATCACCAAGTTGGCTGAATCAGGTTCTTTGGATCCAATTGTAGGGCGAGAAGCTGAGATTGAACGTGTTTCGCAAATTCTTTCAAGAAGAAAAAAGAACAATCCAATTCTTATTGGAGAACCTGGTGTGGGTAAGACGGCAATTGTAGAAGGGTTAGCACTCAGAATTGTTCAACGCAAAGTATCTCGTGTATTGTTCGATAAGCGTGTTGTGTCTCTTGATCTAGCTGCTTTGGTTGCTGGTACAAAATACAGGGGACAGTTTGAAGAGAGGATGAAAGCCATCATGACTGAATTGGAAAAGAACAGAGATGTTATCCTTTTCATAGACGAGATCCATACTATTGTTGGTGCTGGAGGTGCCAGTGGCTCTCTTGATGCATCTAATATTTTTAAACCTGCATTATCTCGAGGTGAATTACAATGTATTGGTGCATCAACTTTAGATGAATACAGAATGCACATTGAAAAAGATGGCGCATTGGACAGAAGATTCCAGAAAGTATTGGTAGAACCACCTTCTGTTGATGAGACCATTCAAATCTTGAATAATATTAAAGGTCGTTACGAGGAATATCACAATGTTGATTATTCAAATGATGCAATTGATGCTTGTGTTAAATTGAGCGACCGTTACATGACCGACAGGTTATTGCCGGATAAAGCAATTGATGTACTCGACGAAGTAGGTGCTAGAGTGCACTTAAAAAATATCAATGTTCCAGATGATATCATTGAACTTGAAAAGAAAATTGAAGACATTAAGCTTGAGAAGAACAGGGTAGTTAAGAGTCAGCGTTTTGAAGAAGCTGCAAGTCTGCGCGATACAGAAAAGAAATTACAAGAGGAATTAGAGTCTGCAAAAAATAAATGGGAAGAAGAGTCAAAACACAAGCGTTTCCCGATTGCAGAAGAAGATATTGCTGAAGTGGTGAGTATGATGACTGGCATACCTGTGAAGAGAATGGTACAGGCAGAGACAGAGAAATTGAGGAATATGGGTAATGAGATGAAGTCACTGGTAGTTGGACAAGATGATGCAATATCTAAAGTTGTTAAAGCTATTCAACGTAACAGAGTAGGTTTAAAAGATCCCAAAAAGCCCATCGGTACATTTATATTCCTTGGTCCCACTGGTGTTGGTAAGACAGAGTTGGCCAGAGCCCTTTCACGCAACATGTTCGACTCTGAAGACGCATTGATCAGAATCGACATGAGTGAGTACATGGAGAAATTTACAGTGAGCAGATTGATTGGTGCACCTCCCGGATATGTTGGTTATGAAGAAGGAGGACAATTAACGGAGCGTGTAAGAAGGAAACCTTATTCTGTTATCTTACTTGACGAGATAGAAAAAGCCCATCCAGATATTTACAATATTTTATTGCAGGTATTAGATGATGGACAGCTTACTGATGGACTAGGTCGGAAAGTTGATTTCAAGAATACCTTGATTATCATGACCTCAAATATTGGTGTCCGTCAGTTGAAAGATTTTGGTGAAGGAGTTGGCTTTGCTACAAGTGCGAGACAAGCGAATGCAGAAGAAGCAAGTAAGGCAGTAATAGAAAAGGCGTTAAAAAGAACCTTCTCTCCAGAATTTTTGAATAGAGTTGATGATGTAATTATTTTCAACTCACTTGAAAAATCTCACATCTTTGAAATCATTGATATTCTGATGAAAGGTGTGATGAAAAGATTATCTAATCTTGGCTTCTCACTCGAGCTAACAGAAGAGGCTAAAGAGTTTATAGCTGAAAAAGGATATGACCAGCAATTTGGTGCAAGACCATTGCATAGGGCTATTCAGAAATACCTTGAAGATCCTTTGGCGGAAGAAATTTTGAATATGAATATCAAGGCTGGAGATGTGATGTTGGCTGATTTGGATAAAGAGAACCAAAAAATAGTGTTCTCGATTAAACCAACATTGCCAGAAAAGAAAGAAAAATCAAAGGCATAATCATCCTCAACTCAATTAACTTTGTCCCGGTAATAACCGGGACTTTTTTATGTTTACAACCGAGATTGGATCTGATATCAATAAAGCAAAACTTTTGCTGGAGCAAGGAGAGCTTGTTGCTATTCCAACCGAGACAGTCTATGGTTTAGCAGGAAATGGATTGAGTCCAGCTGCAATAGGTAAAATCTATGCAGCAAAAAATCGCCCACAGTTTAATCCATTAATATTACATGTTGCTGATCTAGATCAATTGGGAAAATGGGTTCAAGCTATTCCTAATGCTTGTCGCGACTTAATAAATAAACTATCTCCTGGTCCAATTACTTATTTGCTTCCTAAATCAGATAGCGTTCCAGATATTGTAACCGCTGGAAGTCATCGTGTAGCCATTCGTATACCGGCGCATGATTTAACCTTATCCTTGTTGAGTCAATTGGATTTTCCACTTGCTGCGCCCAGTGCAAATCCTTCAGGATATGTGAGTCCTGTTACTAGTCAGCATGTCTATGAAGGTCTTTCAGGCATTATACCCTATATTCTTGAAGGAGGTGCTGCTAAAGTTGGACTAGAATCAACCATTGTTGGTTTTGAAGAGGGTAAAATTGTTGTACACCGTTTGGGTGGAATTGCTGCAGAAGAAATTGAAGCGTTAACGGGTCAGGAAGTTGAACTGAGACTTGCACATGCTGCACCGACTGCTCCTGGGCAGCTCAAGAGTCATTATGCTACAAAAAAACCTTTATTGCTAGGGGATATTAAACAACTGTATCAAGAAAATACTGGTAAGAAGATAGGTGTTCTTAGTTTTCAGACCAATTATGAATTACCAGGTATCATTCAGTATCAATTATCACCATCAGGAAATATTGATGAGGCGGCTTCTCAATTGTTTAGCACTATGCGTAAACTTGATCAAGTAGATGTTGATTTGATTTTAGCAGAGATTTTTCCAGATTGTGGTTTGGGTAAAGCGATTAATGATCGTTTAGAGCGTGCAGCCTATCCCCTCAAATAGATTTTTACATTTGCTATTCAAAAAGTTCGCTCAATTCCAACCATCTCAATTCTTTATTATCAAGCTCATCATTGATTGCTTTAAACCTCGATGAAAGCTGTTCAATTGCTGTATAATCTAGTGTCTCATTGTTTAATTTCTGTGTGATTGCTTCTTTCTCTTCATTGAGTTTTTTCATTTCTTTCTCAAGTACTTCAAACTCTCTTTTTTCATTGAAAGATGGTTTCTTTTTAACTGTTGTGGTAGATGTTAAAATAGGTGCAGCTTCAGTAACCTGCGCAATTACCTTTGCTTTGCTTGACGTTGCTGGTTCTTTTTTCTCTTGTTCTTCTCTGTATTCAGCGTAGTTGCCTGGGAAATCTTTGATGATACCATTTCCCTCAAAAACAAAGAGATGATCAACTATTCTATCCATGAAGTACCTGTCGTGGCTAATGATGATCAAACAACCTTGGTAATCCATTAAGAAGTTTTCAAGTACCGATAGGGTAGGCAGATCCAAATCATTTGTCGGCTCATCAAGTACAAGAAAGTTTGGATTCTTAAATAAAATACTCAGAAGATGTAGTCTTCTTCTTTCGCCACCCGACAACTTGCTGATATAGTTGTATTGTTGATCAGGTGTAAATAAGAAAAGTTCAAGAAATTGAGCTGCACTCATCGATCCACCTTTTGCCAAGGGGAAATTCTCTGCAATATTTTTTACGAATTCAATCACTCGAAGGTCTTGCTTGATAATTAGACCCTGTTGTGAGTAATTACCAAAAACTATGGTATCTCCTATATTGACTTTACCACTATCTGGTTCTTCAATGCCCTGCAAGATGTTGATGAAAGTTGATTTTCCTGCACCATTCTTTCCGATGATGCCTACTCTTTCTCCTTTCTTGAATGTGTAATCAAAGCCAGAAAGAATTGTTTTTTCACCGTATGATTTATAGACTTTTTTGAGTTCTGCAATTTTGCCACCTAATCGGCTCATTTTCATTTGCAGCTCAACTTTTTTATCTTCAATCTTTTGTTTAGCGATTTTCTCTACTTCATAAAAATTGTCTTGCCGGCTTTTTGACTTAGTCGTTCTGGCTCGTGGTTGTTTGCGCATCCACTCTAATTCCTTTCTATAAGTATTTCTAGCTTTATCAATAGTGGCTTGTTCACTTTCAACCCTGGCTGCTTTTTTCTCTACATAGTTTTGGTAGTCACCTTTATAGACATAGATGGTACTGTTGTCTAATTCCCATATTTCATTACATACGTTGTCAAGAAAGTACCTATCGTGTGTAACAAGCAGCAATGTTATATTTTCTTTATCCAAATAATGCTCCAACCATTCAACCATCTCAATATCGAGGTGGTTTGTGGGTTCGTCCATTATCAGTAAGCAATGTGTATTGTCGAATCCAATATCAATCAAGGTCTTGGCCAGTGCAACTCTTTTTCTTTGACCACCACTTAAAGTGGACATCGGTTGATCTAGGTGATGAATATTTAATTTTCCTAAAATCTGCTTCACTTTTGCGTCAAAATCCCAAGCATTTTTTTCTTCCATTTCGATGATGGCTTCTGCAATTTTTGCCTCATCGTTTGCGTCTTCAGCAGCTTCGAATTTTTTGATTGCGTTGAGTTTGGGGTGGTCGTGGGCAAAAATATTGTCGAGGATATTGGAAGATTCATGAAAGAAAGGATCTTGTTCAAAAAGAATGGTCCTTACTTCTTTATTGATCCAGCATTTTCCTTGATCTGCCGTTTCCTGTCCCGCTAAAATTTTTAATAATGTTGATTTTCCAGAACCATTTTTTGCAATTAGGGCGATTTTATCACCTTCATTAATATGGAAAGTTAAATTGGAAAAAAGGGGTTTAATGCCATAAGACTTACCTAGCTGTTCAACAGATACATAATGCATGACGCAAAGATACAAACAGCTGAGGGTTTACTCATTTTTACTTGCTTAATAATAATATGGCAAGACAAAGCAGGATTGTTATTAAAATGATTATTGGAATTTTCAACTTGTCGATTTTTTCTTCCTTTGTTCTTGATTCCACTTGTTCAAGCCAAATTTCATGTATTTGAGGATGTTTTTGAAGAATAGGACTGAGTTGACTGATGAGCTTGAGCTGTGCATTTGATGAAAGAGATGATGCTGATTGCATTCCTAGTTTCAATGTGCTTGTTTCAAGTACACTATCATTTCTTTCTAGTATTAATCCAAGCCTGTTGTTGTTATAAAGACTGAGTAGGATATCAGACAATTGTTCATTGTTTCTTCTGAAACGATCTGTTTCATGTATTGTTCTTTCAGTCTGGATGAAAAGTTGAATGATTTGTTCTGCTGTAAGTGCACTATCGAGTGCATGGCCTTGGGCTTTCTCTAGCCAAATTTGGTAGTGATAGTCTTCTCTTTTTTTGGGGTTAGACAAGGTTTCATAAGCTTCTTGAATTTCCCGAAAATAAAATTGTGTTGATTGATTGTCGCCATGCTTATCAGGGTGGTATTGCATGGCTAAGTTTCTGTATGCCTTTTTAATCGCTTTTATATCTGCGCTGTGTTCAATTTTCAGTAACTTGTAATAGTCCTTCACTGGCATTAGCCAAAGTTATTGATTATAAACACATTTGTTCAAAATTACGATTGTCTATGAAAGTTATTTTCTTCCTTTTTACGCTGGCTTTGTCATTCAATTCATTTGCTCAAACCAATAAAGACAAGTATCATTTTTTTGAATTAAAAGTTTATGAATATTCATCATTGGAGCAAGAGAAAGTAATTGATGAATTCTTGTCATCATCGTTTCTTCCTTTTTTGCACAAGAGTGGAAGATCTAAAGTTGGCATATTTAGTAATTATGGCAATGATACATCAGCAATAAAAAAAATCTATGTATTGATTCCTCATAAGTCACTAAATGAGATACCTGTTTTGCAAAAAGCCTTCTTCCAAGATAAAGAGTATATGGCCATTGGTAAAAACTATGTAGATGCCTCTAGTAGTCAGCCTGCTTATAATAGAATTACTACCTATATCCTTGAAGGATTTCGATTTGCGCCAAATCTCATGCTTCCCAATTTGAAATCGGGTAATAATGACCGTGTTTATGAACTAAGAAGTTATGAAAGTGCATCCGAAAAAAAATATTGGAAAAAAGTAGAAATGTTCAATGAGGGTGGTGAAGTTGATTTGTTTGCAAGATTAAACTTTAATGCCATTTTTTATGCAGAGGTCATAAGTGGTCCAACTATGCCTAACCTCATGTACATGACCAGTTTTGAAAACATGAATGACCGAAATGAGCATTGGAAAGCGTTTTCAAATGACCCTAAGTGGAAGGAATTGCTCTCCATGAAAGAGTATGATCAAACAGTCAGTAAAAACGTGACTACCTTTTTGAAAGCAAAGGCCTACTCAGATTATTAATAAAAACTGACACCTGGAACTTTGAGTACCATTTCGCTTCCAAATTGACCCGCAGGGGTTTGGTAACCTGGTTTCCAGTTTCCTTGAATGATTTCTTTTGCGATTATGAGAGAGGCATGTGCTGTGAAGGTATAGCCTTCAGGACCTTTTAGTCGGATTGTTTTGCTTTCGCCATTATTATTTGTTCCCTTTCCCCAAACAAGAGATATGCCTTCTTTTCTCATTTTTTCATCAGGACCAGGAGGGCGTTGATCAATTCTTTTTTTAATAATATTCCTAACCAGTTCAAGTCGGAGTACCCAGTTAAAATATTTTTGAAATTTCATCCATTTAAAAACCGAAGGTTTTACTCCATAGAAGGTTTCAATATTGGGAATACCTGTAGTATGGTATGCCGTGCTGATGTCCCCCCATGGAATACTCATTACAAATAATTGCTTTTGGCCAAAATCTACATACATGCCTTTTTCACCAAGAGGCGCATTGATGATTTTACCATTTTTTCTTTTTGCACCTCCTTCTCCCAATTTTTCAGCCATGGTAGTTGCTGTACCATGGGAAATACTTCCTCCTAGTGTTACAAAGGCAAGTTGAAGATCTGTGGTGTTGGGTAGCAGCTCGCTAATTTTTTTGGCTACTGAATCAGTTGGAACGACATCAAAACCTACACCTGGCATGAGCATACAATTACTTGCTTTTGCTTGTTTGTCATATAGTTTGACCAGTTCAAAACAAGAGATATCACCATTAATATCAGTATAGTGAACATTGTTACGGATGCATGCTTCAACCATTTGTGTTGCTGTTCTGCTAAAGGGACCAGCTGCATGTATTACAAGTTGTTGGCCTTTGAGCAGATTGTCTAAGGCCGCAGGATTATTTAAGTCCGTTATAACGTATTCAAGATTGAGTTCCTCTGCAAGTGGTTGAATGGCATTTTCGTTTCTTCCTGATAGTAGGGGTCTTAATCCATAAGCTTTGGACAAACGGGCGATAAGTTCTCCAGTATAGCCATTAGCACCATATAATACAAAATCGTTCTGCATATTCAAACTACACTAAAGGTAGTATCTTTGTTCAAATACACGCGCAAATGACAGTATTAGATAAGGTCCGGGAGGCGGTAGCATTTTTACAGTCAAAAACAGCCAATCAAATCAAAGTAGGTGTTGTTTTGGGAAGTGGTTTAGGTTCGTTTACCGAAGAAATGAAGATTGATCTCGAAATACCTTATTCAGAGATTCCATATTTCCCTGTATCGACAGTAGAAGGCCATAGTGGAAAATTGATTTTTGGAAGTTTAGGCGATGTTCAATTGGTGGTAATGGCTGGAAGGTTTCATTATTATGAGGGGTATTCAGCTGATGATGTAGTGTTCCCCATACGTGTGATGAAATTTTTGGGAGTGAAACACCTTTTTCTTTCCAATGCTGCTGGTGGCGTTCATCCCAATTTTAAAGTAGGTGATCTCATGATTATAAATGATCACATCAGCTTTGCCATCAAGAATCCATTATTAGGTAAAAATATAGATGAATTTGGCCCTAGGTTTCCTGATATGAGTGAGCCGTATGCAAAGCGTTTGATTCTTAAGGCAGAAGAAATTGCCAAGAAGCTTAATATACATGTACATCAGGGGGTTTATTTTGGTGTGACTGGTCCCACTTTCGAAACTAGAGCAGAATACAAAATGATTAAACTTGTAGGTGCTGATGCTGTTGGCATGAGTACTGTACAAGAGGTCATTACTGCCGTTCATTGCGGAATGGAAGTATTTGCCATGAGTGTGATTACCGATTTAGGAATAAGAGAAGAAGACAATGTAATTACTCACCAAGAAGTTTTGGATGCAGCTAATGAGGCTGCTCCTAAGTTGACATCCATATTTAAGGCATTGGTTCAAGCTGTATAATAGTTGTTTGTTTAGAAGTTATGATGAAGCACTCGAAGATTGGTATGCAGTTAAAATGTAAACATTTCAAAGCAACTTTTTTAGGTGGAATAATTTTCATTCTCACCATTCTTTCCAGTGTTGAAATTAAAGCACAAGGAAGGGGAGGAATGGGTAGAAGTATGCAAGGGATGGGTGCTAGAATGGGTGCTTCTGGTGGTTCTGGAGGATCAGATTCACTTTCGTTTGAGAAAAGAAAATTTTCAGACGATTCTGTAAATGTGCGGTTTAAATATTTGGATACAGCACGGTATAGTTTTTTTGACTCATCAATTGCTGATTTTTACAAACGTGTGCCCATGAAGCCTGAGTATATTCAGATAGGGCATAATGGAAATGCTATTCGTCCATTGTTGTTTTCTCCTTTAAGATCACCTGGTTGGGATATGGGCTTTCATGCTTTTGACCCCTATGCGTTGACTATCGCTGATACGCGTTTCATGAATACAACAAAGCCTTTTACTGAATTAGGTTATTTGGTAGGTAGTAAAGCAGAACAACAGATCAGCATTGTTCACACACAGAATATATCACCCGATTGGAATTTTGTGATTCAGTATCGTCTATTAAACGCACCAGGAACATTCAACTCACAAAATACGAATCATAATAATTTTCGATTCAACACTGACTTTACTTCAAAAAATCAGCGTTATCATGCCTATCTCATTCTCATGTCAAATGCTTTACAAAGTGCTGAGAATGGAGGAATTCAGGATGAATCGTATTTAGTGAATCCAAATCCTGCATACGAGGATAGGTTTAATATTCCAACCAATTTAGCGGCAACAGCATTTTCTTCACGTAACTTTTTCAATGTTAAATTGATTACTGGTAATCGTTATGTCGACAAACATTTTTTACTAAGACAGCAATACGATTTCGGTATAAAGGATTCTATTGTAACAGATAGCTCTGTTGTGCGCTATTTTCTACCCAAGCTTAGGTTTGAAAATACTGTGCAAATGAGTAAATACAATTATCAATTTTTAGATGTACAGGCATCAGGTTCGTCAGCTTTTTATGAAAAAAATTATTCATTATCTACAGTACCTGATACTGTCAATTATCAAACGGGTATGGATCTGTTGAAAACAGATCTTTCTCTTATACAATTTCCAGACGCTAAGAATCCTCTTCAGTTTATTAAAGCAGGAGCATCCTTCTTGTTGTATACTCCTAGTTCAGTTCCAAGTATAGCGCGATTTACGAACACTGTATTGCACGGAGAGTACAGGAATAGAACCCGTAATAAGAAATGGGACATGTTACTGTATGGTGAGTTTTTTGTGTTAGGTAGGGACTTGGGTAATTATCAGGTTAAAGCCAATTTGAGGAGATCGTTAGGAGAAAAATTTGGAGCCTTAGAATTAGGATTTGAGAATATCAATAGAACACCTTCTGATTTGTTTACGCGCAATCTGCCCTTCCCAGTTAGTAGACAAGATGATTTTGGTAATGAAAATGTGACTTCTATTAATGGTAGTCTCTATTTTTCAAAAATAAAAACGAGAGTGAGTTTGGACTATTTTCTTATTTCCAACTATACTTATTTCAAAGGTTTTCAGCAGGCTGACCAATATGCGCCTTTGTTTAACTTTATTCGAGCGGGTCTAAATAAAGAAACTAATTTAAGTAGGAGGTGGAAATGGTATTTAGATTTGTATGTACAAACTGTTACCGGAAATGCGCCCATAAATTTGCCACTAGTTTATACGAGAAATAGATTGGCTTATGAGGGAAAGCCATTCCGTAATTTGGTAATTTCTACTGGCTTGGATATCAGGTATTATAGTCCATATTTGGCCGATAATTATTCACCCATAATAGGCCAATTCTTCTATCAAACCGAGAGAAAAATTGCTATTCGTCCGGATGTTGCTGCTTACACCAACTTCCGAATCAGAAGCTTCACTACTTATGTTAGGATTGAGAACTTGAATACCATTACCCAGCGTTATGGTTTTGGATTTAAGGACAATAACCTGGCTGCTCCTCTTTATCCCAATCCAGGAATGGTATTTAGGCTGGGTATCTTCTGGAATTTCGTGAATTAACCTCGTGTTAAAAATCATTGATCCCTCCCATTATATAGAATAAGTCTTAATTTTGTAGTGTGAAAAAGCTACTTGCAATACTTTTATTATTGGTCTATACTGCTGCTAGCAGTGGTACAGTAATGAGCACTCATTTCTGCATGGGTGAATTTGCGGGTATAAGTATTGGCGAAAAACAGCAAGAACAATGTGGTTATTGTGGGATGGAGGATGCTGGATGTTGCCATGATCTTTTGCAGGTAGTCAAATTAGATGGTAGTCAGCTCGAAAAATCTTCATCTGTTTCCCTTGATTACAAATTTACTGCTCCTCCTTCTTCCAACTTTACTGTAGTCCAGACAAATAGTTCACCCAATTATGAAGTAAAGAGTCATTTTGATGCTAATCTGGATGGGCCTCCTATCTATCTTCGAAATTGCGTTTTCAGAATTTGATCAATTTCCCAATGCATTGTTTTAGTATAAATGTCAGCTAATCTTCCATTTATACTGTTTTGAGTGGCTTTGTTTTATTTTATAGGCCCTTAGCGAACTCAGAAATTTCCGTTTAAAAAAAGAAACTATTATTATTACATTATTCAAATTCATGTTATGAAAACAATATTTTCAACCATAGTATTATTTACATTTTTTTCTGTTAGTGCAATTGCTCAGAAAAAAGAAGAGATCAAAGTTTGGGGTAATTGTGGTATGTGTAAAAAAGTGATTGAAACTGCTGCAGTAGGAGCAGGTGCATCAAAAGCCAGTTGGAGTGAAGAGACAAAAATGCTTTCAGTTGCTTTTAACGCAAAAAAGACTGATGCCGATAAGATTCAGCAGGCAATTGCTGCTGCAGGGTATGATACCCAAGATTTTACAGCACCTACAGAAGTCTACAATAAATTACATGGATGTTGCCAGTATGAAAGAAAGCAAACTGCTCAAGTGACGATGCAGCAAGGCCAGATGGATTGTTGTAAGGATGGTAAGTGTACAAAAGGCAAAGATTGTCAGGATTGCAAAGATGGTAAGTGTATGAAAGAAAAGGCTTGTGAGAATTGCAAGGACGGTAAATGTGCAAATGGTAAAGAGTGCAAGGATTGTAAAAATTGCAGCAAGCATTAATCTCTGGTATATTTTAAATTAAAAGATAATCATTGCGCGGGCGCGAAGCGCCCGCGCAATAAACCTTATTGATATGAAAAAGATTTTATTTTCAGTTGTGATATTGTTGTCTATTGCTTCAGTATCAAATGCGCAAATAAAAAAAGCCAGCTTGCAAGCCAGTGGGTTAACCTGTGCTATGTGTGCTAAATCGGTTTATACTAATCTTACTTCTTTGAGTTTCGTTGAAAGTGTTGATACTGACCTCAATGCTTCTGCATTTGAAATTAAGTTCAAGGAAGGGCAGCATGTAGATCCAGAAGCGCTTAGAAAAAAAGTAGAAGATGCTGGTTTTTCTGTTTCTCAACTTCATCTTGAATTTGATGCGA
>JACCDK012055189.1_pt1 | contig 14105 bp, 12 predicted proteins | sample 7445871 | NCBI WGS metagenome assembly JACCDK01 (sample SAMN15323436, study PRJNA562643) | freshwater metagenome | isolation source: river surface water | place: USA:Blue River Watershed | collected 2017-08-15 | reverse complement strand
TATTTTCCAGACGTTGAAATTATTGCAGGAGTAGCAACTGCTGGAATTGCTCAAGGAGCATTGGTGTCTGACTATTTAGATTTACCATTTTGCTATGTTCGTCCAGAACCTAAAAAACACGGAATGGGCAATCAGATTGAAGGTAAAATCTCGAAAGGTCAGAAAGTTGTTTTAATTGAAGATTTGATTTCTACAGGAGGAAGTTCCTTAAAAGCAGCTGAAGCATTAATCAATGAAGGAGCTGAGGTTTTAGGTATGGTAGCTATCTTTTCTTATGGATTTCAAATTGCGACAGATAATTTTAAAAGTAAAAATATTCCTTTTTATACATTGAGTAATTATGATGTACTAATTGAAGAAGCTGTTAAATTAAATTATGTAACCGAACCACAATTAGTAACATTACAAGATTGGAGAGTGAACCCATCAGAATGGAGAAAAGATCTTTAATTTAATCGATATCGATTACCTGAAATTGCCTTAATCATGCCTGAAAATTCTAAATTGATGGAGATTAAGGCAATTTCTTTTAAAGGAATTCCTGTTTTCCATGAAAGTTCCTCAAATGATAATTCTCCAAGTTGATGCAATGCAGCTAAAATAGAAGATTCATTTTGAGTAAATCGGGAAAAATCTAAATTGATATTTTTCTGGGTTCGTAAACCATCTATATTCCAATTTAAATGTTCCAACATTTGGGTTGTATTTCGAAAAAGTATTGCCTTATTATCTACAATTAGCTGATTGCATCCTTCTGAATAAGGTTTATTAATCATTCCGGGTACTGCAAAAACTTCTCTATGATAATTATTAGCAAAATCAGCAGTAATTAATGCACCACCTTTATTGGCAGCTTCAACTACTAATAAGGCATCTGCAAGTCCTGAAATAATACGATTTCGCATGGGAAAATATCTTGCATCAGGTTTTACATGTGGAGGGTGTTCTGATATCCAACCACCATTTTCAACAATTCTATCGGCTAATTTTTTATGTTGATAAGGATAAATAAAATCGAAACCACCAGCTAAAACCGCAAAATTAGGAATATGTAAATCCACACAGGCTTGATGAATTGCCGCATCGATTCCAAAGGCCAATCCACTTACAAAATGCAATTTAGAAGGTATTGATTCTGAAGCAACCTGCTGACAAACCCATTTGCCATAATCTGTAGCTTTTCGAGTTCCAACAACGCTTAACATTTTTTCTCCACTTAAAGCAACAGTACCTTTAAAATATAACACTAAGGGTGCATCATAAATATGCTTTAATCGATATGGATACCGTTCGTCTTGAAAAACAAGTAAGGTAACATTATTTTTTTCGCATGATTTGAGAATATTTTCTGATTCAATTAAATAACTTTTATTCTTTAATTCTTGAATCAAATGTGGACCTACACCAGTGATTTGATGTAATGTTTTTCCTGAAGCCGTAAAAACAGCTTCAACACTACCTAAATGAGCAATTAATTTTCTAGCAGTAATTGAACCTACATTTTTTAATAAGGTTAACGCGATAGAATAGAATATTTCGGATTGAGTGGTCGGCATTTTTTTTATGCCGAAAGTACACTATTCTGAAGAAAGATTATCTTTTAGAACTTGTAAAAAATTACGAATATCAGAAAGTTGATTTATTAAGATTTGATTTTCATTTTTAGGTACCCCTCTTGCATTAATTGCAAGTTTTGCCCCTTCAATCGTTAAACCTTTGACATCAATCAATTCTACCAATGTTTTTAATTTATTGATATCATCAATCGTGTATTTACGAATACCACTCGATTTTCTTTTTGGACTTAAATGCGGAAATTGACTTTCCCAATATCTAATTTTAGATGGCTTCACATTGAAATATTCTGCGACCTCAGAAATGATATAATATTGCTTATTTAACTCCATTATTTACAAAAAAAGAACTAATTTTGGGGTTTGATAAAGTTTATCATCTAATTTACTATAATTTCAACGAATACCCAATGACCTCAACGGAGATCCGCCAGCAATTTTTAGATTTTTTTAAATCAAAAGGACATTTAATCGTAGCTTCTGCCCCATTGGTTGCCAAAAACGACCCAACATTGATGTTTAACAACTCTGGTATGGCGCAGTTTAAAGATTTCTTTTTAGGAAATGGCACTCCCCCATCTAAACGAATTGCCGATACGCAAAAGTGTTTACGTGTATCTGGAAAACACAATGATTTGGAAGATGTAGGATTTGATACCTATCACCACACGATGTTTGAAATGTTGGGAAATTGGTCGTTTGGAGATTATTTCAAAAAAGAGGCATTGTCTTGGTCATGGGAATTATTAACTGAGGTTTACAAACTTCCTAAAGAACGAATTTATGTATCTGTTTTTGAAGGAAGTGAAGCAGATGGAGTACCTTTTGATCAAGAGGCTTTTGATATTTGGAAAACAATTGTTGGAGAGGATCGAATTATTTTAGGAAATAAGAAGGATAATTTCTGGGAAATGGGAGAAACAGGACCATGTGGACCTTGTTCAGAAATTCACATTGATTTACGAAATCAAGATGAAGTAGATAGTATACCTGGGAAATCTTTAGTGAATGCAGATCATCCACAAGTAGTAGAAATCTGGAACAATGTATTTATGCAGTTTGAACGAATGGCAGATAGCTCATTAGTTCCACTACCTGAAAAACATGTAGATACCGGTATGGGCTTTGAACGTTTGTGTATGGCTATTCAAGGCAAGCAATCAAATTATGATACCGATGTTTTCCAAGGTACAATTCAATATCTTTCTACTAAATGTGGAATACTATACGGAAAAGACAAATGGTCTGATATTGCGATGCGTGTAATTGCTGACCATATACGTGCTATTGCATTTTGTATAGCAGATGGACAATTACCTTCAAATGCAAAAGCAGGTTATGTAATACGTCGTATTTTACGCCGTGCTGTACGTTATGGTTATACGTATTTGAATTTCAAAGAACCATTTTTATATAATTTAGTTCCCTTATTGGCAAAACAATTTAAAGGAGTATTTGACGAATTAGTGGCACAAGAATCTTTTGTTGCTAAAGTAATTCAGGAAGAAGAAATCTCGTTTTTAAGAACTTTATCAACAGGTTTAGTACGTTTAGATAAATTAATTCAAGATACGAAAGCCGCAAAGAAAAATATTCTTTCAGGAGAAGATGCTTTTGAACTAAATGATACCTATGGTTTTCCAATTGATTTAACAGCATTAATTGCTCGTGAGAATCAATTAGAAATTGATGAAAAAGGATATCAAGAGGCCTTAAATGCACAAAAAAATCGTTCAAGAAAAGACGCCAATGCAAGTGCAGAGGATTGGGTAATCTTAAACGATTCAGAAGAATCAAGTTTCGTTGGTTATGAATTGTTTGAGACTCAAACGCAAGTATTAAAATACCAAAAAATTCAAAATAAAGCAGGTATTCAATATAAAGTTGTTTTAGAGACAACTCCTTTTTATGCAGAGTCAGGTGGACAAGTTGGTGATACAGGAGCTTTACATTTCAATGAATCGAAAACAATTATCCAGATAATTGATACCAAAAAGGAAAATGATTTAATTGTTCATATTGTAAATAATCCAAACATCGAAAAAGTAGCTACTGAAACTGTTTTTGCTAAAATTGATCAAAAACGAAGAAGAGCCATTACACAAAATCATAGCTCAACACACTTAATGCAAGCTGCTTTGCAACGTGTTTTAGGAAAACATGTGGCACAAAAAGGTAGTTTAGTAAATGAGGATATTTTACGTTTTGACTTCTCACATTTCCAAAAAGTAACTGAAGAGGAAATTAAAGAAATTGAACGATTAGTAAATGAGAAAATTGCTCAAAATATCACTTTGCTTGAAGAAAGAAATGTTCCCATCGAAGAAGCAAAAAACAAGGGCGCTATGGCCTTGTTTGGTGAAAAATATGGCGATTTTGTACGTGTAATCACCTTTGATAAAGAATATTCAGTGGAATTATGTGGTGGTACACACGTACCTGCAACAGGTGAAATTGGATTATTTAAAATAGTATCTGAAAGTTCTGTTGCAACAGGCGTTCGTCGTATTGAAGCCATTACAGCTCAAAAAGCTTATCAATTATTAAGTGAGCAAGAACAATTGATCGACCAATTAAACGAATTTTTAAAATCACCAAAAGATATTGCTAAAGCTGTACAAGTTTTAATTGAGCAAAATTCTAGTTTACAAAAATCTGTTCAGGCTTACCAATGTAAAGAGATGAATCAAAAGAAAGATTCATTATTAGCAAAAATTCAACAATACAATGGAATATCCTACCTACTTGAACAAGTAGAGGCGCCGAATGCCGATGCGTTAAAAAACTTAAGCTTTGATATACAAAACGCCCAAGAAAACATGTTCTGTTTATTGGTTGCAGAAATTGAGGGTAAAGCAAGTTTAGCATTGGCTATTTCTAAATCATTGGTCGAATCTAAAGGATTAAATGCTGGACAAATCATACGTGAATTAGCAAAAGAGGTTCAAGGCGGTGGAGGTGGCCAACCCTTCTTGGCAACTGCTGGGGGGCAAAATCCGGCTGGACTAACAAATGTACTTACTTTAGCTAAACAATATTTATAGCATTTAACTTCATGAAATTCTTGCCTTTTGATGAATTAGTACCTTTAATGGATGAACTAAGTCAGAATGGGCAAGAATTTTCTTTTATCATCGATTACAAAGGAGAAAAGTGTGCATTAATCACTGATTACGCTAATGATGAAGATTACGCTGATGATAAAGATTCATCTGATTTTAAAAATTATACTTTTGAAAAAAAAGTAATCAATTTTGAGAAGTATCTTGAAAAATTTAATAAAGTTCAAGATGAATTAAGTGCTGGGAATTCATTCTTGTTGAATTTAACCCAAGAAACAGAAATAGAAACAAACTTGAGATTAAAAGAAATTTACAAACGCGCTAAGGCAAAGTATAAATTTTTATTAAAAGATCAATTTGTTGTTTTTTCTCCAGAAACCTTTATCCAAATAATCGAAGGAAAGATTTACTCCTTTCCAATGAAGGGGACTCAAAAAGATATAGGACCGCAATCAAAGGAATTGCTTTTAAACAATCAAAAAGAAAATGCAGAACACGCTACGATCGTTGATTTAATTCGAAATGATTTAAGTAAGGTGGCCTATCCTATTCAAGTTGAAGATTTTAAATATGTTGAAAAGGTTTCAACACATCAAGGAGACTTATGGCAGATGTCTTCCAAAATTTCAGGAACCATTACTCCTTCTTTTAAAGGTAAAATAGGAAGTATTTTAAAAGAATTATTACCCGCAGGATCTATTACAGGTGCTCCTAAAAATTCAACATGCGAAATAATTGAACAAATTGAAGGTTATGAACGTGGATTTTATACCGGAATTATGGGTACATTTGATGGCAAAAACTTGGACAGTGCTGTGATGATCCGTTTTATTGAAAAAAGAGGAAATAAATTATATTTTAAAAGTGGTGGAGGAATCACTATTTTTTCAAATGCATTAACAGAATACCAAGAATTAAATGATAAAATCTATTTACCATTTTGATGTTTGATTTATTAGAGACTTTTAAGATTGAAAATGGCAAAGTCGCTCATCTTGACTATCACCAAGATCGTGTTAATCGTAGTTTATTGGATTTATACCAAATCAATGAAGGCTTTTCCTTAATCGATTTCTTTAATCATCAAGATTTGCCTTCTGATGGGATCTTTAGAGGTCGATTGATTTATGAAGAGCAAATTAAACATTTTGAGATATTACCCTATAAGGAAAAACCCATTAAAAATCTCCAGTTGATCGAATCAGGTGAATTTGATTACACGTATAAATGGGCCGATCGTTCTTATTTTAATGAACAATTAAAACTTCATCCGGAATCGGATGAAATAATATTTTTTTTCCAACATAAAATTCAAGATTGTTCGATTGCCAATTTGGCTTTTTTAAAAAATGGAATTTGGTATACTCCAAAATCACCCCTCTTAAAAGGCAGTACAAGAGCTCGATTATTAGTTGAACATAAAATCCAAGAACTTGATATTTTAACTTCACAAATCGATCAATTTGAACGAATTTGCCTCATAAATGTTTTTCGCGAACTCAACTTGCAAAATTCTCTTTCGCTTCCAGACTGCATTTTGTAATTTTGATAATCTATGAGCTCCGAAAAAAGCCCCAATTTTTTATTGAATCAAAAATTTCCTTTTGAACCAACACCATCTCAACGAGTTTTGTTTCAAAAATTGGGAGACTTTATTCAAAATAAAGATGAATGGGCGGCATTAACTTTTATTATAAAAGGATATGCAGGTACAGGTAAAACAACAGTTATCTCTACCTTGATCAAAATTCTATCGCAATTTGGTTATCGGTCTCAACTCATTGCTCCAACGGGTAGAGCGGCAAAAGTGATGGCAAATTATGCCAAAAAGAAAGCTAGTACTATTCATAAAAAAATATACCGACAAGTTAGTAACGCCAATACAGGTAATTTGTCATTTCAGCGAATGAATAATTATGCGACAAATACCATATACATTGTAGATGAGTCGTCGATGATTAGTGATGTGGCAGAATTTGGAACAAGTAGTTTATTGACTGATTTGATTGAATATGTTTTTACCAATCCAGAAAATGGACACAATGGTAATAAAATCATATTCGTTGGAGATACAGCACAATTACCACCTGTTGGTACCTCCTTATCTCCTGCACTATCAAGAGAGTATATTAAATCCAATTTTCATATGGAAGTAGAGGAACATGAATTAACAGATGTTATGCGACAAGAAATGCATTCTGGAATCCTTTACAATGCCACTCAACTAAGAGAGTTGCTATCAACTCAATCGACAAAAATCCAATTTAACACCAAATCATTTAAAGATTTCTTTAAAATGACTGGGGAGAAAATGGAAGATGGAATGAATTATGCCTATCGAAAATTTGGCAAAGAAAATACGATTGTATTAACTCGATCAAATAAAAGTGCTGTGATGTATAATCGATACATACGTCAACAAATCTTGTACCAAGAAGACGAAATCTCCTCTGGAGATTTATTGATGATTGTTCGAAATAATTATTTTTGGTTGGATGAGGACTCTCCTGCTGGATTTTTGGCAAATGGTGATTTTGTTGAAATCTTAAAAATCAAAAGAGAAGAAGAAATGCATGGTTTCCGATTTTTAAGTGTTGCCCTTCGTTTATTAGATTATGAAGAGCATCCTGAAGTGGAGGCTAAAATCTTGTTAGACACTTTATATTCACCTGAAAGTGCAATGAACAAGGATGATTCAAAAAAATTATATGATTCGGTTTGTGAAGATTACAAGCATATCGGAAAAAAGAAAGATCGAACTGAGGCTATTCGAAAAGATCCATATTTAAATGCCTTGCAAGTAAAATTTGCATATGCCTTAACGTGCCACAAATCGCAAGGTGGACAATGGCCAGCAGTTTTTGTAGATCAAGGATTTTTAAAAGACGAACAAATAGACACTGAATTCCTACGTTGGGTATATACCGCCATTACCCGTTCAACACATGAACTATTTTTAGTGAATTTTAATGATCAATTTTATCTTAAAGCTTAGTATTACTTATTGTATCATTTAGTTTTCCCCAACGTTTTTCAAAATTATCCACTAAGTCAACTAATAAGTCTTTTAAATCTCCTAAGCGTTCTTCTCCCAAAATTTCGCTTACTTCTTGATCTAAATTTTGACGTGATTCTTGCAAAACACGTAAAAACTTTTGTCCTGCTTCCGTTTTTTCGATTAATATAGCCCTTGAATCAAATGGATGCTTAGAAGTACATATAAAATCTTTTGCTACTAATTCCTTAATTAAAACACTGACTGCTTGTTTAGACATTTCTAAACATTTTACCACCTCGGTAACGGAAATAGATTCATCTTTAAGATTCATCATCACCATTACATGACCAATTTTTATATTTTCATACCCTTTCGATTTCAAAAATTCAGCATTAACATGTTTAATAAATCGATAGGATCGAACAAGTAACCTGGCTAGAAAGTGTTTTGAATCTGAATTTTTCACTATTCTCTAAATTTTATACAAATTTAAATAAAAAAATAATTTTAGTCAACTTACTTGACAATAATTAAAAAGCTTCGTTAATTTGTCAAAAATTAAAATTTTATGTCCAAATCAGAAAAAGCCAAAAGTAATTTACCAAAAATCATTCTTGGAGTTGTCCTATTAGTTGCAGCAATTTACGGTTTCAATAAATACCGTTATGTCAGTACACACGAAGATACTGATAATGCACAAATAGAATCCTATTTCGTTCCAGTATTGAGTAGAGCTGCAGGATATGTAAAATCGGTTCATATTAATGATTTTGAAGAAGTAAAAAAAGGAGACACTTTATTGGTGATTGATAATGCGGAGGCACAATTGACTTTAGAAGAAATGAAAGCTGATGTAGAGCAGGCAAAAATTGAAATTGAGAATGCAAAAGCAAACTTAAGCAATTTAGAAAAAGGATTGATTGCTCAAAAATCGCAAATTACAGCAGCTCAAGTAGGTGCTCAAAAATTTGAGCGTGATTATGCAAATTTTTCAAATTTGGAAAAAAACAAGGCAATTACTCATCAACAATTATTAGAAATTAAGGATCAGAAAGACTTAGCGGATGTAAAATTAACAGGTGCAAAAGCTGAATATGTAAGTTCTGAGTCTAAAAAAGCAATTTTAACAGCTTTATTAAAAAAGGCTGAAAATACATTATCCTTAAAACAAATTAAGGTAAAACAACAAGAATTAAAATTGAGTTATTATGTAGTTTTGGCACCTGAAAATGGTAAAATCGGAAAGAAATCTGTAGAACCAGGACAATTTATTCAAATTTCTCAACCCTTAATGACGATCGTTGATGATTCTCAATATTGGGTAGTAGCTAATTTTAAGGAGACTCAAGTTGGCAAATTAAAAGTTGGACAACTTGCAGAAATCGTATTAGACGCGTATCCAAATGATAAAATTGAAGGAGAAATAATTTCAATAGCAGAATCTACTGGTGCAAAAGCTTCTTTATTACCTCCAGACAATGCCTCAGGCAACTTTGTAAAAGTTGCACAGCGTGTTCCTGTAAAAATTGCGATTAAAGACCTTGCCAAAGTAAAATCAATGTTACGTGCAGGTTTATCATTAGAAGTATCTATTCCGGTTAAATAATATGGCAAAACCACAAGGATTTGCGAAAGTAATCATTGTCTTAACAACGATTACCGCAGCCATCATGGAATTGTTGGATACGACAATTGTGAATGTAGCCTTGAATCAAATTTCTGGTTCATTGGGTGCAACAATTGAAGATATTGCATGGGTAATCACCAGTTATGCGATTGCCAATGTAATCATCATTCCTATGACAGGCTTTTTGGGTGAATATTTTGGTCGAAAAAATTATTATGTAACTTCGATCATCATATTTGGTATTGCCTCGTATTTCTGCGGAATGAGTGATACCCTTTGGGAACTTGTTTTGTGGAGATTTGTACAAGGTATTGGAGGAGGAGCACTCCTTTCTACTTCCCAGGCAATTTTATTTGATGCTTTTGAACCAGAGGAACGACCTTTAGCATCTGGCTTTTTTGCGATGGGTATTGTTATGGGACCTTCATTAGGACCCGTTTTAGGAGGTTGGATTGTGGACAATTTAAAATGGTCCGATATTTTCTTTGTCAATATTCCAATTTGCGTAATTGCTACAGTGTTGACGATTGTATTCATTGAACGTAAACCAGGAGAAGGAACACACAAGGATAAAATTAAAATTGATTATCCAGGAATTGCCTTGTTAATGATATTTGTTGGATCTATTCAATATATTTTAGAAAAGGGAGAAGGAGAAGGTTGGTTTGAATCTAGAACCATTACTATTTTAACGATTTCAACCGTATTGGGATTAATTAGTTTTATTTGGAGAGAAAAAACGGCTGAGCATCCGGTTGTCAACTTAAATGTTTTCAACAACAAGACCTTTGCGATGAGTTCTATTTTTACTGTTGTTGGTGGATTTGGACTTTTTACCTCTGTTTTTGTGTATCCATTAATGGTTCAACGAATCAACGGACTAACTCCAACTGAAACAGGATGGTCCTTAATGTTACCAACCTTTTTAGGCGTATTCCTCTTCCCTATCATTGGTAAATACTTATCTACTGGTGGAAAACCAATTCCATTTATGGTGGTCGGCATTGCAATTTATGTAGTTTTTGGATTTATTGGAGGTAGTTCTACAGCTGATATGGGTAGTTGGGATTTCTTCCCTATGCAAATGTTACGTGTAGTTGGAGTTTCTATGTTACAAATGCCATTGATTAATCAGGCGGTAGCTGGATTAGAGCCTAAGGATTTTCCTGCTGGCATTTCTATTTCGAATATGATTCGACAATTAGGAGGCGCATTCGGAATTGCAGTAGCTAACAATTATGCTACTTCAAGAGCAGCACAACATCGAAGTGATTTATTGGCAAACATTACCCCTGAGAATCCAGCATTTCAACAACGTTTTCAAGGAATTGCCTCTATGATTCAGCAAAAAACAGGAGATGCATTTCAGGCCACGCAAGTAGCCTATAAAAACATTGACCTAATTGTAACGAAACAAGCCTATTATTTGGCCTATTTAGATACATTCCGATTGGTATCGATCATTTTCATCTGCATTTTTCCGTTCATCTTTTTAATTAAAACTCCAAAGAGAACAAAAGCAGAAATAAATAAATTAAATAAAGCAGCAGAAGAAGCACATTAATATGAAAAAAAATATCATCCTTCTAAGTTTACTTGCTATTTCTATTTTAGGAAAGGCACAAAATTCAGAATTGAATACCCTGATTAATGGAATTCTATCGAATTCCTCTGCCTTGAAAAGTCAGAAATCTTTGTTAAAAATGGGAGAAATCAAAACGAATATCCAAGAATCAATGGCGAAGCCTATCATTGGGGCCGATTTAGGAATTACTCGTATTGATCCAGTTGCCAAAGCAAATTTCAATGGAATGAGCTTGCAGTTTCAACCGAACATGAATTACACAACAGGATTTTCTGCAAACCACGTTCTTTATGATTGGGGGAAAAATGCCATTGCAATTGAAAAAACACGTTTAGAAAATGCACTTACTCAATCGCAGATTGAAACACAAGAAGCTAATTTAGCTTACCAAATTACTCAGTTGTATTACCAATATCAATTATTGCAAAAAAGCTTAGCGGTTCAAAAAAATCAACAAAAAAGATTGAATGAGCAATTGAGTATTATTGAGCAGCAAGTAAAGTCTGGTACAAATCTGGAGTATGATCAATTATCCCAACAAGTGCGAAATCAAAGTCATACTGTTAAAATTGCTGAAATGGAAGGTCAATTATTTGACTTATTAGATTATTTAAGCACATTATATGGAAATGATGCTAGTAGTTTACTGAAAGAAAATAGTTTAGCACCTGATAAAAAGTATTTATCTGCACAATCTTTGACTAACAATTTAGATTTACAATCCTTTTCCGCACAGGAAATGTTAGCCAAAAAGGAAACAGAATTTACAAAAGGAGGTAATTTACCTTCGATCTCAGGAATGGCTTCTATAGGTATTAGAAACGGTTATGTACCTAGATTAAACGGAGAAACTCCTGCCTTTGCAGATGATTTTAAATTAAACTCTGTGTTAGGTATCAAATTAAACATACCAATTTATTCAGGTAAACGAACTGAGTTGCAGACTCAGATTGCCAAAATAAATGAAGAACGTATTCAATATCAAAAAATTGACACGGAGAAAAAGTTGAATTATGCAGAAAGAAGTGCAAGAAACAATTTAAGCACTATTTTGCAACGCATAGAAGCCCAAGAAAAAGCAGTTCAACAAGCACAATATGCTTTAAATTTAGCATCTGAACGTTATAAATTAGGATTCATCAAGAAGATTGAATTAGACCAAGCTGAAAACTTATTAGAGGAAGCTCAATTAAACTTGGTTCAATTTACGTATCAAGCGAAGAAGCAAGAAATTGATTTAAGAAAAATCGTAGGGGAAACTTTCTGGAAGTAATCCCCTATCGACCAAACTGTTCTTTTAAACGAACATCTAACAATTCACCTTTCAAAATGCTTAGGCCTTTGGAGAGTGAATTGTTTTGTTTACAAGCATTCTCCCAACCCAAATTGGCAATTAATTGCACAAAAGGTAAAGTTGCTTGCGTTAAGGCTAAGGTAGAAGTTTGCGGTACAGCACCAGGCATATTGGCCACACAATAATGTACGACCCCATCAATTTCAAAAATAGGATTTTCGTGCGTTGTAGGTTTACAGGATTCAATGCATCCACCTTGATCTACGGCTACATCTACTAATACAGTTCCCTTTTCCATTTTAGTCAAATCCTCCCTTTTAATTAAATGAGGTGCTTTTGCTCCGTGTAGTAATACAGCGCCCACCACAAGATCTACTTTTGGTAAATGTTCTTGAATCGCATAAGAAGTAGAAAACTGAGTATCTACATTTGTTGGTAATATATCTTCTAAATAACGTAAGCGGTTTAGATTGGTATCCATGATGGTTACATTGGCTCCAAGTCCTGCTGCCATTTTTGCTGCTTGCGTTCCTACCACTCCACCACCTAAAATTAAAACATTAGCAGGTTTAACTCCCGGTACACCACCAAGAAGCTTTCCTTTTCCACCATGCGATTTTCCTAAATAGTATGCTCCTACTTGGATAGCCATACGTCCAGCGACTTCCGACATGGGAGTCAAAAGCGGTAAGCTTTTGTCTTCCTGTTCAACTGTCTCATAAGCGATACAAATCCCTTTTGAAGCAATCATTGCTTCCGTTAATTCTTTAGATGCTGCAAAATGAAAATAGGTAAAAAGGATTTGATTCTCTTTAATCAACGAATATTCTGCAGATAAAGGTTCTTTCACCTTAACGATCATTTCTGATAAGCCATATAATTCTTTGGTGGTAGAAATAATAGTTGCACCTGCCTCTTCGTATTGTGTGTTAGTAAAACCAGATCCGACTCCGGCATTGGACTCGATATAAAGCGTATGTCCGGCTTGAACTAATGAATGAACACCTGCAGGGGTAAGTCCCACTCGGTATTCCTGATTTTTAATTTCTTTAGGCGTTCCGATAATCATTTGAATACGAGTGAAAAGGTGGTTAAAAAAAGAACGACCACCGGAATAGTCCAGTGGTCGTTACCATTGATGAAGTATAATACTACACAAAGGTACAAACACCATTAAAATATCTTGCATATTACTAAATAATAAGTATTTTTTTCTGTAATATTGCCTATGACAGAAAATTTTACTGTTAACAAGTAATTAATTTCCAGTTTACCAAAAATAATATTGTCGTATGAAGTCCTTATTAGACCCATTAGATATTAAAATATTAAAAATTCTTCAGGAAAATAGCCAAATTACGATTAAGGAATTGGCAGAGCGTGTGAATTTATCGATTAGTCCGACGCATGAGCGGATTCGAAATTTAGATGAAGGAGGCTATATAATCAAACAAGTGGCCTTATTGAATCGAAAAAAGCTTAATTTAGGTTTATTGGTGCATTGTCAGGTCACTTTAGAAAAGCAGAATCGTGCCAATTTCAATGAATTTGAGCGAGCTATTCAAGAATTTCCAGAAGTTACGGCCTGTCATTTAGTTTCCGGGAACTTTGATTACATATTAAATGTTGTATGTGCTGATGTTGAAACGTACAATAAATTTTACCAAGATCGTTTATCGGCTTTACCCATGGTTGCGCATATCAATAGTTTATTTGTGATGCATGAGGTGAAGAATTCAACGAAGTTGCCGATATAATTATTAATTGTTAATTGTAAATTGTAAATTATATATAGCTTTGCATTTTAATTGAAGATAAACAATTGACAATTAACAATTACAATTTGGGGTCGACCGGTTTTGACAGCTTAATCGGTTGGTGGTAAGCACGTCGGGAGTTGTTGGTATTTCCTGTATAAAAAACCTTCGAATGATAACTGGCAATACTTCGTATGCCATGGCTGCT
>JACCDK010551464.1_pt1 | contig 14112 bp, 14 predicted proteins | sample 7445871 | NCBI WGS metagenome assembly JACCDK01 (sample SAMN15323436, study PRJNA562643) | freshwater metagenome | isolation source: river surface water | place: USA:Blue River Watershed | collected 2017-08-15 | reverse complement strand
GAAAAGCACCAGTTCCATAACCAAGGGTAGTGGATGTACTCGTAGAGATAACCCAATCTTGGTTGTCATTAGTAGCGTTCGCAAACGACCAATCAGCGGCGTTTGAGAAATCATTAGACCATACTGTCACTTTCTGTGTAGCAACAGGTTTTACGCTAGATTTTTGAATGACTTCAGCATTCATTTCTTTAGCCGTCATTTTTTGTTTCTGTGCAGAAACGCCAAAGCTAGCAAGGGCCAAAGCAGTTAATAAGTAGACTTTTTTCATAATTAATTAATTTATTAGGTGAGGCGAATTTAATTAAAAATCTAATGAGAACAAATTGTTTTGACTAATATTCGCGGTGAAAAAGAAATTCAGCTAATTGTTCCAATTCCATAGCTGATCTCTCGGTTTTCAGTTGACCTAAAGCAGTCATTGCAATCTGATGATGTTTTTTCATTTCCTCTTTACAACGAACTTCTATTAGTAGTTGTTCGAATAGGATTTTCGTTTCTTCAATTTTACGGGTATCATCTTTTTCCGATTCTAGGGCAATTAATTGTTTGAGTTGAGTTGTATTTGCCTGATTTTTCGCTAAAATGGAAAGCAGTGTTTTCTTATTTGCTAGCACATCCCCACCAACTTGTTTTCCTACTTTTTCAGGTATTCCGTATAAGTCCAATAGGTCGTCTTGAATTTGGAAAGCGATGCCTAAGTGAACACCAAATTGATAGAGTAGTTGTCTATTATTTTCGTTCGTTTCTCCAATGATTGCTCCCATTTCCAGCGCGCAACCGAGCAAAACAGATGTTTTTAGTCGAATCATTTCGATGTACTCTTCACTTGTTACATCTGAGCGTGTCTCGAAATCCATGTCCATCTGTTGTCCCTCACATACTTCTATGGCCGTTTGATTAAACAGGTTCAGTAAGGTTGGAACGAGGTGAGGTGGATTTTTACTAATTTGTTCGTACGCTTTTACTAATAAGACGTCACCAGAAAGAATGGCAATGTTGGTGTTCCATTTATGATGCACGGTTTCTTTTGCCCTTCTCAAAGGTGCTTCGTCCATGATGTCATCATGAATTAAAGAGAAATTGTGAAATAATTCAACGGACATAGCTGCGTGCAAACTTTCCTCCATTGATTTACCGAATAATTTCGCGGACATCAAGGTCAACATGGGGCGCATTCGTTTTCCTCCAAGGGTCATAAAATACCTCAAAGGATCGTATAGATTGGCCGGTTTCAGTGGGAATGAAAAAGTAGAAATTTCCTTTTCAATATGTTGACTATAAGATTCTAGAATGTTCATCAGCGTTTTAACAAGTGTAGCAAATAAGATCCATATCCGCTTTTAACAAGTGGTTCGGCTATTTGTTTCAATTGATCTTTGGAAATAAATCCATTTCGATAAGCAACTTCTTCAATGCATCCGATTTTAAGTCCTTGCCGTTCTTCAATTACTTGAACAAATTGCCCTGCTTGCATGAGGGAGGCAAAAGTACCAGTATCCAGCCATGCAGTTCCGCGGTCGAGAACGGCAACCTTTAACTTTCCTTGCTTCAGATAAATGGCATTTACATCCGTGATTTCATACTCACCTCTTGCCGAAGGTTTCAGGTTTTCAGCAATCTGAACCACACTACTATCGTAGAAATACAGTCCTGGAACAGCAAAATTGGATTTAGGTTTCTTAGGTTTTTCCTCGATGGAAACGGCATTCATTTGTTCATCAAATTCGACTACACCATATCTTTCCGGGTCACTAACATGATAAGCATATACGACGCCACCATCTGGATCATTATTTTCTTTCAACAAGGTGTCCATACCTACACCATAAAAAATGTTGTCGCCGAGTATGAGTGCAACCTTATCTTTTCCAATAAACGATTTGCCGATTACGAACGCTTGTGCAAGTCCATTTGGGACTTCTTGTACAGCGTAACTAAATTTACACCCAAGTTGTGCTCCATTTCCAAGTAATTTCTCAAAATGAGGTAAATCATGTGGCGTTGAAATGATTAAGATTTCTTTTATCCCGGCACTCATGAGAATGGAAAGAGGATAATAAATCATGGGTTTGTCAAAAACGGGCATCAATTGCTTGCTCACGGCTAAAGTCAATGGATGGAGCCTCGTCCCTGATCCTCCTGCTAAGATGATTCCTTTCATGTGATCCTATTTTAGAGCCAACGAAATAAATCTTCAAACATGCGCTTTCCCCATGGCATATTGCCATAATCTTTCTCGATTTTTATGCGAAGTTCGTTGAGTGTGAAAACTTTGTTTTTCCCTATTTCAATGGTCATATCCGATTGACTTGGATTCATTTCTTCCACTTTTTTTGCAAAGTAGATGATGCCACCATCTTCCGTAGCCAAACCTAAAATGGTTCCTGGTAGCCCACAAAATCCTTCTGGTCCAACGGATGGAACCAGTGCGGTAGTATACCAAGCATATATGCGTGTACTATCGTTTTTCTGATAAACGGCCTTTCGACAATCGTATCCACAGATACTGCGTTTACTATCAGTGATTTTCCAGTTTCTTGAAGGAAGGCTGTCAGAGATGTATACGTTTTGACCCATTAATCCAAGAACGGTAATTTGTTTGCTTGAATTTAGGTTTTGGTAATAGCTGTTTTTTGTAGTCATCCAAGCCATGTCATCCACTTTATCGGTGGGAATAGCTTTAAATACGGAAGCTGTGTCGTTAAAATACAAGGTAAAGAGTTCGTTTCTGATTTTATTCTCCTCCGTAATCATGCGACGCATGCGTTGGTCAGTAAATTTTTTCTCTAAATTGGTTCGTCGTTCAAAGGTAATTTTCCCGTTTAGGATGTATTGACCATTTGCCCGGAATCCAACGCAAAGAATCAGAACGAATAGCTTAATGCCAGCCTTTAAAGTCATCTTCTTTTGTTTTATTATTATTGAATTTGTACGTCAATTTCATTAAGAAATAACGCGAAATAATCTGTGTGTAATTATCGGTAATGACGTTCCCGTTAATTTGTCTTTGCAAATTCAAATTCTGATTGAATAAGTCATTTGCAGAAAGGGTTAATATGATGTTCTCTGTACTTAAGAAAGCTTTACTGATTTCTACATTCAATATCAGGATGTTTCGATTAAATGCAGCGGCTCTACCTGTATTAATGGTATAATTTGCATTGGATTTCAATTCAAAATGGCCAGGCAATCTCCATTCACCTTCGATGAAATATTTCTGGGTTGCAAAAGGTTGGTTGGATACGCTCGACAAAGAACTAACAGGATTATTGTAGCTGTATGAATTTCCAATCGTGATGTCCAAAGAATCTAATTTTAATTCGATGTCTAGACCTGCTGTAATTGCCGTTGTTTTTGTTACGTTTTCTTGGTTATTGATGTAGTTCGTGTATTTGTTGTAAGAACCGTTTAAATTCGGTGCAAATTCAATTTTGCGGTTGAGAATTGGAAAGCCTCCACCAGCATATACATTTGCAAAAATATTCCCATCCACATTCACGGTTTTTGCAATGGTTCGTCCAAATTGATCAAATTCGGTAGCTGTTGCAAAAGCATTATTTGTTAGCGACGCATTACCTCCTCCCCAGAAATAACGTCCAGTTAATGCTTGCCAAACATTGGCGTTCAGTCTTAGGTTGTGGACGTAATTCGGTTTTAAATCTGGATTTCCGACTTGAATTCTATTTGGATTCGTATTATCTTGTACCGGTTGTAAATCATTGATTGCGGCAGGGGAGGAATTTGTGGTATAGTTTAAATTAACCCGCTTGCTCATCCCAGGTTTGAATTGATAGGAGAATTTAGGTAAAAAGTTGTTGATGTCTTGTGTGGTTACTGATGAAGAAATCAGGTTGGTACTTTCCACGTTGATGTTTCTGAAACCTAGTCCACCAGTAATGGTATGTTGGCGATGTTCGAAAATAATCATCCCTGTTCCTCGTTGTTGAAAGCGTGAATTATCGAAGGCGTTTGTGAATAAAGAAACCTGTTGGGTATAATTTCCAGACGCATCTTTTTCGAACGCTTCTTTACGTTGGTTTGACTTCCCTGACTCTAGGTAGTATTCTAGTTGAAGTTTAAATTTCTTAGCAATCGGTTCTGTATACGTCAAGATGCCATAATGCGTTGAACTTCCGTTATCATTGATTTTTAGTTGGTCGATGGTATCGTTTTGAACTCCTCCATTGGTCGTGTATAAACTACCATCCGATTCGTTTGCGTTACTACTCAAGATGTATTTCAATTCGATTTCTCGGTTCACTTTTTTAAACTTGCGTCTTAAGATTGCTTCGGAATTACTGCTGATTCCATTAGAGGTATTTTGATTCCTGATTTTTGTGTTTAAATAGGAATTCAAGGATTCATCTAAAAAGTTGTTCTGACTTAAATTATCCGTTTCACCGTAATCCACATGTAAATTGGGACGAAGCTCGAGGTAAGTTAAGGAATCTAAATTTGTTGAATACGTCAGGTTGATCCGATGGGATTTATTCGCTGAAACATTCGCGGCAGAATCGCGGGTGTAATAGGAACTGTCTTGCAGGAAATATTGTGATTGACTACTCGAAACGGCATTCAATCTATTTTCATAGAACGAGTAGTTAAAACCTAATTTTCCCGTTTTTCCAATTTTGTCACTGTAATATACTCCCGCTTTCATGGTTTGTGGGATCCCCGAAGTATTGTTTCTACTCGATTGATCCCACATGGTCATTCCACTATTATTGCGTTCATTATCAAGGCCAAACTTATTCATGTCTCCAAACCCAAAATTGGATTTTGGCGTATTTGACGTGAGCATGAAAACGGATATTTTTTGTTTTTTATTGAAGTTGTTTAAAAGAACTTCCGACTCGTAAAATGGATTGTCCCGTACGATTCCAAAGTCGGTTGCTCCGGAAATTTTACCGAAATACCCTTTTTTGGCGTTGTCTTTGAGTTTTAAATCAAGCACTTGGATTTTATCGTCTTCGCCAATGGCAGCATCTTCGTTTTTCTTTTCGTACACTTGAACAGATGCAACACCGTTGGCCCCTAAATTACGGGTTGCGATGGTTGGATCCGAACCAAAAAATTCGTCTCCATCGACAAGAACTTTGCTGATTTCTTTCCCTTGTGACGTGATGCTTCCGTCATCGTTGACTTTAATTCCGGGAAGTTTTTTCAACAGATCCTCTACTACCGCATTTTGACCTACTTTGAAAGAATCCGCCACATACACCAGTGTATCACCACGGAAATAGATGGCGTTTTTATTGGTGAAAACAGTTACCTCTCTTACGTTTTGTGTCTTTTGGAAAAGTTGAATGCGCGGAACTTGAATATCATAATTATCCTTGCTTCCGATGATGTAAAATGTCCTCGTTTCTAATTTTGGGTGCTCAATGATGAGTTGAAAGGTGTCGATGGGAAAGCCTGTCAAGGTAAACTCACCCTGTTGATTGGTACGGGTGAAATTGAGCAAGACAGAATCCTTCAAGCGGAGTGCCATGACAGATACATTTTTAATCGGAACAACGTTTGTTGTGTCGTAAATGGTTCCAGTTAATTTCATTTGCTGTGACCAACTCACTTGATTCCCTATAGTTAGGGAAAACAAGAAAGCAACCAAGAACTTAGCTTTTTGAAAGGGAGAAAATAAGTTTTTAATCAAAACGAATAGAGTTAAATGCAAGAATAATACGCATAACGGAGGAAAAAGTTCGTTTCTAGTATTAGGATGGAAATTTTAGGTCAATTAATGCCTGAAACATAAATCCATCTGCTTCGGTTATCGGAGAAAATTGAACTTCCAAAGGCTTATTTAACTGTTTCTTTTCCTCGCGCATGAGTTGTTTTAAGATGGGAGTTTCAACATTAAAGGCCACTGTCGTAGTTTGTTTTTCTGTCCCGAATACAATGTATTTTCGTTCAAAAGCTTCATCGAACCCACGAAACCTTGTTTCGAAATCACCTGTTCTTTGAATGACCGCTAAGGCATTTTGATGCGCGTGACTATTTTTTGGCTTCACATTGAATGTGGCATTGGACAAATCTTCCGTATTGGCGGAGCGGCCAAAAGTTGCAATGACCGATCCTGTCAGACTGTAATACGAGCGCTCTTCTGTAAAATAGGGTTTGTCTAATTCATAATGAGAAACGAACGATTTACTTACCGATTTTAATCCATTTAAGAAATAAAACGTACGTTCCGTTTTCTGGCCATTCACCAAAGTAAACGTTTCTTGTAACTTGACAATTTCCATCTGCTCATTTACCCAAGCGAATGCCTCTGTCGTATTTCCTGTAGCATCTGTGAAAAACAGGCTTTCAACACGATCTAATGATTTATTATCTTCTACTTTTTGCACGTAATTTTCAAACACTTCTAGTTCTTTGTGTTCTTTGGAAAATTCAATGCGTTTTTTTTTCGTTGGATGGTCCTGTTTTTCTTCATTTTCTTTGCAAGAAATCAGGCCGATTAAGCTAACGAGTATGATCAATACGTGTGTAAAATTGCGTTTCATGAGACGTGAGAAAAATAGTACCGTGAAATTAAGCAATCATCTTCAATTCTTGGACAGCTGACTAAAATCTTTATGTTTCTCGCAATGTTTCTTATTTTTGTTTATGCCTAAAATAGTAGCCATTGATTTCGGACTCAAACGCACCGGACTCGCCATAACGGATGATCAAAACATCATTGCAAGTCCATTAACCACGGTGGAATCTTCCACCTTGATGTCGTACCTGACTGAATTAACACTGCGGGATTCCATTGCTACTTTCATCCTTGGATTTCCAACGAGACTGGATGGGAGCGATACACACATTACCCAAAATGTTCGCTTATTAAAGGAGGCCTTAGAAAAACAATTCCCGGAGATTTCTGTCCTATTGCAAGATGAACGATTTAGTTCCTCTCGCGCTATGGAAACCATTCATTTGGCCGGAAAGAAGAAGCACATGAAAGAGAAAGAGTTAGTTGACAAGCTCGCTGCTACTTTGATTTTGCAAGATTATTTGGATCAACGATAAAGTCAACAGGAAATCACTAATTTTGCACTATGATTTTACCAATTGTCGCATACGGAGACCCAGTTTTAAAAAAGGAAGCTGAGGAAATTGATGAAAAATACCCGGATTTATCCAAGTTAATTTCGGATATGTTCGATACCATGTACCACGCGAAGGGAGTTGGATTAGCTGCACCCCAAATTGGAAGAAGCATTCGTTTGTTTATCGTAGATGGTAGTCCATTTGCTGATGAAGAAGATGATGAGCCAGATCCAAAAGCGGCTGGAATTGAACATTTTAAAAAGGTATTTATCAACCCAATTATTGAAGAGGAAAGTGGTGAAAAATGGGCCTTTCAAGAAGGTTGTTTGTCGATTCCGAAGATTCGTGAGAACGTACATCGAAAAGAAAAAGTATTGATCACTTATTTTGACGAAAATTGGGAATTTCATGAAGAAACATTTGATGGGTATGCTGCACGCATTATTCAACATGAATACGATCACATCGAAGGCATCTTATTCACGGATCATTTATCTCCTCTCAAAAAGAAAATGTTGACAAAACGACTTCAGAATATTTCATCAGGTAAGATTGATATTGATTATAAAATGTCCTTTCCAGATGCTAAAAAACCAAAAATGATATGAAAATAATTCTGTCTATCCTCGCAATTGGAATCCTAACGCTAGCAACCTTTTCGTGCGGTACATCTGGAAATTCGGATAAGAAAACTGAATTGAAATCACGCATCAAAGATTTGGAGGATTCCATCACGAACGTTTCCCAAGACCCATTGAAAGCTGCAAAGATTCCTAGTCTTACGAATATCGAGTTAATCAATCGCCTGCTGGATTACTACCGTGCATTCCCGGAAGATTCATTTGCTGCCGAATGTTTGTTTAAAGTTCACATGAAATACAGCGACTTGGAAGCCTACGATCTATCCGTTGCTTACGGAGACACCTTGCTTCAATTGTTCCCGAATTATGCCAATAGGGATTATGTTTTAGAAAGCATGGCAAGTAGTTACGATGTGTTAATCCAACCACGAAATGCTGAAAAGGTTAAATTTTACTATGAGTTATTGTTGAAAGAGAAAATTGATCCGGTAAAAAGAAAAGACCTGGAGCAACGATTAAAATATGTGAATTTGACTTTCGAAGAGTACATCCTACTGGTGAACAAACCACTTCCGTCAAAGTAATAAGTCAGTAAAAAATAGGGGATAGGATTTTGTCACACAATGTTCATCCGACAATTCAATTGGTCCCTCTGAAATACATGCTGCTACCGTAGCTGCCATCGCTATTCGGTGATCGTGGTAGGTGTTAATACTTCCGCCAGGAAGAGATCCTTTTCCGAAAATGGAGACCGCATTTGATTCCAATTCAAATGGAATGCCGAAGGTCAAGAGCATTTCACACATCACACTTAAACGATCGGATTCCTTATTTTTTAAACGGTGTATGCCATTTATTTTAGATTTCCCTTTTGAAGCACAAGCTAAAATAATGAGGATGGGAAATAAATCTGGGCAATCACTGATATCGGTCTCAAATGGCATTTTGTGCGCTGATTGATTCACATATAATTTATTTCCAACCCAATGGTATTCGGCACCAAAAGCTTTGAGTATTTCGATAATTTTGCGATCTGCTTGTAGGGAATCCTGTTTCAAACCTGATATTTCCACTTTTCCTGAAATTGCCGCACCAACCAAGTGATTTGCTGCCCCGCTCCAATCTCCTTCAATCAGAATTTCGTTCTTCTGATAGGTTTGATTTCCAGGAATAACAAAGTTATCCGAATTGATTTCTTGTATTTTCAGACCAAAATCACGCATGCGATCAATGGTCATTTCCAAATATGGTCGACTTTTCAGTGATTCTATTCGAATGTGTGAGTCTTGTTTCAACAAAGGAGCCAATAAAAACAAACCGCTGATTGCCTGGGAACCGTCTTCACCGTTTACGTTGATGTACTGCTGTTTTACGGATCCTTTAATGTTTATTGGAAGTTTTTGTGCATTTGTCTGAATGTTGAAACCAAGTTGCTCCAGCAACTGACATAACTGCTTTTGATCACGTTGCAATAAGGTTCCTGAGCCATCTATGATGAGGTTTTCAGTGACTGACATACCGACAAGTGCAAGTGTGCGTAAGGCAAATCCACTTTCATTTACCTTGAGATTAATTCGCGCTACGTTCCGATTGCCTATCGGAACAATTACACCTTCTTCCTCTTGGATTTTTGCGCCCAGTTCAATAATGCATGATTGCATCGCTAGTACATCTTCGGAATCGTCAAGTCCATGAATGATGGCTGGTTGATGAGCGAATGCGGCAAGGATTAAGCAACGTTGTGCATCGCTTTTGGATGCGTTTGCTTGTATCGTATGGTTAAAATGAAACGGATTAATCGTTTTCATTTTTGGATAAAATTTCAGCTTGTATGCGAATGGAGTCTTGATGGATGAGTTTGAATAGTTGGGTTACGAATGCTTCCGACAACCCTTCTTTACTTGCACGTGAAACGTTTCTTTTCAATGCTTCTTCCCATTGATTTGTTTGCAGAATCACGTGGTTGTGATCTCTTTTGAATGTCCCGATTTGTTCGGAAATGCGCATGCGGTTTCTTAATAACTGAATGAGTGCCTCATCGGTTTGATTGATTTTGTCACGCAACGTAAAAATGGCATCTTCTTCAATTTCGGAACGATTTCGAATGGTTAATGAACGCAATAAGTGGTTTAATTCACTTGGCGTAATTTGTTGTTTAGCATCTGTCCATGCATGGCTCGGATTAATATGCGATTCAATCATGAGTCCATCGTAATTCAAGTCCATTGCCTTCTGCGCAAGTGCTTGCAGGAGGTGCGCGCGCCCACCGATGTGTGACGGATCACAAATCAATGGAATTCCCGGTAATTCTTGTCTTAAGTCAATCGGAATTTGCCAGTTTGGGTCGTTTCGATACAGCGTTTTTTCATAAACAGAAAATCCTCGGTGAATGGCTGAAACATCTTTAATTCCTGCTTTTATGATGCGTTCAATGGCGCCTACCCACAATTTTAGGTCTGGATTGACTGGATTTTTGACCATTACTTTGATGTCTGTGCCCATTAATGATTCTGCAATTTCTTGCACGGTAAAAGGATTTACCGTTGATCGTGCTCCGATCCAAATCATGTCAAATTTGTTTTTGAGCGCAAGTTCTACATGTTCGGTTTTGGCTACTTCAGTGGCTATTTTCAATCCATATGTTTCACGAACCTCACACAACCATTGTATGCCCTCATTCCCAATGCCTTCAAATTCCCCTGGTCGCGTTCTGGGCTTCCAAATACCTGCTCTAAAATAATCGATACCAATATCCGCGAGGCCTCGAGCTGTCTCAAGTACTTGTTCTCGGGTTTCCGCACTGCACGGACCAGAAATTACGGTTGAATGTGCTGGTAACATTGCTTTAAAGGTACAAAAAAGGGGAACGAATTCCCCTGATGATATTATTTAGCGTAACTGACGGCTCTTTTTTCTCGAATGACGGTTACTTTCACTTGTCCTGGATAAGTCATTTCTGTTTGAATGCGTTGGGAAATGGTAAAGGAAAGTTCTTCTGAACGTTGATCGGTTACCTTTTCTGCTTCCACGAGTACGCGCAATTCGCGTCCTGCTTGAATCGCATATGCACTTGAAACACCTTCGTAAGACAGCGCTAAGTTTTCTAATTCCTTAATACGTTTGATGTAGGCTTCAACAATTTCCCTTCTTGCTCCTGGACGGGCTCCTGAGATGGCGTCACAAACTTGGACAATTGGAGAAATAAGCGTGGTCATTTCAATTTCATCGTGATGGGCTCCAATGGCATTTAATACATCCCCTTTTTCGCCAAATTTCTCAGCGATTTTCATACCAAGGATGGCGTGAGGCAATTCTGGTTCTTCGTCCGGTACTTTACCAATATCGTGGAGCAATCCTGCGCGTTTAGCCAATTTTACATTGAGTCCAAGTTCGGCTGCCATGATGGCACAAAGGTTGGCTACTTCTCTGGAGTGTTGTAATAAATTTTGACCGTAAGAAGAGCGGTACTTCATTCTTCCGACCATGCGCATTAACTCTGGGTGTAGGCCATGTATTCCAAGGTCGATGCAGGTACGTCGACCAGTTTCTGCGATCTCTTCATCCAATTGTTTCCGTGTTTTTCCAACTACTTCTTCGATGCGCGCTGGGTGGATTCTTCCGTCGGATACAAGTTGGTGTAAAGATAAGCGAGCGATTTCTCTTCGGACTGGATCAAAACATGATAAGATGATTGCTTCTGGTGTATCATCTACAATGATTTCCACACCGGTTGCTGCCTCAAGTGCACGGATATTTCGTCCCTCTCGACCAATAATTCTTCCCTTTACTTCATCTGATTCGATGTTAAAAACAGACACTGCATTTTCAATGGCTTGTTCTGTAGCAACACGTTGAATCGACTGAATCACAATTTTACGCGCCTCTTTGTTCGCATTTAATTTCGCTTCTTCGGTAATTTCTTTTATGGTTGCCATAGCAGCCGTTCGCGCTTCATCTGTTAATGCGAGCATTAAGTGATTTTTCGCATCTTCTGCAGAAAGGTTGCTAATTTTGGATAGCTCAGCAACTTGTTTTTGTTGGATTTTGTCCAATTCTTGCTGGCGAATTTCTAGCGCTTGAACTTTAGCATCGTAATCCGTTTTTGCTTTTTCAGCATCCTTTTCTTTTCGGTTTAGTTCCTCTAATTTTTGATTCAGTGTTTTTTCTTTGGCTCTGAATCGATCCTCATTGGACTGCATGCGTTTTTCGCGCTCGCGAATGGATTCTTCGTGTTCTTCCTTTTGTTTTAAAAATTTTTCTTTTGATTGAAGTGCACGTTCTTTACGAATGTTTTCAGCCTCGATTTCGGCATTTTTGATGATTTCCTGACTTTTAGATTTGATGAAGAATCGCTGTGCGATGAAGGTAGCTCCAGCTCCTCCTAACAAACCTATTAATACTCCTACTAACGACATATTCTTTTAGTTATGAATGAATATTGGTCGTTGAAATGAACGTTAATTATTGAATTCCCTCCAGATCATTGGACAACCTTTGTAGGGTTTCTTCCATTTCAGTGTAATCGACAGGAGTTTGAACAATGGGTGAAGGTTCACTTGATGCTTTAGCCAGTAGCTGTAGGGCAGACATGGCAATGAGGTCTTGGTTATCATTCACAGCATAATTCTTACGAAGCATTTCAACCGCTTTGTTGATATCTGCGGCTGCTTTCGTCACCTTTTCCTCATCACTTACCGGCACATTCAGTGGGTAAGTTCTTCCAGCAATGGTAATTTTAAGTGATACTTTGCTCATTATGATTGCTTCAACTGTTCAATACAGAATTCAATTTCTTTAACTAGTTCATCAATTTCCTGTTCATTTTTACCTTTAACTGGTACAGGAACTTCAACGACTTTATTTTCAGCCAAATGTAAAGCAGACTTCAGGGATTCGATTTCCTCCTTCATAAGACTAATGGCATTTGCTTCCGCAGCTAATTGCTCATTTTTACGATTGATTTCTTCTTGTAAAACCGCGTTTTTCGAACGTTCCGATCGAAGGGCTTCCCCAATTCGAAGAATGTTACGACTTATCTCTTGTATGGTATCTTGAATCTTTTCAGTCATTACATTTGACTTTGTACAAAGTTAACAAGCATTCGTTTACCACGTACATTTTTGCGCATGTATTTTGTATTTTTTTTGAGAGTATGGCTTTAAACGAATGGAAACGAAGTTAATTGAGCAAACAATGAGTTCGTTTCAGAAAGGATTCACCAGAATTTGGTTGAAAGAAAATAAGAAAAGTAATGAGTCAATCTAGTTGCGCATAACACCATTCGCATCTTTGAGGTAGATTGGCACAAAATAAGCGAGGTTTTCAAATTCATTTCGGGTAAATTTACCATAGGCAATACTTGCTTGACCTTGTGCACTCGAGCGGATCGAATCACGCCAATCAATGTTTCGGTCGCGCCATATTTCTTTGCATTTTTCTGCCCCATCTCCTAACACCACGAAGGGTTCATAGGAAGAAAAACTGGTTTCATCTAGCACAACAGCTGCTAATTCTTCAAGTACTGTACCGTCAAAACGGTAAACTTTAGCATAGACCTCCATTCGTCGCGCATCCAATAAGGGTATGATGTTTATGGAACGATCTACGATTAAATTTTGAAGTGCATCCAAGGTTTCAACCGAAATCAATGGAATGTTTAGCGCGAAACAAAGTCCTTTCGCTGTAGATAAGCCAATGCGTAATCCGGTGTATGATCCTGGTCCCGATGAAATGCTAATAGCAACTAAATCAGCTAATTGAATCCCAACTTCTGATAGTACTTCTTGGATGAAAAGAGTGAGCGATTCACTGTGAATGTATGCGTCTTCCGATGATTCTTTGATAGCAATGAGTTCCCCGTTTTTTGACAAGGCGACACTGCATACTTTCGTTGCTGTTTCGATGTGAAGCAGGTAATTATTCATCCCCGATTTCAAATTTGAAACCAACCCCATGGACGTTTGTAATTTGGATTTTTGGATCTTCTTTTAAGTATTTGCGCAATTTTGTGATGAAAACATCTAGGCTTCTACCCACAAAATAATCATCCTGTCCCCAAACGGTATTTAAAATAATGTCGCGTGCAATGAGTTGGTTTTTAAACCGGAACAGTGTTCGCAAAATCATCGCTTCTTTTTTTGTTAATGTTTGTTTTGTGGTGGGGGATTGTAACGTAAAGTTTTCCGTGTCAAAAGTAAAAACACCGAGTTTAACTACTTTTTCCTCTGGTTGAATGACCTGCACTTTTACTCGTTTTAAGAGTGCTTTCACCCTCAACTGAAGTTCTTCTACACTAAAGGGTTTGGTCAAATAATCATCTCCTCCCGCATTGAATCCGGCGATTTTATCTTCCGTCATCGATTTTGCAGATAGGAAAAGAATGGGAATTTCTGTATTTACTTTTCGAATGTCTTTCGCTAATGTAAATCCGTCTTTCACGGGTAACATGACATCAAAAATACACAAATGATATGCTTCTTCATTGAATCTCCGG
>JACCDK011765595.1_pt1 | contig 14126 bp, 22 predicted proteins | sample 7445871 | NCBI WGS metagenome assembly JACCDK01 (sample SAMN15323436, study PRJNA562643) | freshwater metagenome | isolation source: river surface water | place: USA:Blue River Watershed | collected 2017-08-15 | reverse complement strand
GTATTTAAGAGAACAATCTCTAACGCTTCTTCAAGGGTATACCGCCCGGAATCGTTTCTTTGCTTTCTTTCCTTTGCAGAAGCTAACTTAGCTGACTGGGTCATTTTTTCGACCATGACGCACCCCTCAGATGCACCCTTAATTGAAGAACTTGCTATCCGTACGAATGGGACACCGTATTTTCACTGTCGCAGCAAGCAAATTCGCTTAGCGCATAGTGACCCAAATTCTCTTTGTAGAAATACCCTATGCCCTTATCGATTTAAAACTAACCGCAAAGCATGCTGATGCTATTTTTTTAACAACCTCAACTATCCCGGATTCAATGTCACTTTAATTGTGAGAACGATCTGCTTGCGCTAATAAAACGCGGTCATCATCTCTTCGAAAATAGTAAACGGCTGAAAAAGAAATAAACTGTCTAAAAGTTTACGCTGGCATTTTTTATGCTTTGGTTTGAGATGCAAGCAAAATTAACATACATATCGTTAATAAATAAGCATTATTTTACAAATCCGAAATAAGAGGTAAAGCACAAACTGACATTAGGAGCCAACATCATGGACAGTTCATATCCATTCAGGATCGATACGAATGCAAGAAATTGGAGTGGTCAACCATCCTCTCACAATGATAAGCAAAAGCGTCAAAAAGCTAAATTGGCTGCTTTACTTCAATACTTAAAAATTGGTCAATTGGAGAATGCTAAGCAAGCATTTGTCGCATTACAAAATGCCGACAGTTCCATAGTAAATGACCCTTATCTAGGTAAAATTTATACCGCTTTACAAAATAACGATATCCATAGCGCTCAAAAATTAGGATGCTTGGTAGAAACACGCAGCTACCCACCTAATACAAAGCCAGCACCTTTAGAAAAAAAGCCTATAAGTCAACCTAAAACGCCGATTAAAGCTACTAGCGGTATCAAGATAGATCTGATCGCTTAAGAATCTAATAATTAGTAATGGATTTGTAGAATTTTTTATATTATTGATGAAAAAATTATGATCATTATCAGTTAATAATCAATCAGGTCTATATCGGGTTTCTATCGTAGTCTCATCAGGCTCATGTATCGAAAACCAAATAGTTTCTGCCTTAGGGGCATTATTCATTTGCTCAAAAGCCATCTGACATCTACCAATTACAGAACCAGCCTCAAGAATCAGCATAGTATTACCTTGAAATGGAACGCTAACACCAACAATTCTTAGTTTTTCGTCATAGAAAGATTCAGCATCATCTGCGAATGCATCTATAGCTGCATCGTATAGAATATCTTCAATATCAGCTGCAATTTTCTCGATATCCTTTTTAGGAGCAAGCTGAATATTAAGACGGGCAAACATTATAGTTTTGCTCAAAATCTCTCCTAATTCTTTTAATGAAAGGATGGGCTGGCTTACTCGTACTCATAAAATAAATCGAAAATTTATTCGAGACATCAATTAAATTTTGATTAACAGATTTAAAAATTCAGACCTTTTAGCTTTAAAATATTATTCAAGAGTTCCTAGACAATTTAATATTTAAAATTTAATAAGTTGTTGTTAAAGCAGTTAGCCAATCGGGTGAGTATTGATTCAAAATTTCTTCTGCTTTTTTATCCTGACCAATCAGAATAGTGAGGCTAACAACGATTAAGAGCATTCCAAATATTTTCTTTCCAATTCCACTCGCGCCTTGAAGCTTAACTTTTGCTTTAAGCATAGCTTCTCTTGACAGTAGTCCCAAGATAACAATAGGCAGCGTAGCCCCTAATCCAAAAATTACCATCATGATTGCGACTTTAATTAAGTCAGATCCTCGGCTGGCAATAGTCACTGCAGCTCCTAAGGTCGGTCCAACACAGGGACTCCAAATTAATCCTAGTAAAAGACCAATTACAAACTGTCCTTTAAGACCACCAATAGAAACCTTGGCCAAAAAATTACTTCCAACGCTGCTAATGCCTGAACTAGCAACAGCTAAACGTTCCTGAAGATTGTTGGAAGTCAAAACTACACCTATGAAAAACATGATTACAGCGGCCACATAACGAATACTATTTTGGTTTAAGCCAATGCTTATACCGACACTAGCCAGCATCGTGCCAATAATGGCAAATGAGAGCGCCATACCTGCGGCTAATACAAAAGGACCTGCTTTGTGCTCTGCAAATGATGAACCAATGATGATAGGAAGCAATGGTAAAACGCAGGGCGATAGCGTTGATAGCACTCCCGCTAGAAAAGAAATGGCATAGGTACCAATACTGAATTCCATTAAAGGGCTTTTTTAGTTAGTTCTTCAATATCTGATTCTTTAGTTTTGGCTGTAAATCGCCCAACTTCTCTACCTTGCTTAAAAACTAAGATAGTGCTTTGCATAGATACATTTAACTCCCTTAGCGCCTCATTTTGAGTATCAAAATCTACCTCTAAAAAAGTCACCCCTTTGTATGCCGGTGACTTCATTTCTACGTTCAACACTGAGTTTTGTGCTTTACAGTTAGAACACCATGGAGCATGAACATGAACAATGATGGGTTTACCTTCTTTCATTAAATTATCAAATTGACTTTTAGTGAAAGGCTGACCGGCAGCAAAAACCCATCCCGATTGAGCTAAAGCCATAAACAAAATAAATGCACGAATTAATTTCATGTTTTCTCCGATAGTAAATGCTTAAATAAAATATTATTTGTGTAATTAATAATAAACTACTACGTTACCTCCATAAAATTTCAAGAATGCACTTTGTATTCAAGAACTTTTAAATATCTAGCATTGAATTTCTAAGTTGATCATAATAATGTAACAGCTTGGAAGATGGTCTAATTTGATCTCTTCGATCATCCTCTGTTGGCACATATTCAATTAGATTCCAAGCCAACAATTTGTTTATTTTGTTATGTGTCGCCGACTTCGAATCAATATTTCTGTTTTCTAATAAATCGTTCACAGAAAGTTGGGTACCATTTATCCATGCAAGGGAAATAATTGTGAGTAACTGCTCATCTTTGGCAGTTATAAAGCGATATTTTTTTCTTAGAACTGATTTCTTACTAAGTATAAATTCTAAATATATTTGTCTAAGTAATAAATTAGCGTTCATAGCTTCTCCTGACAAAATATTTGCACTACATAATCACAAAGCTAGATAGCAGCCAAGTGTTTATTCACTACAATTTTTTAATTGTCAAAAAAATATGCGATAACAGTTTTACTTTTTTCTAAAAATCCTTCAAAGTCTGAATTGATCAAATTTTTCGAATCCGTGTAATGCGAAATTCAAAATATCCATCTGGAAAAGCTGTTGATATATCTCTATTGCTCCGCTTTGAAAGAGAGCAAAAAGGATGGAGTATTGAGTACGCTTCAAAAAAATGCGGGATCCCAATTCAGTATATTGATGATATGGAGAATAATAACTTTCGAAATTTTACTGGAGATGCTGCTTTACTCGATAGCTATTTAAGAATGTATTTAAATCGATTGAATATTGATTCCCAGATACAAAAGACATTACTAGAATTTGCTAGAAACCAATTTACAAAGAAAAAATTTAATTTTTTGTACACCCCGGAAAATATAAAGCGTCAATAATAAAAATCTTTTTCTCTATCGAATATCTCTCAGCACAAAAAGGGGAACGATATGTACGATCAAGAATCAACTGATATTATTAACTATCTACTAAAAACTAAAGTGCAAGATAAAGGCACGAATGGAAAGTTTTTAAACCAATCTGATTTCGAAGAAATTTTAGAAATACTTCTTAATAATCTACCCCCACCTCATGGAGTTATTACAAGGTTTCAATGGTCAATTAATGAAAGAAAAAAATTTTTAAATTATTTAAATGAAATAAATTGTGTAGTAATTGAAGATAGAATTTTGCCATTAGGCTGAGATACGAATAATTATGGTCTCTATTAGTTACTCACGACAAGTCTTTAAATTTTATTGTTTAGATTAATATTTCTTGAGATATTTGAGACTGACTCCATCTAGAAAACTAGTAATAATAAGATATTCAGTTTTGATAAACCACGCCAAATATATCTCGCGAGCCCCATTACCACGAAGTTCTCTATCACAGCACAGTGATAGTCTTCTCGCCAATACTCCATAACTTCTTGTGTTCCATCAAGCAAAAGAAACAACTATGCAGTTTTAATTGAATAATTTGTCAATTTTTTTACAATATTTTTTTACAATTAGTACGACTTCTTTAGATAATTGAACAATGAAAAGTTCATTTAATCTAACAACTAATAAGTATGCACTTACACTATTATTAGTCTGACCAGTCATTACTAATATCTCATACATTTCCCCTAGATTACCACTCTATCGATCAAAATTATCAATCGAAAATTTTCTTGTAATTCTAGATTATTGGGAGTAGTTTTGTGATGTGGTTAAATTGTGCGGCGAATAACCCCGCACATGAAAATTGACCGTTTTCAATGAGCAACTTACTACCCCAAATAAGTAAGTTTGGAAGCGATGAGAGCCACAACAATCTGCTGAAACTATATGGTCTTGTGCACAGAGGTCATAGTGGTATTGCAGTGGGTTGGGTTAATTAAGCAGTCTGTATATTTGACGGGTTAACCTGCAACTTTGAAAAACAGCGATCGACTGGTGGTCGCGGGCTTATAGGATGAAATTCCTTCAGAACGAATTTCACAGCTCGTGCCGGTGTAAGTATCTGCTGTTGTCCTCTAAAGGTCGATAGTTGCAATCACTCCTTCTACACCGATCGATTACAGATATGTGAGATTAGCCGCAGTAAAACAAAGCCCACAATTAGTGGGCTTTGTTCATTGATCATTATTTTCTATGTAGTATTTAATCGCGTTTCCCAACTCATCAAAATATCGCAAAAGCTTTTCAGTTGGAACTACGTGATAGCGACTTACATCACCTGTAATCAGATACTCAATCAAATTTTCAGCTCGCAAAAATTTGATCCGAGCATGCACAGACGCAGGACTACCCAATTCTGTTTTTCTCATTAAGTCTTTAACCGTAAGCTGCTCTTGTCGCACATAAGCTCTCGCCACAGCATCTAACAGTTGTTCATCTTTGGGCGTTAAGTATCCATACCCACTTTGCCGAATAATTAGGCGCTGGACAGTGAACTTAATCATTGCACTACCTTTTGCCGACCTGGTAACCAACTTACCATCCCCTTGTATCTCTTATTGCTTTAATAAATGCTAGCGATGCAACATGTAAGTGAATAAAATTTCACCATTCGATACAAAACTTAATTAGCTGAGAAGATCGGGACTTGGTTCGTGCCTTTGCGTCGCCAGAAAGCTAAAGTGGGATCATCGCGATGACTCCTTAACCTGCAATATATTGTTTTAGCTGACTTATCAAATCACGCTGGGTGCTTATCATCTCTGAAACGACATCGCCGATCGAAACAAGTCCCAAGATCTCATTGTTTTGATCAATTACCGGCAAATGGCGAATACGATGCTCAGTCATTATCTGCATGCAGTCATCCATCTTGGTACTTGGGGAAATTGAAATGAATTTTGAGGTCATCACGTCGGCAATGCGGGTCGATTTTGTCTCGAGCCCTTTTAATTCGACGCGTCGTGCGTAATCTCGCTCTGAAAAAATCCCGACCATCGCGCCTTCATTGATTACTAACACAGCGCCTATGTTGTGTTTAGCCATTATCTGCAGAGCCTCCCAAACTGTTTGGTTTGGGCTTACTGTATGCACAGTGCGCTGGTGACTGTGTATGAACGATTGAACTGCCTGCATACTCACCTCCCCCTTGACTCGTCGAGTATAGACACTTTCATGTCATGTCGACGACCTTCACTTCGGGACCGGATTACCTTTCTCATCAAACTTGTAGGAAGCATCTTTTTCACTATTCCCATCGCAAGCTGCTGCCATATTCCGCTTGGCATTGTTGCAGGCAATGTTCGCGGTGGTCATGATGTCATCTTTAGCAGGGTCACCCTTTACACTACAAAAATAATCATATTGACTTTTTGTTTGTGCGCAGTCACCGCCCCGCTCGTCTCGTTGCTGGGCGATGGCGAAAGGCGTTATAACAATAATGTAAACAAAAAAAACTGATAGAACTGTCCTCATGACAACCTCCACGTATTGTTAAGTACAGTACCTTGTTCGTGTTCATCCTACTCCAACGCGATCAAGTACAAAAGGGGGTATGGGAAATTCGTTTTCACTTTGCCCCAAGGTAAATTTTTACCGATCCATGTAGATAGCATCCTGGTTACTGATGGTAATCAAAGTGCACTGTTTGGACTGATCTTGTCAGGCTTTGTCGAATTCATATCTTAATGAAGCAATCTATCACCACAAATCAAAGTTCACGTAGCGCTTAAATTCACCAATTATTAATTTCAAATATTATAACTATTTAACTATTCAAATACTCTACCCTTGAAATTCAAAAAGCTCACCTTATATTAGGAGTAGAATCCACAGAATGATCAAAGAATAAAAATCTTTAGCGAATTTATATAGCAACACAATACGCCGTTTATTTTTATTGAAAATGAAGAGGTTGATTATGAAAATTATCTCAATCTTTACATGCGGTATTTTGTCTCTATCAATAGCCGGGTGTGTCAATAAGTTCGAAGAGTGTATTCAAAACCAACAGGAAGATTACCGCCGACTTCATCCAGAGGCTTCTTATTCTGAAGTTTCACGGTTGCGAAACAGCTTTGAAACCACTTGCTCATCATTTAAAAAATGAACCTATTCTAATTTCTCAATACCACTGATATTCAAAATAGTGAATTCGGATACAGTACATTTATTTTAGTAAGAACTTATAAACGTTAAGGTTTTACTCTGGAGATAATTTCTATGATTTCAATATTTTGCCGTTCTGGATACCTAGTCACTAGATAAGCTAATGCATTTTTAGCGTTTACACTAGGATCAGTTACCTTGATCCATGCAGTTATGTATCGTTCCTTATCTATATTCGCCAGATATCGGAATCGTATGACCGTTTCTTCTTTAGCCATGAGAGCCTAAGCATATTTTGCAAATACTGGTTATTTGATAGTAGCCAAACAAAAATTTTTTGAGTCTGACGAACTAATACTGTAGCAATAACTAGATTGATTTTTGACTTGAGCTAGACACATATTTTTTGTATCGGAATCTTGTATTGAATAACAATAAGATTCCTGTCTTTTAACTACACCTAGACAAAAATTCTTTCGATCACTATTTTGAATTGAATAGCAATATGATTCGTTTGCTAATACATTCCAGCTAATCACCGTAGAGATCGATATTAAAAAAAGTAAAAAAACTTTCATGATTTTAATCACTACTTCCAAATCACCTCAGTTACTTCTATCTGACGCTTATCGGGATATTTTTCCCTTAAATATTTCAATACACTTGAATCAGATTGGCCTGGCACTTGCGTAGTAATTGTTGCTGACATCTTTGATTCACTGTTTGTCTTGCTGTAATAGGTATAACGTATGAGTACTTGGAAACTTAACATAGTAATTTATTCTTTTTTATATTGTTTTCGATCAAACCATTTTTATATTACCCAGTTACTTTTTGAATGATTTTTAAAATCACTTCGGTTCTTTATCAAGCTTTTCTAAAAAATCACTAACGACTTCAGATTTTACGTTGATGATATGTTCTGGTCCCGGAAATGCGTTTGTCTTAACGTCAGCGATATATTCCCTAAAAGCTGCAACCCTCTCATGCTGCATTTGCTGTCGCAGAGCGTAAAGATTGCGATATTGCTTTGAGTGCCTTGGGAAAGGACCCGGTCCATCACCCAATATATCCTCTCCAAACAGGAATTGAATATCTCCGCCGCTGCCAGCACCGATAGACGACGTAATGAGACTGGTTCTTTTAGAAAGTTCTCTCAAAATCTGCTCAGGGATCACTTCTACCTCTACTGCCCAAGCACCGGCGTTTTCTAATGCTTTTATCTCTCGATATAGCTGAAGGGCCTCATCTGCTGTTTTTCCAACAGCACGAAGTCCCCCAGTCCAAGTGCTGCGCCGCGGTACCAAACCGACATGTCCTTGAGCAGGCACCCCAGCTTCAGCCAACGCGGCTATAAACCGTGGACTCCACTGGCACATGATGGCATCCCCTCCAATTTCCATCGCTGAAAACGCCAAACGTAGTGCCTCCTCTGGACTTGCAACAGCCACTAGGGGTAAAGAAAACGACATAAACGTATGGGGAGCAGCTCGACGTATTTCAGCGGCTAATTCAGGGTATTTCGGGTCGTAACGTACTTTCAAGGTATCTATACCCGCCTCCTCAGCTGCAGCGGCTTCCTCTGGGGTGAATGCCAGCGTTTCGACCAGAGTTCGTTGGCCTTTTAATTCGCGGATGTCTCGTATTGTGTAGTTACGCTGGCCATAGGCACCAGCCATAGTCGCGATACGTTTTAGATTTTTGGAATCTGTATCTCGAGGCGGTACCGCACCATTGCTGCGGGATGTCTGCATACTTTCTCCCCTCTACCATTTAAACTAACTGGGAATATTGGAGTATTCTCAAAAGAGAATCGAGAATGTGCATAATATTTTTGATACAAGCTACAAATCACAATAGCACGTCAGCTGATAGAACGGCTCATTTAAAATTGACAAAATTCCTTTATTTTCTTATGGCCAGAAATGCCAAAAAGTTAGTAAACTTTAACGCAGTTGATATATCTATCTAATGCTGGCCAGCGCTATTAACTATACGGACATATGCTGATGTCTAACAATAAACAAACTCAGCGTACGATTCAATTAAGCTCTGTCGATCAGATGCTAAGAGCTCATGTGTCAGGCGAATACATTAACTTAGAACCTTTGACTAAGGATCACGCCGAAGAGTACTTTCGTCAATATCATAATACCGACATACAGCAAATGACGGACCTACCTCTATTTACTAGCGCCTGCGAAGTTAGCAAATGGATTGAAGAAGATTCAGTAAGTACTAATACCTATAATTACGCTATCTTAGTACCAGTTATAGGATTTGCTGGATTTGTGAATTTAATAGTATCCGAACATGCAGCATTCTTTGGTATATGGCTAGGAGAAAAATTTCAAGGAATAGGATTAGGCACCCAAGCTGGCCAATTAATTTGTCAACACGCATTTGACGCTAAGCTATCAGTAGTATTTACAGCAGCCTTTAAAACTAATTATCGTTCTATACAAATGCTTAAAAAAGTAGGGTTTGAGACTTTGCCTATTAGCGCTTTTGACCCGTACAGTGACCGCGCTTTTTTTATATTGACCCATGACCCAGCGATCAAAAAAAATGGTAACACCGAACTCATAAATTACTACCAAAGAGAGCAACTACCTCATAGGTTTTATGCAAGCACTTAATATCGGCAGATTAATTAAATTCCGCTTCAAATTTACCTGATGATTTTGAGATAAGAAAATACAAGACTAGTTAAATTTATAGATCTGTAAATTAATGACAGATAAAAAAATGATATACGAAAATGAATATCTAACTTCCGATGAACTACGATTACTCACTGGCAAAGGAAGTAGTTTTCTTCAAATCGAAATGTTGAACAAACATAAAATACCCCACTGCCTTGACGAATACGGCACGCCTCTTGTTAGATTTAAAGAAGTTCGTGAGTTTTCTAGAGATTTCGAATCCCTAAGTATTACAAATAAAATTTTGAATCGATTAAAAGGCAAGTAATTCTAAAAAATCATCCTAAAATATCGTTTACCAAACAAGCACCGAAAGTTATAAAAATCAATCTAATAATCTATTTACGTTTTTGAAAAGTTATATTTGGAGGATGACATGAACAAAACAAACGCATCACCTAATACAAATGATCAAAATACTAAAGACAAACAATTATCTAGGCGCTTTTTTTTAACCAGCGCCGCACTTACTGGGGTTTCTATTGCCAATTCTGGCTGCTCCGTTATCAATATCAGTAGCGGTATAAATCCTGGTGAAATCAAGCAGAGTTTTTTCAAGACCAGCGATGGTGTCAAGCTAAGCTATCTTGAATCTGGACGTGGACGTCCTATCGTCATGATTCCAGGCTGGTCGCAAACTGCAGCCATGTTTCAAGATCAAATAACGTCCTTCGCAGAAAAATATCATGTCTTCGCTTTAGATATGCGAGGTCATGGCGATTCTGACAAACCAAATCATGGTTACAGAATGTCACGACTCGCTAAAGATTTAAATGAATTCATGACTAACCAGGGGCTAGACAAGGCAACCCTTGTTGGTCATTCCATGGGGTGCTCAGTTATATGGGCACACTGGGATCTTTTTGGAAACGATAGAACAGGATCAATGATTCTCATCGATCAAGCACCATGTACTACATTTGGTCCTGGTTGGACAGATGATGAAAAGGCGGAAACTGGCGCCGTATTTTCTCCTCAAACGCTGTATGACACAACGGCAGCTCTCGCTGGATTCGACGGTGAGGTAACAACAGCAGGACTCGTAAATGGTATGTTTTTTACGAAAACATACCCCGAATCTAAGAAAAAATACGCACTAGCACAAAATTTAAAATTTCCTAGGCCAGAGGCTGCAAAACTATTAGTCGATCATTGTGTACAAGATTGGAGAGACACGATTATTCGAATAAATGTCCCAACTTTGGTAGTCGGTGGCAAAGCTAGCTTTTTCAATCCTGCTTCTCAGCAGTGGATAGCTAGCAAAATACCAAAAGCAAAGATCGAAATTTTTGAAACTGACGAAGGCGGAAGTCATTTCATGTTTATGGAAAATCCTCAAAAATTCAATAAGATTGCGCTAGACTTTTTACGTTCAACAATTTGAGCATTTATCAAAATACGGATGGAAATAATATATGAATAAATTACTAGCTTGTAATTTGAAGCACTTAACTGCACTTTTCTTTTTCTGCATTATCACCTCATATTGCCACGGACAGATCTTAGACCGAAAAACACTAAGCCTAGAAGCTGCTAACAAAATCATCGCTGGAGCCATACAAGAAGCAAAAGCTAATAATTGGTTAGTTGATATTGCAGTCGTGGACGAGAGTGGTAATCTCCTTAGCTTTCAAAGAATGGATGGCGCACTAATAGGTAGCATTGACGTCTCTATCGGCAAGGCTCGTACAGCATCTATCTTTCGTAGACCGACAAAGGTTTTAGAGGAGGCAGCAAAAACTCGTCCTGCTATAGTTACCCTTCCTAACGGCGTACTTCTACAGGGTGGACTACCAATTAGCGTCAATGGACAAACTGTCGGTGCTATTGGTGTAAGTGGGGTAACTTCACAGCAAGATGAACAAATAGCTGAAGCAGGTATTCGTAATGCTGGTTTTTCGCAGTAGCTTCGTTTATTAAAAAATTAATCTCTTTTTAAAGTGATGCAAAATTATTCTAGCTACAAAGTTATGCTTAGGTAGAGTTAGATGATAGTTATAGATACTAATAAATTTTTAATCTCGTCGCATGTGGTAAATCTTTTCTCATCACTTATTGAAGAAAGCTCGGTGTGATTAAAATTAAACTACTTCTACTAATCTTATGCTTTCCGCTAGTCGTCCATAGCCATTCTGGCGATAATAACCAGGATGATGACGATACAGAATGCGAGAACACTCTCAAAGATACCTTCCCTGAGATTCTTAAGCCTTACGCCAAGCTTGAGTGCGACCAGTTTATAGTTAATACAGAACGGTGGCAGTGGCGTTTTCCAAATAGCTATTTCGATCGGCCTTACATACCGGCTTTTGCACCAAAGTCTAAGAAAAATGTGGCTGGAATGCGTGTCTATAAACAGTTCAGCGCTGAAGAAATCGATAAGAAAGAAATTTTAGAATTGCATGAATCTAAATTTCTTAAAATACGCTCTTATAAGCAGTCTCATCCACCTGAGCGCCTCATCAAGCTTAAGGCAACTAATGATCTAGGCGACGACATGGACGTATGGTTTGGTCTTACCAGCAAAGACAAAGGCTGGGTCGCAATCTGCTCACCTATCTGCGCTGCAGAGTATTTCTTCATCACCGAGCAACTGAAATAGCTTTTACCTAATTACGAAATAACGTTTTACGCATGTTGTAATGTGAATCACCAATACAAATAAAAAGCCGGCATTACCTAATTAGTAATGCCGGCAAATACAAAAAAGGCGATCTCACATTAGTACAGTACCATAGGATTCCCTGGTGAACCTGTGCCACCAATTATTTTCAATGGTGCCCAAATGAATGCACCTTCCATAACACCCGCTTTGATCATAGATTCAGTATCGACGTTTTCTAAATTCCAAATACCATGACGCGTTTGAATGGCAGTGTGACATGGAACTGCATAGCCTTCTTCTTCGTTTCCAGGCTGAGCATCGTTGGCCGATGTGTCACCCATAGTCATTGCAATATCACGCTCAGCAAAGTATCTGCAGGCACTAATACCGAACCCAGGCTCACCCTCAGCAAAGATGGCACGTGCTGCTGCTCTCTGCTCTGATGTTAAGGATTTGTAGCGTGCATTACCCCACGTATTTCCCTGACCAGTATGAAGCGCAACGCAATCGCCTGATCCAATTTCTTTCAAGCCTTGTGCTTTTACCATTCCTTTAATGTCATCCGCAGTAACAATACCTATATCACCAGGCTTTTTAGGTATAGGAAGCATTTCTGAGGCTTTGGACAATTTACCCTGAGACTGTCGATAAGCTACTGCGTCCAAAACTATTAGACGGCAAACAAAACCAAGTTCACCAACATGCTCAACGCCAAGCGGCCCCATACCAACAACCTGACCACCAGCTCCACGCTCATAGGCATCCCACATCATCACGCCGTTATACATAACCGGCCCCTTTGATGTGTTTACACCAATATGGCCTGGACCATCAAATTGCGTTTGTATCTGTCCAATTTGAGTAGTTACCAATTCGTCGTGATAAATGAGAGCATTCTTTCCGAAGGGTCCACCAGTTGGTGTGCCAGGTATCCACATATTCCACTTGCGCGGTCCAAATCCAGGTGCTTCACTATGGTAGTACTTACCAATCGTGATCGATTTATTTTGTTTAATTGTCGCTAAAGCTTTTGCAATGTTAGCTGGATTTTTAGTGTGATTCGCGCTACCTGCTTTATCTCCACGACCCCACTTAGGAGGGGCCCACGAAAGAGCTGAATCATCCGTTGGCCCTTTCATAGCTTGAGCGTAAACAGACCCAGTAAACAGAACTAGAAGTATGGCAATTGCTTTGTTTATCATTTTGTCTCCTCCAAGCTATAAGCTTTATGTGTAAGGTTTCAAAGCATTTACTACCAATAAACGTAGTCAACTAAAGTGACCGGATAAGCCTCGCACTTGATCTCAATCAAGTCAAGCCTATTCGTAATTTTTACTAGGACTAACCATGGAATATGTCAGGTTGAATAAGTTTTTAATGATTTGATTAAAAATTTGGCATCCCAATAAAATAGGCCGAATTAGGAATTGTGGCGGCTATTACTGAGCTACTTGAAAGAAACTGTGATTGAAACAACACAGATAAGCTTTTGAAGATTTTTTTATCAACAGATTTCTCTACCAATTAAAATATATTTCATAAAAGATAACATAGTTTTTCTTAACTCTTTACGAGGTTTTTGTGTACTGAAAGACTCTTAAAGAATGTTTTTCTTTAAGTATGTTTTTATCTTTCAAGTCTGCAGTAACAATAAAGAAATTGCTGATCTGTACCGAACGGGGTTTGATGTATTTCTGTTGAACTCTTAATTAGCTTGAATTCGCCACCAAACTGATCGTGTAGTTCATCTACGTCATATCGTATAACGTCTAAACCACTGCACTTCTCAGGTCCCTCAGGCCCAAAAGTAGACACAATAATATGGCCACCTAATTTTACTGATCGCAAGACCTGCTTTACATACATCAAGCGATGTTCTGGATTAGTTAAAAAATGAAAAACTGCTCGATCATGCCAAACATCAAAATATGAATCAGGTAGTTTAGCTACGGCTATGTCGTCGCAATACCATTGAACAAGCTTTTCAGCGTTACCTAACCTTCGTTTTGCAACGTCGATAGCGGTTTGAGAAATATCTAGAACGCTGATATTTTTGTAGCCTAGGGTAAG
>JACCDK011097735.1_pt1 | contig 14127 bp, 12 predicted proteins | sample 7445871 | NCBI WGS metagenome assembly JACCDK01 (sample SAMN15323436, study PRJNA562643) | freshwater metagenome | isolation source: river surface water | place: USA:Blue River Watershed | collected 2017-08-15 | reverse complement strand
TAATGATTCCGCCTATATTCTGCCATTGGTAGGTGTAAGGTGCTGTGCCTCCTGTGGCTGTAACCGAAACCGAACCATCGCAAACCGTTGCCGATGAAGTTGGTGTACTTCCACAATAAATTGCGAATCCTGCACATGGATTGACTGTGTTTGTTCCAATAGTAAATGTTGAAGTTGATGTAAATCCACCTCCTGAAAAAATCAGGTTGTATTGTCCAGCGCAAAGGTTGTTCAACATGTAACCGCCATTTTGAAGAATGGTTGTTCCTTGCATCCATGTTAAACTTGCACTGGTCACTAAGTTATTGGTATCTACATATGCAACGCCATCACATAGACCAGGAGCACTTACATTGGTCACATTCACAATGATTTGAGATTTCACCTGAAAGGAAACGAAACCTGAAAGGATCAAACTTAAGAATAGTAATTTCTTCATAACAAAATTTGGTTTTTAGACGTCCCGAAGTTACAAAAGGTTGCTTATATATCTTGATGTTATGCGTAAATTTGAGTCATGAAAAAATTCGGATTGTACATTTTGCTTGCATTCACCTCACTTTATGGGCAACTGATCGCTCAAAAACAACCAAAAATTGTGGTGGGAATAGTGATTGATCAAATGTGTTATGATTATTTGTATCGGTATCAGCATCATTTCAGCACAGGTGGATTTAATCGCTTTTTAAACAAAGGATTAAACTGTCGAAATACGCTTTATAATTACGTTCCGACATACACGGGACCAGGTCATGCGTCTATATATACGGGAACGACTCCTTCTAATCATGGCATTGTAGCAAATGAATGGTATCAGCGTCAAACAAGTACAATCGTAAATTGTGTATTTGATCCTACTTTTCAAACTGTAGGTAGTGCATCTCTGGAGGGGCAATGCTCGCCAAAAAACTTACGTACCTATACCATTACAGATCAATTGAAATTGGCTTCACCTCAATCAAAAGTTATTTCGATTTCAATCAAAGACCGCAGTGCAATCTTACCGGGTGGACATTTGAGCGATGGGTCTTATTGGTATGATTACGCTAGCGGCAAGTTCATTACAAGTACCTATTTTCAATCTGAAATCCCGCAATGGTTAAGTCAATTCAATGAAGTTAAAAACGCAGATAAATGTGTAAAGAAATGGGATTTGTTGAATCCTAAATCAACCTATAAATCCGTGGATGAAAGTCCATATGAAGTCATTTTGGGAGGTAAAAAATCTGCTACTTTTCCTTATGATTTCAAAGAAATGGCAGCGGTAACGAACAACGCGCATAAGTTGTTTACGGTCTCACCTTTCGCGAATGAGTTGCTCACTGACTTGGCATTAGAAGCGATAAGCCGTGAAAAATTAGGTGCAGATAACAAGCCTGATATGTTGTGTATTTCGTATTCTACGCCAGATATTGCTGGTCATGCTTTTGGACCTTATTCTCTGGAAATGGAGGATATGTATGCGCGTTTAGATCGACAATTGGAGAAATTGCTTTCTCAGTTGGAGTCTCAATTTGGCAAGGAAGGATTTGTGGTATTCTTAACAGCAGATCACGCGGTAGTTCCTGTTCCTCAAATGTTAGTTGACCTCAAAATGCCCGGTGGATATTTGTTTTTGAATGAGCGATTAGCGTCTTTAAAAGGCGATTTGATTGACCAATTTGGATCGGATTTATTGGAGAAGGAAGAAAATCAAAACATTTATTTGAATCAGAAAAGGATTGATTCCTTACAGTTGAATCAACAAGTGGTTGCCGATTTTCTAGCAGCAAAAATTCGTCTTTGGCCGGAAGTGAAACTAGCCATTACCCGTTCCGCGTTATTATCAGGAAATACTACTTTGGACGAATGGGGTCAAATGATTCAAAAGGGATTTGATTTAGATCGAAGTGGTGACCTAATTTTTATGCTTCATCCTGGTTATTTATCCAAGGAAATCGATGAACCAACAGCACATATGGGCACTTCTCATGGATCAGCCTTTAATTACGACACTCATGTACCATTGCTTTGGTACGGGGCAAATATTCCAGCAAAAGATTGTTTTCGTCCAATTCAAATTGTTGACGTAGCACCGACCCTCATTCACCTGTTGAATTTACAGCGAACAGGCGCTATGACTGGTACACCTATTGTTGAAATCTTACAAAAATGATGACAGAACGCGATTTTTTTCTTCAGCATCTTGGTCAAACCACCCCTTTTCCGTTTCTCATCGAAGTAGACAGGTCCGAAGGGATTTACATATACGATAAGCAGGGTAAAGCATACATGGACATGATTTCTGGTGTAGCCGTCAACAACATTGGTCACCGGCATCCAAAAGTGGTAGAGGCATTAAAAAATCAAATAGACAAGTATTTACATGTAATGGTCTATGGAGAATTCATCCAAGATGCGCAGCAATTATTAGTAAAGGAGTTATTGGAAGTTTTACCGGACTCCTTAGACGGAGTTTACGTCGTCAATTCTGGTACAGAAGCCATCGAAGCGGCATTAAAATTAGCGAAAAGGGTAACGGGAAGAACAGAGCTTGTTTCCTTTCGCGGATCCTATCATGGAAGTACGCATGGTTCGATGAGTGTTTCTGGTAACGAAGTTAAAAAGCAAGCATTTCGACCATTGTTGCCGGATATTCAATTCCTTCAGCACAATGATTTGGCAGCATTGGGCCATATTTCAACGAAAACAGCCGGAGTCATACTCGAGACCATCCAAGGTGATGCTGGTGTTCGTCGTCCAAGTGTAACGTTTATGAAAGCACTGCGTCAAAGGTGTGATGAGGTGGGTGCTTTATTGATTTTGGATGAAATTCAATGCGGAATGGGTAGAACTGGAAGGTTTTTTGCTTTCGAACACTTTGACATCGTTCCGGATATTTTGACACTTGGGAAAGCGCTGGGTGGGGGAATGCCAATTGGTGCTTTGGTTTCATCTCAAGCCAAATTACTTGAATTTACACATGCGCCGATGTTGGGACACATCACTACTTTTGGTGGACATCCTGTCATTTGTGCTGCAGCTGCAGCTGCTGTTCAAGTGATGAAAACTGAATTAGATTGGGAGGAAATAGAATCGAAGGCAGCGCGTTTTGAGGAGCGTTTTAATCATCATCCTGAATTGATTGAAATTCGCCGTGTTGGAATGATGTTTGCTTTTGATATGAGCAGTGCAGAACGCGTAGAAAAAGTTGTTTCACGCTGCATGGAGAAGGGATTGATAACGTTTTGGTTTCTGTCTCACCCTTATAGTTTTCGTTTATCTCCCCCCTTAAATATCACCGATGAAGAATTAACGAAGGCAGCTGACTTAATTCTTGCGGCCATGGAAGAAACACGCGATAATTAGTGGGTTTCTTTTGAAAGAACTATCTTTGCAGACTCGAAAAGAATTATGAAAGTAACGGAACACATACAGAACGCAAAAGACACCCTTTTTTCCTTTGAAATACTTCCTCCGTTAAAGGGAAAAAGTATTCAGTCGATATATGAAGGCATTGATCCATTGATGGAGTTCAAGCCTAAGTTCATTAATGTTACTTATCACAGAGAAGAGTTTATTTACAAAGAAAGGGAGAATGGATTATTAGAGAAAATAGCCATTCGCAAACGTCCTGGAACCGTGGGGATTTGTGCAGCCATCATGAATAAATATGATGTAGACGCCATACCACATTTAATCTGTGGAGGATTCAGCAAAGAAGAGACGGAGAATGCCTTAATTGACTTGCAATTTTTAGGAATTGATAACGTTCTTGCACTCAGAGGAGATTCTATTAAAACCGAAAGTAATTTCCGCTCACACAAAGAGGGACATGCATTTGCAGTAGACTTGATTCATCAAATTAGCGACATGAACAAAGGTAGCTACATGATGGATGATGTTCAATTGGAGCCTACGAATTTTTGCATAGGTGCAGCAGGATATCCGGAAAAGCACTTTGAAGCTATGAATTTGGATACCGATTTATTGAACGTAAAAAGAAAGGTGGAAGCAGGAGCTTCTTACATCGTTACACAAATGTTTTTTGACAATGCGAAGTATTTTCGATTTGTAGATGCTTGTCGCGCCATTGGAATTACCGTTCCCATTATTCCCGGTATTAAACCTGTTAAAACACTCGCGCACATTTCGTTCTTACCTAAATTTTTCCACATCGATTATCCGGTAGAATTGTCCAATGAATTGATGAAGTGTAAAGATAATAAGGCGGTTGAACAAGTAGGGATTGAATGGGGAATTCAACAATCAAAAGAGTTAAAAGCGCATGGGGTTCCGTGCATACACTATTATACTATGTCCAATTCGACTTCCGTGCAGGAAATAGCACGCGAGGTTTTTTAATTCCTTTGAAATGAAAGTTCTACTGTCTCTCTTCTTGGTTTTGTCATCAGTGTCATTTGGACAAAAGATTCAATTTAAACATGCGCTAGTGGTTGGTCAATTCGAAAAATCAGAAGACCGTTATGCCATGGAATTAAATTTATCTGAATTACTTCAGCAGAATGGTTACAAAGCCATGCCTTCTTTCAATGTGTTAAAACAAGGTGAGCCGATGGTAGATTTATTGAATGATTCCCTTCGAAAAGTCGTTCAAGCTAAGGGGATTGATGCCTATGTTATTTTAAACGTTCGTGGATACGACCGTCGATTTAAACCTTCTGAAACGAAGATTAGTTTAAAGGAAATCCTAGAAATGTCCAGTATTTATCACATCTATAGAGACGAAGCGACGTCGGTGACTTTTGAATTTACGGTTTACGACCTAAACAATCAACTGATTGGACGAAGCCTACTTAAATGTAACAACGTCTCCGATCGCGATTCTGTTATGAAACGCTTCCGTAAAAAGCTTCCAAAGTTGATTTTAAAGGAGTGGAAATCTTAGCAGGTTAATTCTGCATGTCATATTGCTTTTGCATTTCCTTATCTTCAGGTGTACTGTATACGCCGCATTTATTTGGTTTTTCAAACAATTTGATGAATTTCACTTGTGCTTGAATTGGCCAATATCCCGAAGAATACCAATGTAAATACGAATTAAAACCATACCAGCTTTTCACGGCTACTATTGGAAGGGTGACGCTTGGCACAAACATCCATGCTTTGTTCAGTCGGATACCAATTCCCAGGCTGTAATCGAATTGTATACGCCATTTTTGATCTGAAAATCCTTGAAAAACTTGAGGTGCCATGAAGGTATTAAAACCATCTTGATACAAGGTGTCGCTAGGAGAGATGCAATAGTTGAAATTAATTCCAAGGCTGTTATCGACAAAGTGTTTTCTTACTTTAACGATTTTTTTCTTACCAAAATAGACCAATGTGTGTGCGCTATATCTTCCATACAAATAACCGTTGTTGAATTGTCCTTTACCAGTACTTGTGTTAATGATTTCACCGAAGGCATTTTTATACGTGATTTCGGTGGTTTCCGTTCCGCGATAAAGACCGTATCCTAGTCCCCAATCGAAATAATCGATGATTCGACTTTTACCCAACGCTTTGATCGGAGTCCCTTTCCATTTTGGGAAGTGCACCATTCCAAATTCAGCGTAGAAACCTAGTTGACTTTTAGGTGTAATGCTGTAATTTCCTCTTGCACCATTCGATGCAGTTAGTTCACCTAAAATGGGTTTGGTATGAAAATTATAGGTTGGTCCAATTGAAAATTGTATACCGTGGTTACTAACGACCATGTAATCATTTCCCTTTTTTTTGGATTTAACAAATCCTCCTTGTCCAAAAGAAAATGAACTGATTAAGACAGAAAATGCTATGAGGTATTTCATTATAGCTAAAATTTAAAGTCCGCACTTTTTTCCAAAAGGATGTCCATCACGATTTTCGAATCCCATTCTGATTCTATATTTGGGAGTGCCATGATTTCATCCATGATTTCATTTTGAATATTCCCTTGTTTGTAAGCATCGCTATATCGGATGTTACTAAAGGTCACTTGGGAATATAACGGCAGCCATCGTTCTGGGTACAATTCACTGAATTTCGCTTCAATTTTTTTGCGTAATATGAATGAAGGATCTGCCACGTAATCGCGCATTACATAGTAGTTATCGACGGATAAATCTTGCAGCGCATCACCATCTGGTTTTCGTTCAATGCTGTATTCTGCAAAAATGGCATCCCAATCATGGTTGTGTTTGTGCATTAAGCGATTCATTACCGTACAATCTTCAAATCCGGCATTCATTCCTTGTCCGTAAAATGGAACGGTGGCATGTGCTGCATCACCCATGAGCGCCACCTTGCCGTTGGTCCAAGGATAACATCGAATAATCGCTAAATTGGATAAGGGATGATCTTCCCACGCATCCGCAATGTTCGGCATCATTTCATAAAAATCCGGGAAAGTCGTTTGGAAGAAATTGTTGACCGCTTCACGTGATGTCAATTTATCGAAGGAATTCTCTCCGCCTTCATGTGGCATGAAAAGGGTGCACGTAAATGAACCGTCTTCATTGGCCATTGCCATAAGCATAAAACGCCCTCTTGGCCAAATATGAAGTGCATTCTTGTCAAGTTTATGTGTACCGTCTGGATTCGCTGGTAGTAAAATTTCGCGGTATCCATCAGCGATGTAATTTTGACTGTAATTGAAACGATTCAATTTTTGAAATGAGTTGTATCGAACGGCAGAAAATGCGCCATCTACGCCAAAAACCAAGTCAGCTTTCACGGTAATCTCTTCGTTGGTCAGCGTATTGGTCAATGTGACAATTCCGGCAGAAAGATCAACTTTTTTACAATCATGGTTGTAGTGAATGGTTGCATTTCCATGTTTTTCTGCCATGTCCATCATGACAGCATTCGTTTTTCCTCTTGAAATGGAATAGATTGCTTGTCCTTCTTTTCCGTAAGGCTGATAGCTCAAATTCCCTTGTAAGTCGTGCATCATTCTACCGTACATCGGAATCCCAATTTTACGAATTTCGTCTCCAACTCCTACGGCATCCAACGCCGTCCATCCTCGCACGGAAAGCGCTAAATTAATCGACTTTCCGGCACTGATTTCTGCTTTTCGGATATCTGGACGTCTTTCATAAATGGTTACGTTATAACCGGCTTTGGACATATAAACTGCCCAAAGTGATCCAACTAATCCTGCTCCAATGATGACGACTTCTTTTTTAGGTTCCATTTCTTGCTTGTTAAGGTAATGCTGATCGTCTAATTTGACTCCAAGCAAAGTTAAAAACTATGACGGATGAATCGACCAAAAGAAATAGAATTTTCAACAGAATGAATCGGAAAACTATTTTCGATTCAAAAAGGTAATGTTGCGCTTTAATCCTTTGAATTTGGTTCTTTTTACGGCGCTCCGCTGAAAGAGAATTTGGAACCCTTCTTCTTGGAGGTTTTGCCAATCATCCTTGCTTAAATCCAACAATGTAGGAGTGGGTAGAAAACGTTCTTCATTGTGCAGAACGGAAAAGCGATTCCATGGACAAACGTCTTGACATATGTCGCAACCAAACATCCAGTTGTCCATTTTACCTGAAAATTCTTTCGGTACCAATTCGTCTTTTAGTTCGATGGTTAAATAGGAAATACATTTCGAACCATCGACCACATATGGCTGAACGATGGCTTCGGTAGGACATGCATCAATGCAGCGGGTGCAGGTGCCACAATAATCTGTGATGGGACCATCCGCTTCGATTTCAATATCAACAATTAAGTCAGCAATGAAAAAGAAACTTCCTTGTTGACGTGTAATCAAATTAGCGTTTTTACCAATCCATCCAAGTCCCGCTTTTTTTGCCCAAGCTTTGTCCATGACAGGTGCAGAATCAACAAATCCTCGTCCATGTACCTCGCCGATTTCAGCCTGCATAAAGGCCATGAGTTCTTTGAGTTTATCCTTTATGACATGATGGTAATCTTCCCCATAAGCATAGGTTGAGATTTTTGGCGCTTCTTGATCGGTTTGTTTTTGATCGGTGTAATAATTAAAGAGAAGTGAGATGACTGTTTTCGCATCGTCAACCAATAATCTGGGATCCAGTCGTTTGTCGAAATGATTTTCCATGTATGACATTTTACCCTGGTAATTATTGGAGAGCCATTGTTCCAATCGAGGTGCTTCTTCTTCTAAAAATGTTGCTTTGGAAAATCCAATGTGAAAAAAACCGAGTTCTTTGGCTTTTTGAATGATTGATTGTTTTACCGGAAGCGCTGACATGGTATTAGAAAAGTCCTCCCTGTGTCCAACCCATGTCCTTACCAAGGTGGCGGTACGTTTTTTCGGTTGCTTTTCGTCCTCGAGGAGTTCGCATTAAGAATCCTTCTTGAATTAAGAAAGGTTCGTACACTTCTTCCAAGGTTCCTGCATTTTCTCCAATGGCCGTGGCGATTGTTGTTAATCCTACGGGACCACCACTGAATTTATCGATGATAACTTTGAGGATTCGAATGTCCATTTCATCAAGTCCATTTTCATCCACATTTAAGGCTTTCAAGGCGAATTCGGTGATTTCCTCGTCAATTTTTCCGGAGCCTTTGATTTGCGCAAAGTCACGCACACGACGCAACAATGCATTTGCTATACGTGGAGTTCCACGGCTTCGGCTGGCGATTTTATACGCAGCAGATTCATCGATTTCGATGTGCAATAGATGTGCAGAACGCTCCACGATGGATGTTAGCGTTTTCGAGTCGTAATATTCTAAGCGTGAGTTGATTCCGAATCTGGCGCGAAGGGGAGAAGTGAGTAATCCAGATCGTGTAGTGGCTCCAATTAAGGTAAAGGGATTCAAGTTGATTTGAATGCTTCGGGCATTTGCTCCGGAATCGAGCATGATGTCAATCACATAATCCTCCATCGCGGAATACAAATATTCTTCAATGACTGGACTTAAGCGGTGAATTTCATCGATGAACAACACGTCTCCAACTCCTAAGTTGGTGAGTAATCCTGCAAGGTCTCCAGCTTTGTCTAATACTGGACCAGAAGTAACTTTAAATCCAACTCCGAGTTCGTTTGCAATGATGTTGGCTAAAGTCGTTTTACCGAGTCCTGGAGGACCATGAAGCAAAACGTGATCCAGGGGTTCGTTTCTCAATTGCGCGGCACGAACAAATACTTCAAGGTTTTCTACGACGGATGGTTGACCCGCAAAATCACTGAGTGTTTTGGGACGAAGGACTTTATCAATTTCCTGTTCGCCGTTGTTTTCTGCCTCGTCTCGGTAATCAAATGAATCTTCCATGCCCTACAAAAATACAAAAGCATTCCAAATAGGCGACGCTTCTATTGGGCTATTTCGTGTAGGAAATCTACCATGGACTCAAAATGAAAATCTGCTACGGAAAGTTTGGGGTTCGGGTGATGGGTTTTTTCGGGAATACACACCACTTTCATTTTTGCTGCAAGTCCAGCGAGTACTCCATTGAATGAATCTTCGATTACCAAACATTTGTGCGGTTTAACACCTAGTTCTTTTGCAACATGTAGGTATACGGCTGGATGTGGTTTTCCGAAATCTTCGTGTTCAGCTGAATGGGTGACATCGAAATAGGAATGGATGTTCAATTCCTGCAATACAACTTGAATTAAACGATTTGATGAAGAGGTTCCAAGTCCAATTTTGATCGAAATGGATTTCAGGTATTCCAAGGTTTCAATGACTCCAGCAAGTGGTGCGGCATTTTGAGAGATGAGTTCAATCATCTTCACAATAATGGCTTCTTCGATTTCCTGTTCATCTTCGACACCCCAATTTTCTTGAATGTTCCAGAAATGAACGACTTCATCGATGCGGAGTCCGACGGTTTTTTGAAAATCGGATTTGGTCAGCGTTGAACCCAAGGAATGAAACACGTCTTCCATGGCAATTTTCCAAAGTGGTTCAGAGTCAATTAAGACACCGTCCATGTCGAATATAACGGCGTCAAAATCCTTGATTTGAATCATATTTTGGATGTTTTTAAGATTCAATGAATAACCTTACGGTTTCAATTTTTCGATCACTCACTTCCTCTACGACCAAGCGGTATTTTTCCAATTGAACACTGTCTCCTTGAGTTGGAATGGATTCGATGTGGTGGATAATGAGTCCGGCTAGTGTGTCATACTCTTCCGATTCTTCGAGGGACAATTTAAATGTTTCATTTAAGTAATCAATGTCGATTCGGGCAGAAAATAGAAATTCGGTATCGCTGATTTTTTCTTCCAGCCAATTTTCTTTATCGTGTTCATCTTCTATTTCACCGAAAATTTCTTCGATGACATCTTCCAAGGTGACAATTCCCGCTGTTCCCCCATATTCATCTGTGACTACAGCAAAATTCCCGGCTTGTTTCGTGAATTTCTCCAACAACTCCTTTCCAGATATAACGGTAGGTACAAAGCTGATGGGCTTCAATATTTGTTTGATGGATTTCGGTTTTGAGAACAAATCAAATGAATGAATGTAACCAATGATATTGTCGATGTCGTCACGGAAAACAATCAATTTTGACAGTCCTTTATCAATGAGTAATTGTTTCGCTTCTTCGATACTCTCTTCGATTTCCACACCGATGATTTCCGTTCTCGGTATCATGCAATCGCGTGCTTTGATGTTGGAAAAATCCAGGGCATTACGTAGGATCAGCATCTCATTGCTAAATTCTTCTTCGTCTTTGATGCGAGCGCTTAGTTCGTCCACATAATGTTCGAGGTCGACTTTCGAAAAAACCCGTGCTGATTGCTCCTGATTAGATCCAAAGAGCTTTAGAATGATGTAACTAAAGAACAAAATGATTTGAGTCGGAACGTACAAAATGATGTACAGCACCAGCATTGGGGCTAGAGTTATATCTAAAAATCGATTCGGATTTAATTGAACCAATGCTTTGGGAAGAAATTCTGCCGTCACCAAAACAATAATTGTTGAGGTGATGGTTTGTAATATCAATAGAAGCACTTCATCCGAAATACCCAAGTGTACAAAAAACGGATTTAGTACGCGCGCAGCCGCGATTCCGTACATCACCAAAGCGATGTTATTCCCCATTAAAAGCGATGCAATCATGGTGGACTCTCGGTGGAAGAACAAGCCGATTATTCTACTTTTCAAGGAACGGTTTTTCTTCATCACTTCAATTCGCAAGCGATTAGAAGAAAGGAAAGCTAACTCCATAGCTGAAAAGAAAGCTGAAGCGAGAATGGAAATGAGGATGATGATGAAATCTACACTCATAATTGTGGAATTGATATCCTAGGTTTACAGTACATCTTGACCGATGTCCTTGCGGTAATATGCACCGTCGTAGTTGATTTTGGTAATTGCGTCATACGATTTTTCCAAAGCAGACTCCAAATTTTTACCATAGGAAGTAACGGCTAAAACACGTCCCCCTGCGGTTAAAACAGAAGGTCCATCAGCACTCGTTCCCGCATGAAAAACAATACTATCCACAATGCTGTTGAGTCCAAAAATGGATTTCCCTTTGACGTAATCGCCTGGATATCCTCCAGACACCATCATGACGGTAGCAGCACTTTTATCGATGAATTGAATGTCTCGTTCAGAAAGTGTGTTGCTTGCGACTCCTTCGAATAGGTCTAAAATATCCGACTTCAAACGTGGAATAACTACTTCCGTTTCTGGATCTCCCATGCGGCAATTGTATTCGATAACATACGGATCTCCTTTGACATTAATCAAACCGAAAAATACAAATCCTTTGTAGGTGATTTTCTCTGTTTTTAATCCTTTGATCGTCGGTACAATAATGCGGTTATGGACTTTGTCCATGAAACTCGCATCAGCGAATGGAACAGGGGAAATAGCACCCATACCACCTGTATTCAGTCCGGTGTCGCCTTCTCCGATTCTTTTGTAATCTTTCGCTTCTGGTAGTAATTTAAACGATTCTCCATCCGTTAAAACAAAAACAGATAGTTCGATTCCATCTAAAAATTGTTCGATGACCACTTTGCTGCTTGCCGCTCCGAATTTCTCATCGAGCAACATGCTTTTAAGTTCCGTTTTCGCTTCGTTCAGATCCGTTAAAATCAATACACCTTTCCCAGCTGCAAGTCCATCGGCTTTTAATACGTATGGACCTTTCATGGCCTCTAAAAATGCAAGTCCTTGGTTGATCGTTTCTGCTGTGAAGGTTCCATATTTAGCTGTAGGAATGGCATGTCTGGACATGAAAGCTTTCGCAAAATCTTTGCTTCCTTCCAATTGAGCGCCATATTGACTAGGCCCAATAACGGCAACTTTTTTGAGTTGATCGTCCGCTTGGAAGAAATCATAAATTCCTTTCACAAGGGGTTCTTCGGGACCAACAATGACCATATCAATTTGATTGTCGACAACAAAGTTCTTGATTCCCTCAAAATCGGTTGTGGCTAAATCGATGTTTTTACCATGTTTTTTTGTTCCAGCATTTCCAGGCGCGATGAATAATTCGTCCAAAATAGAACTTTGGGCAATTTTCCATGCCAAAGCATGTTCGCGACCTCCGGAACCTAAAAGTAGCACTTTCATGAACAGTGCTTTAAGATCGATTCAAAAATAGCAACGCCATCTTTGTTCCCCAAGTGCATGTCTGCGGCTCTTTCCGGGTGCGGCATCATACCAAAAACGTTTTTACGCTTGTTGCTGATCCCTGCAATGGAGTTCAATGATCCATTCGGATTTGCAGCGTCTGAAACGAGTCCATTTTCATCACAGTAATGAAACAATATTTGATCATTATCTTGAATGGATTTAATCGTGTCATCACTCGCGAAAAATCGACCTTCTCCATGAGCGATTGGAATTTTATACGCTTGGTTTTTCGTTAAATCTTTACTTGGAGCAGCACTTGAACTTGCTGGATTTAGAAATACATTTTTACAGATGAATTTCTGTGTGTTATTGTGCAACAAAGCACCTTCCAGTAAGCCAGATTCGGTCAATATTTGGAATCCGTTACAAATCCCCATAACGTAGCCGCCTTTCTCCGCGTGACGCATCACTTCTGTCATGATGGGCGAAAATTTCGCAATTGCTCCAGAGCGCAAGTAATCACCGTATGAAAACCCTCCTGGAATGATGACCATATCAACATTTTTTAGGTCTGTATCTTTGTGCCACAAATGCTCAACTTGTTGTCCTAACATATCTTTCAACACATAGATCATGTCTTGATCGCAATTAGAGCCAGGAAACGTAACTACTCCAAATTTCATCTTTATCTTAAATTATGGTTCAAAATTAATCAATTAAACTGCTCTCACGTGAAGCTGATAAAAAATTTCACGAACGAATACAAAGCGGTTAAATAGAAAAAAATATTTGCAAGGATGCCGGACCGTTTGCTCAAAAAAGCATAGGTTAAAAAATAACTTAGTGGAATGATTGCTATGGATAAGTAGAGTAGGGTGCCACTCGTAAAGAAATCAATGCTTCCAATGACAATCAAAACGGAAAATAACAAGCCCAACATTTGAATTTGCTTTTTCAATCTGAGTGATGACTTCAACATACGTGCTCCCAAACTAAAGAGACTAATGAACAGTAGGATAAAGAAAAGTCCTACCATGGGATATTCGTTCAATGTCGTTTTATAATCGTGGAGTTTCCAAACGGGAAAGGACCATGTGAATTGAAATTGATCCGAAAGAAAGAGGTAGCTTACATAATAAATCAGCGGAAGGCTCATTCCGGCAAGACATAAAAACAATTCACGCCATAAAAAAGGACGTATGATCACGTTCATAATTAAAATCACTGGAATTAACAGCAGCAAGTAGGGAAGGCAAATCATGGCAAAACTGAACAGAATTCCGGCATTGAATACCGTCATTTTTCCGTCTGTGTTTTGCTTTAACTGAAAAATAATGCTCAGTGTGGCTATTAAGAAAAAGTGGGCGATTAATACCGGGCTAAACTGATTCAAGGGCACAAACATGGGGGTCATGACCACATAAATCAAGCTGATAATGTAAGTGTTTTTGTCTAAAAATTCGTGGCTATTGAACACCGCATTAAGAAACACCGCATTTGCAAGTATGAGAAATGACTGAAGGAGATACGTCCAAAATCCACCAGCAACTTCTGAGTGAAAAAACAATCCGTTTGAACGGTGTATTAGGCCTTGATCCACACTGAATACAGAGCCTATGAC
>JACCDK010284017.1_pt1 | contig 14128 bp, 13 predicted proteins | sample 7445871 | NCBI WGS metagenome assembly JACCDK01 (sample SAMN15323436, study PRJNA562643) | freshwater metagenome | isolation source: river surface water | place: USA:Blue River Watershed | collected 2017-08-15 | reverse complement strand
CGGGTTGCGCGGCAATGTGGCGGGTGATGCGCAGCGAGTCGGCGGCCACTTGGCGGTCGGCTTCGGTGCTGAGGTAATTGGGTGCGATCCGTGGCGCTTGGGCGAATTGGCCGCTTTGGATGTGCACTGTGCCCCGGCTGGAGGGGTTGAGGTTGCACACGCTGGCGGTGAAGGCGGGAAAGGCATGCAGCGGTTCGCCAAATGCGTCCAGGCTCAAGGGTTGCACGTGGTACTGGACATTGGGCCAGGGTTTGGACGGGTCGCTGCGGGTGAAAGCGCCGAGTTGCGAAGGTGCCATGCTCATCGGGCCGCTTTGCTTGAACAGGTATTCCATGCCAATCGCGGCCTTGCCCCACCAGCTGTTGGCCAAGGTGTTGAGCGTTTTCACCCCCTTGACCTTGAACACCGCGCGGATTTGCAAATGGTCTTGCAGGTTTGCGCCCACACCGGGCAAGTCCAGCACCGGTGCGATGCCGTGTTGTTGCAGCAAAGCGCCCGGCCCCATGCCAGAGAGCTGCAAGATTTGCGGCGTGGCCACGGCACCGGCGCACAGCACCACGGCTTGTTGGGCGGTGGCCAGCACCATCTCGTGCCCGTTCCACACCTGCACACCGGTGCAATGCGATTGGCCGTTGGGCAAGGTTGCCATTTCGAGTTTGGCCACTTGGGCCGATGTCCACAGCTCGAAGTTGGGCCGCGCATAACAGGTGGGGCGCAAAAAGGCTTTGGCGGTGTTCCAGCGCCAACCGCTTTTTTGATTGACTTCAAAGTAGCCCACGCCTTCGTTGCTGCTCCTGTTGAAGTCGTCAGTGGCGGGGATGCCCGCTTGCACAGCGGGTTGGGCAAAGGCATCCAAGATGTCCCAACGCAGGCGTTGCTTTTCGATGCGCCACTCGCCGCCAGCGTTGTGGTGGCGCAAGGTTTGGTGGTAGATGCTTTGCCCTTGGGCCAGCACCTCGCTTTTGTGGCCTTTGGCACCGTGCAAGGCATTGGGCCCGAGGTAATGGTCTTCGTGCAACTTGAAGTAAGGCAGGCTGTTGTCCCAGCGCCAGCGGGGGTCGCCCGTCACTTCGGCCCAGTGGTCGTAGTCGCGCGACTGACCCCGCATGTAAATCATGCCGTTGATGCTGGAGCAGCCGCCCAACACCTTGCCACGCGGGTAACGCAGGCTGCGGCCATTGAGGCCAGCGGCGGGCTCGGTGTGGTACATCCAATCGGTGCGCGGGTTGCCGATGCAATACAAATAACCCACCGGGATGTGGACCCAGTGGTAATCGTCTTTGCGACCCGCCTCGATCAGCAACACGCGTTTGCTGGCGTTGGCGCTCAAGCGGTTGGCCAGCAGGCAGCCCGCCGTGCCAGCGCCGACGATGATGTAGTCAAAGGTGGTGTCGTTCATGCGGTTGCCAGGCCTTGCGCGTGGGGGCCAGGCTTTACTTGGAGGTGGGCATCACAAACTCTGCCCCTTTGCCAATGCTCTCGGGCCAGCGCTGCATGATGGACTTTTGCTTGGTGTAGAAGCGCACGCCTTCTTCGCCATAGGCATGCATGTCGCCAAACAGCGAACGCTTCCAACCGCCAAAGCCGTGCCAGGCCATGGGCACGGGAATCGGCACATTGATGCCAACCATGCCTACCTGGATGCGGCGCGAAAACTCGCGGGCCACGTTGCCGTCGCGGGTGAAGCAAGACACGCCGTTGCCAAACTCGTGGTCGTTGATGATCTGCACCGCGTTGGCAAAGTCGGGCACCCGCACACAGGCCAGCACCGGACCGAAGATTTCTTCTTTGTAGATCTTCATGTCGGTGGTCACGTGGTCAAACAGCGTGCCGCCCAGCCAAAAGCCGTTGTCGCAACCCGCCCCAGCGCTGGCCCCTTTGAAGCCCCGGCCATCGACCAGCAATTGCGCGCCTTCTTGCACGCCTTGCGCGATGTAACCGCTGATGCGCTCTAGCGCCGCTTGGGTGACGATGGGGCCCATCTCGGCGGCCAGGTTTTCGCCGTTGAGCACTTTCAAGGCGCGGGTGCGCTCGATCAGCTTGGGCATGATTTTGTCGGCCACATCGCCCACCAGGACCGCCACGCTGATGGCCATGCAACGTTCGCCCGCCGAGCCATAGGCGCTGCCGATCAAGGCATCGACCACTTGGTCGAGGTCGGCATCGGGCATGACCACCATGTGGTTTTTCGCGCCGCCCAAGGCCTGCACCCGCTTGCCGTGGTGCGCCCCGGTTTCATAGATGTAGTTGGCAATCGGGGTGGAGCCGACAAAGCTGATGGCTTTCACATCGGGGTGCACCAGCAGGGCATCCACCGCCTCCTTGTCGCCTTGCACCACGTTGAAAACGCCATCGGGCAGACCCGCTTGTTGGAGCAAATCGGCCATCATCAATGAGGCGCTGGGGTCGATCGGGCTGGGCTTCAAGACAAAGGTGTTGCCGCAGGCAATCGCCATGGGGAACATCCACATGGGCACCATGACGGGGAAGTTAAAGGGTGTGATGCCCGCCACCACCCCCAAAGGCTGGCGAAAGGTCCAGTTGTCGATGCCAGTGGACACTTGGTCGGTGAAGTCGCCTTTGAGCAACTGGGGAATGCCGCAGGCAAATTCAACGATCTCAATGCCCCGGGTCACCTCGCCTTGGGCATCGGTGAACACCTTGCCATGCTCGGCGGTGATGGCATGGGCCAGTGCATCGCGGTGCAGGTTGAGCAACTCCAAAAACTTGAACATCACGCGCGAGCGGCGCAACGGTGGCAGCTCCGACCAGGCTGGAAATGCAGCTTGCGCGGCGGCCACTGCCGCATTCACATCGGTGGTGGAGGCCAATGCCACATGGGCGGTGATGGCCCCCGTGGCGGGGTTGGTCACGGCCTGTTGGCGATGGCCCTGGCCCGCCTGGGTTTTGCCTTGGATGTGGTGGCTGATGATGGTGCTCATGCGGTTCCTGTTTGAATGGGTTCTGAAAAAAAGGGGCGGGCTCAGCGGCCACCGGCGGTGTCGATGATGCCACCGGTGCTGTAGCTCGATTGTTCTCCAAGCAGCCAGACGATGGCTTGGGCCACTTCGGCGGCCGTGCCGGGCCGCTGCATGGGAATTTGGGGGGCCAGTTGGCTGGCGCGATCGGGTTGGCCACCGCTGGCGTGGATATCGGTGTCGATGATGCCCGGGCGCACGGCATTGACGCGGATGCCGTCGATTGCCAGCTCGCGCGCCAAACCAACGGTGAAACTGTCGATCGCGCCCTTGCTGGCGGCGTAGTCCACATATTGACCTGCGGCCCCGAGTCGCGCGGCCACGCTGCTGAGGTTGACAATGCTGCCGCCTTGGCCGCCGTGGCGCTGGGACAGGCGGCCAATGGCTTCGCGGGCGCAGACGATGGAGCCAATGACATTGATGCGCATCATGCGCTCCAGGCGCTCAACCGCCATGTCTTCCACCCGTTGGGCCTGGTCCACCACACCGGCTGAATTCACCAACCCCGCCCAACGCGCATTCCAAGCTTTCACGGCTTGGTCGACTTGGGCAAACATGGCCTTGACCTGGGCTTCATCACCCACATCGGCTTGCACCGCCAAGGCCTGGCCGCCACTGGCATGGATGCGCGCCACCAGGCTTTGGGCGGCCTGCACATCCTGGGTGTAATTGACGGCGACCGCCCAGCCTTGTTGGGCGGCCAACCAGGCCGTGGCCGCGCCAATGCCTCGGCTGCCACCGGTGATCAATACAGCGGGTTTCAAAAGCTGACTCCTGCAAGAAAAGGGCGCAGCGGGTACAAACGAGGGGTTTGGCCTGGCACACCTGGGTCAAAGACCGCCCCGAAAAGATAACACGAGTGGAGACCGCCATGCCTTTGACCATTGATTACTACTTTGCCCCACAAAGCCCTTGGACCTACCTGGGGCATGCCCGACTGACGGCTTTGGCCTCGCAGTTCAAGGCCCAAGTCAATGTGTTGCCGGTGGATCTGGGCGGCAAGGTGTTTCCCATCTCGGGCGGCTTGCCCTTGGGTGCGCGTGCGCCGCAGCGCCAGGCCTACCGCTTGGTGGAGCTCAAACGCTTCAGCGAATTTTTAAACCAACCGCTGCACATCAAACCCAAGTACTTCCCGGTGGCCGGTGACGATGCGGCGCGTTTGATCATTGCGGTGCGCCAACACGAGGGCGATGCCGCCGCCATGAAAATCACCGCTGCGGTGCTTGCCGCGGTGTGGGCGCAAGAGCGCAACATTGCCGATGGCCATGTGCTTGCAGAGTTGCTCGCCGAACAAGGCTTGCCCAGCGCGCGCTTGGAGCAGGCCCACAGCCAAAGCGTGCAAGAGGCCTATGAGGCCTATACCCAGCAGGCCATCGATGCCGGGGTTTTTGGTGCCCCCAGCTATGTGGTGCAAGGCGAGATTTTTTGGGGCCAAGACAGGTTGGGCTTTTTGGAGCGCCGCTTGGCCCAGGGGTGACCCACATCTGCGGGCATGTGACTATCATCTACTTTTGATTTTCAAGACAGGAGCAAACCATGGGAAAAATGATTGAACTCAAGGCCGCCGATGGCCACACTTTCGCCGCTTATGTGGCCCAACCCGCTGGCAAGGCCAAAGGGGCGGTGGTGGTGTTGCAAGAAATTTTTGGGGTCAATGCACACATCCAAGAGGTGGCCGATGGCTATGCCCAGGCCGGCTATGTGGCCGTGGCACCGGCCACGTTTGACCGCGCTGAGCGCGGTGTCAACCTGGGCTACAAGCCCGAGGACATGAACGCGGGCTTTGCTTTGAAGACCGCCATTGAAGCCTTGCCCGCGCCCGGTGTGCTGGCCGATATCCAAGCCGCCGTTGACCATGCCGCCAGCCTGAGCGCTGGCAAAGTGGGTGTGGTGGGCTATTGCTGGGGTGGCTTGCTCACATGGCGGGCGGCTTGCCATGTCAAAGGCGTGTCGGCCGCTGTGCCTTACTACGGTGGCGGGGTGACCACGGCTGGCGAAATGGCGCACCAGCCCCACTGCCCGGTGCAAGCCCACTTTGGGGCCAAAGACCATTGGATTCCCCTGGACACGGTGGAGGCCTTTCGCCAAGCCCATCCCCATGTCGAGGTGCATGTGTACGAAGCCGACCACGGCTTTAACTGCAACCACCGCGCGTCCTTCGATGCGACGGCGGCCGACCAAGCGCGTGCACGGGCGTTGGCCTTTTTTGCCACCCACTTGGGCTGAGGCCAGCCCGGCCCAGCCGGGCTTTGGGGCTTTACTGGCCCCGAATGATGCGAGCCGCGTCGATGGCGAAATAGGTCAGCACGCCATCGGCCCCGGCGCGTTTGAAGGCCAATAGGCTCTCCATCATCACCGCGTCATGATCGAGCCAGCCGTTTTGCGCGGCGGCTTTGAGCATGGCGTATTCGCCCGAGACTTGGTAAGCGAAGGTGGGCACCTGGAACTCGTCTTTGACCCGGCGCACGATGTCCAGGTAGGGCATGCCGGGCTTAACCATCACCATGTCCGCACCTTCGGCGATGTCCATGGCCACCTCGCGCAGCGCTTCGTTGGAGTTGCCCGCGTCCATTTGATAGACCTTCTTGTTGCTCTTGCCCAGGTTGGCGGCCGAGCCGACGGCATCGCGAAACGGGCCGTAAAAAGCGCTGGCGTATTTGGCGCTGTAAGCCATGATGCGGGTGTGGATGTGGCCTTGCGCTTCCAGGGCCTGGCGGATCGCACCGATGCGCCCGTCCATCATGTCGCTGGGGGCCACGATGTCCACCCCCGCATGGGCTTGGGTCAGGGCCTGCTGCACCAACACCTCCACCGTCGGGTCGTTCAAGATGTAACCGGTGTCGTCGAGCAAGCCGTCTTGGCCATGGCTGGTGAACGGGTCGAGCGCCACATCGGTCATCACGCCCAAATCGGGGAACTCTTTTTTCAGCGCCTGCACCACCCGGGGAACCAAGCCCTTGGGGTTGGTGGCCTCGATGCCGTCTGGGGTTTTCAAGCTGGGGTCGATGACCGGAAAGAGGGCCATCACCGGGATGCCCAATTTCACACATTGCTCGGCCACGGGCAGCAGCAGGTCCAGGCTCAGGCGTTCCACGCCGGGCATGGAGGCGACGGCTTCGCGTTTTTTCGCACCGTCGAGCACAAACACCGGGTAGATCAGGTCGTCGACCGTGACTTGGTTTTCGCGCACCAGGCGGCGGGTGAAGTCGTCGCGGCGCAAACGGCGCAAGCGGGTGTCGGGGAAGGAGGTGTGCAGGTTCATGGGGAAAATTGTGCCTGATGCGCGTGGACCTGTCTGTGGCGCATGCAATGCAGATCCGATCGGGAAAACCAGAGGTTTGAATACTTTGTGATTGCCAGATGCGGCAGATAGGCCTGGATTTTTTCGGTAATCTGATAAATTCATCAGCGAACGGTTCACCGTTCCCCGCTTTTCCTCCCTGAGCGGGCGCCGTTTGTTTCAAACGGCTTTGCAGCCCGGCCCCTGGTCGGGCTTTTTTTTGATCGGGCCGGGGCCCCTTGGCTTGAAGAAGATGCAGACCAACCACTACACTGATTGGCATGTTGTGGGTCAAATCATTTCACATTGTTTTTGTGGCCAGCTGGTTTGCGGGCTTGTTTTACCTGCCCCGCATTTTTGTCAACCTGGCCATGGTGGCGGAAGAATCCAGCGCGGAGCGCGACCGCTTGTTGTTGATGGCCGCCAAATTGTTGCGTTTCACCACCATTTTGATGGTCCCCGCTGTGGCGTTGGGCCTGTGGTTGTGGTGGGGTTACGGCATCGGCCAAGGGGCCGGCTGGATGCATGCCAAATTGGCTGTGGTTTTGCTGGTGTTGGCCTATCACCACCAGTGCGCGCGCCAGTTGCGCCGCCTGCGCGAGGGCTCATCGCTGCACGGTCATGTGTGGTACCGCTGGTTCAACGAGTTGCCGGTGTTGTTGTTGGTGGTGGCCGTGGTGCTGGTGGTGGTCAAACCTTTTTGATCCACCCATGTTTGCGCAGCGTTCGCACCTTGTGACCCATCCGCCAAGGGGCGGGGCTTGCTGAGCCGACGGCGCAGCACCGTGGCCTGGCCCTTGACCTGGGCTTATGTGGCCTTGGTGGTTTATGCCAGCTTGTACCCCTTTGGTCCTTGGCGCGACCAAGGCTTGAGCACCTGGAGTTTTTTGGCCGCACCCTGGCCCAAATATTGGGGGGCCTTTGATGTGTGGGCCAATGTATGGGGCTATGGCCCATTGGGTTTTTTGGCCGCGCTCAGCGCCATGCGCATGGGACTGCGCCGGCAAGCTGGCTGGCTGGCGGTGCTGGGTTCAGCCGCCCTGTCTTTGTTGATGGAAGGGCTGCAAAGTTACTTGCCCGTGCGGGTGCCATCGGTGGCCGATTTTGGGCTCAACACCTGCGGTGCCGCCTTGGGTGCCTTGTTGGCCAGCGGCCTGGAGAGAATGGGCGCGATAGACCGCTGGAGCCGCTTTCGCGAGCGCTGGTTCACCGAAGACGCGGCCGGCGGCATGGCCTTGTTGGTGCTGTGGCCCTCGGCTTTGCTGTTTCCAGCCCCCATTTGTTTGGGGGTGGGCCAAATCGGCCCGAATTTGCGCACCGATTTGGCCCAATGGTTGCGCGACAGCCCCTTGCGCGATTGGTTGTCGTTTCAAGACCCACCCACCCAAGCCTTGACCCCTGACATGGCGTTTGCATTGGTGCTGATGGGCTTGCTCCTGCCCTGTTTGCTGGGCTTTTCGGTGATCCGCGACCTGGGGCAAAAGCTGGTGTTGGCGGTTCTGGCTTTTGGCGTGGGCATGGGGGTCAGTGCCTTGTCGGCCGTGTTGACCTATGGCCCGGGTCACGCTTGGGTGTGGTTGGACGCGGCGCAGGCCTGGGCTTTGCTGGCGGGATTGGCGGCGGCGTTGGTGTTGGCCGCCTTGCCGCGCTGGGCGCATGTGGGTTTGCTGTGGGTGGGTTTGTGGGTGTATTTGTGGATGATCAACCAAGCCCCAGCCAGCACCTATGTCACCCTCAACCTCCAGCAGTGGGAGCAAGGTCGTTTTGTGCGCTTCAACGGCTTGGCCCAGTGGTTGGGCTGGGTCTGGCCCTTTGCGGTTTGGTTTTGGGCTTTGTTGTGGATGGCGCGCCCCAGCAGCGAACGCAAGTTGTTTTGAAGCAGCCAACGGGGGCTTGGTGGTCGGGTGTCTTTGCGCAGTTGGCTTGGGCTGGATGGCCACTTGACACGGCGTGCCACCTAAAATGAAAGCATGACCCAAGCCCCTTCTTATTACCAACGACATATTTTTTTCTGCACCAACCAGCGCAGCAATGGGCAAGCGAGTTGTGCCGACCATCCGGCGCAACAAGCCTTTGACCATTGCAAAGCCCAGGTCAAGCAAGCCCAGCTCAATGGGCCAGGCGGCGTGCGGGTCAACAAAGCGGGCTGCTTGGACCGCTGCGCCGGTGGGCCGGTGGCGGTGGTCTACCCCGAAGCGGTTTGGTACACCTTTGTTGACATGGCAGACATCGATGAAATTGTCAGCAGCCATTTGCAAGGTGGCCGCGTGGTCGAGCGTTTGCTGCTGTCGCCCGAAGTGGGGCGCTGACTTGCCATGAACCAGCAAACTCAGCGCCTGTTTTTTCAGGGGCAGGCGGGGCGCATGCAAGTGTTGCGCGACGACCCCGTGGGTGCGCCCAAAGGCTGTGCGTTTGTGGCCCACCCCCACCCTTTGTTTGGCGGCACCATGGACAACAAAGTGGTGCAAACCTTGGCCCGCGCCCATGTGCAAGCCGGTTGGACGGTGTTTCGGTTCAACTTTCGTGGCGTGGGTGACAGCGAGGGCGCGCACGATGCCGGTGTCGGTGAGTGCGAGGACCTGCTGGCCTTGATCCAACAAACCGCGCCCCAAGGCGACTTGGCCTTGGCCGGCTTTTCTTTTGGCTCGTTTGTGGTCAGCCAGGCGCTGGCCCGCTTGCACGCTTTGGGGCGCGAGGTCTGCAGCCTGGTGTTTGTGGGCACGGCCGCCTCGCGTTTTGCGGTGGCCGATATCCCCCCCGATTGGGCAGCGCGCTTGCTGGTGTTGCACGGGCTCGATGACGACACCGTGCCTTTGCAAAGCGTGCTGGACTGGGCCAAGCCGCAAAACCTGCCCGTCACCGTGGTGCCCGCGGGCGGGCATTTTTTCCATGGCCAATTGCCGCAATTGCGGCGCTGGGTGCACCGCCATGTGCAGGCCATGGCCCTGGAGGCGACCGACACGTCGCCCTCCAACGTTTAAGGATGGTGGGGATGCTTCAAAAAATCAAAATTTGTTTCGGCGTTTGGGCCCTTGGCCTTTGCATGGGTGCGGCATGGGCGCAAGCGCCAGAGCCGCCTGAGATCGCAGCGCGCGCTTACTTGTTGGTGGATTTGACGGCCAATCAGGTGCTGGTCGCCAAGGGGGCCGATCAGCCGGTGGAGCCGGCTTCACTGACCAAATTGATGAGCGCTTACCTGGTTTTTGATGCGCTCAAAAGCAAAAAAATCCAATTGCAGCAGACCTTTGCGGTCAGCACGCGGGCTTGGAAGATGCCTGGTTCGCGCATGTTCATCGACCCCAAAATGAATGTACCGGTGGAGGATTTGCTGCGCGGCATGATTGTTCAGTCGGGCAACGATGCCACTGTGGCACTGGCCGAAGGGGTGGCTGGCAGCGTGGAGCGCTTTGTGGCCTTGATGAACGAACAGGCCAAGGCCTTGGGCATGAAGGACTCGACCTTTAAAAACCCCGAAGGCCTGACCGAACCCGGGCACACCACCACGGCCAATGACCTCGCACTGTTAGCGGGCCGCTTGATGACGGATTTTCCGGAATACATGGGCTACTACGCCTTGAAGAAATACCGCTACCCGGGCACGCCAGCGGCCAATGAAAACAACCGCAATTTATTGCTGTTTCGGGACCCCTCTGTCGACGGCCTCAAAACCGGGCACACCGAAGCGGCCGGTTATTGCTTGGTGGCCACCGCCCAAAGAACCCTGCCCCAGGTGGGTCAGCGGCGCTTGTTGTCGATCGTGCTGGGCGCGTCCAGCGAAAACGCGCGTGCTGCGGAGTCGCAAAAGCTGCTCAATTGGGGCTACACCGCCTTCGATGCCGTGCGTTTGTTTGATGCCGGTCAACCCGTGGTCACCCCGCCGGTTTGGAAAGGCCGTGAGACCGAGGTCAAATTGGGGGTGAACCGGCCCTTGGTGGTGGCCCTGCCCGCAGGCCAGTTGTCGCGCATGACCACCCAAGTGGCCCGCCCCGACCCCTTGGTGGCACCGGTGTTGCGTGGCCAGCAAATCGGTCACCTTCAAGTGCTGATTGATCAAAAAGTGTTCACCGAAATCCCGTTGGTGGCGTTGAATGGCGTGGAGCCTTCTGGGATTTTGGGCCGTGCTTGGGATGCCATCCGTTTGTGGATCAAGTAGTGTGCGCCTGCTCACCTCAGCTTTATTAATTGACGCGGCACACTGGGCAAGCCCTGCCCTGAGGGCTCTTGAGGGCAGTTGGTCCGTGGTATTTGTATAAAAGCCGCAACAATGCTATAGTGTTGGGCTTTTCGGGTCTTTCGCAAAGGGAGGCCCTTTTTGTGTTTCAAACGTTGAGGGACGTTTTCCATGCCAACCATCAATCAACTCGTGCGCCACGGCCGGGAAGTCGAGAAATCGAAGTCCAAAAGCCCTGCGATGCAAAACTCGCCCCAGCGGCGCGGTGTTTGCACACGTGTCTACACCACCACACCTAAAAAGCCCAACTCTGCCCTGCGCAAAGTGGCCAAAGTGCGTTTGACCAACGGCTTTGAGGTGATTTCCTACATCGGCGGCGAAGGCCACAACCTGCAAGAGCACTCTGTGGTGCTCGTGCGCGGCGGTCGTGTGAAAGACCTGCCAGGTGTGCGCTACCACATCGTGCGCGGTTCGCTCGACTTGCAAGGCGTGAAAGACCGCAAGCAGTCGCGCTCCAAATACGGTGCCAAGCGCCCCAAGAAAACCTGATCTTCGGATCAGCCCATGGCGCGAACCGGCCATGACAGGTTCAAGGTGCTCTCGGCTTCCGGCAGATGCCAAGAGCGTAGTGACCCCAAGCACAGATGTCCTGTGTGGGTCGAGTAAGTGAAGGGTGATTTCACCTTTCGCGATCGCTGATCAAGCGGTCAACTGAAGCAACAAAGGAAGAAAAATGCCACGTCGTCGCGAAGTCCCTAAACGTGAAATACTGCCCGATCCCAAGTACGTCAATGTCGAGTTGTCCAAGTTCATGAACATCATCATGTTAGTTGGCAAGAAGGCCCTCGCCGAGAGCATCATTTACGGTGCCTTGGAGCAAGTCGAAACCAAATCGGGCAAAGACCCGATCGAACTCTTTAGCCTGGCCATCAACAACGTCAAGCCCATGGTCGAGGTCAAGTCCCGCCGTGTGGGTGGTGCCAACTACCAAGTTCCGGTTGAAGTTCGCCCCATTCGCCGCCTGGCTTTGTCCATGCGTTGGCTCAAAGAAGCGGCGCGCAAGCGTGGTGAAAAATCCATGGCTTTGCGTTTGGCCAATGAGCTGATCGAGGCCTCAGAGGGCCGTGGTGGTGCCATGAAAAAGCGTGATGAAGTTCACCGCATGGCCGAAGCCAACAAGGCCTTCTCGCACTTCCGATTCTGATTTTGCGGGCATCCAAGTGCATTGGCACTTGGGTTTGATCGCCAGCGCGAAGCCCTTGCTCAAGGGCGCTGCAAGGCGGTACGGACTGGCCCGGTCCTGCGTGGTTCGTGAGCATTGGGTTCACGGGCCACTGGTTTGATTCACTTATCCCATACCCAGAGGTTGAACATGGCCCGCAAGACACCCATCGAGCGTTATCGAAACATTGGTATTTCTGCCCACATTGATGCCGGCAAAACCACCACCACCGAACGCATTTTGTTTTACACCGGTGTGAACCACAAAATTGGTGAAGTGCACGACGGTGCCGCCACCATGGACTGGATGGAGCAAGAGCAAGAGCGCGGCATCACCATCACTTCGGCTGCCACCACGTGTTTTTGGAAGGGCATGGACATGTCTTTCCCCGAGCACCGCATCAACATCATTGACACCCCTGGACACGTGGATTTCACCATTGAGGTGGAGCGTTCCATGCGCGTGCTCGACGGCGCTTGCATGGTTTACTGCGCGGTCGGTGGCGTTCAGCCCCAGTCAGAAACCGTGTGGCGCCAAGCCAACAAATACAAAGTGCCGCGCTTGGCCTTTGTGAACAAAATGGACCGCACCGGTGCCAATTTCTTCAAGGTCTATGACCAAATGAAGTTGCGCTTGAAGGCCAACCCCATTCCCATCGTGATCCCCATTGGTGCCGAAGAAAACTTCAAAGGCGTGGTGGATCTGCGCAAGATGAAAGCCATCATTTGGGACGAAGCTTCGCAGGGCATGAAGTTCAACTTCGAAGACATCCCGGCCGACTTGGTCGCAGATGCCAAGAAGTGGCGTGAAATCATGGTCGAGGCCGCTGCTGAAGCGTCTGAAGACCTGATGAACAAATACCTCGAAGAAGGTGATTTGACCGAAGAAGAAATCACCCAGGGCTTGCGCACCCGCACCATCGCCAGCGAAATCCAGCCCATGATGTGCGGCACGGCTTTCAAAAACAAAGGCGTGCAGCGCATGTTGGACGCGGTGATTGAGCTCATGCCTTCGCCAGTGGACATTCCGCCTGTGGGCGGCACCGATGACAACGAAAAAGAAGTGCATCGCGAAGCCGACGACAAAGAAAAATTCTCTTCGTTGGCCTTCAAGCTGATGACCGACCCGTTTGTCGGGCAGCTCACCTTTGTGCGTGTGTACTCTGGCGTGTTGAAAAAAGGCGATACGGTTTTCAACCCGATCAAGGGCAAAAAAGAACGCATTGGCCGGATTGTGCAAATGCACGCCAACAACCGCGAAGAGGTAGACGAAATTTGCGCGGGCGACATTGCCGCCTGCGTGGGTTTGAAAGATGTGACCACCGGTGAAACCTTGTGCGATCCCGACAACATCATCATGCTCGAGCGCATGGTCTTCCCTGAGCCTGTGATTGCGCAGGCGGTCGAGCCCAAAACCAAGGCCGACCAAGAAAAAATGGGCATCGCGTTGCAACGCTTGGCCGCAGAGGATCCTTCATTCCGCGTGAAGACCGACGAGGAGTCGGGCCAGACCATCATCGCCGGCATGGGCGAGTTGCACCTGGAAATCATTGTTGACCGCATGAAGCGTGAGTTTGGTGTGGAAGCCAACGTGGGCAAGCCCCAAGTGGCCTACCGCGAAACCATTCGCAAAACCGTTGAAGACAGCGAAGGCAAGTTCGTGCGCCAGTCCGGCGGTAAAGGCCAATACGGTCACGTGGTGTTCAAAATTGAACCCAACGAAGCCGGCAAAGGTTTTGAGTTTGTCGACGCGATCAAAGGCGGTGTGGTGCCACGCGAATACATTCCTGCCGTGGAAAAGGGTGTGATCGAAGCCCTCACCACCGGTGTGTTGGCCGGTTACCCCGTGGTCGATGTGAAGGTCACCCTGCACTTTGGCTCCTACCACGACGTGGACTCTTCCGAGCAGGCTTTCAAAATGGCCGCTATTTTTGGTTTCAAAGAGGGTTGCCGCAAAGCCAGCCCCGTCATCTTGGAACCCATGATGGCCGTGGAAGTGGAAACCCCTGAGGATTACGCCGGTAACGTGATGGGCGATCTGTCCTCACGCCGCGGCATGGTGCAAGGCATGGAAGACATGGTCGGTGGCGGCAAGGCCATCAAGGCCGAGGTGCCCTTGTCCGAAATGTTTGGTTACTCGACCACGTTGCGCTCCATGTCGCAAGGTCGTGCCACCTACACCATGGAATTCAAGCATTACTCGGAAGCACCGCGCAACGTGGCAGAAGCCATTGTGTCGGCCCGCGCCAAGTAAATAACGATTTCAAGCTGTCTGCGACGTTGCGCCGCCCTGTCACCCGTGCGGGGCGAACCAGCAGCATCGTGCAGACGTTAAACCTGTACACGGGCTCTGTTCTTTGGAGATTTGAAAATGGCAAAAGGCAAGTTTGAGCGGACCAAACCGCACGTGAACGTGGGCACGATTGGCCACGTTGACCATGGCAAGACGACGCTGACGGCGGCGATCACGACGATTTT